>JGI12635J15846_10000547_pt1 | contig 32275 bp, 29 predicted proteins | sample BlaSpr_A8_OM2_M2_FD_15846 | JGI IMG/M metagenome (IMG submission 15846)
AGTACGCCGGCTGCCTGGAAAGCTCAGTGACGTTACGTGCACGCTCCGCCGCCCCGCCATCGGCAATGCGGACACACGCGGATTTTATTGCTCCCAGATATTGGGTAACGGATTCGCGAGCGACCGGATTCTTCGGGAACAACACGCTCGCCGCGGTCTCATCGAACCGACCCACCATCGTACTCAGTGGATAGGTAACCCTGCCGTCGCTGTAAGCACCAACATTCAGGCCCTCGAACAATTTGCTGAGCATCGAGAGTGGACTGACCTGTGCGTCAAAGAAGTTCACCAGGGAAAAGAGGGGTCTAGGCCTGCTCAGCGAAGGCACCAATTCCACTACGCGTTCAAACGGCACTTTCGCCAGGTCCGCGCCCGAATCGAAGGAAGTCTGCGCGGTTCGGGCAACATCATTGAAAGTCGTTGCAGCGACAGGAACAGTTATCGGAATCAGGCCCGTGAACCAACCCTGCGCAGTAATGTCCGCTTGAGTGCTGCGGGTATCTTTGGGAGTAAGGCCAAAATAAGTATCGGCGCCCGTCAACTCGTGTACCGCGAGGGCGATGCAAGCGAACATGCCGCCGACGAAACGGGCGCCCGCCGCAGTGCAGGCGGATTCGAATCGCTCTGTCTGTTGCTCGTCCATCAGTGTCACGCTCAGTAGGTCGCCGTCACAGCGCACAGACTGATCACCAAGTGGCAGCAGGAATTCCGGGAAAGTTCCGTTATTGGTTTCGGCGAATTCGATCCACGCGCGTACCTCCGGGGAGTCCACGGTCAAAGCCGATGTGTACTCGCGCTGCCGCACGCAGAAATCGTCATAACTGCCGGCCGGCGACATCCCGACGGGCGGATCGCCCATTATCAGCGCGGTGTACATCGTCTGGAACTCCATGAGTCCCACACCGACGAACTGCCCGTCGGCATGAAGATGATCAATGCTGGCATAGAACGTGAAGTGGTCCGCGCTCTGAATAACCCCGAAGCTGAAGCAATCCCACTGGAGCGAATCCGGTGTAGCCACTATGTGGTCTCGCACGTCCGCGCTGGTCATCTCGCCATGCTCGGTCGGGACAAACTCAATATCGGCCGGGTCGGCGATGGTGTGCCGGACGATGTGGTCGGCATCCTGGTACTCGAACCAGCTGCGGTATGTATCGTGCCGGCGAAGGTGTGTGTTGATGACGTACGACATGGCGCGGAGATCGCAGCGACCGTACACCTCTACGGACGCAATGAGCAGCCGTGAGTGATCGAGCCCCCGGGCAGCCTGCTCGGAAAAGCTGCGAAGATGCCGGGTTTGTACATAGCTGGGAGGCACCGCACTCACCGGTGCCTCGAGGGCTTTGGCCCGCGCAGCAGGTGATGGGTGCCAAGAGACCAGTGCGCCTGGGGTCGGCTCCCATTCGTTGATTGTTGATATTTCTACTGGTCCTATCAGCACTCTTACCTCCCAGCAGGCGCGTCTTCGGGCGCTAGTTGCTCGTACAGGTGATCCGCCAAACCCCGCACGGTGGTGGTGATGTTCTTGGGGGCTAACCGTATTCCAGTCTCGGTCTCGATGCGGGTTCGCAGGTCGAGGGCGCCCAGCGAGTCAAGGCCGTACTCGGGGAGCGGACGGTCCGGATCGACAGTGCGGCGCACAATCAGGCCGATCTGCTCGGAGACCAGCTGCCGAAGCCGGGCGGGCCACTCGTCGAGCGGCAGCTCGTTCAGCTCGGCGCGGAATTTGCTTGCACCCGAACGGTTTTGCCCGGATTGGAACAATTCAAAGAACCGGCTCCGCCCCGCAGCGGCAGTCAACCACGGCAATCCTACGATCGGCGTATAGCCGGTATACGCGCGGTCGTGGCGCAACAGCGCCTCGAACGCGTAGGCGCCATCGTCGGGAGCGATGGCGGCGCCGCTGCTTTCGGCCAGGGCCGTGGCGCGACCCACCTCGGCCCACGCTCCCCATGCGATCGAGGTAGCGGGAAGGCCCTGAGCCCGCCGCCAATGGGTGAAGGCGTCCAGCCAGCTGTTGGCCGCGGCGTAGGCGCCCTGGCCCGCTGAGCCCAGCAGGGCGGCTGCCGAGGAGAACGAGCAGAACCAGTCCAGCGGCTGGCTGGCTTCTACCTCATGCAAGGCCTGGTGCAGGTACCAGGCACCGTGGGCCTTGGGAGCCCAGTCGCGCGCCAGCAGCTCGTCAGTGATGTTGGCCAGGGTGGCGTCCTCGACCACGGCGGCGGCGTGCAGCACGCCGCGCAACGGGAGCCCGGTGGCGGTTGCGGCCGCCACCAACCGGTCCGCCGTGCCGGGATGGGCAATGTCGCCGCATTCCGCCACGACATCCGACCCGATCGCCCGGAGCAGCTCGATTGTCTCCAGTACTCTTTGATCCGGCGCCGATCGCGAGCTGAGCACGACCCGGCCGCAGCCCGACATGGCCATCTTCTCGGCCAGGAACAGCCCTAGGCCACCCAGTCCGCCGGTGATGATGTACGAGCCATCGGCGCGGAAGGGCTTGACCTGGTCCGGCGGCATCACCGCGCTGCTGCGCCCCATCCGCGGAATGTCGAGGATGAGTTTGCCGGTGTGTTCAGCGGCGCTCATCACCCGAATAGCGGTGGCCGCCTCGGCCAGTGGGTAATGGGTGCTCTCCGGAATCGGCAGCGAGCCGTTGGCGGTCAGTCCGTACACGGTGCCGAGCAGGGCTCGGATCTCCTCGGGGTGGGTTGCGGAGAGCAACCCCAGATCGACGGCATGAAACGTCAAGTTACGACGGAACGGGAAGAGCCCCAGCCGGGTGTCCCCGTAGATGTCGCGCTTGCCGATCTCGACGAACCGTCCACGGAAGGACAGCAGTTTCAGCCCGGCCGCTAATGCGGCACCCGTTAGAGAGTTGAGCACGACGTCGACGCCATAGCCGTTGGTGTCGCGGCGGATCTGGTCGGCGAACTCGATGCTGCGCGAGTCGTAGATATGCTCAATTCCCATGTTGCGCAAGAGTTCTCGACGCTCAGCGCTGCCCGCCGTGGCGAAGATCTCGGCGCCTGCGGCACGGGCTATCCCGATCGCTGCCTGCCCCACCCCGCCGGTTGCGGAGTGGATCAACACCTTGTCACCGGCCCTGATGCGGGCCAGATCCTGCAGGCCGTACCAGGCGGTGGCGTGCGCGGTGGTCACCGCGGCGGCCTGGGCGTCGGTCAGGCCCGGTGGAAGCGTCGCGGCCAGGCGGGCGTCACAGGTGACGAAAGTGCTCCAACAGCCGTTGGGGGACATGCCCCCGACATGGTCACCAACCTTGTGATCGGTGACGTCGGGCCCGACTGCTGTCACCACGCCGGCGAAATCGGTGCCCGGCTGCGGCAGGTGCCCCTCGAAGCTGGGGTATCGGCCGAATGCGACCAGGACATCGGCGAAGTTGATGCTGGACGCGCTGACAGCGACCTCGATTTGTCCGGGACCCGGTGGAACCCGGTCGAACGCGACAAACTCCATCGATTGCACATCACCCGGCGTGCGGATCTGCATGCGCATGCCGTCGTGCTCCTGATCCAGGACGGTGGTTTGCCGCTCTTCGGGGCGCAGCGCGGTGGGACACAAGCGCGCCGTGTACCACTCATTGTTGCGCCAAGCGGTCTCGTCCTCTTCGGAGCCGTTCAGCAGTTGACGTGCCACCTGCTCGGCGTTTGTCTGCTCGTCGACGTCGATGTGGGTGGTGCGCAGGTGCGGGTGCTCGGTGCCGATCACCCGCAGCAGGCCGCGCAGCCCGCCCTGCTCGAGGTTGACGCAGTCATCGCCCAGCACCGGCTGGGCGCTCCTGGTCACGACATACAGCCGGGGCGGCTGGCCGGCGATGTCTGGCAGTTCCCGGGCGATGCGCACCACATCCTGAACGTAACCACCGCCGACAACTGCGCAGTCGGCATCCGCTTCGCCGTTCTTGGGCCCGGTGAGCACGACCACATCGGTAAATCCGCCGGCAACGAGCTGACCGCGCAACTCCGCGGCCGCGGCGATTTCGTCGGCATGCTGCGGCCAACACATAGTCGTGCATTCAGCGTTGTGCAGCTTCAACGCATCCGTCAACTCGGTGGCCGCGACATCCGCCGTGGTACAGGTGCTGATCAGCAGCCACGTTCCGGCGTCGACATAGTCCCCGTCGGGCAGCTCTCGCTGTTGCCATTCGATGGTCAGCAGCCGCTCGCTCAGCACCCGATTGCGGGTTTCGTTCTCGGAGACCTCGGTGCCGAGTTGCAATCCGCGCACGGCCATCAGGACCGTCCCGTGCTCGTCCAAGATGTCAAGGTCGGCTTCCACCCCGGCCGCAGCGGCGTTGGTCACCCTTGCATAGCAGTAGTGGGCGGTGCGGGCAGAAGCGTAGGCACGGACCCGGCGCACGCCCAACGGCAGCCGCAGACCGCCGCGGCTTACGTTCTGGATTTCGGGATGCGCCCCGATCGACTGGAAACAGGCATCCAGCAGGGCGGGGTGAATCCCATAGGCGCTTTGTTGTGAACGAATCGAACCAGGCAGCGCGACTTCGGCGAGTACCGTGTCGACCGTCCCGTCCGCGACGTGTACTGCGGCCAGGCCGGTGAAGGCGGGACCATAATGCACACCGTGCTGGTCGAAACCCTGCCGCATCTCGTCTCCGTCGACGCGGCACGAGTGGGCGGCCAACAAGGCGGGTATGTCATAAGCGGGCGGCTGGTCCTCGTCCTGTCGCGTGCACAGGACCGCCGAGGCCCACCGAAGGTGTCCAACACCGTCCTGGAGGGCCTCTACTGCGAATTCGACGACGCCCGGCGATGTCACCGATGCGACGGCGGATACCGGGGTCTCGTCGTCCAGCAACAGCATTGCTTCGAAACGGATATCGCGGACTTCCGAATCCTCGCCTAAGACAGTGCGGGCCGCGGCCAACGCCATCTCGCAATAGGCGGCCCCTGGAAGCGCGGCCACATTGTGTATCTGGTGATCGCCCAACCAGGGCAGCGCCGCAGTGCCGACCTCAGCCTGCCAGGCGTGGCGCTCGGGCTCCTCCGGCAGTCGGACATGCGAGCCCAACAGCGGATGCACGGTAACGCTGAAGCCACCCTGCGTCCGATTTTCCACACCATCGCGGTTGTGGTACAGGTAACGATGTGTCCAGGCCGGCAGCGGCGCGTCAANCAGGCGCCCAGCGGGATAGAGCACCGAGAAGTCCANTGCGGCGCCCGCACTGTGCAAATCCGTGAGCAGGCCGCGGAGTCCGTGCGGCAGCGGCTGCTCGCGCCGCATGCCGGCCAATGCGGTCACNGGCATGCCGATGCTGCCGGCGGTCTGCTCGACGGCGTGGGTCAGCAGCGGGTGTGGTGAAAGCTCGGCGAAGACTCGATACCCGTCGTCGAGCGCAGCCCGCACCGCCGCAGAGAACCGCACCGTGTGACGCAGATTGTCCGCCCAGTAACGGGCATCGCACGCAGGCCGTTCACGCGGGTCGAACAGGGTCGCCGAATAGTAGGGAACCTCCGGTTGCATCGGGTTGAGGTCGGCCAGCACCTCGGACAACTCAGCAAGGATCGGGTCGACCTGCGGAGAATGTGATGCCACGTCGACGGCCACTTCCCGTGCCATCACTTCCCGCTGCTCCCACGCGGCGACCAGCTTGCGAACCGACTCGGTGGCGCCGGCGACCACCGTCGACTGCGGAGAGGTCACCACGGCAACCACGACGTCGTCGACGCCGAGAGCCGTTAGTTCCGATTGCACACTTAGCGCGGGCAGCTCCACCGACGCCATCGCCGCGGAACCAGCGATCGTGGACATCAACCGGGAACGGCGGCAGATGAGGCGCACTCCGTCTTCCAGCGACAGCGCACCTGCGACCACAGCTGCTGCGGATTCGCCCATCGAGTGGCCGATCACGGCGCCCGGGCGCACGCCGTATGACCTCATCGTGGCGGCCAGTGCGACCTGCATGGTGAAGATGGTCGGCTGCACCAGGTCGATGCCGGTCACCGTCTGCGCCGCCATCATCGCCTCGGTCACCGAGAACCCGGACTCCGTCGCGATCAGCGGCTCCAACTGCGCAACGGTCGCGGCGAACACCGGTTCGTTGGCCAGCAGGTCGGCGCCCATCGCCGCCCACTGCGAGCCTTGCCCGGAGAACAACCAGACCGGACCCTGGTCGTCCTGCCCCACCCCGGCTTGATACGGGGTGTCACCGTCGGCGATCTCCTGCAAACCCCCGATCAGCTCCTCGACGCTGCCGGCGATGACCGCCGTCCGCACGGGCCGGTGCGCGCGCCGACGTGCCAGTGTGTAGGCCAGATCCGTGAACACCAGCGAGTCCGCGCGCTCTTGCACCCAGCCTGCCAGCCGCTGAGCAGTTTGCCGTAGCGCGTCGGCGGAGGTGGATGACANCGCGAACATAGCCGGGGNGGCCATANNGGATGCGGTCGTCCCGTTGTGCTGAGCTTCGGTTTGGGGAGCCTGCTCCANCGGAGCTTGTTCGAGGATGGCGTGCACGTTTGTTCCCGAGAACCCGTAGGACGACACTGCCGCCCGNCGGGGCGCTTGGTGACCGTTAGTGGGCCACGGCGTGGTCGCATGCGGCACAAAGAGGTTGGTCTCTATTTGGGCAAGCTCATCGGGCAGCCGGGTGAAGTGCAGATTGCGCGGAACCACACCATGTTGCAGGGCGAGGATCGCCTTCATCAGCCCCAGCACTCCGGAGGCCGACTGGGTGTGTCCGAAGTTGGTCTTCGCTGATGCGAGCGCGCAGGGGCCGTCGAGGCCATACACCTCGGAGACGCTCGCGTATTCGATGGGGTCGCCGATAGGGGTGCCGGGGCCGTGCGCCTCGACCATGCCGACGGTGCCGGCGTCCACGCCCCCAGCGGCCAGCGCCGCGCGATAGGCCGCGACCTGTGCGGGCCGCGACGGTGTCGCGATGTTCACCGTGTGGCCATCCTGGTTTGCGGCGGTGCCGCGTACCAGAGCCAGGATCCGGTCCCGATCCCGCAGCGCATCCGGTAACCGTTTGAGCATCACCACGGCGCAACCCTCGCCAGACACGAATCCGTCCGCCGCGACGTCGAACGCATGACATCGTCCGGTCGGAGACAACATGCCCAAAGCAGACCCCGCAGTGGCTTTGCGCGGTTCCAACATCAAAGAGACGCCCCCCGCCAGTGCGAGGTCGCTTTCGCCCTCGTGCAGGCTACGACATGCCATATGCACCGCGGCCAGGCCAGACGAGCATGCGGTATCCACCGTCATCGCCGGACCGTGCAGCCCCAAAGCGTAGGCGACCCGCCCGGATGCCATGCTGAAACTGTTGCCTAAGAATCCGTACGGCCCGGTCAATGCGTTGGCGTCGGCCGCCACCATCGTGTAGTCGCCATGCGTCACTCCAGCGAACACGCCGGTCCGCGAGCCGGCCATCGCTTGCCGAGTAAGACCGCCGTGCTCCATGGCCTCCCACGAGGTTTCCAGCAAAAGGCGCTGCTGCGGATCGATCGCGATCGCCTCCCGCTCGCTGATGCCGAAGAACTCGCAATCGAAAAGGGCAGGGTCGTCCAGGAACCCGCCCCACTTGCACACCGTCCGACCTGGCACCCCTGGCTCGGGGTCGTAAAATTCGTCGGAATCCCATCGGTCGGGCGGAACCTCGGTGATCAGGTCATCGCCCCGCAGCAACGCCTCCCACAATTGGTCAGGGGAATTGATGCCCCCCGGAAGCCGGCACGCCATTCCGATGACAGCAACCGGAGTCACACGCGGCTCAGCCAAGGTCCCTCCACCTCTTCTTCTCACCAGCCCTTCAACGGGTCATCGTCGGATTTCAATCCAGGCTGGAAAACTGCAGCGACGCAGATAGATCCGTCGACCCCCGACATCGACGCCAGAGTCTAACGCGAAGTCATCAGCGCAGCGTAGCCGTCGTCCCACGGATGCGGTTGAAAGTCGTGCGGCCGTCCAACAATCTGCCGCCCCGAACAAAGCGCCGCGGAGTCGACCGAGCCGTTCAGCACTGCGCTTCAAGGCTCTTGTGACCTAGCGCGGCGCACCTCAGACGCTGCTGGCACGCCGCGACCGGCTCATCAGTCAACACCCGCGTACGTGGTGGTCGTCCGGGAGCTACCGGACCCGCCCGTCGGCGACGCCGGCAGATCAGGCGGCGTGGCTCTCCCGCCTCCGGTCAAGGCTGTCGGGGGACGCATCCCGGGACATCCACGAGGTAGTGTGACGCCTTGTGATTGAGCGTTCCATTCCCGCGATGTTGCGCCAATGTGTCAATCTGCAGCCTGATGGCACGGCTTTCACGTTTATTGATTACGAGCAGGACTGGGCCGGTGTTGCCGAAAGCCTGACATGGTCGCAGTTGTATCGGCGAGCACTAAACATTGCGCGGCAACTCAGACTTCATGCATCAACTGGTGACCGCGCCGTGATATTAGCGCCCCAAGGATTCGATTACATCGTTGCTTTTCTAGGCGCATTACAGGCCGGAGTTATCGCGGTTCCGCTTTCGGTTCCGCTGGGTGGCGCCAGCGACGAGCGTGTCAAGTCGGTGCTGCACGATGCGTCGCCCACTGCCATTCTCACGACATCCTCTGTCATAGGCTATGTCACTCAGCATGTTTCGCCACGACCCGGTGCATCCGCCCCGGCAATCATCGAGGTTGACTTGCTAGATCTGGACTCTCCGACACGGTCTGATGCTTTCGACGATAATCAGCAAACTACGGCGTATTTGCAATATACGTCTGGATCGACCCGTCAACCGCGTGGGGTAATGATTTCCCATAGGAACCTGCTGGCTAATTTCGAGCAGTTGATGGCCGGCTACTTTGCGGACCGCGGAGGTGTTGCACCACTCGACACCACTCTTGTGTCGTGGCTGCCGTTCTATCACGACATGGGTTTGGTTCTGGGAATTTGTGCACCGATTCTGGGGGGATTTCGCACTGCGCTCACAAGCCCGGAGTCGTTCCTGCAGCGACCGGCCCGGTGGATGCAATTGATGGCGCGCAATAGTCACGCATTTTCGGCAGCACCGAACTTCGCGTACGAACTGGCCGCCGGCAAAACATCAGACGACGACATGGCCGGGCTTGATCTCGGCGGCGTGCAGACCATCCTCAGCGGTAGCGAACGGGTACAACCCGCGACTCTCAAGCGTTTCGCTGAGCGGTTTGCGCGCTTCAATCTTCACAACTCGGTGATCCGGCCCTCATATGGGCTCGCGGAAGCAACGGTGTACGTGGCGACCAGCAGAGCGGGTCAACCACCAAAGATCGTCGACTTCGAATCCCAAAAACTTTCCGCCGGCCACGCGAAGCGGTGCGCGAGCACAGAGGGCACACCACTGGTCAGTTACCCCCTGCGGCAATCACCCACCATGCGGATCGTCGATCCCGAGGCCCAGACCGAGTGTGTGGAGGCAATGGTCGGTGAGATCTGGGTGCATGGCGACAACGTCGCTGTCGGCTATTGGCACAATCCCGATGAGACTGAGCGCACCTTCGGAGGAAGGATTGTCACTCCGTCGGCCGGCACGCCCGAAGGGCCTTGGCTGAGAACTGGAGATTCGGGCTTCATTTCCGAGGGCGAGCTGTTCATCATCGGCCGCGTCAAGGATCTGTTGATCGTCTATGGGCGCAACCATTCTCCCGATGACATCGAGACAACGATCCAGGAGATCACTCGAGGCCGGTGCGCGGCGATAGCAGTTCCGGATGACGGCGGCGAGAAGCTGGTTGCCATCATCGAACTCAAGAAGCGCGGCGACTCCGACGGGGAGGCGATGCGCAGGCTGGGCGTCGTCAAGCGTGAAGTGACGTCGGCCATATCGACCTCGCACGGCCTGAGCGTGTCAGATCTAGTTCTGGTATCGCCGGGCTCGATTCCAATCACCACAAGCGGCAAGGTCAGACGAGCCGAGTGCGTACAGCTGTACCGACAGGACGAGTTCACCCGCTTGGACGCCTAACGGCGCCATTTGGCGGCTCGAATCGCTAAGCCATACGGTCGGCCAGAGCCGCACGACCGGCGTTGTAGCCGGGAATGAACGTGATCCCCGGCCCGCCGTGACAACCCGCACTGCCCAGGTACAGCCCCTCGATCGGGATCGGCTGGCCGAGAAACCCTTTCGGCCCCGGCCGGTTCGGCCCGATCTGATCCGGGTTCAACAGCCCGTGGCAGTAATCGCCGCCTGGGGCGCCGAACATCACACCCATGTGCCTGGGCGTGAACGTGGTGTGCCGGATGATGCTGCCTTCGAAATTCGGCGCGAGTCGGGTGATCTTGTCGATCACCCGCTGACCCATTTCGAGCTTCGCCCGACCGTAGTCTCCGTCATTTGGGCCGCCCTCAATCGGGAACCACAACGCGAAAGCCGATGCGGCGTGCTTACCCTCGGGCGCCAGGTCCGGATCGTTCTGCGACGGGATCTGCAACACCAACGTCGGGTCGGCTGGAACGATCCCGCGGCGGCAATCCTCCCACTGCTGCTGGACTTCCTCCGGCGTGCAGAAAAGGCCCATCGATGCCTGCATAGCCGGGTCGTTGAGCATCTCGTAGGGGGCGGCGAAGGCGGGGGCTTCTTCCAGCGCGAAGTGCATCTGCAGGTAACTGCCGCGGTGGTCGATGCGCGAATAGCGTTCCCGGATATCGGCGGGCAGCGCGGCGGGATCGATCATCTCGTTGAGCGTGACGTCGGGTGCGATGCCGGAGACGACGATCGGGGCCGTCAACGTGTGCCCCGCCTCGGTCCGCACTCCGCTCACCCGACCGTTGACGACGAGAATCTCGGTCACCTTGCTACGCAACCGAACTTCGCCGCCGTGGCCCTCCAGCAGTTCACACAGGTGCGCGGTGAGCGCGCCGATGCCGCCGCGCAGCTTCTTCATCTGCATGGTGTCCCCGTCGGGAACGCCCAGTCCAAAGGCGAGTGCCGCCGCGCTGCCGGGTGTAGCCGGCCCGCGGTAGAGGGTGTTGACGGCCAGCATGGTCATCGAGCCGCGTAGTGCACCGTGCTTCTCGCGGTCTGGAAGATAGCGGTCCAACACGTCGGTGACCGAACCGAACAACATGTCATCGATAGCTGAGCGTTCGAATTCATTTGTGGCACAGGCATACATCTCGTCGAGAGTCTTGGGCGGCCTGCCCGCCTCGAACCGGCCCAGCGCCCGTGTCGGCGCCTGGCTCCACGCCATCAGCCCCGCCATGCCGTTGACGGCGTCTGCACCGTGCACCTCATTGAGGTGGGTGAACAGCTTTATCGGGTCGCTGTACCGGACCAGCGGATCGTCACCGACACCGCGCAGCGCGACCGACATCACGTCCAAGTCGATCGTCGGCAAGGTGTCCAAGCCCAGCTCATTGATCACCACGGACGCCGTCGGAAACTGCACCGAGCCGGCGATCTCGAACTGGTATCCGCCGAAAAGCTCGACTGTGGAAGCCATGCCACCGGCGTAGAGCTTGGCATCCAGGCACACGGTCCGCAGTCCCGCCTTCTGTAGCAGCACCGCCGCGGTCAGCCCGTTATGCCCGGCACCGATAACTATCGCGTCAAACCCAATTTCAGAGCCATTCATGTCCTGCCCTCCAGGAATGGAGGCTGGCACGGACGGAAAGTTTTGTCAATTATGACGAAAGTCGATCAGCTGTCGGGGTGACCCAAGCGTCGGTGATGCCCGCTCGCAGCGACTCCAGCGCCGCGTGGCACACCCGTGCCAGCTCGCCGAGCGACCGATCGCCGCCGACCATCCAGACTTCCATCGCGCCGAAAACCGCGGCCGCGATGCACCGTGCAATCACGGCAATGCGCACCCGCTCGTCGGCGCTCTGGTCCGCAGCGCCGTTCGCCCCGCAGCTACGCCGTTGCAGCTGCGCCTGGATGGCATCGGCGAAGTCCGCCTGGACCTCCCGAATGTGGCGCACGATGCGGCCAGGGTCGAGCTCGTCCTGTCGCAATGCGGCGATTTTGGTCACCGCGTCAACGTCATAGGGAAACGAGAAGATGGCCGACTGCACCGAATCAACGATCGGTTCATCGGCCGGCCGGCCGTCCAGCGCCGCGCGAAACCAATGCAGTCCGGTGTAGTCGGCAAACAGCAAATCGTGCTTGGACTTGAAGTGCCGATAGAACGTCCGCAGCGTCACGCCGGCGTCCGCCGCGATCTGTTCGGCCGAAGTGTCTTCGACACCCTGGGCCAGGAATCGCACCAGCGCGGCCTGGCGCAGCGCCTCCCGGGTGCGCTCGCTGCGCGCCGTCTGAGCGGGCCTGACCATGGCAGTAAGGTACCCCAGCTTCGCCCTCCGCTCGTTGTGTCAATTCCGCTTGTTGTGTCAATTCCGCTCGTTGTGTCAATATTGACAAAACTTCGGGTCGGGGGTGAGACTGCGCCCATGGTCTCGCTTCTCGTACATGCAGTTCTCGGGCTTAGTGTTATCGGCTGGATCGTCGCGTCGAACTCGAAGGTGTTCGCCCGGCCGGCAGGCGGTCCGTTGTTCTCGCCGCTGGAATCCGTGTATTACGTCGTCGGCATCGCTTCGGTCGTGCTGGGCTGGTATTTCAACATCCATTTCGTGCAGCAATACGCACAAGGGTCGACGAACCCGATCTGGGGCCACGGCAGCTGGGCCGAATACATACGGCTGATGTTCACCAACCCCGCCGCCAGCTCCGCCAGCCAGGACTACACCATCGCGAATGTTATTCTGCTGCCGCTGTTTACCATCGTCGACGGCTATCGTCGTGGGCTGCGGCACCCCTGGCTGTACTTTGTGTCCAGCCTGTTCACCAGCTTCGCCTTCGCGTTGGCCTTCTATTTCGCCACCATCGAACGGCAGCGCCGGCACGCACAATCCCGCGACATGGCGGATGCCTGACCGCAGCGCTCAAGCCCCCGGCTGAAGCACCTCGGTGCCGACAAACGGGACCAATGCCTCGGGGACCCGCACACTGCCGTCGGGCCGCTGGTGGTTCTCCAGGATCGACACCAGCCATCGGGTGGTGCCCAGCGTGCCGTTGAGCGTCGCCGCAATCTGCGGCTTGCCATTGCCATCCCGGTAGCGCGTGGCCAGCCGGCGCGCCTGGAAGGTGGTGCAGTTCGATGTCGATGTCAGCTCGCGGTATGTCTGCTGCGTCGGAACCCACGCCTCGCAGTCGAACTTGCGGGCGGCTGACGAGCCGAGATCACCTGCGGCCACGTCGATTACCCGGTACGGCACCTCAATGTGCGCCAGCATCTCGCGCTGCCAGCCCAGCAGCCGTGCGTGCTCGGCCTGGGCCTCGTCGGGAGTGCAGTAGACGAACCCCTCCACCTTGTCGAACTGGTGCACCCGAATGATGCCGCGGGTGTCCTTGCCATAGCTGCCCGCCTCACGACGGAAACACGACGACCAGCCGGCGTACCGCAGCGGTCCGCCGGACAGGTCCAGGATCTCGTCCGAGTGGTAGCCGGCCAGCGGTACTTCCGAGGTGCCGACCAGGTAGAGGTCGTCGGCCTCCAGCCGGTACACCTCGTCGGCATGGGCACCCAGGAATCCGGTGCCGGCCATCACCTCGGGACGCACCAGCACCGGCGGGATGATCGGGATGAAGCCGTTGTCCACGGCCAGCCGCAGCGCCAGCTGCAGCAGGCCCAGCTGCAACAGCGCGCCCCGACCGGTCAGGAAGTAAAACCGCGAGCCGGATACCTTGGCGCCGCGCTGCATGTCGATGAGGCCCAGTGATTCGCCGAGTTCGAGATGGTCCTTCGGGTTGTTCAACTGCGGTGGATCGCCAACGATATCGAGTACAACGTAATCGTCCTCCCCTCCGGCGGGTACCCCGTCCAAAATGACGTTCGAGATCGCCATGTGTGCTCCGGTGAACGCCGCCTCGGCTTCGGTCTGGCCGGCTTCTGCGGCTTTAACCTGCTCGGCGAGTTTCTTGGCGCGCGCCAGCTTGGCCGGGCGCTCCTCGGCTGATGCGGCGCCCACGCTTCTGCTGGCGGCTTTCTGCTCGGCGCGCAGCGCATCGGCGGCCGAGATCGCGGACCGACGGGCGGCGTCGGCCGTCAACAAGGCATCCACCAGCGCGGGGTCTTCGCCGCGGCTGAGTTGTGAGCGGCGCACGGCGTCCGGGTCTTCCCGGAGCAGCTTCAGGTCGATCACGGCCCTGAGACTACTTTTGAGCCCTCGGTCGGATCCCGGCGGCACCCCACCCGGCCCAATCCCATGACACACATGCGTAACAATTTTCACGCGGCTGTCGAAGCCCTGTCAGAATGGAGCGGATGTCGGACGCCCTCGAAAAGGAACCTCCCCCCGCCAGCCCCGCCGTCGGCATGCTCGCCGGCGAGGTGGAACAGTCGCTGGCCGGGTTCGGCTGGCCGCATGGTTTGCAGGCGACGGCGACCCGGCGGGCGTTACTCCTCACCGCTCTCGGCGGTCTGCTGATCGCCGGGCTGGTCACTGCAATTCCGGCTGTCGGGACCGGGCCGGGGCGGCTTGCCGGCTATATCGACAGCGATCCGGTGCCCAGCACCGGCGCCCGCAGCGACACCTCCTTCAACCGCGCCACCAGCGGCGATTGCCTGATGTGGCCGGATATAACACCAGAGGCCTCGAGCATCGTCAACTGCGCCGACGATCACCGGTTTGAAGTTGCCGAGTCCATCGATATGCGGACATTCCCGGGCTCGGAATACGGGCCCAACGCTGCTCCCCCATCGCCCGCGCGCATTCAGCAGATCACGCAAGAGCAGTGCGAGGCCGCGGTGCGTCACTACCTCGGAACCAAATACGACCCCAACAGCAAATTCACCGTCAGCATGCTGTGGTCCGGTGACCGGGCGTGGCGCCAAGGCGGCGAACGCCGGATGTTGTGCGGCCTGCAGTTGCCCGGCCTGAACAACCAGCAGGTCGCCTTCAAGGGCAAGGTCGCCGACATCGACCAGTCCAAAGTCTGGCAGGCCGGCACTTGCTTGGGCATCGACTCGGCGACCAATCAGCCAGTCGACGTACCGGTCGACTGCGGGGCCCCACACGCAATGGAGGTCACCGGCACGGTCAATCTGGGCGAGAAGTTCCCCAACGGCCTGCCTGCCGAGCCCGAGCAGGACGGGTTCATCAAGGACTCTTGCACCAGGATGACGGACGCCTACCTCGCGCCCATCAAGTTGCGCACCACCACCCTCACGCTGATCTATCCCACCCTGTCGCAGCCCAGTTGGTCGGCCGGTAGCCGTGAGGTCACGTGCAGCATCGGCGCGACGCTGGGCAATGGGGGCTGGGCCGCACTGGTCGAAAGCGCCAAGGGCCAGCTGTTGATCAACGGTCAGCCCCCGGTACCGCCGCCCGACATTCCCGAGGAGCGGCTCACGCTGCCGCCGATACCCCTCCAGAATCCGGGCCAGGTTCCCCAAAACCAGCCCAGCGCCCCGCCTGACACCATGCCGCCGGGCAATCAGCATCTTCCGCAACAGCCGGTTGTACAACAGCCGGTTGTGACACCTCCCCGGGCGCCGGCCGCGCAGCCTCCGGCTACCCAAGTGCCGCCTCCGCCGGACGGGCTGCCCCCAGCCGACGGTGACGTGATTCCGCCGTACGCCCAACCACCACCGGCCCCGCCACCAGCCGGGCCGGCCGAGCCTGCGCCAGGAGGCTAGCCGGGTGGTCGTGCGGATGGATCCGCAGCGGTTCGACGAGCTGGTGTCCGAGGCGCTCGACTTGATCCCGCCCGAGCTGGCGGCCGCAATGGATAACGTCGCCGTCCTGGTCGCCGACCGCCACCCCGAGGACGCCGAACTTCTTGGACTCTACGAGGGGGTGGCGTTGACGGAGCGGGACTCCGACTATGCCGGGTCACTGCCTGACACCATCACGATCTACCGCGACGCGCTGCTGGACGCCTGTGTCTCGGCCGACGAGGTCGTCGAGGAGGTGGCGATCACGGTTATCCACGAAATCGCGCATCATTTCGGTATTGATGACAACAGGTTGGAAGAATTGGGCTGGGCCTGAGCTGGTGCGCGCGCACTCTTCGCTGTTTGCCTGCACCCTTCTGGGCGCGGCATCCCGGATTTGTTCGCGCCCGCTGCTATGAACGGGTAATGAGCGCTGATTGCCGCGACTGCCGAACGGGCTTAGATCACTGCCACGGCACCATCATTCGCCATTCATTGCGCCGGTCGGAATGCACCGAGGCGGGCTGCGTCAGCCCAGAGCTGGTGCCGCACACGTTCGTCGTCGATTGCGACGCCGTCGGCTGCGGATGCACTGAATCGGTTGCGCTGGCGGTCTGATCGCACGTGAGCTCATCGGGTCAGCCCATCGGATCGGTGCTTGACCGTACCGCGTCGGCGACTGGGCTGGAGTCGGGCCCGGGGTAGAACGGTGGCGTCAGCGTTCCCCACCGCAGACAACTCCAACGCCCGTCGGTGATCGGGGCCAACACCGTCGACTCCGCGTTGTCCAGATGGTTGTCCAGCGCAAAGTTGCCGTCGACTCCGGCCAGCACCGCAGAGGCCAGCCGGATCGCCGCGCCGTGGCTGACGACGACGATGTCGCCGTTCCAGTTGTCATCATCGAGGTACCGCATTCGCAGGTCGGTGAGCACCGGTACATAGCGGTCCAACACCTCATCGCCGGTCTCGCCGCCGGGCAGTGGCACATCGAGCTCACCGTGATGCCATCGCTGGTAGATGGCATTGAATTCCGCGATCGCATCGTCGTCGCTGCGGTTTTCCAGCTCTCCGACCTGCACCTCGTGGATGCCGGCAAGCTCGTGGGCCGGCAGGTCGAGTTCGGCGCCGATCACCGCGGCCGTCTGCGACGCCCGGGTGGCCACCGAGTGCGCGAGCATGGTCGGCCGCTCGGGCCCTCTAGAGAACGTGGCAAACGCCCGCGCCTGATCGCGGCCCAACGGTGTCAATGCCGCCCCGGGCGGCCTGGTGTCCAACCTGCGCTCGACGTTGGCGTAGGACTGGCCGTGTCGTAGCAATACCAAGCGACCGCTCACGGCCTAAACCCCCCCGACCCGGGACCCTGGGCGTGCTGTGGTTTGCCTGCCCGCAGCCGCGCCAGCCAGCGCGACGCCTCGTCTGCTGGGGGTGGGCCGATGCCGGCGGCGGGCCCCATCGGCCAGGAACCCAGGTATCGCACATCGGCGCAACGACGGTGCAGCGCCTTGAGTGCCTCGGCGACCGGGTCGTCGTCGATATGGCCGACGCAATCCACAAAGAACAGGTAAGTGCCCAGTTCGGTGCGGGTCGGCCTAGATTCGATCCGGGTCAAATCGATGCCGCGGATACCGAATTCGGCCAGCGCTGCCAGCAGCGCGCCCGGCGCGTTGTCGATGCGCAACACCACCGACGTGCGATCGGCCCCGGTGCGGGTCGGCGGCGGTCCCGGCGGGCCAACCAGGACGAAGCGGGTGCGGGCATTGGGCTCGTCGACGATACCGTCGGCCAGGACCACCAACCGCCGATGGGCGGCCGCCAGCGGGGAGGTCACTGCGGCATCGGCCTGGCCTTCGGCCACCTGCCGCGCCGCATCGGCATTGGAATACGCCGGCCGTAGTTCGGCGCCCGCCAGGTGAGCGGCCAGCCATTGCCGCACCTGTGCCGCAGCGACCGGGAAAGCTGCCAATGTGCGAACGTCCTCGGCGTTAAGGCCGGGTTTGACGACGATGCTGAACGCCACGTCCAGCGTTGTCTCGGCGAAAACTTGCAGGGGCGAACCGATGGCCATGCTGTCCAGGGTGGGCGTCAACGATCCGTCGATCGAGTTCTCGATCGGCACACATGCGTAATCGGCAACGCCGTCGCGGACACCATCCAGCGCGGCGAGGGTGCTCTCGGAAGGCAACCGCCGCAAAGCATCCGGCCCGTGGTCGGGAACCAGGCCGGCGTTCGTCATCTGCAGCAGCGCCGCTTCGGTGAAAGTCCCCTCGGGACCGAGGTAAGCGATGCGGACCACGCCCCAACCCTAATGGCGCCTGATGCGGAACAGGACCTTGCGGCCCCCATCGATCTAAGTTAACTTAGCCTTACCTAATCACCGAAGGAGAATCATGTTACCGCTGACCAGCCCTGTGCCGACGACTGCTGAACGCATTCGCAGCGCGTGCGCACGGGCCGGCAGCGCACTCCTGGCCATTGAGCGCGAGGAGCCTCGCCGGGAACCCGTAGCCACGCCGGTACACCACTTGCTGGACGACGGAACCTTCGCCGTCGCACTTTTGAGCGAAGACGCGAATCGTCGGGTCGTCGAATCGCAGGCGGTGTTGGAGCTGACCGATTACGCGCCGATTCCACTGCGAGAACCGGTCCGTTCGCTGGTTTGGGTTCGCGGCCGCCTGCACCAGATCCCGCCTGCCGAGGTGACGACAACGCTGGACTTGATCGCCGCCGACTACCCGAATCCGGTACTACTGCAAGTCGACACCCCGAAGTCCATGCGGTCGCACGGGAAAGAGCCCCGGTACACGCTGCTGCGACTCGAGATCGCATCCGTGGTCGTGACCGACGCCACCGGTGCCGAGCCCGTCAGCACCGAGGACCTGCTCGCCGCTCGGCCCGACCCGTTCTGGGAGATCGAATCGACCCTGCTCTGGCACTTGGACACAGCCCATAACGACGTAGTCGCGCGGTTGGTATCCAGACTGCCTGCGCCACTGCGACGCGGGCAGGTCCGCCCGCTGGGGCTGGACCGGTACGGCATACGTTTTCGCGTCGAAAGCCACGATGGCGACCATGACATCCGGTTGCCGTTCCACAAGCCCGTGGACGACATGACCGGGCTGAGTCAGGCGATCCGGGTGCTGATGGGTTGCCCGTTCATCAACGGGTTGCGCGCCCGTCGTTAGACCGGGTTCAATTCCGGGCCCAGCGGGTGCCGGCACGTAAGTTATCCAGGTGACCGGCGATCGATCACCGGAACTACCGGAACTTCGGACCCCTCAGGGGCCTCGAAGGCCGATCCCGCCGCGGGCAGCGCGTCCGGAGCCCGCGCAGGTGATTCGGCGTGAAACCGGCCCGCCGCCACCGGTTGCCGATCAGACGGTGCCACGGCGCCGGCCACGACCGATCGCTCCCAAGCCGCGTGCCCGCCCATCGGGGCCGCCGGGCAAATCCGGCCCCCCGCCGCGTCGCGGAGCGCCGAACGCGCGCAGCAAGGGCCACAAACCCGGCAAGCGCCGCTGGGGTCGTGTGCTGGCGCTGAGTCTGCTGATCGGTCTGCTGCTCGCCGGCGGCGGCATCTTCGGCTGGGCCGCTTGGTTCGACATTTCGTTGCACCGCGAGCCGGTGCTGATGGATTATCTAAATCGGCCCGGCGCCGGCCGCGGTACAAACTGGCTGCTCGTCGGCTCGGACAGTCGCCAGGGCCTGACACCGGAGCAGCAGCGAGACCTGGCCACCGGCGGCGACATCGGCAGCGGTCGCACTGACACCATTCTGTTGGTACACGTGCCGCAGTTCGGATCGAGCAACCCGACGACCATGGTGTCGATACCGCGTGATTCATATGTGCCGATCCCCGGACACGGCCAGGACAAAATCAACTCCGCGTTCGCGATCGGCGGGGCACAGTTGCTGACCCAGACCGTGGAGCAGGCCACGGGTCTGCGCCTCGACCACTACGCCGAGATCGGATTCAGCGGGTTCGCCGTCCTGGTCGACGCGCTCGGTGGGGTCACCGTGTGCCTAACCACGCCGATCAACGATCCGCTGGCCGGCGTCGATCTGCCGGCCGGCTGCCAGGAGCTGGACGGCCCTAATGCGCTGGGGTACGTAAGGACCCGGGACACACCGCGGGCAGATTTGGACCGGATGATCAACCAACGATTGTTCATGTCGGCGCTGCTGCAACGCATTGCCAACCCGACGGTGTGGCTCAATCCGTGGCGCTGGTACTCCGTGCCGCATGCGGCCGTCAGCGCACTGACCGTTGACCAGGGCGACCATGTCTGGGACCTGGCCCAGCTCGGCTGGGCCATGCACGGATCGACCACCACCATCACCGTCCCGATAGGTGAGCTGACCAACAGCGACGCCGGTTCGGTGGTGGTGTGGAACCACGACGTGGCCCGCGAGTTGTTCGACGCGCTGGCCTCCGACGCACCGGTGCCGGCCGCCGCACTAGACGGGCAGCGGTAGAGATTCCATGCCGGGCGCGCAGACCGCCGCATTAGTACCCGCGTAATGTGCATCCGACATTCATAGCCTTGCTTTACTAAGGCAAACCTGGCCTCAGTAAGATCAGCTTAAAGCCGGTTTACACACTTAGGAAATCCTTTCCTGGGAAAGTGATACCTCATTTGCAGTGGGCCTTGACCTGCGGTAATCTGCGTTCATGAGTGATTACGCTGGTCCTAAAACGAAATTTCAGGCATTATTACAGGAACAGATTTACAATGAATTCACCAGCGCCCAGCAATATATGGCGATAGCGGTTTATTTCGACAGCGCCGACCTGCCGCAATTGGCGAAGCGCTTTTACAGCCAATCAGTTGAAGAACGAAATCACGCGATGATGCTGGTGCAACATCTGCTCGATCGCGACGTCCGCGTCGAGATCCCGGGTGTGGACGCGGTGCGTAATCGGTTCGACCGTCCGCACGATGCGCTCGCACTGGCGCTGGCGCAGGAACGTGCGGTCACCGAGCAAGTCAGCCGGCTCACCGCCGTCGCCCGTGACGAGGGCGACTACCTCGGTGAGCAGTTCATGCAGTGGTTCCTACGGGAGCAGACCGAAGAGGTGGCGTCGATGACCACCCTGGTGCGGGTCGCCGATCGTGCCGGAGCCAACTTATTCGACCTGGAGAACTTCGTCGCCCGCGAGGTGGGCCCGGAGCCCGCCGGAGTAGGCGCACCGAACGCCGCCGGAGGCCAGCTAGCGCCGAACTAACCGCTGCCCTCGGCAGCACGCCCCCTCGCCAACCAGGCCTTGGTGCGGCCTGGGTGGTTAGTGGCAATCCAGGCCACCCCGACATCCCGGCAGAAGTCGACGTCTTCGTATTCGTCGACGCTCCAGCAGTACACCGCCCTGCCCTGGGCCACTGCACGGTCGACCAGTTGTGGATATTCCTTCAGCGCCGATAGTGCCGGCCCGACGGCGGTGGCGCCGACGGCGGTGGCCGCGCTGCTGGTCAAAAAACGGGCGGTCCTGCCGAGCAACACCGTCGGCAGGAGCGGTGCGGCTCGCCGGACCCGCCAGACCGCGGCGGCAGAAAACGACATCACTACCGCGCGCGACCGATCGGCGGAGGCCGGAGCGGCGATACCGAAGCGGTGCAACAAGGCCAGCACCTTGCTCTCCACCAGCGAGCCATACCGGACGGGGTGTTTGGTCTCGACGAAGATCTTGACTGGCCGGTGCCAGTCCAGAACTAGCGAGACGAGGGCCTCGAGCGTCAGCAGACTGGTATCGCCGTGGGTACCGTCCGGACGCCAGCTGTCGTGCCACGCGCCGTACTCGAGTTCGCGTAGCTGGGCCAGCGTCATCGTGCTGACCAAACCGGCCCCCGTGGAGGTGCGGTCCAGACGGCGGTCGTGCACACAAACCAGATGGCCGTCGCGGGTCAGTCGCACATCACATTCCACGCCGTCAGCGCCCTCTTTGAGTGCGAGGTCATAGGCGGCCAGCGTGTGTTCCGGCCGAGCAGCCGAAGCGCCTCGATGGGCAACTACATAGGGATGCCCGGCGAGCACCTCGTCGGGCGACGTCATGATCCCTATGCTGCCGGTTCCCTCCCCTTCAACTCAACCGGTCGGGCGAATACTTGCGCAGCAGGTCGATCTGGGTGATCTGGCTCGACCACGACCCAGCGATGCGCCGGCCGTTCGACCGGTTTGCGCTCGAATCCTTCGAAGACCCGGGCAACACAGGCCACCGTCACCGCCGCCACCAGATATGCAGACACCATCCATACAGTGTTGTTCGCAATGCCCTGGGCGTCCTTGGCCCAGCTGGTAACGATGGCGAAGATCGAAACCCCGTAGCTGAAAATCCAAGCGACCCACCACTGCAGGATCGGTCTCTGTAGCCGAGCGTGGTGCTCTTCGAGGATTGCCAGCTCGGTGACGTAAACCGGAGCCCACAGCAGATTGGCCAGCGGCACCAGGCATCCGGCCCACAGGGCCCGGACGGAATGCTGCTCCTGCAGACCGTAATGCGCGAACGCGCGGGCCCGCCGAGCGATCAGCCATCGGGTCAGCATCACGCCCGACATGGTCACCGCCGCGATCGCAGCCGCACTCGCCAGCACACCCGGCAAGTCCGCGGCAACGGCCACCATCGAGTTCAGCAACGTGTTCCGGTTGATGATCAGCAACACATACCGCCCGATGTAGACCAGGGCCGCAAGGCAAAGCACCAGCAAGGTCAAGAACAGTGTGGTACGCACCGCCGCTGCCGACGGCCCTGTCTGCGTTGGTGTTCCGGCTGGCACGGCTGCCTGGTCGACGCGATCCGCCAAACCCCAACGCGGTATCACGGCGTAGCGCGGTGTGGGCCCGAGGGGCCGTCGCCCGTGCCGCGGGGGCGGTGCGGCGCCGGGGCGCACCGCTATCCACCGGAAGCCCGGGGGCAGTCGCGGCGGTGTGCGCCGCCCGCCCGGGGCCCCGGGAGCCGGCGGGCCACCGCGCGTACTCCAGCGCGGATCGGGCGCAGGCACTTCCGCCGTCGGCGCCATCAGCGCCCCACGACAGCGAGGACACCACTCGCGGTGCCGCTCGCGGACGTTCCACCGAGTGCCGCACTGGGAGCACACCTGGATCACCGGACCAGCCTAGCTTCGGCGACGTTACGGCCCGCAGCAACGCGGCCCGCAACACCCCAACACTGCTGTGCCTATCCACAGTTTCCACAGGTTTATCCACACCTGGTTCTGGGTGCGCACGTCACGGACAGGGCCTTTATCGGCTTACCGGCGCCGTAACTGTGGATAACACCGGGTGGTTTGAGCATCCATTGACAGCCCCGACGGATACCTGAGCGAAATGGGTTGCCTGACTAAGCACCCGCAGCCACACCAGGCCGGCCCGGCGGGTCCCCGCCCCCGCACCCTCTCGAAGCTCCTGCTATCCACGGTATTTTTCAAGCCGATCGCAACGCGCTATGATCGCGATCACAAGCCCTCATGTGACTCATTTCACTGGGGCAAGGGGAACCTGCAGGTGAAAGGCGTTTGATGACCACGCATTCGTTCGGGCCGGGTTCGTCGGCCTCGCCGAACCCGTATTCGGGCTCACCTGCCTGCAACCACGGCTACAGCATCGCCGCATTGCGTGCCGGCCTGATCGCCCTGGCTTTACTGGCGGTTCTCGCTGTCATCGTTTTGTCTTGAATTCACTGTTCTGTCTTGAATTCACGCCAACCGGGTATCCGAACCACTAGCCACCCCTAGCAGTCGTTCTTGCGGCCCGCGCGGTCATAGAGCAGGGTTGACTACGCTAGGGCCGCCGCCCGGCGGAATCCGTGCGAACAAACGTCAGACGATCCGATCATCGAGGAAAGGAATCCCGTGGCCGAATACACGCTGCCCGATTTGGACTGGGACTACGCAGCGCTGGAACCGCACATCTCCGGTCAGATCAACGAGATCCATTACAGCAAGCACCACGCCACCTACGTCAAAGGCGTGAACGACGCCGTTGCCAAGCTGGAGGAGGCACGCGCCAAAGACGACCACAGCGCGATCTTCTTGAATGAGAAGAACCTGGCCTTCCATCTGGGCGGCCACGTCAACCACTCCATCTGGTGGAAGAACCTGTCGCCGAACGGTGGCGACAAGCCGACTGGCGATCTCGCGGCGGCCATCGATGACGCGTTTGGATCGTTCGACAAATTCCGCGCTCAGTTCAGCGCAGCCGCCAACGGCTTGCAGGGGTCAGGCTGGGCGGTACTTGGCTACGACACGCTCGGCGGCAAGCTGCTGACCTTTCAGCTGTACGACCAGCAGGCCAACGTCCCGCTTGGCATCATTCCGCTGCTGCAGGTCGACATGTGGGAGCACGCGTTCTACCTGCAGTACAAGAACGTCAAAGCCGACTACGTCAAGGCGTTCTGGAATGTCGTCAACTGGGCGGACGTAGAGTCGCGTTACGCGGCCGCAACCTCTAAAACCAAAGGGCTGATATTCGGCTGACTCGATCTCGGCAGCTTGGGTCGGCCGGGACTGATCCAAAGAGCACGAGCTTTAGTGACCGTGTCGAGTTGCACGGCGCCTAAACCGCAGGCATCCTGAATTATTCGAGCTACCAGCGTGGTTATTTCGAGGCGGAGGCGTTGCGCGGAGGGCGAGATGGATACAGGGTCAGGCCGACCTATAGGGGTGGCTCCCTTCCATGCTCGTGGTGCCTTGAAAGGGTTTGTGATCTCTGGGCGTTGGCCTGATTCGACGAAAGAGTGGGCCCAGCTGCTGATGGTGGCGGTTCGCGTCGCGTCACTACCCGGACTGCTTTCCACCACAACGGTATTCGGCGCCCGCGAGGAGCTACCCGATGAACCCGAGCCGGGCACCGTCGGCCTGGTGCTGGCCGAGGGCACGGTCTTCGGTGAATCAGCTATCCAGCCCGGGTATTTCGCCGATCATCAACCGCCCGCGTTGCTGATGCTGCACCCGCCTTCAGAAACCACCCCGTCGCTGCCGGAATGCACCGGAGCGGCGTCGGGCTGCGTACTGCTGCCGGGACTGCCGTATCTGGGGTTGGAGCACCGAGCGGCCTGGGTGGAAGCAGAAGCCGACGGCACAATCACATCCATGGTCAGTCGCGTCGGCGTCGACCCAATCACCCATCCCGACACCGCGATTCTGGCCATGCTGCTTGCCGCGTAAGGAAATTCAAACGCATCGGCGGGCTAACGACCAATACCGGCATCCGAACTTCATCGCCTTCCTGGCGCACACCGAATTCGCCCGCTAGCCTGGGATCGTCAGCGAAGGGGAGTAGCCCCAAATCGTCGAGTCGACATACTGGCGAACAGCCCGGCCGGCGAACCGATCCAAGAGGACCGGTGGGCGAGACCTTCGACCGGTGTTCGGTGACCGAATGGTCGTCGACGACGTGTCGAAAGGCCCTCCTCCATGCTCGCGGCCACGCTACTCAGTCTCGGGGTGGTTTTCCTTGCCGAACTCGGCGACCGGTCCCAACTGATCACCATGACGTACGCGCTGCGCTACCGATGGTGGGTGGTGCTGCCCGGGGTGGCGATGGCCGCGTTCGTGGTGCACGGGATCGCAGTGACGATCGGCCACTTCTTGGGCGCGACTCTCCCGGCGCGGCCGCTGGCCTTCGCGTCCGCCATCGCGTTCTTGGTCTTTGCCGTGTGGGCCTGGCGTGAGGGCGCCGCCGCAGACGAGACCATCCCGACCACGCACGAACCCCGATTCGCGCTGCTCACCGTGGTCTCGTCGTTCACACTCGCCGAAATGAGCGACAAGACCACGTTAGCGACGGTTACCTTGGCCGGCGATCACGACTGGGCCGGGGTATGGATCGGCAGCACCCTTGGCATGGTCTTGGCCGATGGCCTGGCGGTCGGTGTCGGGACGCTGCTGAATCAGCGGCTTCCAGAGCAGCTGCTGCACGTGCTGGCCAGCCTGCTCTTCCTCATGTTTGGCTTGTGGATGCTTTTCGACAGCGCCCTGGGCTGGCGGTCGGTCGCCATCGCCGTGATCGCATCGGTAGCGCTGGCGGTGGCAACTATGGCGGCCGCGCAAACTCTGCGGCGACGCCGAGCCGAAGCTACGATCGCCGGGAGGTCGCCGGACATCGTTTGAGGTGCCGACGGGACCTCCTGCTCACCTCGCCGTGGCCGACAGGCGCCCCCAGCGGAATCTCTCTGGGCCATTGAGTGCATCCCGGGGCCCGTTAATGCGGCCGGGCGGGACCCTCGGCAAAGGAGTCTCTGGATGGGTCCGGGCCATCTGCTGGTTGCGGTTGCTGCCGCCCGACACGATCTGTACGACGCCTTCATCAAACACGAGCGGGGCGGCTCGCCGTTCGAATCGGGGGCACCGTTTGTTCAGAGAACGGCCCCGTTCCTTCGGATAACCTGTGAGTTTCGCTAAATTTCTGGACAGTTCAGCGAATCAGTTAGACGCTCTTCCNGTGCGCATTCAACTAGCGCAACAACGNCCTGNAGCTAATGCGCAGGGGTTTGCACCTGATCGTGGACAGAAAGGGTCGCTACCATGACCAGCAAACACATAGGNAACACNACGCTTCTAGAGCCCCCGGTGGAGGTCATATCTATGAGCACGACGTTCGCTGCCCGCCTGAACCGCCTGTTCGACACGGTGTATCCACCAGGGCGCGGGCCGCACACCTCCGCGGAGGTGATCTCGGCGCTCAAGGGGGAGGGCATCACGATGTCGGCTCCCTACCTGTCCCAGCTACGTTCCGGCAACCGGACGAACCCGTCGGCAGCGACCATGGCCGCCCTGGCTAATTTCTTCCGGATCAAGCCGGCCTACTTCACCGACGACGAGTACTACGAAAAGCTCGATAACGAACTGTCCTGGCTGGCCTCGATGCGCGATGACGGTGTGCGCCGCATCGCGGTGCGGACCGTCGGGTTGTCTGCCCAAGCCCAGCGGGACATCGTCGAGCGGGTCGACGAGCTGCGCCGCGCGGAGCATCTCGACGCTTAAGCCTGCTGCCGATTGGCCCAGCCCGACCTGAAGGGCTGCCGTCCCGCTATTCCGATTAGGGTTGGCTCACGGATCGCGAACACGCACAGCGATTGTCCACGAGATACCGGGAGGCGGCCGGGGATGGGCCTGTTCGGCAAACGAAAGAGTCGCGCGACGCGTCGCGCCGAAGCCCGTGCGATCAAGGCCCGCGCCAAGCTTGAGGCCAAGCTGGCCGCCAAGAACGAAGCTCGCCGTATCAAGGGGGACCGGCGGGCCGCGGACAAGGCGATCAAGGTGCAGGTCAAATCCCAACGAGACAGCGACCGCGTGGCGCTGAAAGTCGCCGAGTCCGAACTCAAGGCGACGCGGGAGGGGAAGTTGTTGTCGCCGACGCGGATTCGCCGTCTGTTGACAGTGTCTCGGCTGCTGGCCCCGATCCTGACGCCGCTGATTTACCGGGCAGCCATCGCCGCCCGCGCGTTCATCGACCAGCGTCGCGCCGACGAGCTCGGTATTCCGTTGGCGCAGATCGGCCAGTTCTCCGGGCAGGGCGCCGAGCTGTCGGCTCGGATAGCCGGGTCGGAGAAATCGCTGCGGATGGTGCAAGACAAGAAGCCCAAGGACACCGAGACCAAGCAGTTCGTGTCCGCCATCACCGAACGGCTCAGCGATCTGTCCGTGGCCGTCACCGCCGCGGAGAATATGCCGGCCACGCGACGCCGGGCGGCCCACTCCGCGATCTTGTCGCAACTCGACGGTATCGAGGCCGATCTGATGGCTCGGCTCGGGTTGACCTGAAAGCAGCAACCTGACATGTCATTCCACGACAGGTGGATTTCACGGGTCCTGATCGCGGTCGCCGCGGCCGCTGCGCTCTATCTCGGCTCGGCGGGGGCCACCCCACCGGCGTGGGCACACGTCCATGCCAGTAGCGACAACGCTGTGCGCGGCGCCACGGCGATCATCACCTTTCAGGTGCCTAACGAATCCGACAAGGCCGCGACAACCACCGCGCTCACCGTCACCCTTCCCAACGTGGCATCAGCGAGCACCGAAACCATGTCCGGGTGGACGGCCAAGCTCGACCGCGACGCAGCGTCTGGCAGCGTTCGCTCGGTAACCTGGACAGCCGTGCCCAACGGCGGGATCCCGGTGGACCAATTCGCCCTGTTCCGGATGTCGGTGCAGCTGCCCGACAGCGACACAGTCAGCTTCCCCGCCACGCAGACCTATTCCGACGGATCGATCGTCAAATGGGACCAGCCGCCGCTGCCCGACGGCGGGGAGCCCGAACATCCGGCTCCCATGTTGAGCCTCGCCGCGGGGCCGGCGGCGCCGCATGAACACCATCCGCCTTCTGCTGCCCCGGCCAATCACAGTGCCGCACCTGAACAATCGAAATCAGCGCCCGACAACATCGCACGCGTGTTAGGCGCGGCGGCCCTGGTAGTCGGCGCTCTGGCTATCTGCCTCGTGGTGGTCCGCCGGCGGACATGAGACGACTGCTCGGCATCGCTTGGATAGGCCTGNTGCTGGCCGCCGTGACGTCGGCCGCGACCATCAACGCACAAGTGGCGTCCGCGCACGCAGCACGCNTGTCCGCCAACCCCCCNGACAACGCGGTCCTTACGACCGGTCCCGACCAGGTGAGCGCGACCTTCAACGAGCGATTACAGACCACGTTCGCGGCCATGACCGTNGTCGGCCCCGATGGCAACGTATGGTCCACCGGCGAGCCGGCGGTGCAGGGCGCGGTCGTCAGCATTGGCATGCGACCGCTTGGACCGGCCGGGACCTACACGGTGAATTACCGGGTGACGTCTGCTGATGGCCACGTCGTGTCCGGGTCCTGGTCGTTTCGGCTGACGGTGCCCGGCACCGGCACGCCCGGACCCGCCGCCGCTGCCACCGACACCGGCGACCACATCCCGGTCTGGCCGTTTGTGGTGGTCGCACTGGCGCTCGTCGCGGCGGGCGCGTTATGGGCGGTGCGGCGCAGGCCCTGACCGGCCTGGTAGCCGAGACGATGCCGCGCGTCCTGGCATGATGGGATCCGAGGAACCCGGTGAGCTAGAAAAAACTGGGAGAAAGCTGCGAAGGAGCGGCCGCATGGCAGACCCGCAAGATCAACCCAATAGTGAACCCGACGGCGCGTCGACACCGCCGGAGAAGAAACCTCCCGCCAAGGCAGCCAAAAAAGCGCCCGCGAAGAAAGCACCTGCGAAAAAGGCGGCGGCGAAAAAGGCTCCGGCCAAGAAAGCGCCCGCTAAGAAGGCGCCCGCTAAAGGCCCTGAACCCGCGCCACCGAAACCGGCGGCGGCGCCGCTGGGTCTGCAGGATCGGATCGAAACCAACGGCGAACTTGCCGCGGCGGCCAAAGATGCCGCGGCACAAGCGAAGTCGACAGTCGAAGGCGCCAACAACCCGGTCTCGCCCGACGTTTCGCCGCCGGCACCGAGCCAATCTCCGGTGCCGCTGTTGGTTGCGCTGACGCTCAGCCTGTTGGCGATCCTGATGGTCCGGCAGCTGCGCCGCCGCTGAACGGCGCCGCACTGGCTAGCATGTCCCGGTGACCGTGTCATTCCAGCCAACCGCCGACCTCGCCGACAGTATCGGGCCCGCCACACGAAGCTGCGACCTTCAATTCCGCCAGTTCGGCGGCCGCGCCGAATTCGCCGGCCCGATCAGCACGGTGCGCTGCTTCCAGGACAACGCGTTGCTGAAATCGGTGCTCTCGCAGCCGGGTGCGGGCGGGGTGCTGGTGATCGACGGTGCCAGCTCCGTGCATGCGGCGCTCGTTGGAGACCTCATCGCCGAATTGGCCCGCTCCAACGGATGGGCCGGGCTAGTCGTCAACGGCGCAGTTCGCGACGCCGCCGCGTTGCGCGGCATCGACATCGGCATCAAGGCGCTCGGCACCAATCCTCGCAAAAGCGCCAAGACCGGCGCCGGGGAGCGCGACGTCGAGGTGAGTCTGGGCGGTGTGACGTTCGTGCCGGGCGAAATCGTCTACAGCGACGACGACGGTATTATCGTGGTCGCCAAAGGCGCTTGAACCGCCGCTAAACCGCCACCGGGGCCGGCTTTTTAGCGAACCGCAGGCCTTCGTCGTCGATCTTGCCGCGCCGGATCAGGCGGACGTCGCGCAGATAGTTCTGGTTTAACCGCCAGGGGGTGCGTGAGCCCTGCTTGGGCAACTCGTCCAGTGAGCGCAGCACATAACCGGGAGCGAACTCCATGAACGGCCGCTCCTCGACGGCTGAACCAGGGTGCTCGACCACGACGGCGTCAAATCCCTTGGCGTCCATGTGATTCAACAGACGGCAGGCGAACTCCGAAACCAGATCCGCCTTCAGCGTCCACGACGCATTGGTGTAGCCGACGGTGTAGGCCATGTTGGGCAGGCCGGAAAGCATCATGCCCTTGTAGGCCATCGTCTTGGTGAGGTCCACCGCTTGGCCGTCGACGGTTACGGTCGCACCACCGAACAGCTGCAGGTTCAATCCCGTCGCGGTGATGATGATGTCGGCCGGCAGTTCATGGCCCGAGTTGAGCCGGATGCCGGTCGCGGTGAACCGCTCAATGGTGTCGGTGACCACGTCGGCCTGCCCGTGCCGGATGGCGCGGAACAAATCACCGCTGGGAACCAGGCACAGCCGCTGATCCCAGGGGTTGTAGTGCGGGTTGAAGTGCTTTCTAAAGTCATAGCCCTCGGGAAGCTGGCGCTTGACCATGCCCAGGAACATATTTCGCATCCGGTTCGGCCACTTCCGGCAGGCCCCGTACACCGCCGCCTGCCGCGCCACGTTCTTCCACCGAACCACGGTGTAGGCCGTGCTCTGGGGCAGCCAGCGGTTGAGCCTCTCGGCCATTTTGTCGCGCTTTGGTTGAGAGACGATGTAACTCGGTGAGCGCTGCAGCATTGTGACGTGCTTGGCGCCTGAAGTCGCCAGCGCCGGAATCAGCGTGACCGCGGTGGCGCCACTGCCGATCACGACGATGTTCTTGTCGGCGTAATCGAGGTGCTCGGGCCAGTGCTGCGGGTGGATGATCGGGCCGTTGAAATCCTCCGCGCCCAGGAACGAGGGCGCATAGCCCTGTTCGTAGTTGTAATAACCGCTGCATAGGAAGAGGAACGAGCAGGTGATCGCGCTCCGCGTGCCGTTGCTTTCGATGTTCACGGTCCAGCGGTTGTCCGTATTCGACCAGTCGGCGCTGAGTACTTTCTGGTTGAGCCGGATACGCTTGTCGATGCCGTACATGGCCGCGGTGCCTTTGACGTAGTCAAGGATCGGCTTGCCGTCGGCAATGGCCTGGCGCTCGGTCCAGGGCCGGAAGCGAAAGCCCAGGGTGTGCATGTCGGAGTCGGACCGAATTCCCGGGTAACGGAAAAGATCCCAGGTACCCCCCATGGCTTCCCGCTTCTCCAGGATGGCGTAGCTCTTGGTCGGGCAACGGTCCTGCAAGTGCCAGGCCGCGCTCACGCCGGAGATACCGGCGCCCACAATGACGACGTCAAGGTGCTCAGTCATGGGCCCACGCTATCAACGGTATGTTGAGTAAGTCAACACACTGTCCGAGTACTCAACACAGTGTAAAGTAGCAGCCGTGACTACCGCGAGTTCGACTCGGGCCCTGCGGGGCCGGCGTTCCACGCGNCCTTCCGGCGACGACCGCGAGCAGGCGATCCTGACAACTGCCGAGCGGTTGCTCGAAGAGCGCGCGTTGGCCGACATCTCCGTCGACGACCTGGCCAAAGGTGCCGGCCTTTCGAGGCCGACGTTCTACTTCTATTTCAAGTCCAAAGAAGCGGTGCTGCTGTCGCTGCTCGAGCCGATGATCGCCGGCGCCGACGCGGAGTTCGAGGGCGCCGTGCAACGCCTGCCCACCGATCCGCACCGGGTGTGGCGAAATGGCATCAAAGTGTTCTTCAGCGCGTTCGACTCGCACCGTGCGGTGGCCCGGGCAGCGGCGGAGGCGCTGGCCACCAGCTCGGAGCTCCGGGCCGTGTGGTCGGGTTTCATGCAGAAGTGGGTCGACCAGACGGCGGCGATGATCACCGCAGAACGAGCGCGGGGCGCCGCACCGGAGACCATCCCGGCCGCAGACCTGGCGACGTCGCTGAACCAGATGAACGAGCGCACCATGATGGCCACCCTGTCCGCCGAACAGCCGGCGGTCACCGAGGACCGCGTCGTCGACACCCTCGCCCACATCTGGGTCAGCAGTATCTACGGCAGCATCGACCCGGAGGCTCGCTAGCAGCGGCTGCCACGACCATCTAGCCGGGCCGCTTTAACAGAATCAATGTCGGCGCAATGTGGCATAATCGAATGTATGTTCGATGGTGTGATTGCCCGGTTCGGTGAGACGGTCGAGTGGAACCATCCCTCGGCCACGGCGGAGTCGGCCGCTGTGGTGGAGCGGATCTGTGCGTTCGCACGCGCGGAGAATCGTGCTGTGGCCGCGCAGCTGGGTGCGATCGGCGAGCTGTTCGGCTATCGGATGTCGCGCTGCTCGGACACCGGGGACTGGGCGATCGACACCATGGAGGCGGTGGCCGCCGAGGTGGCCGCGGCGTTGCGGATCAGTCAGGGCCTGGCCGGTAGCCGGCTGCGGTATGCCCGCGCGATGCGCGAGCGGCTGCCGAAGGTGGGCGAGGTGTTTGCC
>JGI12635J15846_10000548_pt1 | contig 32272 bp, 24 predicted proteins | sample BlaSpr_A8_OM2_M2_FD_15846 | JGI IMG/M metagenome (IMG submission 15846)
GCTCGACCGCTACGTGGTGCGGCTTGCCGCAGACCTCGACCGGCCATCGGAATTGGCGGTGTCGCAGAAGCGTCCGCTGTTGATCGACAGCTATTTAACCGACGCCGTGGAAGTCGACGTCGATTGCCTGGCCGACGGCAAGGATTTCTACATCGCCGGAATCATGGAGCACATCGAAGAGGCCGGAATCCATTCCGGCGATTCCGCCTGCTCGCTGCCGCCGCACAACCTCTCCGCCGAGGTGATCGCCGAACTTGAGCGCCAAACCGGCGCGCTCGCGCTGGCGCTCAAGGTCGGCGGCCTCATGAACGTGCAATACGCCATCAAAGACGGCGACATCTACGTGCTGGAAGTGAACCCGCGCGCGTCGCGGACTGTGCCATTTGTCGCCAAGGTGACCGGCATCCCGGTCGCCAAAATCGCCGCGCGCATTATGGCCGGTGAGACTCTCGCGAGCTTTCACTTAAAGCGGCAAAGCTTCGAATTCGCTCATGCAAAGCATGTCGGCGTGAAAGAAGCGGTGTTTCCGTTCGCGCGCTTCGGGCCCGCGGTCGACACCGTGCTCGGGCCGGAGATGAAGTCGACCGGCGAGGTCATGGGCATCGACCGCGATTACAATGTCGCGTTCGTCAAAAGCCAGCTCGGCGGTGGCTCGCGGCTGCCGAAAAGCGGGACGGTTTTCGTCTCGGTCAAGGATGCCGACAAGCCCCGCATCCTCGACTCGGTCCGGCTCATGGCGGCCTTGGGCTTTCGGGTGCTCGCGACCTCTGGAACCCAGGCTTTTCTTACCGGCGAAGGCATTGCCGCGGAGCGGGTCAACAAAGTCGCCCAAGGGCGCCCGCATATTGTCGACGCCATAAAAAACGGCGAAGTTCAGTTGGTCTTCAACACCACGGAAGGGGCCACCGCGCTCACCGATAGCCGTTCGCTGCGGCGCGCCGCCCTCTTGCATAAAGTGCCATACTACACCACTCTCTCAGGGGCTGTCGCCGCAGCGCAGGGCATCAAAGCCTATCTCGGGGGCGACCTCGAGGTGTGTGCGCTGCAAAATTATTTTGCGGCCGGCCCCGATCAAAGGTTGGGGTAGCCTGAGCGGCGGCCCGTGTAGAGACAGGTTTTTGGTCGCGAGACCGGACGGCGCTTCGGTCCGCGACCTGAATTTTGTCTCTATGAGTTAAGGAGGTTTGAGACCAATGGATAAGCTTCCGATGACCGCGGCGGGATACTCGGCGCTTGAGACCGAACTCAAGCATTGCCAGCAGATCGAGCGGCCGCGCATCATCCAGCAGATTACCGACGCGCGAACGCACGGCGACCTGTCGGAAAACGCCGAATATCACGCCGCCAAGGAATCGCAGTCTCTCAACGAAGGCCGCATCGCCGAACTTGAGGACAAGCTTGCGCGCGCCGAAATTATTGATCTGTCGAAGCTTTCCGGCGAGACCATTACCTTCGGCGCGACCGTAACGCTGATCGATGAGGACACCAACAAAAAGGCGGTATGGCAGATTGTCGGCGAGCCCGAGGCCGACGCCAAGAAGGGCAAAATCTCCATCACCTCCCCGCTCGCTCGTGCCCTGGTCGGCAAAAAAAAGGGCGTACAGGTCGAGGTGGTGACACCCGGCGGCGCCAAGGCCTACGAGATCGTCAAGGTCGAGTGGAAATAGGTTCCGACTGTAAGCTCGTCATACGGTTTTCGGCTGAACGCCTTCATCGGCGCGCGGCGCGCCGAACGCTCGCTGTCGCCTCAAATCGCCAACGCTGTTTTGTTGGAGCCACCGGCCCTATCCATGCGGCTGCTAGAATTAGGCTTGGCTGCAACCCTACGCTTCCGCCACGGGGGCAGCGCCCACCGCCGTGGGCGTGAATGCCCAGCTTGTACCCCTTCTAAAATTCGCATACGACTCGCTTAGCCACGTCCGACATGCGGACCGGCCCGGACCGCGCCCGCCTCAATGAGGCGCGGAGAACGTAAGCCATATCTCACGAGCCCGAACGATGGGGAGGTCTCATGACGACGGTTGCCCTTACGATAAATGGCAAACCCGCGAGCGTTGACGCCGACGGGGACACGCCGCTTCTTTGGATCATTCGCGAACATCTTAAGCTGACCGGCACAAAGTTCGGCTGCGGCGCCGGATTATGCGGAGCATGCACCGTGCACCTAGACGGTCACGCGGTTCGCTCTTGCCAGACGCAGCTCTCGGAAGCCGCCAACAAGAAGGTGACCACCATCGAGGGCCTGTCGGCGGATTCCAGTCATCCATTGCAGAAGGCCTGGGTCGCGCATCAGGTGCCGCAATGCGGCTACTGCCAGTCCGGGCAAATCATGCAGGCCGCCGATTTGCTGGCGACGAACCCGAAGCCGACCCGCGAGCAGATCGTCCAGCATATGGACGGCAACATCTGCCGCTGCGGTACTTACGCGCAAATCATCGAAGCCATTCAGAGCGTCGCGTGAGGGAGGCAGCCATGTTGAACGAAGCCTACACCACTCATCAGATCTCCCGCCGCTCGTTCCTCGCCACCACCGGCGCGTTTACGATCGGCGTCGCGTTCGGTTCGATCGAGACCATCGAAACCGCCCGCGCGGCGGCGCCGTTCGCACCCAATGCCTGGGTCACGATCGGCGAGGACGGCATCGTCACCATCGTCGCGCCAATGGTCGAAATGGGCCAGGGCGTGCGCACCTCGCTGCCATTGCTCATCGCCGAGGATCTCGACGCCGACTGGAGCAAAGTCCGCGTTTCAGAAACCCCCGATGACGACCAGGTCTACGGCAATCCGCTGTTTAAGATCATATTCGGGGCCCAGCAGCTCACCACGGTGGGCAGCTTCTCCGTCACCGGCTATTACGAGAAACTGCGGCTGACCGGCGCACAGGCGCGAAAGATCCTGATCGCCAACGCGGCCACCGCCTGGAACGTGCCGGCAGAAGAACTCACCACCGAGCCAGGTATGGTGGTCCACGCCAAGTCGAACCGAAAGATCAGCTATGGCGACATTGCCAAGACCGCGACGGTGCCGAACCCGCTGCCGGAAGTGGCCAAGGCCGATCTCAAACCGGCGTCGCAATTCCGCCTGATCGGGCGTGATGTCGGACGGGTCGACGTGCCGCTCAAGGTCAACGGCACGGCGCAATACGGCATCGATACGCAGGTACCCGGCATGCTCTACGCCTCGGTCCTGTTCCCGCAGGTGCAGTACGAGAAGGCCGAGCAGATCGACGATGCCGCGGCCAAGGCCGTCAAAGGCGTGGTCAAGATCGTGACACTTCCGTCGGGCGTCGCAGTGATCGCGGAAACGATCGACGCCGCGATGAAGGCCAAGAGCCTGCTTAAGGTCACGTGGTCAAAAACCACGCCGGCGCAGACTTATGACGACGATCGCGTGCTGCAAGACTATCGCGCAATCGCCGCCGATTGGAGCCAGACGGGCGTCGACATGGTGAAAGTCGGCGATGCCGACGGCGCCATCAAAGGTGCCGCCAAGGTCCTTTCCGCCGACTATTTCTCCGATCACGTCTCCCACGTTTGTATGGAGCCGCTCAACTGCACGGTGCGGGTCGATAACGGCGTGATCGACATCTGGTCCGGCAATCAATCCCCCTCGACGATGAAAATCCTGGGCATGATCGTCGGCAAGACCACGCCGGACAAAGTCCACGTCCATACGGCGCTGCTCGGCGGCGGCTTCGGCCGGCGCTCCGACGGCGACGATCTGGTGATGGCGCTGATCCTGGCGCTCAACGTGCCGGGCAAGCCGGTCAAGATGATCTGGAGCCGCGAGGACGATATCCGCAACGACAAGCTGCGGCCCTTGACCGCTCAGCGTGTCGAAGTCGGTCTCGACGCCGACAACAACGTTGTCGGCTGGCGGCAACGCATCGTCAACGAGTCCTACTTCGCGCGCATCATGCCGCCCGACGTGTTTGCCAAGGTCAAAGCAGACGTCGTATCCGGCGGCGGCGGCGAGATGAGTTACGGCGTGGCGAACCACCGCGTGGAGTGGGTGCGCTCGGCGCGCGGCATCGATGTCGGCGCCTGGCGCGGGATTGCGGCGGGCTACACCAAGTTTGCCATCGAGACGATGGTGGACGAACTCGCCGCGCTGAAGAAAATCGACCCGGTCGCCTATCGCGTGGAGATGCTCAAGGGCGATCCGCGCGCGGTCAAAGTAGTGCAGCACGTAGCCGACATGTCGAACTACAAGAGCAAGCGCGACAACGGCCGCGCCGTTGGCATCGCCTATTCGGATGCCTTGCACAGCCACACCGCTGTCGCTGCCGAAGTCTCGGTTGATACCAAGACCGGTCAAATCAAGGTGCATCACCTTTGGGCGGCGGTCGACGCCGGCCTTGCGGTTCAGCCCAAGAACATCAGCGCACAGATCACCAGCGCGATGACGTTCGGGCTCGGCGCCGCGCTGGTCGAGCAGCTTCCGATCAAGAATGGTGTTATGCAGGCGACCAATTTCGACGGTTATCCGGTGCTGCGGATGTCGGACATGCCGCCGATGGAGGTCGCAGTGATCTCCACCGCTGATCAGCCGACCGGCATCGGTGAAGCGGGCGTCCCGGCGGTTGCACCAGCTATCGCCAACGGCGTCGCCCAGCTCACCGGCAAGCGCATGCGGCACTTGCCGATGACCCCCGACCGGGTCAAACAATCTCTCGGCTGAGCCATTAGCCGAGGCCTAAAGGCGAGCCCGCCGCGCATTTGAACGCGCGGCGGGCTTTTTCTATCGTTATGATTGCAAAGCGCTTTTCGACATGCACAGCTTTTTGGATGTATTGGGTTGCGTCTCTTGCATAGCTCGTCAAAGTTCCTAAATTCCCGTGGGCGGACGGCAAAGCGCGGGTCCGCCCTCCGGATCACGCCCTGACTGACGGGATTGGAAGACGTGAGCACACCGACCCACGCCAAGATCGTCATCATCGGCTCCGGGCCAGCCGGTTACACGGCTGCCATTTATGCCGCTCGCGCCATGCTCGATCCGATCTTGATCCAGGGGCTTGAGACCGGCGGACAGCTGACCACCACGACCGACGTCGAGAACTACCCGGGCTTTGCCGATGTCATTCAAGGCCCTTGGCTGATGGAGCAAATGCAGCAGCAGGCCGAACACGTCGGCACCAAAATGGTCGCCGATTACGTCAACAAGGTCGAGCTTGGACGGCGGCCTTTCCGCATCACCTGCGATTCGGGCGACGTCTATCTGGCCGACACATTGGTGCTGGCGACCGGCGCCCAGGCGCGCTGGCTCGATCTGCCGTCGGAACAGAAATTCCGCGGCTACGGCGTTTCAGCCTGCGCCACCTGCGATGGATTCTTCTACCGCGACAAGCATGTTCTGGTGATCGGCGGCGGCAATACCGCGGTCGAGGAAGCTTTGTTCCTGACCAATTTCGCCAAGACCGTCACTGTCGTGCACCGGCGCGACACCTTTCGCGCCGAACGCATCTTGCAAGAGCGGCTCTACCAAAACCCGAAAATCTCGGTGCTCTGGCATACCGTGCTTGAGGACGTCGTCGGCGATGACGCGCCGCTCAAGGTCAAAGCGGCGGTGCTGCGCAACGTGAAAACGAACGAGATCGAGAAGCGCCCGATCGACGGAATTTTCATCGCCATCGGACACTCGCCGGCAACCGGTCTCGTAACCGGCCAAGTTGAAATGAAGGCATCCGGCTATATCAAGACCGCGCCGCATTCGACCGCGACTTCGGTACCCGGCTTGTTTGCCGCCGGCGACGTGGCGGACGACGTTTACCGTCAGGCAGTGACCGCCGCCGGCCTGGGCTGCATGGCCGCGCTGGAGGCGGAGAAATATCTTGCCGCGCACGGCGAAGCCGAGCCGCGCATGGCCGCCGAATGAGCTTTACGTCGTCTGGCAAAATGGATTGGGATAAACTCAAAGTCTTTCACGCCGCCGCCGAAGCCGGCAGCTTCACTCATGCCGGCGAGCAGCTCGGGCTGTCGCAATCGGCAGTGTCGCGGCAAGTGAGCGCGCTTGAGCAGGAGCTTGCGGTGTCGCTGTTCCATCGGCACGCGCGCGGCTTGATCCTCACCGAACAAGGCGACCTGCTGTTTCGCACCGCGCACGAAGTCTTCATGAAATTGGAGGCGGCGCGCGCGAAGCTCACCGACAGCCGCGAAAGGCCGAACGGCGACTTGAGGGTGACGACGACACCCGGGATCGGCGTGCATTGGCTTACCCCGCGGCTGAACGAATTCATCGATCTTTACCCGGAAGTGCACATCACGCTGCTCACCACCGAAGAGGAGCTCGACCTCGCCATGCGCGAGGCCGATGTCGCCATCCGGCTGCGCCAGCCGACCCAACCGGATCTCATTCAGCGCAAGCTTTTTTCCGTACACTTCCACGTCTACGCGTCGCCGGAATATCTCAAGCGCTTTGGCACGCCGCGCACCTTCGAGGATCTCGATAATCATCGGGTGCTGATGCTTGGCGGCAACGTGCCGAGTTATTTGCAGCGCTCGCTGTTGCTGACGGAAGTCGCGCGTGACGGCAAGGGACCGCGTACGCCTCACCTCGTGATCAACAATATTCTCGGCATTTTGCGCGCTTGTCAGCGCGGCATTGGCATTGCGATGCTGCCCGACTATCTGGTCGAAGGCGACGGCGGCCTGGTGCAGCTTTTTGGCGATGCCGATCCGATCGCGCTTGATGCTTATTTCGTATATCCTGAAGAGCTCAAAACCGTCGCGCGCGTGCAGGCGTTCCGCGATTTCCTTGTCGCCAACGCGCAACGCTGGAAGTACTAGTGTGGCGGTTCAGAAGTCCGCATCATTTTTGCCGGCACCCTACCATGCGGACTTCTGAACCAAAGCCACACTAGATCAATAGTTTTGCTAGTGTCCCTTTTGATTCCGAAGTTCGCACAAGGGATTGCCGCTTGATCATGCGAACTTCGGAATCAGGACACTAGAGCATCCCGAAAAGTCGGCACGGGTTTTCGGGAAAGATCATCCTCCATGAATGCGCTGCGCAGTAAAGTTTCGCAGAAAAGTTACGCTTGAGAATTCAGCGTCAGCGCATGGCTGGCATGCCGGTGATTGCGTTGTGCCTCGCGACCGAGCTTTGCATAGTGATGCCGGACTGCAATTTCGGTTGGCAGCAAGTGGTGCATGCCCGCCGGCAGCTCCTCCCTGGGAAGATGATCGCTGGCGCCCCCACGCTGGCGATCCCCAAACCGGGCCCGCAAGGGCCCGGTTTTTTGTGCGGGAGGACTTAAGCCGCGTCCTCCGCGCCGGCTATTCGCTTTATCGCCGCGCGCGCATTATGAAACCAACTTGGTCGAGACCAATTTAGTCATTGGATGCGGCAAGCCGGACGTCGTGCGGTGCGCAAAAGAACAATTGTCGTCAACGACAAGATGCAACGCGGCTATCGTTACGCGCTGACCGCGCCGACTGGCCGCACCTTCGATTCCGGATTTCGGCCGCAACTGACGCCCGCCGAAATGCTTCGTCTTGGCGTGTTCGGCGGCAAATACCTGACGGACTGCAAAGCTGAGTTCCCGCGGGGCTGGTTTTCGCGCGCCAAGCTGGCGAAAGACGGCCGCGATTGCAGCCTCAACTACTTTGGCGTCGACGCGAGCCAACCGTTGTCGGTGTGGCGCAAGAAGGGTTGGATCCATCGCGACGATCCTCGCGGCTGGTTCCAATGGTATTGCCGTTACTATCTCGGCCGGCGTTCTCCCGACGAGGACGCGCGGCAGATCAGGCGCTGGAAGGCGATCCGCCGGCACGTGCGGCAAATTCAGCGAAATTGCGAGCCGGGCGACGTGACTTGCCGGCCCAGGCAGCGGCAGGCGCTGCTGCACTGGGCGTATGACAGCCGCAAGATTTGAACGGCGGGATGCCGGAGACGCTCGCCGGTTCGTCAGCGCCGCCGCGGTCTTCACCAAATGTTGCCGTCGGCGTTACCAGGCTTAAGCGTGACCCAAAGCCGGTTCTCGTCTATAGCCGCCTCTAACGCCTAGGAGGACGCGACATGCTTACTCGCAGACATGTGTTCTTGGCTGGTACGGCGCTTGCCGTCCTTGCTGCCGGACGGCTGACACGGGCCGGCGACGCGCGGGCGGCGACCACCTACGAGGTCACACACACCGACGAGGAATGGCGNAAGCTTCTGTCTCCGGAGGCTTACCAGGTTCTCCGGCATGAAGGCACGGAACGGCCGTTCACGAGTCCGCTTCTCGAAGAACACCGCACCGGCACGTTTGCCTGCGCCGGTTGCGACTTGCCGCTGTTCTCGTTCAAGACCAAATTCGACAGCGGCACCGGCTGGCCGAGCTTTTGGGCGCCGCTCGACAAAGCGGTCGATGAGACCAAGGACCGCAGCTTCGGCATGGCGCGCACGGCGGTTTCGTGCCGGCGCTGCGGCGGACATCTCGGCCACGTGTTCGACGATGGTCCGAAGCCTACCGGGCTTCGCTATTGCATGAACGGCGTCGCCTTGAAGTTCCTGCCGCAGCCGGCGAGTTCGAGCTGAACGAAGCGCACGCGGCGACGGGCGATTTTGCGGTCAAATTATTCCGCACATACTATGGTCTCATCGCAACTGAAGCGGCGATGAGAGCGAATGGCGTATTATCTTAGCTACTACAACGACACACTTGCGGCCGGCGCTTCGCTGACCTTTCCCGATGATGGCATTCATCGGCTCTTTTATGTTCACCAGGGCAAGGCGGAAATCGACGGACAGACCGTCTCCGAAGACGAAGCCGTGTACCGTCATGGCTCAGCTACGGTAACCGGCGCTGGCGGCGGGGCGCGCATATTCCGGTGGGAACTCGGCCCATCCGCAGGCAAAGCGCCCGGCAATATCGAATCCGTGCTGCGCATGACGCGCGAATGCTGGATGCTCGACATTCAGAACGGCAATGAATGGCTGTTCCGTCTCGACAGCATCGTGCACAACCCGCCTGATCCCGCCGATTGCCACACCCATCCGGGGCCCGGGATCCGCGCGCTGCTGTCCGGCGAATTCATCATTCGGCAAACCTCGGAAAATGGCGGCGGCGCCTACCCGGGCGATCCTTGGTGGGAAACCGGAACAGAAGCGGTCATCTCCACTCCTGTTGGCGAGACGCCTGTCCACTTTCTACGCGGAATGCTCTTGCCCACAACCTTCAAGGGGCGGCCCGACACCGCCAAGTGGCTGCGCGCCAAACCGAAACAAAAAAGCGCCTGGAAACTTTACGTCGATCAAGTCATCAAGCTTTAGCCGGCGCCGTATCGTGCGCCGGCCCGCTCGTCTGCAAACAGCCGCCAGCGAACGACACCGCGCATCGCAAAGATGCTCAGTCCCGAACACTGCTGGCGCCGGCAGCAAGCATATTTCGCCATCGCTCAATTCGCGCTAGTGTTTTGCCATGAGCGTCATCAACCCAAACGCGTTCACCACGCGGCCCGAAATCGAAGGCACGTTCGGCGTCGTCACGTCGACGCATTGGATCGCCACGGCCGTCGGCATGGCGATGCTGGAAAAAGGCGGCAACGCGTTTGACGCCGCGGTCGCGACTGCTTTCACCTTGCAAGTGGTCGAGCCGCATTTGAATGGCCCGGGCGGCGACGTTCCGGTCATCGTTTACGACACCCGCCGCGGCAATCCGGAAGTCATCTGCGGCCAGGGCCCGGCGCCGGCCGGCGCGACGATTTCCCACTATCGCAGTCAGGGCCTCGATCTTGTGCCCGGCACCGGGCTTCTTGCCGCCTGCGTGCCCGGCACGTTCGAGACCTGGATGCTTTTGTTGCGCGACTACGGCACGGTCTCGCTGCGCGAGGTGCTGGGGCCGGCGATCGGCTATGCGCAGAACGGGCATCCCCTGGTGGAGCGCGCCCACGCCACCATTGCCTCTGTCGCGCAGTTGTTTCGCGAGCATTGGCCAAGTTCGGTATCGGTGTATCTGCCGAATGATTGCATCCCGGCAACCGGAACGCTGTTTGCCAATCAGGCGCTCGCGGCGACTTATCTGCGCATCCTCACCGAGGCCGAGCGCGNCGGAGGAGATCGCGTCACACAGATCGAGGCGGCGCGGAAATCGTGGTCGCAGGGTTTCGTCGCCGCAGCGATCGATCGTTTCTGCCGCACCCAGGAGATTTTCGACTCTAGCGGACGCGCACACCGCGGCGTGCTGACTGGCGAGGACATGGCGCGCTGGACGCCACGCATCGAACCGCCGCTCACCTATGACTACGACCGTTACACCGTGTGCAAGACCGGACCATGGGGCCAGGGGCCGGTGATGCTGCAACAACTCGCGCTGCTCAAAGGCTTCGATCTGGAGGAAATGGACTCGGCGGGCGCGGACTTCATCCATTTACAGGTCGAGTGCGCCAAGCTCGCCTATGCCGACCGCGAGGAGTTTTATGGCGATCCCGATTTCGTCGAGGTGCCGATGGCGCGGCTTTTGTCCGACGCCTACAATTCCGAGCGGCGCAAGCTTGTGGATGGTACCGCTTCGCTGACGCTGCGGCCCGGCTCGATCCCCGGCTACGGCGGCAAAACAAGTCGGCCCCGCCGGGGGCCGGCTGAGGCGGCCGCCTTTGCCGGCGCGGGAGAGCCGACGGTTGGTGAGCTCGCGGTGGTCGACGGCGACACGGTGCATTTCGACATCATCGACCAGGCCGGCAATATGGTGTCCGCGACGCCGTCGGGCGGCTGGCTGCAATCTTCGCCGGTGATTCCAGAGCTTGGTTTTCCTCTCGGCACGCGCGCCCAGATGTTTTGGCTCGATGAAGGTCATCCGGCGGCGCTGGTGCCGGGGAAGCGGCCGCGCACCACGCTGACGCCGACGCTCGCGCTGCGCGACGGCGAGCCGTATCTCGGGGTGGGCACGCCCGGCGGCGATCAACAAGACCAGTGGATCACCCAGTTCTTCCTGCGCCACGTGCACGCGGGCTTAAATTTGCAGGAAGCGATCGATGCCCCGGCCTGGCATTCCGAGCATTTTCCGTCGTCGTTCTGGCCGCGCGCCGCGCGTCCCGGCGTCTTGGTGCTGGAAGGCCGCGTCGCCGGGGACACCGCGGCGGAATTGAAACGTCGCGGACACGTCATTGAGGTTGGGGCCGAGTGGTCGGAAGGCCGGCTCACCGCCGCTTCGCGCGATGGCCCCAAACGCCGCGCCGCGGCCAACCCGCGTGGCATGCAGGGTTATGCGGCGGGGCGTTAGAGCATGATCCTGCTCTAGGCCGCGACTTCGCCGAGGAAGCGTTCGACCTCGGCGCGAAGCGTAACGGTCGCGTTTTCCACTTCTTCCGAGGCGGCGAGCACGGTCTGCGCCGAGCTTCGCGTCTGCGTGATGCCGCCAGCGACCTCGCCCAACGCGGCGACCACCGCCTTGCTGCTCGCGGCGGCGCCGGCGACGTTGTGTGAGATTTCGCCGGTCGCCAATTCCTGCTGCTCGATCGCGCCGACCACCTCGGACGTATGCGCGCTAATGTCCTGCATCCGCTCGGTGATGGCGCGAATGGCGGCGACTGCTTCGCCGGTCGAGCCTTGCACGGAAGAAATCTCGCGGGTGATTTCTTCCGTCGCCCGCGCGGTCTGGACCGCGAGCGATTTCACTTCCGAGGCGACGACGGCAAAGCCGCGCCCGGCGTCACCGGCACGCGCCGCCTCGATGGTCGCGTTCAGCGCCAGCAGGTTTGTCTGTTCGGCAATGTCCTGAATGAGCTTGACGACATCGCCAATTCTTTGCGCGATCCGCGCCAGGCCCGCGATATCCGAGTTGGTAGTGGTGGCGTCGGCGGCCGCGCCGCGCACCACTTCGCTCGCTTGTGCGAGTCGCCGGCTGATTTCCTTGATCGAAGCCGACATCTCCTCCGCGGCGGCGGCGGTAATCTCGATATTGACCGAGGCCTCATTTGAGCCATGCAGCGCGCTTTCAGCCCGGTGCAGCGTATGATCCGAGGTGGTCAGCAGCGACTTCGCGGCCGATTTCATCTCGAGCGCGCTGTGGCCGACGGTCAGCAGCATGGATTCGACGCGAGCGCGAAACGCGGTGATCGCCGCCTCGATCGCGTCGCGGCGCTGCTCACGCTGGCGCAAAGCGTCACGCTCCTTCTCGGCCGCGCGTTGTTGCGTGACGTCGGTGTGGGTTGAAACCCAGCCGCCGTCCGACAGCGGGCGGGTGATCACGGAGACTGTACGGCCATCTTCAAGCTCGAAGGTTTTTTCCTCGGTGCGGCCACTGGCCGCCTGTCTAAGCGCAGCGGCGACGTATTCATCGGCGTCGCCGGCAAAGGCGCCGATTTTGGCGCGACGCACCAGTATTTCCCGCAGCGGCATGCCTTGGTGAAAATTCTCGGCAGAAAGCATCGACATCTCGATATAGCGCTTGTTGCAGAGCACAAGCCGCGCCCTGCCGTCATACATGCTCACGCCCTGGACGAGATTTCCGAGCGCGGCGTTGAGCAGGGTATTGCGCCGGCGTTCCCGGACCAGGGCGGCGAGCGCGGCAACCGAAAGGGCGGCGAGCGCCAGCACAATGGGCAACAGCACGGCGCCTGTGGCAGGCACATCGCTCAGCATCGGGGAAACTGCGGGCCGGGCAACATCGGCAAGTACCTAAACCGCCGCGAAGTCGGCGACCCGGACGGCGACATGTAAATGGGCAATTGGCCCGGCTGGACCTTGCTTCCAATCATGGACATGCGTCCGATGGGCGCCGCTTCAGATTAGACGCACAACCATTGTTCTAAGGTTAACGAAATGCTCCCTAGTGTGGCGGTTCAGAAGTCCGCATCAGNTTGGCCGGCACCTTATCATGCGGACTTCNGAANCGGGACACTAGCCCGGGAGCAGCCCGCGTAGCCGTTTTGCCCCGGCAATAACGGCGGTCCGGAAGCCTTCGAGCCGGCGCGCCACGGCAAACGCCGTCGGACCGCGGACCCCGATCAAGCGGTCGGTGAGGAGAAGCCGCTCGCGCCAAAGATGATCAATCATGGGATGATTGGCCGTGGCGCATGAATCGGCGCGCAGCACATTGGCGTCGTCGAGCAGATCAGCGGTCAGTTCGACGCTGAGCATGACGCCCGGCGAAAAGCGCGCAAAGGCTTCGTCGTAGGCGATTTTCCAGAACCAGGCGCTGCGACCGCTTCGTAGCGCGACGGTGGCGGCAATCGCGTGGCCATCGATAAGAAGGCGGTTGATCGACACCTTCTGTTCGGCGGCAAGCTTGAACAAGGCGGTACGCACGAAGCGCTGCAGTTTTTCGTCGGCTGCCGCGGCCGTGCCGGCCCTGCCTTTCCAGCCCTGCGCCTCGAGGCTGAAAAAGTCCTCAAGCGCGCGGTCGACCGCGGCGGGCTCGGTCGCGATGGTGACGGCGATCGCGCCGGTTTCGGAAAGGCGCCGCCATTGACGGCGCAATTCCTTGCGCTGGTGGCCGCTCATTGCGGCTTCCAGATAGAGCGCCCGTTCAGCCGCCGGCGCAAGTTGCGCCCGCCGATGTCGGCCGAATGTGGCCGACGGCATCTGCGCACGCCGAAGTATGGCGTCGAGCGCGCCGGCGAAAAGTCCGTCCTCCGGCAGGAACGGCAACAGCAGTAGGCCTGGAAGCGCGCGGTCGGCGGCGAGATGCGACAGAAACGCGCCGACGACCGGCTCGGCGGCTTCGCGCTCTACCAAGGGCAAGCCGAGCGGCGCATAGGGATGCGTCCAGCCAACCAGCACCGGCAGATTGAAACCGTAGCGCCGGCGCTCAATCCGGGCCGGGAAGAAACCAAGAAGCCGCCGCGGCTTTCCCCCCGACCAGATCAGAATCGCGCCGGCATCGGCGCCGAACACCGGCGCAGCCGGAAGCGCAAAAGCCGGTTCGTAAAACACATTCGGCTCTAGCGCGCGCGCGGCAAGCTCGCGCCATTGCGGCGCGATCGGCTCAAGCTTGGTGAGCGGGCGCCATTCGACGGTGAAGGAACTAGCCGCGTAGCGGTCCGCGAGCGCGGCGCGGCGCGCTGTGGCGATAGCCGATGCTGCGTGTTCCAGAGCGACAACCGGCGCCGGATCGTTCGAGACTCCGACCGTCATGCTCGCCCTTCAGCTTTCTCGGGGCGCACCGAAGATCAGACAGTGAAGCCCGAGACGGTATTTGGCCAACGCAAACAGACTGGCCGATTCGAATACCAGCGCCACGGCGCCAGCGATGGCGGCGCCGAGAAGCCCGAGCGGCGGGATCAGCGCCATCAACAAGACGAGGTTCAGCGCAAATGAACCGGCATAGACCAGCGCGCACGAACGCCGTTCGCCGAGCATATTGAGAAGCCGCTCCGCCGGCCCGACCGAAGCACGGGCCAAAAGGCCTATGGCGATGATGAACATCAGATAATAGCCGGAGACGAAGTCGGGTCCGTACAAGCGCAGCAGCGGGCGGCCAAGAAGCAACAGAACGACAATCGAGCCGAGCGAAGGCCAGAAGGTGAGGCGAACCGACTGGCGCAGGAACGAGGCCAGGCGTTTACGGTCGCCGGCGACGTGATATTGCGCGAATTTGTGCGCGATGGTCTGCGCCACCGAGAAGTAGATGAAGGCGACGAGCGCCATGGTCTTGACCGCGGCGTAATAGATCGCGACTTCGTTCGGCGAGCGATACTGCTGGAGCACAATGACGTCGGCGTAAGTAAGCAACAGATAAAACGCTTCGACAACGAAGATCGGCGTCGAGGTGGCGAGCCAGGAACCAACCTCAAAGGCCTTTGCGCCGCTTTCGACGACGCCCGTGAGCCGGCGGTTGAGTACGACGAACTGGCCGATAGTGACGGCCCACAAGCTGACGACGCCGGCGAGCGTCGCCGTGATGGCGTCGGTCGGCAGGCCGATCGCAAAGGCAACGCCCATCAGTGAGAGCAACGCGAGCTGGCGCTGGATGTAGACCGGCGCCAGTCCGAGATTGACCCAGTTGTAAGAGCGCGCGATGCCGCTTTGGACCTGGGCCACGCCGCAAAGCGGCAACGCCGCGCAGGCGAGGTAAAGCGGGATAATCGTTTCGCGACCGAGATGCGGCGATAGCAGGAACACTGCGGCGGCGCCGAGAACCGCGATGCCGGTGGCAATGCCCGCCGCGAGCCAGCGGCTGCCACCGAGATAGCCGCGCAAAAGTGCGAACTTGCCGTGTTCGATGTATTCGGGAATGAAGCGTTGCGCGGCCGAGCCGAGGCCGAGATCAACCATGCCGCCGATCAACAGCACCCACGTCCAAGTATAGACGTAAACGCCGAATTCGAAGACACCCATCCATCGCGCCAGCAGAATCTGCGAAACGAAGGCGATGGCCGCGCTGACGACGCGGATGAGAAACGCCGCGCCCGCTAGCCGTCGCGCCAGCGAGGACTCGCTGCCGTCGGCAAACAGCGCATGGACGCGAGCAAGGCTGCCGCCGAGAGCGGCGCGCCACGAGGACGCGCGCCACCGCCAACGCGGCGCATGTTCGGAACCGATCGATGCCACAAATGACCTCTGCGCTGCCATAGGCGGGCGGCTGGCAAGAGGGGCCAGCATTAGCAACGAAGCGTTAACATTCAGTTGGAAGAAATTAACAATTACGGCGATGCATTTTCATCACGCGCAATGCAGATTGAATAATATGCGCATCTACTGCTCTTCCGCCACGCGAGCGAGACGAAGGTCGCCGCGCTCAATAATCTTTGAGCAGCCGCTCGATGTAATCGAGCTCGTCTTGCGGGCGGAGCACGTCGCCGAAGCGGCGGCGCAGTTCCTCGATGATGCGGCGGGCGCGCTGCACGTCGATCTCACCCGGCACTTTCACCGTGAAATCGTCGCCGTAATCGCGGCCGCGCAACGGCCGGCCGAGCGGATCGGTATCGCGTTGCGCGCGCGGCATTCCGGTGCGGCCATTCTGGCCCGGGCCAGGCCCCTGCCCCATTTGCTGCTGCATGGATTGCGCAAGTCCCTGCGCCCCCTTGCGCAGCGCATCGAGCGCGCGGGCCTGTGAATCGACGGCGCCTTCGGCGTTGCCGTCACCGAGCTCGCCTTCGGCTTCACCCATGGCTTCGCCGGCGTCGCCCAGTTGATCGAGGCCGTTCTGGCCTTGGCCTTTTTCGCCCTGCTGACCCTGCTGGCCTTGCCGACCTTGGCCCATACCGCGCTTCTTCAATTCGTCGAGCAGCTTGTTAAGCCGGTCGCGCAACGCTTGCTGGTTCTTCCGCAGATCGTCCATTGACGGCGCCTGCTGATCGCCCGGTTGCCCGGGTTGGGCTTGTTGACCGTGCTGGCCATTTTGCCGGCGCCGATTCTGGCCCTGCCGGAAGGTGCGATCGCGCAGGTCCTGCTGCTTGCCGATCATGTCGCCGAGCTCGTCGAGTTGCGACATCATGTCGTCCATGTCGTCGCCGTTTTGGCCCGGCGTCGCCATCTGCAGATTCTCCATCATTTGCTGGAGCTCCTGCAGCAATTGCCGCGCCGCATCCTTGGCACCGCTACGCGCAAGATTTTCGAGCCGGTCGAGCATGCTCTTGAGGTCTTTTTGACTGAGCGATCGCGCATTGCGATCGAGCGGCCTCGACAATTGCTGGGCGTTCTTCATCTGCTCTTGCATCGCCTGCAGGTAGCGATCCATGGCCGCGCGCAACTGATCCATCAGCTGCTTGATTTCCTGTTCGCTGGCGCCACGCTCGAGCGCCTGGCGCAGCGCTTCCTCGGCGTTGCGGAGGCTGGCTTCGGCGTCGGACATGTTGCCATCCTCGATACCGAGCGCCATCTGCCACAGCCGCGCGGTCACCTCGCGCAGATCGTCGTCGGTCTTGGCGCGAACCAGCGACCAGAATATCGAGCGCAGTCCGAGATAAATTCCGGCATCGGCGGTGAACTTGTCCGGCGCCAGCGCCAGCGCGTCGAGCGCGGTCGTAACCAGCGGCCGCGCGCCGGCGTCGAGCGCAAGATTACGCCGCTGTTCGACCAGTGCTCGCGCCAAGGGTTTTGTGAAATTGCGTTCCGGCAGACGGAAGGTGACCGGCTCGCTGCGGCCTTCGTTGCCACCTTCATCGCGCGCCACGAGCGTCATCACCACCTCGGCGCCGGCCCAGGGATGATCCGTCAAATCTTTGATGGTCTGGCCGACGCCGCTCCTGGTGCGCGCTTGCGGCAGAATGACCGCGAAATCCGGCGGCCCGAACAGCGGGCGGGCGCTTTGCTTCTCGCCCGCCGGCTCGTCCTTGCGCGCGAAGGTCGCGTGCGCCTCGGTTACCCCGTAATCGTCTTCGACGCGGTAGGACAGAAGCAGCGAGCCGTGGTTTTGCGGTTCGGGATCTTTGGTCAGCGCAATGGTCGGCGGCTTGTCGGGAATGGCGTTGAACGCCCAGACCAGATCGTCGCCGGCGCCACGTAATGTCGCAGTCCCAGTGCTGGTGATCTTGAATCTGTATTCCTGCGTACCGGCCGGCGAACGCACGTCATCCTGCGCCGGGGAAACGCCGCCTTTGCCGGCGACGTCGAGATTGACCTTACCCGTCGTGCGCACGACGAGTGTGCTTCCGGCGGGTACCGCAATCACCTGGGCGGTTTGCGCATCCTGCCGCACCGCCTCGCCTGGGTGAAGCCCGGCAAGAATGACCGGCGGCTTACCGGTATAAACCGGCGGCGTGACCCAGGCGTCGACGCGGAAATTTGCCGGCAGCACCACGCCTTGCCAATCGAACGCGGCGGTGATGCGTTTCCAATGCTCGCCGTCGGCGGCGAAAAAGCTGGCGATGACGGCGATGAGGACGAGACCGCGCAGCGCGTAAGGATCGCTCGCCGATAGCCGCGGCGACGGCCAGCCGGCTTTGAAGGAGCGCGCCGACGCCAAGGTCCGCTCGAGATGGCTTTTCCAAAGCGCCAGCGAATAGGGATCTTGCGGCGTAACCGCGAGCTCGTCGGCGATGGCGGTCGCCGGCCGGTGCGGCAATCCGCTGCCGCGATCGAGCCGGCTCAAACTTTCTGCGGCGGCCGGAATGCGCAATCGCACGAGCGGCGCGAGCGCGGCGAGCACGAGTATCGCCATCGCGAACAGAACGATCGCGCGGCCAAGCGGCGGCAGATCGAGCCAGAGCCCGAGCCAGGACAAAGTGAGGAAAATACCGGCGACCGTCGCGATCCGCGCCAATGCCGGCCACAGCCGCTCCCAGAGAATGGTCCAGCGCGCACGGCGCAGCGCGGTGCCGAGTGGCGATTTGGCGTCGAGCGCCGGTCGCCTCTGCGGCGGAGCGGGATCGGTTTGTTGCGTCGTCGTCTCCGTCACCACGTTCTCCGTGGAGAAACCTTGCACGACAACACTTTAGCATCGGGGCCGTTCAAAGGCGGCCTGCGGCGCAGGAAGCCTGCCATGCAGAAAAAAACAAGCAATTTCAGAGCCAGATCAAATCCACGCTGGCATGCGGTCGAGCGCGATCAATTTTTCGGCAGACGGCCGCGGTCGCACGATCGCCCATTCACTATGTCTGACAAGGACTTCGGGGATGAGCGGGCGGCTGTTATAGGTCGACGCTTGGACCGCGCCATAGGCGCCCGCGCTCATGACGGCGAGAAGGTCGCCCGGCTTCGGCGGCGCAAGCGAACGATCGAGCGCGAGGAAGTCGCCTGATTCGCAGACCGGCCCGACAACATCGGCGAAGATTCGCGGTGGTACGCCGACGGCCGCCGCTTCGCGTACCGGCCAGATGTCGTGGTAGGCTTCGTATAATGTCGGGCGGACGAGGTCATTCATGCCCGCATCGACGACTACGAAGGTTTTGGCTTCCCCCCGCTTCAAATAAAGCATGCGCGTCACCAGGATACCGGCATTACCGACAATCAACCGGCCGGGCTCGAAGATCAGGCGGCAACCGAGCCCGCGCGTCGCACGCTTGACCATGGTCGCGTAGGCCGCGGGATCAGGCGGCTCATCGCCCTCGCGATAAGGAATGCCCAAGCCGCCGCCGAGATCGATGTGCTCGATGCGGTGGCCCTCGCCGCGCAGCGTTTCAACAAATTGCGCAAGCAGTGCGAACGCGTCGTGGAACGGCTCGAGCGCGGTGATCTGACTGCCGATATGCATATCGACGCCGACGATACGAATGCCGTCGAGCTTGGCGGCGCGCGCATAAACCGCGCGCGCCTGGCCGATGGGAATGCCGAATTTGTTCTCTGCCTTGCCGGTCGCGATCTTGGCGTGGGTCTTGGCGTCGATGTCGGGATTGACGCGGATCGATACATCGGCACGGCGATTTTTGTTGGCGGCGATGGCGGCCAGAAGCTCGAGTTCCGATTCTGATTCAACGTTGACGCAAAGAATGCCGTGCTCGACGGCGAGCGCGAGCTCATCCTCGGTCTTGCCGACGCCGGAGAACATGATCTTTTTGGGCGGAATGCCGGCTGAGCGGGCGCGCAAAAGTTCTCCGCCCGAGACGACGTCGGCGCCGGCGCCAAGTCGCGCCAGGGTCGCAATCACCGCTTGATTGGAGTTCGCCTTCATCGCGTAGCAGATAAGAGCGTCCACGTCGGCGAACGCCTCCGCGAACACGCGGTAGTGGCGCTCCAGCGTTGCCGTCGAATAGCAATAAAACGGCGTACCGACCGCGTCCGCGAGCGCGATCAGATCGACGTCTTCGGCGTGCAGCACGCCATTGCGGTAAGCGAAGTGATGCATGCGCGTTGTTTAGAGCATGGTCGGAAAAATGCCACCCCCGACGGCGCGCCGATTGCCGCCGTAGGGCCGCAGCAATATGGGACGTTGGTTATTGAAGGATGGGATCGAGCAAAAACGATTTTTTCTGACCGGCGGCCGCAACAGGATTTCCATTGGTATCGAAGCCGGTTTTCGAAGCTGTCGCCTGACCCGGTGTGTTGGCGCCAGCAACAGACGGGTTCGGCCCGGTATCGCCGGGCTGGACCGGCGGCGCCGCGCCCAACGAGGGCGGAAACGCCCAACCCAGCCCCCCCGACCCCGCCGTCGGCTTTTCCGGTGCGCCGTTACGCCCGCAACCCGCAAGCCCGAAGGCGGTGGCGCCAAGGACTAACGCTGCAACGCAGATCCGCAAACGATTGTGCGCCAAAAACTGCTCCTCAACGCTTCCGCGAGCGCCCGACCATAGCAGATCGCATCGCCGCGGCGACATTTTGGCGGCGATACCTTGCCGGGCGGTTATAGCGCCGAAAACAGCAATTAAGCCTTGCTTTTGAGCCGCTTGAGCCAGCGGCTGGCCTCCCGGCGCACGTTGTCCGGCGCGGTGCCGCCGTAAGTGCGGCGGCTTTTCACCGAGGCCTCGACGGAAAGAACGCCGAAGACCGCTTTCGTGATCCGCGGCTCAATCGCCTGCATGGCGGCAAGCGGCAGCCGCTCCAGCGGAAGCCCGGCCTCCGCCGCCTTGGCGACAATCCGGCCGGTGATGTGGTGCGCCTCGCGGAACGGGAGTTTCAACGTCCGCGTCAGCCAATCGGCGAGGTCGGTCGCGGTGGCGAAGCCTTCGCCGGCAGCTTCGCGCATGCGCGCGCCATTCACCTTTATGTCACCCACCATGCCGGCCATGGCGTCGATCGACAGAGAAAGTGCGCCGAGCGCATCGAACGTGCCTTCTTTGTCTTCCTGCATGTCTTTCTGATAGGCGAGCGGCAGTCCCTTCATCACCACCATCAGCGCCGTGAGCGCGCCGATAATGCGCCCAGCCCGCGCGCGCACGAGTTCCGCNGCGTCGGGATTGCGCTTCTGCGGCATGATCGAGGAGCCGGTGGTGAATTTGTCCGACAAGCTGATGAGCCCGGAAAGCGGCGAANACCAGAGCACGATCTCTTCGGCGAAGCGCGACAAATGCACGGCGCAAATCGCCGCCGCCGACAGCGTCTCCANAACGAAATCGCGGTCGGCGACCGCGTCCAGCGAGTTTGCGGCGGGCCGATCAAAGCCGAGCGCCTTCGCGGTCATGGCGCGATCGATCGGGAACGATGTGCCGGCGAGCGCCGCAGCGCCGAGCGGACTTTCGTTGAGGCGCTTTCGCGCATCGGCGAAACGTCCGCGGTCGCGCTCCGCCATCTCCACGTAGGCGAGAAGGTGATGGCCGAAGGTGACCGGCTGCGCGGTCTGCAAATGCGTGAAGCCCGGCATCACGGTTGCGGCATGCGCGAGCGCCTTTTCGGCAAGCGCGCGCTGATAACCTTTAAGCGCCGCGTCGATGCCATCGATGGCGTCGCGCACCCACAGCCGGAAATCGGTCGCGACTTGGTCGTTGCGCGAGCGCGCCGTGTGCAACCGGCCGGCCGCCGGCCCGATCAGTTCTTCGAGCCGGCCTTCGACATTCATATGAATGTCCTCAAGCGCACGGCGGAACTTGAACTTGCCCGCCTCGATTTCTGACAGGATCGTGTCTAGACCGTGAGCGATCCGCTTTGCATCTTGCGCGCCGATAATGCCGGTCTTGGCCAGCATCGCCACGTGAGCCTTGCTTGCGGCGATATCCTGCCGGTACAGGTGGCGGTCGAAATCGATCGAAACGTTGATCTCCTCCATAAGAGGATGGGGTTTTGAGCCAAAACGCCCACCCCACATTTTGTTGCTCATGATCAAGTCCGCCGAAGTAACCGTTCGATGACCACGCCCGCAGCCGACTCCTTTTACAAGAACCGGCGGCGTTTGTTGGCCGTGGTGGCGTGTTGCGCCATCGCGGTCATAGCCGTGCTGGCGGGGGTATACGGGATTGGGCGTCTGCGAAGCAATCCGGCGGCCGCCGAATGTGCCCCCGCGGTCGAGACGGCGAGCCGGATTGCGCCGCTGGCCCGGGGAGAGGTCGCGGCTCTGGCAGTCGCCCGCACGCCCTTTCGCATTCCCGATCTGACTTTCAAGGACAGCGCCGGCCATGAGCACACCTTGGCCGATTGGCGCGGCCGCACCGTGCTTCTTAACCTTTGGGCCACGTGGTGCGTGCCTTGCCGCAAAGAGATGCCGGCACTCGATACCCTTCAAGCCGATCTCGGCGGCGCCAAGTTCGACGTCGTCGCGGTCAATATCGATACCCGCGATCCGCAAAAGCCGCTGCATTTTCTCAAGGAGATCGGCGTCGCGCATCTTGCTTACTATTCCGACGACAGCGCCAAGGTGTTTCAGGAGCTGAAAGCCGCGGGCAAGGCGTTTGGCATGCCAACGACGCTTCTGGTCGACCGTTCCGGCTGCGAAATCGGTGAAATGGCGGGTCCGGCGGAATGGGCNAGCGCCGACGGCATCAAGCTCGTCGGCGCCGCGGCAGATCGACCCGAATGATCGGCCGGGGCNCGTACTCATAAACTCGGAATATCAGCTTANCTCCAGAAGCCGACGTGGGACTAATTNTCGCCGCGGTCCACTGAGTGCCACAAACGGACTGGCTATTTTGCNNCTTCAAAAATTACGATGCGAATTTTATCATTGTCGTTGGGGGCGGCGCCGAGGACTGCCGGTTTGCTCGCNGTCTTGTCGTCCATGCCGCAGAAGGCGACGATCGCGTCCGGCTTTGGCTTCTGAACGGAAAGCGTCGCTGGCGGACTGTCGATCCAGTGGGCAGGGGAGTCGGCGGCTAGCGACACATCGGTTACGTTCCAGGCGTTATTGCCTTTGAGACGAGACTGCAAAATTCCGAGCGCTTGCGGCTTCAGACAGACTTCATCCTTCATGTCGTTAAGGTCCTGCTCATCGCCCTTCGCCATTCGGTAATGCGCAGTGACCGGAACGAATTTAACGACGATCGCCGTGGTCTTGCCCGGCGACAGGATCTGGCGCCAGCTCCGCACGACGCTGAGCGTCCAGTCCGGCCTCGGCGGTACCTTGGGTTTCTCCGGATCGCGCGGCGAAATAACGCCAAGCGCAGCAAGCCGGCCGGCGGCCTCCGGCGAAAGCGCGCCAAGCGCCTTGTCGACGTCGGCGCCAAACGGAATCGCCGGCAAATGGTCCGCCTTAAGCTCGGCAAGACGATCGATACCCAACGCGTAGGCATGGATTTCTGCTTTGGTCGGCAACTGCGCTCCTGCCGCGGCTATCGTCAGGCCGATGAAATTGTCCGGGTCGGTGGCGGCGAGCGTCCAGGTCTCGCTGCCGTCAGCGCTTGCTTGAAGTTCAGGCAACGACACGGTTGCCGTAACGGCAAGGTCCGCTGCGGCCGTATTCTTGAAATAATAGGAATACGTAACGCTGTTGGTCGCCACGCTGATATCGAAGCCGGCCACCTCGAGATTGGGAACCGATGCGACCTGCAAAGCGCCGACGGTAAGGGACGCTTCCGCGGGCGCGCGCGGCGCTTCGGCGTCAGCCGCCGCCGGCTTGGTTTGTGCGAGCGCCGGCGCGAGCGCCAGCGCCACGCCCAAAGCCACGAGCGGTAAGACAACGAGCGAATTGCTCACCACGGACCTCCCGGCGTTAGAGAGAGAACCAGCCGTCAGTGTTGAACGGTTGCGGTGGCGGGAATTTTTTTGCCCGAAGCTACCCACGAGTCGTAGCTCTGCATACGCAGCCCGAGCCGGTCATAATAGACCCGCAGGTAGCCGTCGCTGCCGCGCACGACTGCCTCGGGCAGGACCGCTTGGACTTCCTGCGCCATCACGCCGACATAGGCCTTATCGCTGCCATTGTAGCTGAAGCGGTAAAAGCCAAGGCCATTATCGAGACGGCCCAGCACGACGATATCGTGCTTCAGCCGGATATCGGAACGATGGCCACCACCGTGATGACCTCCACCGCCGTGGTGCCCGCCACCACCATGATGGCCCCCGCCGCCATGTTGGCCGCCACCGCCATGATGTCCGCCGTCATGATGACCACCATCGTGATGACCACCATCGTGATGACCGCCGTCATGATGGCCGCCGTCGTGATGACCGCCGTCGTGATGGCCGCCGTCGTGATGACCGCCGTCATGATGTTCGCCGCCGCCGTGGTGGCTTCCATGCGAGTGGCTGCCGTGATGATGCCAACCGTGCCAGCCCTCGCGGCCGCCAAAACCGAAGCCGCGGCGGAATTCGTAGCCCACGATGTACCAGCCCGGTCCGTCCCAGCCATCGTCGTACCAACCGTAGGTGTCGCCCTCGAAGCTGTTTTCTTCGTTCCCGCCTTCAGCCGAAGGCGCGCCGCCACCGCTGAATTTGATCTGCAGCCGCGACCAGCCCTCGCTTCCTTGGACGGGAACGAGCCGCCACAGCTGACAGGCGCCACCCGCCGCCGTCGATGTCTCGCTCAGATCGACGTCATCGGAGCATTGGTCGGCATCGAGAAATTTGCCGTTGCGCTTGAGCGTGACCCGTGACCAGCCGTTCGAGTCGGGAACGAATTTCCACAACTGGCAGGAGCCGTTATCGAAATTCGAGTCTGTGTGCATCTGTAGCTGATCGGTGCATTTCTTGGCGTCGAGAAACTTGCCATTGCGCTTGAGCTGCAGCCGCGACCAGCCGTCGGCGTCGGGAACGAGCTTCCACAACTGGCAAGAGCCGTTGTCGTAGTCCGATCCGGGGTTGAGGTTGAGGGCGTCGCTACAGAATTTGGCGTCGAGGAATTTACCGCCGCCCTGCTGCGCCGAGGCGGGCAGGCAAAAAGCCACAAGGCCGGCGGATCCGAGTAGAACCCGCATTAGTCGGCCAGCGCTCGGCCCGGCGCGTCTCGACGCAGTTATCGTCGTCCGACAGCCCATGTCATTTGCCGTAGCAGCTTTGCCCCGTTGGCTCAAGAAGCGGCGTCGCCGCGTGATCACGCCGTCAAAGCCGATCGCCTCGTCCACAGCCGGAAAAAAGCGGCTGTGTCGCAGATGGGTTAATCATGTCATATCGAGCGTGCGCAAATCGCCTCTGCTCTTTACCCAATTTTGGACTGTCATTGCGCAGAAGCGACCGACTTTTCGGCGCGGCGGAAAATTCGCGTTTGTCCGGCGTTGAGCGGCCGGCAGGCCGGCGGTATGAACGGCTCTCGCCGTTTCCTGGACGGATATGCCGCCGCTACCATCGTCGCCAATCTTTGCTAAGATTTGCCGTCCGATCGTCGAACTCGAGGGTGCCGCGCCATGTCGGAAACCATCGCCAGGGCGCAGCCGGCATGAGCGCGCCGGCGCTCAGCGGGCGCGGCCTCACCAAGCAATTCGGCGCAACGCACGCGCTCGATGGCGTGGACTTCGACGTGCAGGCGGCCGAGGTGCACGCACTCGTCGGCGAGAACGGCGCCGGCAAGTCGACGCTGGTGCGCGTGCTCTCCGGCGTGCATCGGCCGGACCGCGGCGAGGTCGCGGTCGACGGGACAGTGCGCCGCTTCAACGGTCCGCGCGACGCCATCGCCGCCGGCATCATTACAATTCCGCAGGAATTGCGGCTTGTCCCAACACTATCCGTCGCCGAGAATCTCACGCTCGGCGATCCGCCGTTGCGCCGTATCGCGGGTCTTAAGATCGTCGACCGTGCGCGGATGCGCAAAGTGGCGCGCGATGAGCTGGCACAACTCGACTTCGCGCCCGATCCCGATGTCCGCGTCGATCGCCTGAGCTTTGCCGAACGGCAACTGGTCGCCATCGCGAGGGCGCTGCGCCGCCAATGCCGCGTGCTGATCCTTGACGAACCGACAGCGGCACTTGAAACGCGCGAGATCGAACGGCTGTTTGGCGTGCTCGCACGCATGAAGCGCCAGGGGACGGCGATCATCTATGTCTCGCACCGGCTTGACGAGATTGTCGAATTAGCCGACCGCTGCACCGTGCTGCGCGATGGACGCGTTGCGGCAACAAACCGCCGCGGTTCTTTCAATGTGACCGACCTGGTAGCGGCCATGACCGGCGGCACCGAAGGTCTTTTCTCCGCGCCGCTTTTACCATCGGCGGATCAGCCGGAACGGGCGCCGCGCGCGGCGCTCCTCGAAGACGTCGCCGACCGGCCTGATGCCATCCAATTGCGCGCGCGCGAAGTGACCGGCGTGGCCGGACTTCTTGGCAGCGGCGCCAGTGGGGTTCTGCGGCGGCTGTTCGGGATTGGCGGCGTGGCAAGCAAGGTCCGCCGCGATGGAACAGTGCGGCGGCTTGCCAGTCCGGCGGATGCGGTCCGCGCCGGTATCGGCTTCGTGCCCGGCGAGCGCCGGCTGGGCCTCGTCATGAACCTGCCGGCGCGCGACAACATTTTGCTGCCGAGCCTTGACCGGCTGACGCGCGGTCAAGGCGCCGGAGGCATTGATCGCGCCCGCGCCAACCGGCTGGTACGAGAGCTTATGGAGCTGCTTGATATCCGCCCGCGCCAAGCACGCCTTCCCGCGTCGGCGTTCTCCGGCGGCAATCAGCAGAAGATCATTCTGGCCAAATGGCTCGCCCGCGAAGTTGGCGTGCTCCTGCTCGAGGAGCCGACCCAAGGCGTCGATGTTGCCGCGAAGGCGCAGATCCACCGCTTAATCCGCGTCTTCGCCGAACGCGGTGGCGGTGTGCTTCTTCGTTCGAGCGATTTCGCCGAGCTGACGTCGGTCTGCGACGCCATCCTGGCAGTGCATCGAGGACGCATCGCCGATCGCCTGGAGCGCGCGGAAGGTTTCGACGAGAAGCGATTGCACGGCGCTATCGGCGCATGACATGACGCCGCCGTGGAAACGCTTCACCCTCTCCGGACAAGGCGCGCTGATCGCGCTGTTGGCGCTGTGTCTCATTACAGCGCTTTTGACTCATCGTTTTCTTTCGCCGCTTAATCTCAGCAACATTCTGGTTCAGTCATCGATCATGGCGGTTATCGCCATCGGCATGACTTTCGTGATCGTCGGCGGCGGCTTCGATCTTTCGGTCGGATCGACCGTGGCATTGGCCGGCTGTTTCGCCGCCATGACCATGGTTCAGTTCGGCCTTTTGGCCGGGGTCGTCGCCGGCATTGCGACCGGCATCGCGGTCGGGCTGATCAATGGCGTTATCATCGCTTATCTGGGCGTCAATCCGTTCATCACCACGCTTGGCACCATGGTGCTGGTGCGCGGGCTGGTTTATCTGGTCACTGGCGGCGCGCCGGTCGGAGACGAACGCCTGCCGGCGGCCTTTCTGGCATTCGGTTCGGCGCGATTTCTGGGAATCCATTATCTCGTCTGGGTGCCCGCCATTCTCCTCATTGTTCTGTCCTGGGTCATGGCGGCGACCCCGTATGGCCGGCGCGTCTACGCCACCGGTGGCAATCGCGAAGCGGCCTATTTGTCAGGCGTACCGGTCGGCCGCATCATCGCTTCGACCTATGTGTGGTGCGGAGGGCTCGCTGGATTGGCGGGCGTGATGCTGGCGGCCCGTCTGCAATCCGGTCAGCCGACCGCGGGCGAGTTCTATGAGCTCACCGCGATCGCCGCCGTCGTGCTTGGCGGCGCGAGCCTGCAAGGCGGCGAGGGCACCCTCTACAAGAGCATTATCGGCGTTTTCATCATGGTCGTGCTCGGCAACAGCCTCAATCTTCTCAACGTGGATTCCTACTGGCAGCGCGTAGCGATCGGAGCGGTGATCATTGCCGCCGCCGCGGCAGATCGGCTACGCTCCCGCCATTGAGGAGGACTGCATGCTGAATCTTCGCTCGACTGCCATGGCGATCGCGCTACTGGCGCTTGGCCTGGGCCCCGCTTCGGCTCAGGAAAAGACCACCATCGGTGTCTCGCTGGCGCAGGACGACAATCCCTTTTACATCGTCATGCTCAAGGGCATTCGCGCACGCGCTTCCGAGCTTGGCTTCGACGTCGTCACCGTCTCGGCCAATGAGGACAAAGTCAAACAGATCAACGGCGTGCAGGATCTCGTCGCCCGCGGCGTCAAGGGCATATTGATCTCGCCGATCGACGCGGTCGGCGTCAATGCGGCCTATGACGCGGCAAAAGCGGCCAACATTCCGATTGTATCGATCGCGCGCGGCGCAACTTCACCGAACCAGACCATCCACGTCGCGATGGATGAAAAGCAGATCGGCCGCGACATCGCCGAATGGACCGCCAACGCCATCGGCGACGAAGGCAAAGTGGCGATGCTGCTCGGCCCGAGCGGTGCGCCCACGTTCCGCAATTTGGCCGAAGGTTTTACCGAGACCATGGCCAAGCATCCGAAAATTCAGATCGCGTTTCGCGCCGACGGACCGATGACGCGCGAGCGCGGCGTCAAACAGGCGGAAGACGCCATGGTCGCCAACCCAGATCTCAAGGCAATCTACTGCGCCAACGACGACGTCGCGCTCGGCGCCGCGCAGGCAGTAGAGGCGGCCGGCCGCGCTGATAAGACGATCGTGACCGGCATGAACGGCGTGCCGCCGGCGCTGCACGCGATCAAGGACGGCAAGATCGCGATGACGGTCGAGCTCAATCCCTTCCTCTGGGGCCGGCTCGGCGTCGACGTGCTCGCAACTTACCTGAAGGGCGACAAAGTCGAGCCGCGGGTTTTCATCAAACACGTCATCGTCGACAAGACCAACATCGACCAAAAACTCCCGAAGCCTTAGACACATGACGGCGTCACTGCCGCAACGATGGGCAGCGCCCACGTAAGCGGCACCTACGCAAGCGGCACGGTCATCGTCCTTGCCGAACCTCGTGGGAACGTGGCAGAGTTCGCTCCGGCGGAGCGGTTGCGCTTAAGCGGCCCGCGCTAGGGTGGAATTCGCCAAGGCAATCGTTGTCGCCGCTCGTGGCGTCTCAAGAAAATTTTTTCGGGAGGGTACCCATGCGATTAGTAACAGCCGTGGCTGCGGTCGCGGCAATCGGGTTTGCTGTGTCAACAGCAGCCGCTCAAACTGTTCCAACATCGAGAGACCAAGTCGCCTATCCGGGCGGCCATTTAGCCAATAATCCAAAAGTTGCGCTGGTGAAGATCGCCGACGGCCTGCACGATCCGATCGGCGTCGCCGCCGCATTTGATGGCAGCGGCCGCATCTTCATTTGCGAACGCGTCGGCCGCGTTCGCATCGTCACCAAAGACGGCAAGCTGCTGGATAAGCCGTTTCTCGATCTGACCAAGATCAACCCGCTCGGCAACGACGTGCAGACCGGCTTCGTCGAGCAAGGCCTCTGGTCGATCGCGTTCGACCCCGACTTCAAGACGAACCACTATTTCTACGTCCACTATTCGTCGTTGCCGTTCAACGGCGCGGGCGTCGTCCTTCGCGTCACTGCCGATCCGTCGAGCCCGGATTCTGTCAGCGCCGATCAGGTGGTGAAGACCGGCAAGGTCGTGATGCTCATTCCGCAGCCCTACTACAATCACGACGGCGGCATGATTCAATTCGGTCCGGATGGCTATCTCTATATCAGCCGCGGCGACGGCGGCTGGGAAGGCGATCCGCTCAATGCCGGACAAGACATTCACAACTGGTGGGGCAAGATCCTCCGCATCAACGTGCATGTGCCGGACGACAGCATTCCGTACCTGGTGCCAAACGACAATCCGTTCAATGCCGCGCAGGCAAATCGGCTGATGTTCCTGTTCGGCGTGACCGAAGAGCAGTTCTCTCACATCAAGATCGGAGCCAAGCCCGAGATATGGGCGTACGGCGTGCGTAATCCCTACCAATTCCACTTCGACAAGAAGACCGGCGATCTGTTCATCGCCGACGTCGGCCAAAACCACTGGGAGAACGTGTTCTGGCAGCCGCACACCAGCAAGGGCGGCGAGAACTACGGTTGGGCCATCAATGCCGGCGCGCATTGCTTCCCGACCATCGACGCCAACACCACCTGTCCGCAGGTCGGCGTGTTGCCGGTCGCCAACTATCCGCATGAAACGAAGTCTCCCGGTGCGGCCAAAGAGACGGCCGGATTCGGCTGCGCCGTGATCGGTCTCGGCGTCGCCAATTACGCCGGCCTGAACGGCGCGTATTTGGCGGGTGACTGGTGCACCGGACGCCTCTGGGGCATCGGCTGGGACGGCGGCAAATGGCAATTGCAGGAATTGGCGCAGACTAACCTGCAATTCACCGCCGGCAACGTCCTTGAAGATGGCACGGTCGTCGCCACGAACTGCTACTGCTTCTACACCGCCGATCAGGGCCCGCTCGCCAATCCGGTGGGTGCGCTGTGGCGCGTCGTCGAAGCAAACAAGGTGCCGGCTGGCGCCGAAGTCGCGAAAACGGTGAAGTAATCGCGATCGCGGACTTTTAGTCCGATATGCGAACCCGCGGGTGCACCGACAGTCGATGTACCCGCGGAACACTCTGCGGAGCGGCGGCACATGCTGCGCGGAAGCTGTGGTAAACTAAAACGATGAAATGCATGAAGGCATTCCACCGGCCGCACACCTCACGACCGCGGCCGATGCGGTTTCGCGCATTGGCGACCGCCGGCGTCTTGGCCGCGCTCGCGACGATGGCGCACGCGGCCGGCGTGCCGCAATTCACCAGCGCGCTTGATGACAGCCCGCTCGAAATCAAGCTACTGCCCGACGAGAAGATCACCGACAGTGTGCAGAAATTCTACGATACCGGCGAAGATCCTTACAAAGGCGATGCGCCGGCGCTCGCCGAGGGCAAAGAGCTTTACGACACGTTTTGTCAGGCCTGCCATCTGCCGGACGGTAGCGGCCGCATCGGGCCGGGCCTGATCGGCGACACCCATCATTATCCGCGATTCACGACGGACAAGGGCATTTTCGAGATCGTTTACGGCGGCGGCGCCGGTGCGATGCAGCCGTTCGGCAAGCGGCTGACGCAGGATCAAATTCTTCATATCATCGCTTATGTGCGCTCGCTGAAAAAATAAGAGCAACGCTCATGCGCCCGACGATCGTCATCAATGTCGTTGGACTGACATCGCGCATGATTGGTCCGGATACGCCGGCGTTGCGCGCGCTCGCCGCTGCCGGCGCCATGCGTCCGCTGACCGCGAATTTCCCTGCCGTCACCTGCCCGGTGCAGACCACTTACCTGACCGGCCTTCTGCCGCGCGATCACGGCATTGTCGGCAACGGCTGGTATTTCCGCGATCTCTCGGAAGTCTTGTTCTGGCGGCAATCGAACCGGCTGGTCGAACGCGAACGCGTCTGGGACGCGGCGCGCCGCCGCGATCCGGCGTTCACATGCGCGAACATGTTCTGGTGGTACAATATGTACTCCTCGGCGGATATCGGCGTGACACCGCGCCCGGCCTATCCCGCCGACGGCCGCAAAATTCCCGACTGCTATACCGCGCCGCGCGAATTGCGCGACGAATTGACCGCCCGCTTTGGCGTCTTTCCGTTATTCAGTTTCTGGGGCCCGGCCACGAGCATCAAAGCGAGCGAGTGGATCGCGCGCAGCGCGCTCCATGTTCGGCGCGAGCGCCACCCTACCCTCACGCTGATCTATTTGCCGCATCTCGACTATGTGCTGCAGCGCGACGGACCCGGCAGCCCGCGGGCCGCAATAGACTTGCACGAGGTCGACTCGTTGTGCGCCGAAATCATCGAGGACGCGCGGCGCGATGGGGCACGGATCATCGTCCTCTCTGAATACGGCATCACGCCGGTCAATCGCGCAATCGACATCAACCGGGCGCTGCGCCGCGCCGGCCTGATCGCGGTTCGCGAGGAATTGGGGCGAGAGCAGTTGGACCCCGGTGCCTCCGCCGCCTTTGCCGTCGCCGACCATCAGATCGCCCACGTGTATGTGAGCGACAAGGAGCGCGTGGACGAGATCAAAACGTTGATCGCCGCCCTCCCCGGCATCGAGCGGGTGCTTGATGGTTCAGGAAAGGCGCAATTCGGTCTCGATCACCCGCGCTCCGGTGAACTCGTCGCCGTAGCGGACGCGAATAGCTGGTTCACCTATTATTATTGGCTCGACGACGACAAAGCGCCGGATTACGCGCGCACCGTCGATATCCACCGCAAGCCCGGTTATGACCCGGTGGAATTGTTTCTCGACCCTTCGATCCGCATGCCCCAGCTCAGCGTCGGCTGGCGGCTGGCAAAGCGCGCGCTCGGCATGCGCACGCTCATGGATGTCATCCCGCTCGACGCGTCACTGGTCAAAGGCTCGCACGGCCGGCCGACCGACGATGCGGCCGACGGCGCCGTGCTGATCAGCTCGGATGCGGATTTGTTGCCGACTGGACCAATCGCCGCGACCGAGGTCAAGGACCTGATCCTCCGCCACGTGTTCGATGGACGGGAGGGCGCGAAAGGCGGCCAGAACGAAAGTCGTGAAAGAGCAAGCAGCATGCTTTCTGCGACTTCTTAGTGACCTGTTGAGTTGAGCGGACGAGTTGTGATGAGTGGAAGTGCGGTGGGGCTAATGAACTGGTCGGTGGCCTTGCGCCTGGGTCGCGTCTCCAACCTGCCGACGGTCTGGACCAATGTCTGCGCCGGCGTCGTGCTTTCAGGTGCCG
>JGI12635J15846_10000550_pt1 | contig 32247 bp, 23 predicted proteins | sample BlaSpr_A8_OM2_M2_FD_15846 | JGI IMG/M metagenome (IMG submission 15846)
AATGTTGCATGCGACCTTTTCGCCCGCCTCTTGCCCCGCCATGAGTCCGTCACCTTTTGGCGCACTTCTTCATCCTACGCGGCGTTCGTCCGCGGCCCAGGGAGCTCCCCATGATCGGTTTGGTTCGCGCCGCAACACTTTGCGCAACGCTGGCGCTTGGCCTCGTCTCGGCGCAGGCGGCGGATAAGGCCTTCAAACGCGACGATCTCGCGGATTCCGCGATCAAGCTGGAGGCCCAGATCAAGAGCGAGGCGGGGCCCGTCGCCAAATCCAGCGCCACCCTGAAGAGCGACGCGGATGCCGCCTTCAGGCGCAGCGACTTCCGCACCGGCCTGCAGATCCTCGGCCAGATCGCCGCCACCGCCCCTGAAGACAGCGGCAACTGGCTGCGGCTGGCGCGCACCATCTTCCAGATCAGGCCCGCAACCTCTTCCGAGCAGACGTTCCTGCTGGAGCGCGCCTCGACCGCGGCCTATATCGCCTATCAGCGCGCCGGCAACCCCGGTGAGGAAGCCGACGCGCTTGCGGTACTCGGCCGCGCCATGAGCGAGCGCCGGCTGTGGCGGCCGGCGCTGGACGCGTTGCGGCTGTCGCTCGATCAGCGCGAGGTCGCCGAGGTACGCGGCCAATACGAGAAGCTGCGCGACGAGCACGGCTTCCGGCTGCTGGATTACACCGTCGATTCCGATTCGGCCTCGCCGCGCGCCTGTTTCCAGTTCTCCGAGGAATTGGCCAAACGCACCGATTTCGCGCCGTATCTCGCGCTCGCCGGCAACGACAAGCCGGCACTGACATCGGAGGGCAAGCAGCTTTGCGTCGACGGCCTCAAGCACGGCGACCGCTACAATATCAATCTGCGCGCCGGCCTGCCGTCCACCGTCAAGGAGGGCCTGCCGAAATCGGCTGAGTTCAACATCTATGTGCGCGACCGCAAGCCGTTCGTGCGCTTCACCGGGCGCGCCTATGTGCTGCCGCGCACCGGCCAGCGCGGCATTCCGCTGGTCAGCGTCAATACGCCGGCGGTGCTGGTGAACGTGTTCCGGATCGGCGACCGCAACCTGATCAACACCGTGATCGACAGCGATTTCCAGAAGGCGCTCAGCCGGTACGAGCTTTCCAGCCTCGGCGACGAGCGCGGCGTCAAGGTCTGGACCGGGGAAGTGGCCACCGCGCCGACGCTGAACCAGGACGTCACCACGGCGTTTCCGGTCGATCAGGCGCTCGGCGAATTGCAGCCGGGCGTCTATGTCATGACGGCGACGCCGAAAACCCCCGGCAGCGACGACGATTATTCGCTGGCGACGCAATGGTTCATCGTNTCCGATCTCGGCGTCACNGCGTTCTCCGGCAATGACGGCATCCACGTCTTCGTCAATTCGCTGGCCTCGACCGATGCGGTNGGCAAAGCCGAGGTGCGGCTGGTCGCGCGCAACAACGAAATTCTCGCCACCCGCAAGACCNACGAGNCCGGTCATGTGCTGTTCGAGGCGGGGCTGGCCCGCGGCGAGGGCGGCCTNTCGCCGGCGATGGTGACGGTGTCGGGCGAGAAGACCGACTATGCCTTCCTCAGCCTGAAGACCAACGCNTTCGATCTNNNCGATCGNGGCGTCGCGGGGCGGGAAGCGCCGGCAGGTGCCGATGCCTTTGTCTATGCCGAGCGCGGCGTCTACCGCTCCAACGAGACCGTGTACCTCACCGCGCTGCTGCGCGACGGCCAGGGCAACGCCGTGAGCGGCGGGCCGCTGACGCTGGTGATCGAACGGCCCGACGGCGTCGAATTCCGCCGCGCCACGCTGCCGGACCAGGGCGCGGGCGGCCGCAGCCTGTCGCTGACGCTGAACTCCGCGGTCCCGACCGGGACCTGGCGGGTGCGGGCCTACGTCGACCCCAAGGGCGCGGAGGTCGGCGAAACCACCTTCATGGTCGAGGATTACATCCCGGAACGGATCGAATTCGACTTATCTTCCAACGACAAGCAGCTCAAAGCTGATGCTCCCGCACAGCTCAAGGTCGATGGCCATTTCCTTTATGGCGCGCCGGCCTCCGCCCTCCAGCTCGAAGGCGAGATGCTGATCGCGCCGGCCGCCGAGCGGCCCGGCTATGCCGGTTACCAGTTCGGCGTCAAGGACGAGGAGACCACCAGCAACGAGCGCACCCCGATCGAAGGCCTGCCCGAAACCGACGCCAATGGCGCCGCCACTTTCCCGGTCAGTCTTGCAAAGCCGCCCGCCTCGAGCCGTCCGCAGGAAGCCCAGATCTTCGTCCGGATGGCGGAAGCCGGCGGCCGCGCGGTCGAGCGCAAGCTGGTGCTGCCGGTCGCCCCCGCCATTGCCATGATCGGCGTCAAGCCGCTGTTCGGCGACAACAACGTCGCCGAAGGCGACAAGGCCGGTTTCGACGTGGTCTTCGTTGCGCCCGACGGCAAGGCGCTGGCGCGCGACGGTCTGCGCTACGAGCTGTTGAAGATCGAATCCCGCTATCAATGGTATCGACAAAACTCGTCCTGGGATTTCGAGCCGGTCAAATCGACCACCCGCGTCGCCGACGGTGATCTCGCCATCAAAGCCGACCAGCCGTCACGGATCACGCTGTCGCCGCAGCCCGGCCGCTATCGCCTCGACGTCAAATTGACCGACGCCGACGGGCCGCTGACCTCGGTGCAGTTCGATGTCGGCTGGTATTCCGACGGCAGCGCCGATACGCCCGACCTTCTGGAAACCTCGATCGACAAGCCGGAATACCAGTCAGGCGACACCATGGTGGTATCAGTCAATGCGCGCACCCCCGGCAAGCTGACCGTCAACGTGCTGGGCGACCGGCTGCTGACCACGCAAACCGTCGACGTGAAGGAAGGCACCGCGCAGGTCAAAATTCCCGTCGGCAAGGATTGGGGCACCGGCGCCTATGTGGTGGCGACGCTGCGCCGCCCGCTCGACGCGGCCGCCCTGCGGATGCCGGGCCGCGCCATCGGCGTGAGATGGTTCGGCATCGACAAGAACGCGCGCACGCTGCAGGTGAACCTGTCGCCGCCGGCGTTGGTCCGCCCGAACTCCACGCTGAAACTGCCGGTCAGGCTCGGCGGCCTCAACCCCGGCGAGGACGCCAAGATCGTCGTCGCCGCGGTCGATGTCGGCATTCTCAACCTGACCAATTACAAGCCGCCGGCGCCGGACAGTTACTATCTCGGTCAGCGCCAGCTGATGGCGGAAATCCGCGACCTCTACGGGCAACTGATCGACGGCATGCAGGGCACTCGCGGCCAGCTCAAGACCGGTGGCGATGCCGCCGGCGCCGAGTTGCAGGGCAGCCCGCCGACGCAAAAACCGCTGGCGCTCTATTCCGGCATCGTCACGGTCGCCGCCGACGGCAGCGCCGAGATCAGCTTCGAGATTCCGGAATTTTCCGGCACCGCGCGCGTCATGGCGGTGGCCTGGACCGCGACCAAACTCGGCCGCGCCACCACAGATGTCACGGTGCGCGATCCCGTGGTACTGACCGCGACCTTGCCGCGCTTCCTGCTCAATGGCGATCGCGGCACCGTGAGTTTCGATCTCGACAATGTCGAGGGCGCGCCCGGCGATTACGCGATCGACGTCAAGGCATCGGGCCCGGTGAAGGTGACGGGTGATCCTTCCACCACCGTAAAGCTCGCGGCCAAGCAGCGCACCTCGATGGCGCTTTCGATCGATGCCGGCGGCGCCGGCACCGCGAACCTCGACGTCGACATCAAGGGACCGAACGGGCTGAGCCTGGCCCGGCATTACGCGCTCGAGGTCAAGCCGGCGACGCAAATCCTGGCGCGCCGCTCGATCCGGACCCTGGCCAAGGGCGAGAGCCTGACGCTGACCTCCGACATGTTCTCGGATCTGGTGTCCGGCACCGGCGGCGTCTCGCTGTCCGTCAGTCAGTCCACCGCGCTCGATTCCGCGACCATCCTGAAGGCGCTCGATCGTTACCCGCACGGCTGTTCGGAGCAGATCACCAGCCGCGCCATGCCGCTGCTCTATGTCAACGAACTGGCGGCCGGCGCCCATCTGGCTGTTGATACCGAGGTCGATCAGCGTATCAAGGACGCCATCGAGCGGCTGTTGGCGCGCGAGGGGTCCAACGGCTCGTTCGGCCTGTGGTCGGCCGGCGGCGATGACGCCTGGCTCGACGCCTACGTGACGGACTTCCTGACCCGGGCTCGCGAAAAGGGATTTTCGGTGCCGGATGTCTTGTTCAAGAATGCGCTCGACCGCATCCGCAATTCCGTGGTCAACGCCAACGAGCCTGAGAAGGACGGCGGCCGCAATCTCGCTTACGGGCTCTATGTGCTGGCCCGCAATGGCGCGGCCCCGATCGGCGATCTGCGTTATCTCGCCGACACCAAGCTGAACAATCTGGCGACGCCGATCGCCAAATCGCAACTGGCGGCGGCGCTGGCGCTGGTTGGCGACAAGGGCAGGGCGGAGCGGGTCTATGCCGCGGCGCTCGACAGCCTCGCGCCGAAACCGGTGCTGGAGTTCGGCCGCGTCGACTACGGCAGCGCGCTGCGCGATGCCGCGGCGCTGGTATCGCTTGCCAGCGAAGGCAATGCGCCGCGGGCGACGCTGACGCAGGCGGTGGCGCGCGTCGAAGTGGCGCGCGGGCTGACGCCTTACACCTCGACCCAGGAGAATGCCTGGCTGGTGCTGGCCTCGCGGGCGCTTTCGAAGGAGACCATGAGCCTCGATCTCAATGGCGATGCCATCAAGACCGCGCTCTATCGCAGCTACAAGGCCGACGCGATGGCCGGCAAGCCGGTCAAGATCACCAATACCGGCGATGCGCCGGTGCAGGCGGTGGTCTCGGTCTCCGGCTCGCCGATTACGCCGGAGCCAGCGGCATCGAACGGCTTTGTCATCGAGCGCAATTATTTCACGCTCGACGGCAAGCCGGCCGATGTGACCAGGGCGAAGCAGAACGACCGCTTCGCGGTGGTGCTGAGGATCACCGAGGCCAAGCCGGAATACGGTCACATCATGGTGTCGGATTATCTGCCCGCTGGCCTCGAGATCGACAATCCGCATCTGGTGTCGTCCGGCGACACCGGCAAGCTGGACTGGGTCGAGGATGGAGAGGAGCCGAAAAATACCGAATTCCGCGACGACCGCTTCACCGCGGCGATTGACCGCGCCGCCGACAACAAGGCGGTGTTCACGGTGGCCTATGTGGTGCGCGCGGTTTCTCCCGGCAAATACGTGCTGCCGCAGGCCTATGTCGAGGACATGTACAATCCCTCGCGCTACGGCCGCAGCGGCACCGGATCGGTCGAGGTGCGTCCGGCGAAATGAGCGTGGCAGCTGACCAGCAATCCTCGTCATGCCCGGGCAAAAGCGCGAAGCGCGTCTTCGCTCAAATGTTCCGGGCATCCACGACCTTCGCTGCTACCGGCGAAGACGTGGATGGCCGGGTCAAGCCCGGCCATGACGGAAACAACAAGCGGCGCGTCCGTCGCATCATCGGAATATCACTCGCATTCGTCTTCGTAGCCATCGCCGCCTTCGGAGCCTGGATCGTCTCGCTCGGCCCATTGCCGCTGGCGCAGGCCCGCCAGGTCTCCACCACCATCGTCGACCGCAACGGCAAGCTGTTGCGCGCTTACGCCATGGCCGATGGCCGCTGGCGCCTGCCGGTCGATGCCAAAACCGCCGTCGATCCCCGCTATCTGACGCTGCTGCTGGCTTATGAGGACCGGCGCTTCTACTCCCATCCCGGCGTCGATCCGCTGGCCTCGGGCCGCGCCGCGATTCAACTCGCAAGCCGTGGCCATATCGTTTCCGGCGGATCGACGATCACGATGCAATTGGCGCGCTTGCTCGAGCCGCGGCGGCAGCGCTCGGTCTACGCCAAATTGCGCCAGATGGTTCGCGCGTTCGAGATCGAGCGGCAGCTGACAAAAGACCAGATCCTCGATCTGTATCTGACGCTGGCGCCCTATGGCGGCAATCTCGAGGGCATTCGCGCCGCGTCGATCGCCTATTTCGGCAAGGAGCCGAAGCGATTGTCGCTGGCGGAATCGGCGCTGTTGGTGGCGTTGCCGCAGTCGCCGGAAACCCGCAGGCTCGATCGCTATCCCGAGGCCGCGCGCGCCGCGCGCGACCGCGTGCTCGATCGCATGGTCGAAGAGGGCCGGGTATCGAAAGAGGATGCACTGCAGGCCAAAGCCGCCGCCGTGCCGGGCTTGCGCAAGCCGATGCCGATCCTGGCGCCGCATTCCGCCGATCAAGCCATCGCGACCGATAAAGACACCGAGGTGATCCGGCTCACGCTCGATGCCGGGCTGCAGAAGGTCCTGGAAGCGTTGGCGCGCGACCGGGCGCTCGCGCTCGGTCCGAATATCTCCATCGGCATTCTCGCGGTCGATAACGCCACGGGCGAGGTGCTGGCGCGGGTTGGGTCGCCGGATTATTTCGACGAGCGGCGGGCAGGGCAGGTCGACATGACCCGCGCGGTGCGTTCGCCGGGATCGACATTAAAGCCGTTCATTTATGGTCTCGCCTTTGAGGACGGATTCGTTCATCCGGAAAGCCTGATCGACGACCGGCCGATCCGGTTCGGCTCCTACGCGCCGGAGAATTTCGACATGACCTTTCAGGGAACGGTGCCCGTGCGCAAGGCGCTGCAACTCTCGCTGAACGTGCCGGCGATTGCCTTGCTTGACCGCGTCGGCGCAAGCCGGCTGACCTCGCGATTGAAGCAGGCCGGCGTCAATCTTGTGCTGCCGAAGGACGAAGCGCCGGGGTTGGCGATGGGTCTCGGCGGCGTCGGCGTCACGCTGCAGGATCTGGTGCAGCTCTATAGCGGGCTGGCGCGGCTCGGCAACACACGCCCGCTGCGCGAAATGGCCGACGACCCGCCGCGCGATACCCTGAGATTGATGGATCAGGTCGCGGCCTGGCAGGTCGGCAATGTGCTGATGGGCACGCCGCCGCCGGAGAACGCGCCGCATAACCGGATCGCATTCAAGACCGGCACCAGCTACGGCTACCGCGATGCCTGGTCGGTCGGCTTCGATGGCCGCATGACCATCGGGGTCTGGGTCGGGCGCCCCGACGGCGCGCCGGTGGCGGGCCTGGTCGGCCGCACTGCGGCGGCACCGATCCTGTTCGATGCCTTCGCCCGGACCGGCAAGCTGCCGGTTCCGTTGCCGAAGCCGCCAAAGGGGACGCTGGTCGCGAGCAACGCCAAATTGCCGCTGCCGCTGCGGCGCTTCCGGCCGCTGGGCGAACTGGTCCGCACCGGCAGCGATCAGGCGCCGCACATCCAGTTTCCCCTGAACGGCTCCCGGCTCGACGTCGCAGGTTCCAGCGGCGCGGAACCTGCCGCGATGCCGGTCAAGGTGGCCGGCGGCGTGCTGCCGATGACCATGCTCGTCAATGGCGTGTCGGTAGGCGAAATCGATGGCCGCAGGCAGCGCCTGGTCGATCCGCCCGGCCCCGGCTTTGCCCGACTGACCGTGATCGACGCCACGGGCGCGGCGGACACAGTTGTGATCAGAATTCAATAGCTTATCGCTAAGCGGTTGTCCGGACGGCGGTTTCGGCGTATGCGGAACCGATGGTCGAGACCTTTGCCCGCCCCCGATTTGGAGAGCCGCGCGAGCCGAAGAACCGGGTGGATCCGGGCAGCAGGTTTGTCGGCGTGATCGATTTTGTCGCCGGCAGCCATGTCCGCGCCGTCGCGTTCCTGCTGGTGTGCGGCCTGCTGCTGTTTCTGCCCGGCTTTTTCAACATCCCGCCGATCGACCGCGACGAGGCGCGGTTCGCCCAGGCGACCAAGCAAATGGTCGAGACCGGCGACTTCGTCGACATCCGCTTCCAGGATGACGTGCGGTACAAGAAACCGGTCGGCGTGTACTGGCTGCAATCGGCCGCGGTCGAAACCGCTTCCGCATTGGGCCTGCCGCGTGCGCAGCTGCGGATCTGGCTCTATCGCATTCCCTCGCTGATCGGCGCGATCGGCGCGGTGCTCCTGACCTACTGGACGGCGCTGGCGTTCGTGACAAGGCGTGGCGCGATCCTCGCTGGCCTCATGATGGCGAGTTGTGTGCTGCTCGGCGTCGAAGCCCGGCTTGCGAAAACCGACGCCATGCTGCTGCTGACGGTGGTCGCAGCGATGGGCGCGCTGGCGCGGATGTATCTGTCCTGGCAGCGCGGCGAGGATCCCGTGCATCCGCCGTGGACCTGGCCGGCCATCTTCTGGACCGCCCTGGCCGGCGGCATCCTGCTCAAGGGACCGCTGATCCTGATGTTCGTGGGGCTGACGATCGTCACCCTGGCGATCCTCGACCGCTCGGCCGCCTGGCTGAGGCAGCTGCGTCCGGTCTGGGGCCTGATGTGGATGCTGGTTCTGGTGCTGCCGTGGTTCGTCGCGATCTTCTGGCGCGCGGGCGATGCGTTTTTCACCGATTCGATCGGCGGCGACATGCTGGCCAAACTGGCGGCGCAGGAATCCCACGGCGCGCCACCCGGACTCTACCTGCTGCTGTTCTGGATCACGTTCTGGCCGGGGGCGCCGCTCGCCGGGATGGCGGCGCCGGCGGTATGGCGGGCGCGGCGGGAGCCCGGCGCGCAGTTCCTGCTGGCGTGGCTGGTGCCGTCCTGGATCGTGTTCGAACTGGTGCTGACAAAGCTGCCGCATTACGTGCTGCCGCTCTATCCGGCGATCGCCATCCTCACCGTCGGCGCGCTGGAGCGGCGGGTGCTGTCGCGATCGTGGTTGCGNCGCGGCGCCGCCTGGTGGTTTGTGATTCCGGCAGCGACTTCGGTCATCGCNGTCATCGGCGCGATCACGCTGACGCGCCAGCCGGTGTTTCTGGCATGGCCGTTCGTGGCGGCAGCGCTCATCATCGGGCTGTTCGCGTGGTGGCTTTACGACGCCAACCATGCCGAACGCTCGCTGTTGAACGCCGTGGCTGCGGCAATGTTTATGGCGGTGGCGATCTACGGCGTCGTGGTGCCGGCGCTGACGCCGCTGTTCCCGAGCGCGGAAATCGCCCGCGCGCTGCGCAACGTGGTCTGCGTCGGACCGAAGGCCGCGGCGGCCGGTTTCCATGAGCCCAGCCTGGTGTTCATGACCGGCACCGAGACGCTGCTGACGGACGGATCGGGCGCGGCGGATTTTCTCGGGCAGGGCAGTTGCCGCTTCGCGCTGGTGGAGCAGCGCTCGGAGCGCGGTTTTGTGGCGCGCGCCGAAGCCATCGGCTTGCGCTACAATGTCGCCACCCGCATCGACGGCTACAACATCTCGCAGGGCAAGGCGGTTTCGATTTCGATCTTCCGCTCCGAAGGCACGGAGTAAGATGTCCGCGCGGGCCGGCACCGGCGAAACCTCCAACTACTTTGCAGGCTTGTTCGCGCTGGCGCGGCTTTCGGTTACGCAACTGCTGCGCCCGCCATCGCATTCGCGNCNNGCCGCGGCGGCGCGCCGGCTGGCGCGCCACGCGTGGCTTGCGACAGCCATCGCCGGGGCGGCGATCGCTGCGCTGATGTATTGGCTCGATGCGCGCGAGATCGCCCTGATGCCGCCGCGCGGCACGCTGAGCCTTTGGCCGGTACGCATCCTCACCGACTTCGGCAAGGACTCCTATGTGGTGACCTGCCTTGCCGCCGCGTTGCTCGTCGTTGGGCTTGGTGCCGCCGCGCTGCGGGAAACCGCGCGGGCCCGGCTGATCGGCTTTGGCCTGCGCCTGCAATTTCTGCTTCTTGCCGTCGCGGCTCCGCTGGTTGTGGGCGAAGTGATAAAATGGGTCGCGGGACGCGGCCGGCCGTTCCTCGGAGGCAAGGCCAACCCCTTCAACTTCGCGCCCTTTGCCGGAACCGACGCCTATGCCAGCCTGCCGTCGGCGCACGCCATCACGGCCGCCGCGCTGGCATTTGCGGTGGCAGCCGTCTGGCCGCAGGCGCGACTGCCGATGATATTATATGCCCTCTTGATCGCCGGCAGCCGGCTGGTGTTGCTCGCGCACCATCCCAGCGACGTGGTCGCGGGCGCCCTGATCGGCGTGGTCGGCGCCATGCTGGTGCGGTACTGGTTCGCCGCGCGCCGCCTCGGCTTCGCGATCCTCCGCGACGGCAAAATTGTGCCGCTTCGGACTGCCCCCGGCGACCTCAAAAGGGTTGCCCGCAGGGCCCCGGCCCCATAAGAAGCGGACGCTGCAAGCGCCCTCGCGGAAATCGCTGTCTGCGGCTGGCCAACTCAAACGGTGAGCGTCGATTTGCCTGCTTCTGACCCAGCCGCGGTGGCCGTTTCCATCGTTGTCCCCGTGCGCAACGAGGCCGAGAATATCAGCCCCTTGATCGCGGAAATCGCCGCAGCGCTCGAGGGCAGAGCCAATTACGAAATCATCTACGTCAATGACGGCTCGACCGACGCCACCGCCGAGCGGCTTGCGGCCGAGATGAAGCGCCGCGGCAATCTGCGCCAGATCCGCCACGCCGCGTCGGCCGGTCAATCGGCGGCGGTGCGCAGCGGCGTGCGCGCCGCGCGCGGCGCCATCGTGGCGACCCTCGACGGCGATGGCCAGAACAACCCGACGTTCCTGCCGGGGCTGATTGCGGCGATCGAGAATGGCGGCGAGCGGGTGGGCCTTGCCGCGGGCCAGCGCGTCGGCCGCAAGGATACCGGCTTCAAGAAACTGCAATCGCGTGTCGCGAACGGTATCCGCAACGCCATCCTGAACGACGGCACCCGCGATACCGGCTGCGGCCTGAAGGCGTTCCGGCGCGAGGTATTCCTGATGATGCCTTATTTCGACGGGCTGCATCGCTTCCTGCCGGCGCTGATCCGCCGCGAGGGCTACGAGATCGCCTATGTCGACGTCATCGACCGGCCGCGCCGGTCCGGCGTGTCGAACTACGGTTTTTTCGATCGGCTATGGATCGGAATCATGGATCTCGCCGGGGTGTGGTGGCTGATCCGCCGCAAGAAACCGACGCCCGTTGCGACCGAGGTGACGTCATGACCGAACTGCTCAACAACCTCACGAGCTATCTGCACGACGTCTTCGTCATCAAGTTCGACGGCTGGGTGATCCTCGGGTTCGTGGCGCAGGCCTTCTTCACCATGCGTTTCGTGGTGCAGTGGATTGCGTCCGAACGCGCGCGCAAGAGCGTGATCCCGGTGGCGTTCTGGTTCTTCTCGATCGGCGGCGGCCTGTTGCTGCTGATCTATGCGCTGTATCGCAGGGACCCGGTTTTCATCGCGGGCCAGGCGCTCGGCCTCGTGGTCTACGTCCGCAACCTCTATTTCATCATCGTCAACGGGCGGCAGGCCTCCGGCGCCGATTGAGCGTTGCGCCGGCAAACGAGCGTTTATGCTTGAGGGTAACAAAGCATTGCCGCGTTCCAGCGGGATTGCGGCATGCGTATGCGCCGCCAGCTTTTTGCGGCTGTATTTGTGGCCATTCACGGCATTTCGGCCATGCCCGAAGAACTCGGTAAAAACAATTCAAAAATAACGATTAGATTGCGAACGGTCCTGCTAGGCAGATTCCAAGAGTTCCTCGTTAAAAGCAGTCGGAATGCCGGATGAAGCATTATCTGATAAGGCGAAGGACCGACATGCTTGTGAATCGACGTAGAAGCGAACGCACCATGTGCAGAAGGCTCGCGAGGATCCAGTTCGGGACCGGCTCCTTGCCGCGCGACTGCACGATCACCGATATTTCGGCCGGTGGGGTGAAGGTGATTGCCGAGCAAGTCGACATTCCCACGGAATTCACCATCATCTTGTCGGAAGGCCGTCCCCGGCAGTGCCGGCTGGCATGGCGGATCGGTTACGAATTCGGCGCGCAATTCGTCGATTAGACCGAAAGGCCTTTGAAAACATAAAGGCCACTCGGGTCGCGAACGCCTGCGCAATCGGAACGGTTGCGGTCATGCCGCGACAGCAACCGGGGCAGGCAGCCCGGTTAACGGGAATTTAGGGTTAACCTGTGAGCATTTCGGCCCAGTCGCCGACCACGGGCCGAACCACATGCTCCGGCAGTTGCTCCAACAATATTGCTGCCCGAGGCCCTTTGCATCCGCGGCAATGTCCGCGGTTCTGGCCTTGGGTCTCTGCAGCTGCCAGACCAACGGCACCTCTGACATCACGGGGTCGCTGGGCGAGAAGTCCGAGGCGAGCCGCGCCGCCGACCCCCGGCAGGATTTGGAAACCTATCGCGATCGCTATCGCGTCAATCCGAAAGACGCCGATGCCGCCCTGCAATACGCAAAGGCGCTCCGCGCCACCGGGCAGCGGTCGCAGGCGGTCGCGGTGCTCGAACAGGCCACCATCGCCCACCCCGATAACAGGGCGCTGCTAGCCGGTTATGGGCGTGCGCTGGCGGACAACGGCAATTTTCAGCAGGCCTTCGACGTCTTCACCCGCGCCCATACCCCCGAAGATCCGGATTGGCGGATTCTTTCGGCACAAGGCACTGTACTCGATCAACTCGGCCGGCACGACGAAGCCCGGCAGTATTATGAGAGCGCGCTGAAGATCGTGCCCGATGAATCCACGGTGCTGTCCAATCTCGGCCTCTCCTACGTGCTTTCGAAAGAGCTGCCCAAAGCCGAGGAGATTTTGCGCCGCGCCAACGGCCGGGCGGACGCGGATTCGCGCGTACGGCTGAATTTGGCGCTGGCAATCGGCCTGCAGGGGCGATTCGCCGAGGCTGAAAACATCGTGAAGGCCGATCGGCCGCCCGAGGAAGCGGCCGCGAACGTCGCCTATCTCAAGCGCTTGCTGTCCCGCAAAGAGAATGCGCATGCCGAAGTGGAAAAGGCACCGCTGGCGGCAATCGGGCAGCCCAATTGACGTCTAACTTCGGCTCCCGCGAGCCATGATCATGGTCCCGCGAACCGCCGTGCGCCCGCGCTAGCTCTTCTTTGCTCCCAACCTTCTCAGGATCGGAGACAGCAGCGAACCGCGTGGTTCTTTGGCCTCGCCGTGCCCCGTCAGCCGCCGCGCGATCTGCAGGAGCATCTTGGTGGTACGATGATTGCTGGAGATCTCGGCGATCATCTGGCCGTTGTTGGCCGCCGTGCCGAACATTCGCGAATCGAANGGAATNGCGGCGATCGGNGGACTCTCNACCGCCTTGGCAAATTCCCGCACGCTGATTTCCGGGCGCTTCGGCATGCCGACCTGATTGAGGCAATAGAGCGGCGGCCGGTCGTTGGGCCGAGCGCCCTTCAGCAGGTTCAATATGTTCTTGGTATTGCGCAGGTTGGCGAGATCGGGCTCGGCCACGATCAGGATGTCGTCGGCGCCGACCAGGATGCGTCTGGTCCAGGCCGACCACTGGTGTGGAACGTCCAGCACGATGCAGGGCGTCGTCAGGCGAAGGGTGTCAAAGATCGCGTCGAACGCTTCGGCGCCGAAATCGTAGACCCGATCGAGGCTGGCCGGTGCCGCCAGCAGGCTGAGACGGTCGGTGCATTTCGCCAGCAACCGCTCCATGACGGTGGTATCGAGCCGTTCGGCAGAGAATACCGCGTTGGCGATGCCCTGCATTGGATCCTGATTGTAGTCGAGACTGGCAGTACCGAAGGCGAGGTCGAGATCGATGACGACGGAATCAAGCGCCAGGTCGCGCGCGATCGCCCAGGCTACATTGTGCGCGACGGTGGATGCGCCGACGCCGCCCTTGGCGCCGACGATGGCAACGACCCGGCCGAGCGCGACCGTCTCCGATGCCGAGAANAGGCTGCAGATCGAGCGCACCACGTCCAGCGGGCTGACCGGCCCGATGACGTAGTCGCTGACGCCGCGACGCACCAGTTCGCGATAGGGCGCGGCATCATTGGCCGTGCCGATCACGACGACGCGGGTTCCGGGGTCGCATACGGTGGCGAGTTCATCGAGGCCGGCAAGGATATCGTTGCGGCCCTCGGTCTCCAGAATGATCACGTTCGGGGTAGGGACCGTGCGATAGGATTCGATCGCGGCCTCCACGCCGCCCATTTTGACGGTGACATGCGCCTTGCCGAGGCGGCGGTCTTCGCCCGCCGACCGCACGGCGGAAGCAGTCTCCTCGGTGTCGCAAAAGGCCTGCACCGACACGCGCGGTGCCGGCGCGATGTAATCGTCCGCGGGCGGCGGCGCTGTGTCTTCTTCGGGATCTCGACGGGCGATGCTGATCATTTTCCGGTATCGCTGAGTTTGGCTTTTTCGGCTTCGGGATAGGTGGTGGTGGTCGTGACACCCTTGCGATATTTCTCGAAGGCTTCGCTGCGCCGGGCCGTATAGGCGGGGGTTTCAGGCCGCGGTTGCACCAGGTCCGACGGGTTTTCGACCATCGCGGCCATGTTGCGCTGATAGGCGCAGCCGAAATTGTAGTACTCCTTGTTCTCGGAATAGCTCTCGTTGAGGACCGAGGGCCCGAGATCCTCCGGCCACACGCCGCAGGGGCCGGCAACCGCTGCAATCCTGGGATAGCTCAGCCGGATGGTGGCGAGCGTCCGCGGGTCGTCCGGACGATATTGACGCACCATGATGCCGCGCGACGGTACGCCGCCGGCCGCGAGCAGCGTTTTGACTTCGTGGAAGGTTGCCGCCGCCGCCCGCGCATTGGGCGTGTCGACCGGCACATCGGCCACGATCGCACCGGTTCCCTCGCGAACCCATGTCTGTGCCAGCCCGATCACATCGGCGCGTTGCGGGACCGACAGGCCGCCGCGTGCCTGGCCGACGAAAATCACCAGCGACCGGTTGGCCTCCTCGATCGCGATCGGATGACGCAGACGGTAATCGTTAGGCACGCTCGCCGTCACGACTTCTCCGCTGGTATTGCACCCGCCCAGCGCAGCTGACAGGCCTGCCAGCACGGCGAGCAGACGCAGGGTTCGATGGCGATCGAGCGGCGTTCTGTTGGTCATCGTTCTGTCCTCGTCCCCATTGCTCGGGCAGCGTCTCAATCAATGATGAAGCCAAAGTTGGTCTGATAGTTTCCGACCGGTTCGGCACGGCCGGAAATGCCGTAGATCCGGTTGATCTGGGCCAACAATGTCGATTGCGAATCGGAGGCGGGCGCGAAGCCGTCGTCGGGACGCGATAGCTCTTTCTGGGCAACCGCGCGAACGACATACGGCGTCACCAGGACCATCAGTTCGGTTTCGTTGTTGACGAAGTCCTGGCTCCTGAACAGCCCGCCAAGCACCGGCAGGGAATCAAGACCGGGCAGTCCGTTGATGGCCTTCTTGGTCTGTTCCTGGATCAGGCCGGCCATCGCCATCGAGCCGCCCGACGGGATTTCCAGCGTGGTTTCCGCGCGGCGGGTCCGGATCGAGGGAATGGTGATGGAATTCGTCGAGTTCGCGGTGACCGACTGCGTCACCGTAATCGAGTTGTCATTGGACAATTCGGACACCTCGGTCATCACCCGCAACGAGATCCGTCCCTCGGACAGCACGACCGGCGTGAAGTTGAGCGAAATGCCGAATTTCTTGTAGGTGATCTGGGTGGTACAGACGTGGGTGGTGGGATCGCAGGAATAACCCGCCGGAATCGGAAACTCGCCACCGGCGATGAAGGTCGCCGACTCACCTGAGATGGCGGTCAAATTAGGCTCCGCCAGCGTGTGCACCACGCCCGCACTTTCCATCGCGCGCATGGTCGCGGTCACCGAGGGCAGGCCCTTGGTGATGTCCGCAATGCCGAGGCCGTTGCTGCCGACCAGCGGAGCGCCGGAAGCGGTGAACGGATTGCTGTTGTTGAAGTTCACGACCGCGGTGCCGTAGTTCATGCTGGCGGAGAGATCGACGCCCATCTGCTTGATGATGTCCCGGCGCACTTCGGCGACGGTGACCTTGAGCATCACCTGGTCGCGGCCGCGGACCGCGATCGAGTTGACGACCTTGTCGGCGCCGCCGACCAGCCGCGCCGCGAGATCGCCCGCCTGCTGGGCCTCGATCGGGCTCGACACCGAGCCGGTCAGCATGACGCCTTCGCCGACGCCTTCGATCTGGATTGCCGCATAGGGCAGCGTTTGCTTCAGCGCGGCGCGCACGCCGTTGAGATCGCGCTTGACCGCGATGTCATAGGCGGCGACCTGCTGGCCATCGGCATCGAAGAACACGACGTTGGTCTGGCCGACCGCCGAGCCGATGATGTAGGCGCGCTGCGGCGAACGGACCACCGCGTTGGCGATCTTGGGATCGGCGACCAGCACATCCTTGATGTCGCGCGGCAGATCGATGATCACGGATTTGCCGATGCCGAGCGCGAGGAAGCGCATTTTCGGTGCTGCGGCGCTGACGACCGACGTTGTCTCGGCCGCCACCACGGGCGTCAGGACCGGAATAAGCGGCAGCGCGGCGATCGCTGAAAGCGAAAGGGCGCGAACCAGAATGGTCCGCATCGCCAGCTGATTTCCCCCACATTTCATATCGGGCGTCCTTTCGGTCACTTCTGTGTCGTCGTCGAGCTCTGGACGCCGTAGCGGACCACGTTGATGGTCTCGCCCCGCTTCGGAGCCTGATCGTCGGGCGCGATCTCGGCCATGTTGACATCGGCGATGCTGCGCAGCGCCAGCGACAGCGTGCCGGTCTGGCGCGCGCGCGCCAGCGTCTCCGCCTGCTCGGGCTTCAGCTCCAGCGTCACGGTCTTGCCGACCACGTTGTTCTGGCCGTCTTTTTCCTTTGGTGCCTGATCGATCGCCAGCACGCGGACGTTCGGCAGGATGATTTCGGAGACGACGACGTCAGGCGCGCCCGGAAGCGCTGCGTTCTTCTCGCGTCTGGAAAGAATCACGTCGACCCGGTCGTTGGGCAGGATGAAGCCGCCGGCGCCGGTCTCCGGCGAGATTTCGGTCGAGATGGCGCGCATGCCGGTGGGCAGGATCGCCGCCATGAAGCCGGATCCATTGGCCCGGACCAGCTTCTGCTCGCGGATCGGCTCGCCCGCGATGAAGGGGGCGCGCGCGATCGAGCCGGCGATCTGGGTCGAGCCATCCGGCCGTTCGTTGCGTCGAATAAAGGTGTTGCTGGTGGTCGCCGCCGGCCAGCTCTGCCACTGCATGTCTTCGGGCTTGACCGTCTGGCCGAGGCCGATGTCGGCCCTGGCGACCAGCACATCGACGGTCTGCAGCTGCGCCACTGGCTCGGCCGGGCCGGGCTTGGAATTGTCGGACCCGCTCGCAAGATATGCGGCGACGCCGCCGGCACTGAGCGCGATGGTCAGGACGACAATGCGTGCGGTGTACATACGCTTCACTATCTACAAGTACGCGCAATGCTCGATTGCATGCGGCGCAAGCCTCTCCTCCAAGCATGACTAGGTCGTAAAGGTATAATTCGACTTGCGCCGCCGGGGAGTTTGCAGAAAGGGCGTCGGGATTTGTCCTCATGGTGAATGGAGTGTTATCGCTCGCAACCAAACCTCGCAAAATTACGTGCGCCGTCTTAGCGTTTCGGCAAGGTTTCCAAGCCGCTAGAACCGCCCTTCCGCGCAAAAGCGTCCGCCGTCCGGAAAAAGCGGACCTGGCGCGCGTGGCGTTTATGAAGTCAGGCGCTAGCCGGCGTTGAAGGCTGCAAAGGCATGCGCAAGATCGGCCTTGAGATCTTCGACGTTCTCAAGTCCGATATGGAGCCGCAAGGTTGGCCCGCCCGGCGCCCACGGGGTGGCCGTGCGATAGGGTGCGCAGTCGAAGGGGATCACGAGGCTCTCGAAGCCGCCCCATGAATAGCCCATGCCGAATAATTCCACGCTATCGAGAAACGCATCGACGGCCTTTTGCGGCGCCGGTTTCAGCACGATGCTGAACAGGCCGGACGCGCCGGTAAAGTCCCGTTTCCAGATCGCGTGACCCGGATCGGTTTCCAGCCCGGGATGCAACACTCTTATTACTTCGGGCCGGCCGGCCAGCCAGCGCGCCATCTCGAGCCCGGAGCGATGATGTTGCGCAAGCCGCACCGCCAGCGTGCGCAAACCGCGGATCGCGAGAAACACGTCATCGGGTCCGGCACAGACGCCGAGCAGCTGGATCGCTTCGGCGACCTGCGGCCAGGCTTTGGCGTTGGCCGAAATCGTGCCGAACATGATGTCGGAATGACCGCCGATATATTTGGTCGCTGCCTGCACGCTGATGTCGACGCCTTGCTCCAGCGAGCGGTGAAACAGCGGGGTCGCCCAGGTGTTGTCGTCGATCACGAGCGCGCCGCGCGCATGCGCAACCGTTGCGATCGCGGGAATGTCGGGCATTTCGAAGGACTGCGAGCCGGGCGCCTCGACCAGCACCGCACGGGTGTTCGGCTTGAACAGTTCGGCGATGCCCGCTCCGATCAACGGATCGAAATAGCCGGTTTCGACGCCATAGCGGGCAAGCAGCCCATTGCAGAAATTTCGCGTCGGGCGATAGGCATTGTCGCAGACCAACAGGTGATCGCCGGCTTTCAGCACCGCGAGCAGCGTGGTGGAGATGGCCGCGAGACCGGAGGGCGCAATCCCGACGCCCGCGCATTGCGGGCCTTCCAGCGCCATCAGCGCCTGTTGCAGCGCCTTGGTGGTGGGGGTACCCCGGCGGCCATATTGGAACTCGCCGCGATGGGCGTGCAGATCGTCCGCGGTCGGATAAAGCACGGTGGAGCCATGGACCACCGGAGGATTGACGAATCCCTTCTGCGCCTTTGTGTCGCGTCCTGCCGTCACCAGCATGGTTTCGGCCTTGCGCGGCTTCGATACCCCGTCATCTCCTGAAGAATTCATGTGTCCGCCGCCACCAAAAGACCCCTCGCCACCAGCGGCGAGGCCCTCCGAACCCGCCGGGCAGCGGGTTGGGGCCGGGTTTGTTAGTAACAGGACACAGAAGTCGGCCGTCAACCCCTTGACCCCGGTCGCCAGTCGTTCTGTGATGGAAGGCAGCTATTCAGTCGCCGCACGTTGAGGGGCTTGCCGCGACCTTTCGATCCATCGCTTGACCGGACTGTACGTCTAGCGGCCTTAAGGGCCGGCGTTGCAGCGGCGGATCACAGGGTTGGCCCACTGGCGTTGCGCAATTGATAGGCAACTGTTCCCGGACGACCCTTGAAAGGCTTTGCCCATGAAACGCGTATCTCTGGTTTTCACCCTTGCTCTCGCCGCCGCGCTCTCGAGTGGGGCCGCCTCTGCGCAAACGCTCAAAACGGTACAGGACCGCGGCATGCTGTCCTGCGGCGTCAGCCAGGGCCTGCCGGGCTTTTCGGCGCCCGACGACAAGGGCAACTGGACCGGGATCGACGTCGACGTTTGCCGGGCGCTGGCGGCGGCCATCTTCAACGATCCGACCAAGGTCAAGTTCATACCGCTGTCGGCCAAGGATCGTTTCACCGCGCTGCAATCAGGCGAAATCGACGTGCTGTCGCGCAATACGACCTGGACGCTTTCCCGCGACACCTCGCTCGGCGCCAATTTCACCGGCGTGACCTATTACGACGGCCAGGGCTTCCTGGTGAAAAAATCCCTCAAGGTGAATTCGGCGCTGGAACTGAACAGCGCGTCGGTTTGCGTGCAGACCGGCACCACCACCGAGCAGAATCTCGCCGACTACTTCAAGAGCAACAACATGAAGTATGAGGTGATCGCCTTCGCCAGCGCCGACGAGACCGTCAAGGCCTATGAATCCGGACGCTGCGACGTCTTCACCTCCGACGTGTCGCAGCTCTATGCCGAGCGTCTGAAACTTGCCAATCCGGCCGATCACGCCGTACTTCCGGAGGTGATCTCGAAGGAACCGCTCGGTCCGATGGTGCGCCATGGCGACGACCAGTGGTTCGATCTCGTCAAGTGGACGCTGTTTGCGATGATCGACGCCGAGGAACTCGGCATTACCCAGAAGAACGTCGACGACATGGCGAAGTCGGACAAGCCGGAACTCAAGCGCGTGTTCGGCACCGACGGCAATCTCGGCGAAACGCTCGGCGTCACCAAGGACTGGGTGTCGCGGATCGTGAAGGCGGTCGGCAATTACGGCGAGGCTTTCGATCGTAACGTCGGCGCCGGCTCGAAACTCCAGATCGCCCGCGGGCTCAACCAGCTCTGGAACAAGGGCGGAATTCAGTACGCGCCGCCGATCCGCTGATCTCGCGCGCGCCGCGATCGGCGATGAGCATCGAGCCCCGCCCACCACCGCCGCAGTTTGCCTTCCGGTTGAAGCGCGCGCTCGGCGGTCGCGCGGGCTGGGCTGGATTCATCTTCCAGATTCTGTTCGTCGCGGCGCTGGCCTGGATCGCCTACGAGATCGTGGCCAACACGCGCGCCAATCTGGAGGCGCAGCGGATCACCTCCGGTTTCGGGTTTCTGAACAACACGGCGGGCTTTGACGTCAGCCAGAGCCTGATTCCCTATTCGGGATCCGACACCTATACCCGCGTGTTTTTCGTGGGCCTGCTCAACACGCTGCTGGTCGCCGTCATCGGCATTTTCTTCGCGACTGTGATCGGATTCATCGTGGCGCTGGGCCGGCTGTCGCCGAACTGGCTGCTGTCGCGTATCTCCGGCGCCTATGTCGAGGGCATCCGCAATTTGCCGCTGCTGTTCCAGATCCTGTTCTGGTATCTCGCCGTGCTCGCCGCGCTGCCGAATCCGCGGCAAAGCGTTTCGCTGTTCGGCGTCTTCTTTCTCAATAACCGCGGTCTCGTGGTGCCGAAGCCGCTCGCCGATCCCGGGCTCGAGCCATTCGCGCTCGCCGTCCTGGTTGGCATCGTCGCCTCCTTGCTGTTGCGCCGCTACGCGCGGCGGCAGCTGTTCGACAGCGGCCGGCGGATCACCATCTGGCCCTACGTGCTGGGCCTGCTGATCGGCCTGCCGCTGGTGACCGCGCTGATATTCGGCGCACCCGTCAGCTTCGAAATTCCCGAGCTCAAGGGGTTCAATTTCTCCGGCGGTTCGCGGCTCATTCCGGAATTCGTCGCGCTGCTGGTGGCGTTGTCGACCTATACGGCGGCGTTCATCGCCGAGATCGTGCGCGCCGGCATTCAGTCCGTGCACAAGGGGCAGATGGAAGCCGGTTCCTCGCTCGGGCTGTCGCGGGGGGCGACCTTGCGGCTGATCGTGGTGCCGCAGGCGCTGCGCGTGATCCTGCCGCCGCTCACCAACCAGTATCTCAATCTCACCAAGAACTCGTCGCTGGCGGTGGCGATCGGATATCCCGACCTGGTCTCGGTGTTTGCCGGAACNACGCTCAGCCAAACCGGGCAGGCGATCGAAATCATCGCCATCACGATGGGTGTCTATTTGCTGATTTCGCTGGTNACCAGCGCGATCATGAGCTTCTACGGATGGCGGCTCGGCAGGAGCATGGGGGCATGAGCGNTATCACCGCCTCATTTTCGTTCGTCCGCCAGGAGCTGATTCCCGAGCGGGCCGCGCCGGTCAAGACCACCGGCTTTGTCGGCTTCCTCCGTACCCGCCTGTTCAATTCACCGACCAACATCCTGCTCACCGTCTTGAGCATATTGCTGCTGTGGTACACCGTCATTCCGGCGCTGAAATTCCTGCTGGTCGATGCGGTCTGGCACGGCGCCGACCGCAACGCCTGCCTGGCCGAGAATGCCGGGCACCCGGTCGGTGCCTGCTGGCCCTACATCGAGGCGAAATTGCCGCAATTCATCTATGGATTCTACCCGGAGCCCGAACGTTGGCGGGTCAATCTGACGTTCGTCCTTGCCGCCGCATTGTTGCTGCCGCTCTTGATTCCGCGGCTGCCGGCGAAGGGCCTCAACGCCGGCCTGTTCTTTTTTGCATTTCCCCTGGTCGCGTTCTTCCTGCTGCACGGCGGGGGCTTGAGCGGGCTTGGCGTCAGCTGGACGGCCGGCCTTTTGTCCGGACTGGCGGACAGCATTGGCGGCGCCGGCCATGCGCTGACGAGCGCGGGCGAGAGAACCTCGGTCATCGGGCCGCTGCTATTGTTGCTTGGGAAGCTTTTCGCACTGCTCGGCACCCTGGTCTCGTATCTGATCTGGCCGGTGACCTGGCTTCGCGATCAAATCCAGGCCTCTGGCAGCCCGCTATGGGTCGACTTCGCGGCCACCGCCGGCATCGTTTCGATCGCGCTGTTCGTTTTAAGCGGCGGCATCCGCACCGGATGGCGCGCGCTGATCGCGAGCCTTGTCACGTTTGCCGGCATCGGCATCGTGATCGCGCTATTGGGCCTCGACCATGGCGGATTGCCGATCGTCGACACAAGGCTGTGGGGCGGCCTGTTGGTGACGCTGGTGGTGTCGGTCACCGGCATCGTCAGCTCGATGCCGGTCGGGATTGCGCTCGCATTGGGCCGGCGCTCGACGATCCCGCTGATCCGGATTTTCTCGGTGACCTTCATCGAATTCTGGCGCGGCGTCCCACTGATCACCGTGCTGTTCTTCGCCACCTACATGCTGCCGTTGTTCGTTCCGGCAGGCTTCACCATCGACGGACTGCTGCGCGTCCTGGTCGGCGTCGCGCTGTTCTCCGGCGCCTACAACGCCGAGGTGATCCGGGGCGGATTACAGGCGATCCCGCGCGGGCAAGGCGAAGCCGCGAGCGCGCTCGGCCTGTCCTGGTGGAAGACCACCGCGCTGATCGTGATGCCGCAGGCGCTGCGCCACGTCATCCCCGGGCTCGTCAACAGCTTCATCGCGCTGTTCAAGGATACGTCGCTGGTGTCGATCGTGGCGCTGTTCGATCTGCTCGGCAGTTTGCGGGCTTCGTTTTCCGATCCGGTCTGGGCGACGCCGACCACGGCGTTCACCGGCTTCGCCTTCACCGGAATGATCTATTTCGCCTTCTGTTTTGGCATGTCGCGCTATTCCCTGTTCGTCGAGCACCGGCTGAACGCACACCGCCGCAATTGAGTAAATCACCATGACCGAGAACTCGATCGTCAGCATCAAGGGCCTCAACAAGTGGTACGGCGATTTTCACGTGCTGCGCGACATCAACCTCGATGTCGGCAAGAGCGAGCGCATCGTGATCTGCGGGCCGTCGGGCTCGGGCAAATCGACGCTGATCCGCTGCATCAACGCGCTGGAGGAATTCCAGGAAGGCGAGATCGTCGTCGACGGCATCGAACTCGGCCCCAATCTGAAACGGATCGACGAAGTCCGGCGCGAGGTCGGCATGGTGTTCCAGAGCTTCAATCTGTTTCCGCATTTGACGGTGCTGGAGAACTGCACGCTGGCGCCGATCTGGGTGCGCAATATCCCGAAGAAAGATGCCGAAGCCTCCGCGATGAAATATCTGGAGCGGGTGAAGATTCCGCAGCAGGCCAATAAATATCCGGGCCAGATGTCGGGCGGCCAGCAGCAGCGCGTCGCGATCGCGCGCGCGCTGACCATGAACCCGAAGGTCATGCTGTTCGACGAGCCGACTTCCGCGCTCGATCCGGAAATGGTCAAGGAAGTGCTCGACACCATGGTCGATCTGGCCAGGGAGGGCATGACCATGCTGGTCGTCACCCACGAAATGGGATTTGCCCGCGAGGTGGCCAACCGCATCGTGTTCATGGACGCGGGGCAAATCATCGAGGCCAACACGCCGGCGAATTTCTTCGCCAACCCGCAGCACGCGCGAACGAAATTGTTCCTCAGCCAGATTTTGCGATGAGACAGGCGAGTAGCGAATGGCGAATAGCGAGTGGGGATTTCATTCGCCATTCGCCATCCGCTACTCGCCTCTCACACCTTCTCGAACGGAAGCTCGATCTTGCTGCGCTTCTCCAGCCATTCCGGCACTGGCAGATTCTTCGAGCGCATGAATTGCGGATTGAACAGCTTTGACTGATAGCGGTTGCCGGAATCGCAGAGGATGGTGACGATGGTCTTGCCGGGACCGAGCTGTTTGGCGAGGCGGATCGCGCCGGCGACGTTGATGCCGGTGGAACCACCGAGGCACAGGCCCTCGTGCTCCAGCAATTCGTAGATCACGGTCACGGCTTCCTCGTCCGAAATCAGGAACGCGTCGTCGACCACGGCGGTCTCGATCACGGGCGTGACGCGGCCGAGGCCAATGCCTTCGGTGATCGAATCGCCCGGCGTCGATTTGGCCTTGCCGTGCTTGAACAGTTCATACATCGCGAAACCATGCGGATCGGCGCAGGCGACGACGATGCCCTTGTTCTTTTCCTTCAGCGCCCGGCTGGTGCCGGCAAGCGTGCCGCCGGTGCCGACCGAGCAGATGAAGCCGTCGACCTTGCCGCCCGTCTGCTGCCAGATTTCCGGACCGGTCGAATCGTAGTGCGCCTTGGCGTTATCGAGATTGTTCCATTGATCGGCAAACAGCACGCCGTTCGGCTCGCTCTTGCGCAGACGTTCGGCCAGCCGTTTGCCGACATGCTGGTAATTGTTCGGATTGGCGAAAGGCACAGCCGGCACTTCGATCAGTTCGGCGCCGCACAGCCGGAGCATGTCCTTTTTTTCCTGGCTCTGGGTTTCCGGAATCAGGATCAAGGTCCGATAGCCGCGCGCGCTTGCCACCACCGCAAGGCCGATCCCGGTATTGCCGGCGGTCGATTCGACCACCAGGCCGCCGGGCCTCAACTCGCCGCGCTTCTCAGCCTCCAGGATCATCCATTTGCCGGCGCGATCCTTTACCGACTGGCCGGGGTTCATGAACTCGGCCTTGCCGAGAATGGTGCAGCTGGTTTGCTCGGATGCGCGCTTCAATTTGATCAGCGGGGTATTGCCGATCGCTTCGACGACGTCTTTGTGGATGGTCATGTCTGGGGAAATCTTTGCCGGTCGGTTGCAATCTGGCGCGACCGTAGAGCGCGATCAGCAAAAGTGGAAGGCTTTTGCAGTGCGGTGGATCAGCCCGATTTCGCGAACACTACCTGCCGCACGTCGATATTGCCCGACAGGAATCCGGCCTCGCAGTACGCCAGGTAGTATTCCCACAGCCGCCGGAACCGGTCGTCGAAGCCCGACGGCATCAGGTTCGGCCAGGCCGCGCGGAAATTGCTTCGCCAGATCGCAAGCGTCTTGGCATAATCTTGCCCGAAAATGCGCTCGCGGATGACGGGAACGCCAAACCGCTCGCCCAGCGATTTCAGCACTTGCGGCGAGGGCAGCATGCCGCCGGGAAATACATAGCGCTGGATGAAATCGACTTCGCGGCGATAGGTCCGGAACAGGCTGTCCTGAATGGTGATGGCCTGAATGCCGGCAAGCCCACCGGGCAGTAGCCGGTCGCGCAATTGCGAAAAATATTTCGGCCAGAACTGCTCGCCGACCGCCTCGATCATCTCGATCGACGCAATCCGGTCGTAATGGCCGCGCTCGTCGCGATAGTCCTGCAGCCGAATCTCGACCTTGTCGCTAAGGCCGGCATTGTGGATGCGCGCCTGCGCGAAATCGCGCTGCTCCCTGCTGATCGTGAGCCCGACCACCTTTGCGCCCCAGGTCTTGGCGGCATATTCGGCAAAGCCGCCCCAGCCGCATCCGATCTCCAGCAAGCTCTGGCCCGGCTTGAGATCGATCGCCTCGGCGAGCCGGCGGTATTTGTTGTTTTGCGCCGCGGCTAGATCGGGGGTGTGATCCTCGAACAGGGCCGAGGAATAGGTCATGCTCGGATCGAGCCAGGCCGAATAGAATGCGTTGCCGATGTCGTAATGCGCGTAGATGTTGCGGCGCGCCTGCCGCCTGGTATTGCGGTTGAACCAGTGCCGCACGATCTGGACGAAGCGCATCAGCGGCTTGTCGCCGAGCATCGCCTGGATCAAATCGTGGTTGACGCAGAAGAGATAGAGAAACTGCGTCAGATCGGGCGTGTCCCATTCGCCGTTCAGATAGGCTTCCGCAATTCCAATATCGCCCCCGTTCAGAAGCCGCGACGCAAAGCCGTAATTGTAGAGCGTCATCGCGGCCTGTGGGCCCGGTTCCATGCCGCCCAGCCGCAAGGTGCGACCGTCGGGAAGCGTGACATCGAGCGTGCCGCGCCGCAATCTCGAGCCGAAGCCAAGCGCCAGCCGGACCAGACGCGGCAAATCGGAAAGCACCGTCGCAAAGTTGTCCGGAGTAACTCTAATGAAGGCAGACATGTCCGATCCATCAACTGATGCGGCGCTGTGTCCAGCTTCTTGCGGCCGATTACCTCAGCTCCGACCTTCACTGGACGAGAGCGCCTTCCCGCGCTTCGGGTTCCCGCCCGACGGCAGTTAGCGCCGCGCCAGTATAGGCGTGACGATCGCCGGTCGCCAAGCCGGGATTGAAGTTCGCAGTTGCGGCATTCGGGCGTGGCGCCAGCCGCGTTCCCTTGAGCCAGAGCCGCATCGCCTCCCAATGGATTGCCGCGACGATCTTGAAGGTGACGAGCGGCAGCGCGAAGAACGCGCGCAACAGCGCCGCCGATGTCAGGGCGCGGCGGCGGCCGTGGAAAGTCGCCGCGAGCAGGGGACCTTCGCGGTCGGTCTCCAGGATGCGCAATCGGACGCGCCCGCCGGGCGGCGTGACGCCGAAATGATAGCGCATCGCCATCTCGATGAAGGGCAAGACGTAGAACAGTTTTTCCTGTTGCTGCCGGATGCCGGCAGCGCTGATTTCACCCGGCTTCACCGGAAGCACGTAGGCGTGGATGTCGCCGAAGGTGTTGCGAACCTCATAGATGACCAGCGCAAGCTCGCCGTCGGCGCGATGGCAGAAATACACCGACAACGGATTGAAGGTAAAACCGAACAGCCGCGGGTAGCACAACAGCCATACGCGCCCGCCGGTCAGGTCGATGCCGTGCTCTGCCGCGCGCCGCTGTGCGTATTGCCACAACGACGATCCGTCGCGCGGGCCGTGGTCGGATTCATGGAAACTGTAGAGCGCCGTCCGGTTGACGCCGAACAGGCGGGATTGCCGGCCGGCTTCCTCGAGCCGGCCGAGATCGATCAGCAGGCTCATCACCCGATAGCTGAAGCGATGGCCGACCGGCTTGAGGCGCGCGTGCATCACTTCGCCAAAATAAAGCGCGGCGGAGTCCATCATGGCGGCATCTTGCGGCATTCGCTACTCCGCGGCTTTGCGCCAGTTCGGGCGGCGGCGCGCGCCAGGGTACTGATGCGCCCAACGCGACTGGAAGACCGGACCGCAAACCATCCTCGTGGAAGCCGTATCCGGTCCACGCGCCGCAGAACCAGGTATGCCGCCGTCCCTGAATTTCGCTCAAACGCTTCTGCGCGGCAAAGGCTGTGGCGTTATATTGCGGATGTTCGCACGTATACTTGCGGAACGTCAGCTCGCGGGCAGGCTCGAACGGGGGATTGAGGCTGACGAACAGCGGCTTGTCGTGATCGATGCCCTGCAGCTGGTTCATCCAGTAGGTCACGGCGGCGTCGTTGTCGGCGTTCCCCTCGCGCTGCCAGCGCAGGAAATTCCACGACGCCCAGGCGCGCCGGCGCTTCGGCATCAAGCTGGCATCGCGATGCAAATTGACCGTGTTGGGCGAATAGCCGATGGCGCCGAGCACAGCGCGTTCGCGGGCATCGGCATCCGACAGCATGGCCAGCGCCTGATCGCTGTGGGAAGCAATCACGACGTGATCGTAACGGTCGCTCCGGCCGTGACTGTCGTGGACGAACGACGCCATGCGGCGTCCGCTCGATCGACGTCACGGCGCAGCCGAGCCGGAGCTGATCGCGGAAGGCGGAGATCATCTTCTCCAGATAGCGGCCGCTGCCGCCCTTTACCGTGCGCCACACCGGGCGATCATATTGCAGCAGGCGGTGGTTGCTGAAGAACGCGACGAAATTCTTCGCCGGGAAGTCCAGCATCTCGCTGGCGCGCGCGGACCAGATCGCCGCCCCCATCGGCGCCAGATAATCGGTCAGCAGGCGGGGCGCGAAGTTGCGGTCGGCAAAATATGCACCGAGCGTCAGTCCGGCCAGTTGGCCCGCCGCATGGTCTTCGACGCTTTGGCTGTTGAAGGTCAGGATGTCGCGCAGCATCCGCAGGTAGGATGGCGACAACAGGTTGCCCGCTTGCGCGAACAAGCCTTGCGCGGTTTCGCGCCAGTTGTTGCCGCCGCCCTTCCACTCGAACCGGCCGGCGTCGGTGCTGACCGCAAAGCTCATGCAGCTTTGCACGGTCTCGACCCCCAGATGAGCGAACAGCGCCGTCAGGTCGGGGTAATTGAGTTCGTTGTAGACGATAAAGCCGATATCGACCGCGACCGGTGTCCCGTCATAGTCGATGGTAACNGTGTGGCTGTGGCCGCCCGGCCTGAGCTCGCGGTCGTAGACCGTGATCGGATAGCGCTTCGACAAGGTCCAGGCCGCGGCATTGCCGGCAATTCCCGTTCCGATAACCGCAACCCGCATTCCAGCCCCCGTCCGTTGACAGCCGAGGTACGGTGCGGTCCGGCCGAAGTTTCATGGCGGGGCGACAGCGGCGGAAAGGGTGTTACCGCAAATCCTCGATGGCCCGAAAACCACATGAAATGTTGGTAAGAATGACGGCGCAACCGAACCGGCTGCGCGTCGAAAACACCCATAAAATAGGGATAAGTCGGAAGTTCCCGACGCCCGCCGTGGCTCTCCTTTAGCGGTGGAACGGGCCGCGAGAGGGCGGAACAGGACTGTCCGCGCCGTGATCCCGCGGCTAGTATGGGAAACCGTTTCAAGGAAGCATCACCGCGGTGAACTTTTCGCAGCCAGTCCACATCAGCATCGTCCGCGAGCCGGTCTGGCGGTCCTCACAGCTCGGATGCCGGGCCATATGCCCGGCGGAGGGCTGACGTGAGCCGGAGAATCCCCGTTGCCGCCGCCGCGCGCCTGCCTTCCGCCGTCCCTTGGCTGGGCCGTGCGTCGAAATGGCTCGCGGCGCTTGGGATGGTCGCAAGTTCTGTGGGCTGCGTCCTGACCCAGGATATCCCCGATCCGGCCCTCGACATTCCCGGCGCATACAAGTACGAGCGGTTGGTCGGCCCGGATGCGCCGCCGACGCTGGATTGGTGGCGCGGGTTTCGTTCGGCCGAATTGACTGACCTGATGGAGGTGGCCCAAACGGTCAATCTCGATATCGCCGCGGCGGTCGCGCGCTTTGTTCAGGCTGACGCGGAGGCGCGGATTGCCGGCGCGGCGCTGCTGCCGACCGTCAGCGGCGGCGGTTCGCAAACCTATTTGCGCACTTCCGGCTCGAGCGCCAGCGGATTGAGCATCGGCGGGCGCGAAGTCGTCAACTATTCGGCTTCCCTCAGCGCCAGCTATCAGCTCGATTTCTGGGGCCAGAACCGCGATGCGCTGCAGGCGGCCGAGGAGACGGCGATTGCCAACCGCTTCGATCGCGACGTGGTGGGGATCACCACGCTGACCGCCGTCGCCAGCGCCTATTTCCAGGTGCTCGCCTCGCAGGACCGGATTCGTACCGCCGAGCACAATATCGCCAGCGCGACCCGCATCCTCGAGGCGATCAAGCAACGCTTCAAGGCCGGCACCGGGACCGACCTCGACGTCGCCCAAGAGGAAGCCGTTCTCGCCAATCAGCGCGCCACCGTACCGCCGCTGCGGCAAACGCTGGATCAGAATATCAACGCGCTGGCGCTCCTGGTTTCGCGGCCGCCGGAAAGCGTGCGCATCAACGGCGGTTCGCTGGATCAGATTGGCATTCCAAGGGTGGCGCCCGGGCTGCCGTCGGAACTGCTGACGCAGCGGCCGGACATCCGGCGTCAGGAAGCGCAGCTTGCTTCCGCCACCGCCAATGTCGGCAGCGCGCGCGCGCAATTCTTTCCCAGCATCCAGCTCACCGGGCAGGGCGGCTATCAGAGTTCGTCGCTGGTGTCGCTGTTCCAGCCCCATGCGACGTTCTTCAACGTGGTCGGCAGCCTGACGCAGCCGATCTTNGACGGTGCTAAAATCCTCGGCAATTTCGAATTCACCAAGGCCAGGCAGGANGAATTGCTGCAGACCTACCGCAAGACCGTCATTTCGGCATTTACCGACGTCGACAACGCGCTGTATTCGATCAAGCAGACCACCATCAAGCTGCGGATTCAGCGCGAGGTGGTGGCCGCCTCGCGGCGGGCCTTTCAACTTGCCGAACAGCAGCTGCGGGCAGGCACCGCGGACATCGTAGTTGTGCTAAACACCCAGCTGACGCTGTTTCAGGCGGAAGATGTGCTGTGGCAGGCGGAGCTCGCCCGGCTATTGGCGTTCGTCAGCCTGTACCAGGCGCTGGGGGGCGGCTGGGAGCCGAGAATTGGAGAAGCCGGTTGATGCTCTTTAAGCCGGATTCAAAGGAGGCCAAACAGGCGGCAGATGCGCGCGCGCCGAGCGTTGCGTCGCGCCTGCTCAAGCGCATGGTCTCCCTGACCGTGACGCTCGTCATTCTCGGCGGCCTCGGCACCATCGCCTGGACGGTGGTGCAGCAAAGGCAGGCGGCCAACAAGGCCGGCGCGCGTCCCGACCTGCCGGTGCCGGTGCTGGCGGCGACGCCGCGCATCAAGGATGTGCCGGTCTATCTCGACGGCGTCGGCGCGGTGCGCGCGCTCAACACCGTGCTGGTACGCTCCCAGGTCGACGGCAAGCTGATCACGGTCAATTTCACCGAAGGGCAGGACGTCAAGAAGGGCGATGTGCTCGGCGAGATCGATCCGGTGATCTACAAGGCGCAATACGATCAGGCCGTCGCCAAGAAGGCGCAGGACGAGGCGCTGCTCGCCAATCAGCGCCTCGACCTGATCCGCTATCAGCAACTTTCGGCCACCAACGCCGGCTCCAAGCAGCAGTACGACACCCAGCGCGCCGTGGTCGCCCAGCAGGAGGCGCTGGTGAATTCCGACCAGGCGCAGATCGATAACGCCGCCGCAACGCTCGGCTATACCAAGATCATCGCGCCGCTGTCGGGCCGGGCCGGCCTGCGCCAGGTCGACCAGGGCAACATCATCCACGCTTCCGACGCCACCGGGCTGGTCTTCATCACCCAGTTGCAGCCGATCGCGGTGACGTTCAGCCTGCCGCAGCAGCAGATCGTGCGGGTCAACGAGGCCTCGGCAAAGGGAATCCTGGCGGTCGACGTGTTCGGCAATGACGGGATCACGGTGATCGATACCGGCAAACTGAGCGGCATCGACAACCAGGTCGATCCGACCACCGGCACGCTGAAGCTCAAGGCAGAATTTCCCAACGGCAATTTTCAGCTATGGCCCGGGCAATTCGTCAATGTGCGGCTCAAGGTCGACACGCTGACGCAAGCCACGGTGGTGCCGACCTCTTCGGTGCAGCGCGGCCCCGCCGGAACCTTCAGCTACGTCATCGGCGACGGCGACATTGTCACGGCGAAGCCGGTGGTGGTGACGCAGCAGAACGAGACCGAAGCCGTGATCGCGAGCGGCTTGTCGCCGTCCGACCGGGTGGTGACGACCGGCTTTGCCAACCTGTCCGATGGCGCCAAGGTCATCATCGGCAAGGAAGAGCAGACGCCGACGGCCGATCTGGCGCCGCGCAAGAAGGGTAGCCGCGCGCCGCAAGGCAAGGATGGTCAAGCCAAAGATGGACCAGGCAAAGGCGGCAAGAAGGGCGGTCTCAGCCAAGGCGAGGGTGATCAAAAGGGGCAAATCGGACCCGCGCAAGGAGAACAGTCGGGCAGCGCGACGAAGTCGCAGCCATGACCGCAAAAACCCTCGCTTGAACCTCTTTGGTCTTCGCACCCCGTGAGCACGCAGCCATGAGCGTCTCTGAACCCTTCATCCGCCGGCCGATCGCGACCTCGCTATTGGGAATCGCGCTGTTGATCGGCGGTGCGCTGGGTTATTGGGCGCTGCCGGTGTCGGCGCTGCCGCAGGTCGATTTCCCCACCGTGCAGGTGACGACGCAATTGCCGGGCGCCAGTCCCGACGTGATCGCGTCGCTGATCACCGCGCCGCTGGAGCGCCAGCTCGGGCAGATTCCCTCGCTGTCGTCGATGCAGTCGACCAGCTCGTTCGGCGTCAGCCAGATTTCGCTGCAGTTCGATCTCAACCGCGACATCGACGGCGCCACCCAGGATGTGCAGGCCGCGATCAACGCCGCCGCCGGCGTGCTGCCGAAAACCCTGCCGTATCCGCCGACCTACGCCAAGGTGAACCCGGCCGACGCCCCGGTCCTGACGCTGGCGCTGCGGTCGGACACGGAATCGCTGCGCACCATGAGCGATCTCGCCGACACGATCTTGGCGCAACGCCTGAGCCAGATATCGGGGGTGGGACGCGTATCGGTGCTTGGCGGGCTGAAGCCGGCGGTGCGGGTGCAGGCCGACCTGGCGCGGCTCGCCGCCTATGGCATCGCGATGGAGGATCTGCGCAACGCGATCGCCGGCGCCAACGTTTCCG
>JGI12635J15846_10000551_pt1 | contig 32244 bp, 30 predicted proteins | sample BlaSpr_A8_OM2_M2_FD_15846 | JGI IMG/M metagenome (IMG submission 15846)
GGAGATCGCTTGCATGGATGCTGGATTCGCGAATGGCGGGCGGCGGGCCGCTGATGGATTTGGGCATCTATTGCGTGAACACGAGCCGGTGGCTGGTGGAGGAGGATCCGGTGGAGGTGAGCGCGCATTCCTGGAAAAAAGATGCGGAGCGGTTTCGGGAAGTGGAGGAAGGGATTTCGTTCCGGATGCATTTTGCCAGCGGGTTGGTGGTGCAGGGGACTTCGACGTACAGCTCGGTGATTTCTTCGTTCGTGTTTGTGCAGGGGTCGAAAGGATGGGCTTGCCTGACGCCGGCTTTTCCGTTTGATGAAGAGCGCAGGTTGACGGGGAAGAGCAACGGGAAGTGGTTTGAGAAGAAATTCAAGGTGGTGGATGAGTTCGCGCCGGAGCTGGATGCGTTTGCCGCGGCGATTCAAACGAAGAAACGCGTGGCGGCCGATGGGCGGCAGGGGCATCGGGACATGATCATTCTGGAGGCGATTTATGAGTCGGCGAGAAAAGGGGAGCCGATTGGAATAAGATACGGGATTTGTTGAAGGGGGAAGAAAAAAAAGAATTTAACGCAGAGAACGCAGAGGCGCAGGGGACGCAGAGAAGAAAAGAGCTGCCCGCCAGAGTCGGCGGGCCCTGCGAGAGTGGGAGGACAGACTAATCGCATTTATGAGCCCTGGAAAAACTGCTGGACGGAAGAAGACGGGGAAGGCCGCGAGCATCTACGATGTGGCGCGGGAGTCTGGCGTTTCTGTGTTTACGGTCTCGGCGGTGGTCAATAACAAGAGCCATGTCGGCAAGGGCTTGCGGGAGCGCGTGGAAGCGGCGATACGGAAGCTGAATTACCGGCCGAATTTGATTGCGAGGAGTTTGGCGAACCAAAGAACGCATACGATTGGAATGATTGTGCCGGATATTGGGAACCCGTTTTTTCCGCTGGTGGTTCGCGGCGCGGAAGATGCGGCGCAGAAACATGGCTACAATTTGCTGCTTTGCAACAGCGACGATTCGCTGGACAAGGAAGAGAAGGCGATTGAGCTGCTGCTTTCGAAGCGGGTGGACGGAATTTTGCTGACCAAGGCGGCGGGAGATTTTCGGCCGCCGTTGCGGCAGATGATCAAGGAAGTGGACATTCCGTTTGTGCTGGTGATGCGGACCTATCCGAAGCTGACGAAAGACGCGGTGATTACGGACGATTATCACGGGGCGTACGAAGCGGTGTCGCACCTAGCGCGGGCGGGACGGAAACGGATTGGGCTGATCAGCGGGCCGCTGAAGGTAAGCAATGCGAAGGAGCGCTGGCAGGGATTTCATGATGCATTGAAGGCGGAGGGATTGCCTTACGAGCAAGATTTGGTGATTGAAGGCGATTACCGGCTGGAGTCTGGATTTCGCGCGGGGCATTCGTTGTTTTCGCGGCGGCCGGATGGGATTTACGTGGCGAATTACTTGATGACGATTGGATTGTTACAGGCCGCGGAGGAGATGGGGTTGAGATGCCCGGAGGATTATGGGCTGGTGAGCTTTGACGATTATCCGTGGCTGGGGATTTTCCGCCCGCGGTTAACGACGGTGGAATTGCCGAAGCATCAGTTGGGGAGCGAAGCGGCGGAGCTTTTGATCAAGCGGATTACTGGGGATGCGAGCAAGCCGGTGTTGAGAAAGTTGCAGCCGGAGTTGAGGATTCGGGAGTCCTGCGGGTTTGGGTTGCGGGCGGCGGGGGAAGAGAAGGAATAAAGAAAGATTTTAACGCAGAGGGCGCAGAGGTCGGCGCGCAGAGTGCGCTGAGAAGAGTAACCCAAGAGCACGGCCAGGAATGGCTGTGCCGCAGGGAAGTTCGGCTAGAGAGAATCAGGTTTCGCTGAAGTCGAAGAGTTTGGGGCGTAGGGTAAAACCTTTGGTTTTGCAGGCGGCGTAGAGAATTCCTACCATGAGCCAGATGATGCCGGCCCATTTGGTCCAGTTCTGCAGGCTGAATAAAAGTCCAAAACAGAAGATGAAACCGAAGCCGGGGACGAAGGCGTCGAGGAAGAAGTTGCGTTTGCCGGCGTTTTCGGGGCCGAAGGAGAAATGCAGGAGGGAGACTAGGTTGACTCCCATGAAAGCGATTAGTGCGCCGAAGGTGACGATTTCGGCGGCGAGTTCCCAGGGGATGGTGAGCACGCCGATGTAGGCGAGGACGCCGACGATCCAGACGTTGTAGATGGGATTGCCTTTTGTCGGGCTGATGTGGCCGAAGATTTTTTTCGGGAGGACGTCGTCGCGGCCCATGCTGTAGAGGAGGCGTGAGGCGCCGACGTGTCCGGCGAGTCCGCAAGCGATACTGGAAACGAGGAGCATGATCCCGTAGGCGGTGAAGAGCCAGGGACCGCTGGCCACGCGGGCGACATCCATGAAAGCGGTTTCGGGATTCAGATAAGTGGTGTAGTCCGGCAAAACGCGCTGGGCCATGTAGACCTGGAAGCCGCTGAAGAGTCCGGTGAAGACGCAGACGAGGACGGAGGCTAGCAAGACATTGCGGCGGGGATTTTTGACTTCTTCGGCGAGGATGGAGACGCCGTCAAAGCCGATGAAGACGAGAGCAGCGAGTCCGGTACCCGAGGCTACCAGGCGAAAATTGAAGGTTTCGGGATTGTAGATTGGTCGAAGCGAGATCAGGCCGGAAAAATGCTGGTGGAGGATGATGTAGCGGAAGGCCTCGACGATGAAGGCGAGGGTGACCAGGACCATGAAGGCGAGGAGAACTTCATTGGTGCGGGCGGTGAATTTGATGCCCTGGACCGTCATGAAGGTGATGAGACCGACGGCGAGAGCGGCGAGGATGGCGAAGGGAATTTTTGGGGCCATGCGCTGGATGGCGAGCACGGCGTAGAGGGCGTTCTGGATCGGCTGGAAAAGATATTCTAGGAACATGGCCCAGCCAACGACGAAGCCGACATGCGGGTTAAGGCCCTTGCTGATGTAAGTGTAGACGGAGCCGGAAGAAGGATAGACGGTGGCCATGCGGCCGAAGCTGACGGCGGTGACGGACATGGCGACCATGGCGAGAAGTAGAGTGGTGACGGCGTGGCCGTGGGAGAGGACCTGCGCTTCGCCGAAGAGAGGGACCGCGGCGATGGGCGAAGTGAGAATGACGCCGTAGTAGATCAGATCCCAGAGGCCGAGGACGCGTTTCAGATGGGGCTGCGCGGGTGTTCCCGACTGAAGTGTCCCTGTGGTTGTTTCCACGCCGCCCTCTTTCGTCTGCGAAGGGAATTAGGGGCCCAATTGCTTTTCTTCGATTCGAAATTAATTTCCTAAAAGAAAAAACGTTCCTTTTTTCGCGCTTCGTCGTACTTCTTGCGGGCCGCGCGCACGGAATCGCGCTCGGAGACTTCGGCGATGGGGACATCCCACCAGGATTCGTAGCCGGGGACGCGCTCGTCGTAGGAGGTTTCGACGACAACGACGGCGGTGCGCTCCTGTTTGCGGGCGGCGGCGAGCGCGTTCCGGAATTCGTCGTGCGTTTTGGCGCGGATGGTCCAGGCGCCAAGGCTGGCGGCGTTGGCGGCGAAATCCACTGGCATTACTTCGCCGTCATATTTTTCGCCGCGGCGATAGCGGTAATTTGTGCCCATGCCTTCGTTGCCGCAGCCGCGGCTGAGGCCGCCGATGCTGGAGAAGCCGTGATTGTCAAGGAGGACGAGGTTGAGTTTGTGGCCTTCCTGGAGAGAGGTGACGATTTCCTGGGCCATCATCAGGTAAGAGCCGTCACCGACCATGACGTAGACTTCGCGCTTGGGGTTGGCCATTTTTGCGCCAAGGCCGCCGGCAATTTCGTAGCCCATGCAGGAGTAGCCGTACTCCATGTGATAGCCGCCGGGCTGGCGGGTGCGCCAGAGTTTGTGCAGGTCGCCGGGGAGGCTGCCGGCGGCGCAGAGGAGGATGTCGGAGGGTTCGGTGAAGGAGTTGAGCGCGCCGATGACTTCGCCCTGGGAAAGCGGCGGATCTTTGCGAACGGCGTAGATGCGATCGACTTCTTTTTCCCAGTCGGCGCGGAAGGTGGCGATGCGGGTGGCGTAGCTTTTTTCCACATGGTAGCCGGTGACGCCGGATTGGAGTTCTTCGAGTGTTGCGCGGGCGTCGCCTATTAGCGGGAGAGCGGCGTGTTTGAAGGCGTCGAATTCGGCTACGTTGATATTGATAAAGCGGACGGCGGGATTCTGGAAGGCGGTTTTGGAGGCGGTGGTGAAATCGGAATAGCGGGTGGCAATGCCGATGACCAGGTCGGCTTCGCGCGCGAGGATGTTTGCGCCGGGTGTGCCGGTGACGCCGATGGCGCCGAGTTGCTGCGGATGATCGTAGGGGAGCGAGCCTTTGCCGGCTTGTGTTTCGCAAACGGGGATGCCGGTGGCTTCGGCGAAATTTGCGAGAACGCCAGAAGCTTCGGAGTAGAGAACACCGCCGCCGGCGACGATGAGAGGTTTCTTGGCGTGGCGGATTAACGTGGCGGCTTGGGAGAGGAGTTCTTCGTCGCAGCGGGTGCGCGGGATGATCCAGACGCGTTTGCGGAAAAATTCTTCGGGGAAATCGAAAGCTTCGGCTTGTACGTCTTGGGGGAGGCTGAGGGTGACGGCGCCGGTGTCGGCGGGAGAGGTGAGGACACGCATAGCTTCGGGAAGGGAAGTGAGGAGTTGCTCGGGGCGCTGGATGCGGTCCCAGTAGCGGGAGACGGGCTTGAAGCAATCGTTGACGGAAATATCCTGGGTCGATGGAGATTCCAGTTGCTGGAGGACGGGAGCGACGTTGCGGCGGGCGAAGATATCGCCGGGGAGCAACAAAACGGGAACGCGATTGATGGTCGCGGCGGCGGCACCGGTGAGCATGTTGGTTGCGCCGGGGCCGATGGAAGTGGTGCAGGCGAGGGTGCGGAGGCGAAAACTGGTTTTGGCAAAGGCGGCGGCGGTGTGGACCATGGCCTGTTCATTGCGGCAGAGGTAGTAGCGGAGGCCGGGGTTCTGCTCGAGCGCTTGGCCCAGGCCGGCGACGTTGCCGTGGCCGAAGATGCCGAAGCAGCCTTCGATGAAACGTTGTTCGCGAGAGTCGCGGCTGGAAAATTGGGCTTGAAGGAAAGAGACGATGGCCTGGGCGACGGTGAGGCGGCGGGTCATGGAAAGATTCTCCTTGGCAGAGGAGCGCAGGACAGGGGATAAGCTTGAGGCAGGAAAGGCAGGAAATACCAGCAGGAAATCGCAGGAATCTCTAAGCGCTTATTGGCGGCCTGTCCGGTGAGTTTGCCTGGGTGGTTGTCTGCCATTGCCCCGTCCTATTGGAATTGCGGGAAGTTTACTGCTTCAGCGCACCAACGGCAATCGCGGATCGATGTCTTTCCAGGTGGATTTCAGCCAAACGTGATTGGGGTCTTCGGTGACGGCAAGTGTGCGGGAGGTTCCCGCGAGGAAATTGAGGTAGTAGACGTCGTAGCCGGGGCCGGCGACTACGGGATGAAAACCGGAACGGACGAGGACTGCGTCGCCATCCTGTGCGCGGACGGTGACGTCGCGCGAGAGGTCGGGGGAGTAAAGGCGCTGCAGCGCGAAGCCTTCTTTCGGGCGGTTGATCCGGTAATAGTAGATTTCGTCGAGGTCGACTTCGGCGGGCGGATTGTGCACGTCGTGTTTGTGGGGAGGGAAGCTGGACCAGTTGCCACCCGGGGTGTAGACCTCAATGACCACGAGTTTGTCGGCGGGGAAGTCTGGGCGGATGATGTCGACGATCTGGCGGGAAGCGTTTCCACCGCCACGGAGGCCGCTAACCACGTCTTCTGGAGTGATCAATTTCGGCTGGAGCTTTGCTTCGGAAGGGACACGGCATTCGGCAATTTCGCAGACGGTTTCCGCCTGGAAGGTGACGGAATGATTCGTGGGGAGGTAGAGGCAATAGGGCAGGCCGTCGAAAACATTTTTGCGCTGGCCGATGGAGTGGGAACCCGAGCCCCAATCGACGGTGCAGCGGCCGCCGAGAAGGACGAAAGCTGCTTCCTCGCCTTTCGTGGAAGAGGAATACGATTCGCCGGGATTGAGACGGCGGGCGGACATGCTCATCCATTCCCACTGGACGCTTTCGCGGGAAAAGTGGAGCAACTCTCCGGATTGGCCTTCGGGGAGAGAGCGTGAATGGACGATGTTCGGAACTGTAGCCATGAAATACCCCAACCTGCCTCCGGGCTCTACCGGGAAAGTCTGGCAGCGGCAAGGCGACGGCGAGCGCTGGGCAATATCAAAGCGCTTTGCCGTCAGGAGCAACCATATCCGGAGTCATTTGAAAAGCCTGCGGAAAGCCAATGGTTTCCGGGTATGGGCCACTCGCTAACCGCCTAGAGTGTATCGCAAGAAGGGGAGATTTTGCCAATGTTTCGGGGAGACATTGGAGTTGGGCGAGGCCACTTGAATAAACCAGAGATGAGGGGAAGGATTCGAAGCAGAAGAAAGATTTTACCACAGAGGCCGCGGAGGAAGAGCGCAGAGGACACAGAGAAAACGCGAAGAAGAGCGGCCTGCCACGATCGGCAGGCTCTACAAGGAAAGAGCAGGAATGCCCGCCTCCCTCCTGCGGCGGACATGCGGAAGGCGGCCGCTACATGGAGAGCGGTTGCGATTGGTTACGGACGCCATTCGGGAGAATGGCGCTCCCGGCCACGTTACGTGGGCGCCAGGGCGCGGTTGAGGGCGGCGAGTTCGGTGGGGGTTAGCGGGCGGTGGGCGCCTTTGGGGAGGTCGCCGAGTTGGAGGGGGCCGATGGAGACGCGGATTAGGCGGAGGACTTCGATGCCGAGGGCGTCGAGGATGCGGCGGATCTGGCGGTTCTTGCCTTCGTCGAGGATGAGTTCGAGCCAGGAGTTTTTTCGCCGGTGCGAAGAAGGCGCGCCCGTTTGCAGCGCAAGATTCCGTTGCGGTCGGTTTCCACTCCACGCTCGAGCGAATCGATTAAACGAGAGTCGGCGACGGAGGTGATTTGCACGTGGTAGGCCTTGTCGAGATGAGTGGCGGGATCGGTGACGCGGGCGTTCCATTCGGAATCGTTGGTGAAGAGGAGGAGGCCTTCGCTGGCTTTGTCGAGACGGCCGACTGGAGCGAGCCAGGTTAAGTCGGGAGGGAGGAGAGAGTAGACAGTGTCGCGGCCTTTTTCGTCGGCTGCGGAGGTGATGATGCCGCGCGGCTTGTTCAGCATGAGGTAGATCTTTTCCGCGGGCTGGAGCGACTGGCCTTGCACTTCGATGCGATCGGCGCCAAGGCGGACGGGGGTTTCGGGATTCTTCGGCGTGGAGCCGTTCAGACGGACTTTGCCCTGGCGGATTAGTTCTGCGGCGTGTTGGCGTGAGCAGTAGCCCAGTTTGGAAAGGGCGCAGGCCAGGCCGATTTTTCGGGAGGAATCGGGTTGCGGAGGCGATTTGCGGGCGGGGCGGTGTGTCACGGCTTCAATATATTCTATAGCGCGCCGGGCTAGGTCTTTTTGTCCGGCGAAGCGGCGTCGGGATGTTTTACTTCGCCGAAGCGATTGGCGAGCCAGTCGCGGACTTCCTTGGGATTGTATTTGAAGGGGCCGTTGCCGCCCTTGTAGGCGATGCGGCCTTGCTCGTCGATGATGTAAAGGCGCTCGGGCCAGGCGGCGTAGGCGTCGTTGGCGGCGTTGTTCATTTCGTCGACGCCAAAGGGCACGGAATATTTGAAGCGCTGGGTGAAATCGTTGGCGATGGCGACGCGCTGCGCGAGCGTTTTCGGCTGGGCGTAGCAGACATTGTCTTTGTCTTTTTCGTTGGACTTCATTTGCCATTCGTCGAGAGGGTGAGCTTCGCGGACGTAGATGGTGAGGAAATCGGCGCGGTCTTTATAGTCGCTGTAGATTTGCGCGATGTCGCCAACCTGGCGACGGAAGGGCGGTCAAGTGAAGCTGCCGAAGACGAGGACGAGCGGCTTGCCATTAGTGCGTTCGCGGATGTGAAAGCGCGTGGCGCCATCGAGCGAGACGAGCGTGGCATCGGGGGCGTCACTGCCGACCTGGAGATTGCCTCGGTGCATGTGCGGGAGGGCGTAGCGGACCATGCCAATAGCGTCCTTGGGGCTGCCGGCCATGAAGCTGAGGCCGACGCAGACCGCGAGGAAAAGGATGGCGACGGCGATCAGAGACCATTTGAGGATGGGATGCATTCTCGTCCTCCAGTTAGTAATCCGCAGAAGCGCGGAGTTGATCGCGCAGGGCGGTGTAGCGCGCTAGAGATTTTTCGATGATATTGAGGGCGGCGTAGGCGGGGCGAATGTCCTCGACCTGCACCTGTTTGCCTTCGAGCTGCTTGTAGTCTTGGAAGAAGCGCCTAAGGACGAGCATGCGGTGCGCGGGAAGGTCGCGGGCTTCGATGTACTCGCTGAATTCGGGGTCGTTGGTGGCCACGGCGATGATTTTGTCGTCGCTGGCGCCGGAGTCGATCATGGTCATGACGCCGATGGCGCGCGCTTTGATGAGGGCGAGGGGCTGGATAGGTTCCTGGCAGAGGACGAGGACGTCGAGAGGGTCGTTGTCTTCTGCGTAGGTTTGCGGGATGAAGCCATAGTTGGCTGGATAAAAAACCGCGGAGTGAATGATGCGGTCGACCTTGAGCATCCCGGAAGCTTTGTCCAGTTCGTATTTGACGTTGGAGCCGAGGGGAATTTCGATTACGGCCTGGAAATCGCGGGGGAGTTCCTTGCCGGGGGAAACATCATGCCATGCATGCATCACGCTGGGATACCTCGCTCGTAAGAGACGGCTATCTATTATGTAATGAGATGGGATGGAAAGGTAAAGTGCGATCGTGAAATTTGAAGCGGAAGAGAAGAGTTTGACGCAGAGGTCGCTGAGACGCAGAGGACGCGGAGAAGAGAAACCCAAGAACAGAGGCTCAAGCCTGTGCCACCTGAAGTCGCCCGCCTCCCTCCTGCGGCGGGCAGGCGGAAGGCGGCCCCTGCGAATGCCTGGAGGAACAGAAGGTTCTAGGCGGATTTTTTGGTCCAGGCGCCGATGATGGCGCCCATTAGGACCAGGCCGGCGAGGGGGTAAAACTCGTTGATGGCGAAGAGTTCCTTGGGGCGCATCTCGTACATGTAGGTGGTGAAAGTGATGGGGCCGACAAAGCCGATCCATAGGAGGACGCCGACGGAGGCGCCGCGGCCGACGGTGTTGGCATTGCGCCAGATGCAGATTTGGGCGAGCGCATAGGCGATGAGCAGATTCAGGACGAACGTGATGACGTAGGGCAGAACGGGGTTCATGCTTTTGGCCTGCTCAACGCTCATGTTTTCGAGGGCCATCCACGGTTTGCTGAAGAGCACGCCATACCAAACGGCGCCGAGCAGCCAGTAGGCGATCGCCGCAATAAACACGGCAGCATAATTTGTCTTCATTGAAGATTTCCCCCGTCAGGAACGCACGGCGGGGAATGTAGCATCACGCACGGGCTTTGTCGATGAGTTCGTCCCAGATGCCTTTGGATTTGAGGATCAACTCGATGGCTTCGCGAATGGCGCCTCTTCCGGCTAGTGCTTTGGTGGTATAGTGCGCGATTTTTTTGACGTCGGCGACTGCGTCGCCGACGGCGACGGCGAGGCCGACTCGTTTGAGGATGGGAATGTCCGGCAGGTCGTCGCCGACGAAAGCGACTTCGACGTCTTTCACGCCGGATTTCGAGAGAATTTCTTCGTAGGCTGGCATTTTGAGAGGAATTTTCATGTAGATGTAGTCCATCTTCATTTCCTGGGTGCGGCGAAGGAGCGCGGGGCTTTCGCGGCCGGTGATGCAGCCGGTGCGGATGCCGGCCGTGTGCGCGAGCGTGAGTCCCTGGCCGTCGTGGGCGTCGAACTTTTTTATTTCGAGGGCGGAGCCGTCGGGTTGGGAGAGCAGGAGGACGCCGCCGTCGGTCATGGTGCCGTCGACATCCATGAGGAGAAGTTTGATTTGTGCGGCGCGTTTTTTTAGAGCGGGGGAGATTTTGGGGGTGCGGGACAAGGCGGCCTCCGAAATTGGATGAATCGCTGATTCTAGCAGGAATGGGAGGAAGAGGAAGAAAGGAGAAAGGCTTTACCACCGAGGACACGGAGGTCCGCAGAGGTCACGGAGAAAGATGAGGATGGAAAGAACGGCGTTCCCGGTAGCGATTTCAGGTTGCTGACTGTACTGGCCGATCTGAAGATCGGCCAGTACATTTGGTTAGATCAGTTCGAGGGTCCAGAGGTCGTGGAGGTGGACTACGCCGACAATTTTTTGGGAGGCGTCGACGACGACTACCGAGGTGATTTTCTTTTTTTCCATGAGGTTGAGGGCTTCGCTGGCCAGGAGTTTGGGGCCGATGGTTTGCGGATTGCGGACCATGCAATCGCCGGCGGTCATGGAAAGCGTGGAGCCGCCATGCTTTTCCATGAGGCGGCGGAGGTCGCCGTCGGTGAGGATGCCGGCTAGCTTGCCGTCGGGAGTGGTGACCGTGGTCATGCCGAGTTTCTTGGCGGACATTTCGTGAAATGCGGCGGGCATTGGCGTTTCGGGGGAGACTCGGGGCAGGGCGTCGCCACTGTGCATGAGGTGTTCGACCCGGAGAAGTTTTTTGCCGAGGCGGCCGGCGGGATGGAGAGCGGCGAAATCGTCGTGCTGGAAGCCCCGGCGGTCGAGAAGGGAAATCGCCAGGGCGTCGCCGACGGCCATGGCAACGGTGGTGCTGGCGGTGGGGGCGAGATTGAGGGAGCAGGCTTCTTCCTTTACGCTGACGTCGAGAACGACTTCGCTGGCCTCGGCGAGGGTGGATTTGGGATTGCCGGTGAGCGTGACGATGGGGATTTCAAGGCGTTTGAGGGATTCCAGTAGGTCGAGGATTTCCTGGGTTTCGCCGCCGTAGGTGATAGCGAGGAGCGCGTCGCCGCGGGCGAGCATGCCGAGGTCGCCGTGGAGCGCTTCGGCGGGATGGAGGAAAAAGGAAGGCGTGCCGGTGCTGGAAAATGTAGCGGAGATTTTGCGTCCGACTAGGCCGGACTTGCCCATGCCGGTGACCACGACGCGGCCTTTGCAGGCGAAGAGAAGATCGACGGCGTGGAGGAAAGAGTTGTCGAGGCGGGCGAGGACGTCCTGAATGGCTTGGGCTTCGATGCGGAGAACGCGGCGGGCCGTATCGAGGCTCATGCGATGCTCCAGCGGCGGACGAGGGTGGAGAGTTCCTTGAGGCGCGCGAGGAGTTGCGGAAGTTGCGCGAGGGGAAGGGCGTTGGGGCCGTCGGAGAGGGCGGCAGCGGGATTGTCGTGGGTTTCGAGGAAGATGCCGTCGACGCCGGTGGCTACGCCGGCGCGTGCGAGGGGTTCGATGAATTCGGGCTGGCCGCCGCTCGAGTGGCCCTGGCCACCGGGGAGCTGGACGGAGTGGGTGATGTCATAAACGACGGGATAGCCGAATTTTGCGAGGACGGGGAAGGTGCGCATGTCCACGACGAGATTGTTGTAGCCGAAGCTGGCGCCGCGCTCGGTGAGGATGATTTTCTGATTGCCGGCGGCGGCGATTTTTTCGGCGACGTTGCCCATGTCCCAGGGCGAGAGGAATTGAGCTTTTTTCACGTTGACGATGCGGCCGGTTTTTGCGGCGGCGGCTAGGAGATCGGTTTGGCGGGAGAGGAAAGCGGGGATTTGGAGGATGTCGACGACTTCGGCGGCGGGAGCGGCCTGGGAGGCATCGTGAATGTCAGTGAGGATAGGGAGATGCAGATCGGATTTAATTTTGCCGAGGATGCGAAGGCCTTCGGTCAGGCCGGGACCGCGAAAGGCTTTGACGGACGAGCGGTTGGCTTTGTCGTAGGATGCTTTGAAGATGTACGGGACCCCGGCGTCGGAGGCGATTTTCGCGACCCGCTCGGCCATGGAGCGGGCGCGGGCTTCGGATTCGATGACGCAGGGGCCAGCGATGAGGAAGAGCGGATTGCCGCCGCCGAGCCGGAGAGAGCCGAGAGAGATTTCGCGGGTGTGTGTCATTCGAAACATTGAAGATATCACAGGGAGAATCATGGACGCTCGACAGGTATTATCTGAAAACGACGCCGGCCTCCGATGCGATAAGTAGCAAAATCGTTCTGATCCACGGTGAAAACCACTTGAATTGATTCGCGTTCAGCGAGATGAACCATGGTGGCGTCGGCAAAATCCATCGGGCGATCCTTGTAGCGATTCATCAAATTGTTGATCTGGGATAACTCCCGGTTCTCAATCGCAGCGAGCGTTATCGTCCCTGACCTAATGAGTCCCCAGACGGCATCCACCTCTGTGCGGGAGCGACGAATCAGGTGGAATGTTTCGGTCAAGACAGCTTCTGAAGTGAGTAGCGGGAATCGAAGTTGCTCAAGAGTGTGGAGGCATGGGGTATGCCAGTGATCTCGCTTGTCCAGGAGCGCGAGTATCGCCCCAGTGTCAATAAGCACCTCAGCGGGCATACTTGCGGCGCAGACTCTGACGCACAAGCTTGCTCACGTTTGCAGACCTGTTTGGATTATTACCCCTAATTACTCCAATGTACCGCTGAGCTATCGCGTGAAGCCTCTTCTGCTCCTCGTCGTCGGCGATGTCGTTCGCGTGCCTGGCCAGCCATTCGTCCACGGCCATCTCCAAGACGTGGGCGATCTTTACCTTGCGGCGGCGAGCGACGCGCTCCAAGTTGGCTTTGCGACCCGGTGTGAGGCGCCAGCTGTAGACCTCGGTCTTCATGCACTACAGTGTAGTGCATGGGAGTCATTTTTGGCAATAGTAAGGGGCTGTGAATGCAGGCTGGCATTAGAACTCGCGGTTTGGGGAAGAATTGGGAGAAAAGTACAGAAAAGAATTTAACGCCCCGACCGGGTCGGGGGCGCAACGGATTATGCGGCGGCGTGGGGGGTGGCGCGCAACGTGGGGGCGGGAGGCTGCGCCTCGGCGCTACTGGTCGTGGTTGCAGGGCGCGATTTTAGGAGTTTGTGTTCGAGCGAGGCGCCTATAAAGGCGGCGAAGAGCGGGTGCGGCTCGAGGGGCTTGGATTTGAATTCGGGGTGGAACTGGCAGCCGAGGAACCAGGGGTGGTTCGGGGCTTCGATGATTTCGACGTAGTTGTCGTCGGGAGTGCGGCCGGTGATGCGGAGGCCGGCGGCGGTCAAAGCTTTTTCGTATTCACGATTGAATTCGTAGCGGTGGCGGTGGCGCTCGCTGATTTCGGTTTTTCCGTAGGCTTTGTGGGCGAGCGAGCCGAGCTCCAGCTTGCAGGGCCAGGCACCGAGGCGCATGGTACCGCCCATCTCTTCCACGCCGAGCAATTCGCGGAGCTTGTAGATGACGCGATGTGGGGTCTGCGGATTGCACTCCGTGGTGTCCGCATCGGGAAGAGCAGCAACATCCCTCGCGTACTCAACCGTGGCGCACTGCATGCCGAGGCAAACGCCAAAATAGGGGACTTTGTGCTCGCGGGCGTATTGAATGGTGTAGATCATGCCTTGAATGCCGCGCTTGCCGAAGCCGCCGGGGACGAGGATGCCGTCGTAGCCCTTGAGGCGCTTTTCGGCGGTTTCGAGGGAGTCGATCTCTTCGGATTCGATCCAGTCGATGACCGTTTTGTGGTGGTGGGCCAGGCCGCCGTGCAGTAAGGCTTCCCGCAAACTTTTGTAGGCGTCTTCGAGCTGGACATATTTGCCGACGATGCCGATGTGCACTTCGCCCTTCGGATGGTTCAGGCCCTGCAGCATGTCGAGCCACGGCTGCATGTTGGCGGGGCGCTCTTCGAGGCGGAGGAGGCGGATGATTTGCGCGTCGAGTCCTTCCTTGCTGAGTTCGACGGGGACTTCGTAAATCGTTTTCACGTCTTCCATGGAAATGACGCAGGATTCGGCGACGTTGCAGAAAAGGGCGATCTTGCGCTTGAGATCCCCGGAAATGTGGCGATCGCTGCGGCAAAGAAGGACATCCGGCTGAATGCCGATGCCGAGCATTTCTTTCACAGAGTGCTGGGTGGGCTTGGTCTTCAGCTCGCCGGCAGCGGCGATGTAAGGAACCAGAGTGACGTGAACAAATAAAGTGCTTTCGGCGCCGAGTTCGAGGCGCATCTGGCGGATGGCTTCGAGGAAGGGCAGAGATTCGATGTCGCCGACAGTGCCGCCGATTTCGACGATGACAATGTCCACGCCTTCGGAGACACGTTTAATGCAGCGCTTGATTTCGTCGGTGACATGAGGGATGACCTGAACGGTTTTGCCGAGGTAATCGCCGCGGCGTTCCTTGGAGAGAATGGTTTCGTAGATGCGGCCGCTGGTCCAGTTATTGTCGCGGGTGAGCTTGACGTGGGTGAAGCGTTCGTAGTGGCCAAGGTCGAGGTCGGTTTCGGCGCCATCGTCGGTGACGAAGACTTCGCCGTGCTGATACGGGCTCATCGTGCCGGGATCCACGTTCAGGTACGGGTCACATTTCTGGATGGTGATTTTGAAGCCGCGACTTTCGAGGAGACAACCGATTGAAGATGCCGCTACGCCCTTACCAAGAGAAGAAACAACACCGCCAGTTACAAAGATATATTTTGGCGCCATCCGGGTCGCTCGCCTCCGCACCGAGCAGAATTGAGCTTGTCGAACCTCCACAGGATTGACGTACATATAATTATCTTCGGAAGGGGGAGTTGTGTCAATGAGAAGTCTTCGCTCGAAAGAATCGGAAAATTTTCTGGAAGCGCGACATTTGTTGGAGGGCAGGGTTCGTAAATCTGGAAAAGTGGGGTAAGGTTTGTTCCGTGAGGATCAAGTTTCCTTGGGAAGGGGAAGCCATGAGTAGCAGGAAGTTGTGGGTATTTGCCGCTGCGACGATAGCGTTGTGCGGCGGGGCGCGCGGGCAGCAGCCGGCGGCTGCGCCGGCAACGCGCGCGGGCGAGTATGACGTCAAGCGGGAGAGCGACGTCGTCGGAACGGTTGTTGCCTATGCCGCCAATTCGAAAACGGCGCCATTTGGCGCACGGGCGACCGTGCAAACGAGTTCTGGAGTGATCGAAGTGCATCTTGGCGACCCACGGTTGCTGGCGGCCAACCAGTTCTCTATCGCGACGGGCGACACGCTGCGGATTGTTGGGGAAACCCTGGCCACGGGGAACACCAGTTTGTTTGTCGCGCGAATCGTGCAAAAAGGAACGCAGGCGCTGGCGGTGCGCACTGTACGAGGATTCCCAATTTCCTACGTCGCGCCACGCGGCAACCAATCGGCAGCCACGCATCGGGGTGTGGTATGAGGCGGATTTTTGGTGTGGCTACGATTGCGCTTGCGGGCTATCTGGCCGCGTGTGGCGGCAGCGGCGCGAATATCACGCCACCGCCGCCAACGGGGAATTTTTCGGATGCCAGCTTGAATGGGCAGTACGCATTTTCGATGAGCGGCGTGGACCTGAATTCCGGGGCTTACATTGCGAGGATCGGCAGTTTGGCGGCGGACGGGCAGGGGCACATTACAGCGGGACTGGAGGATGTGCTGGATCTGGGCAGCAGCAATCCCGCATCGCTGATGACCTTTTCGAATGGAACCTATCAAATTCAGGCGAATGGGCGGGGAGTCATTGTTTTGAACGTGACCGGCGGGGGGACACTACAACTGAGTGTGTCGTTGCAATCGGGCAGCCATGGGTATCTGGTGCAGACGGATGGATTGGCCTCGACGAGCGGCGGCTTGGAAATGCAGACGCCTCTGCAGTTTTCTGCGAACGCGATCAACGGAAAGTATGTGTTTGATTTTTCGGGGATCTCCTTTGCCGGCACCACCCCATCGGTGATTTCGCTGATCGGGCAGTTCGGCGCGGATGGAAATGGAAATGTCACTGGCGGCACGATTGACGTGAACGACAGCTCGTTTGCGCCGACGGGAGCGACTGCGTTGACGGCGAGCAGCTATCAACTGGATACGAACGGAAACGGCACCAATTTTGGTCGCGGGATGATGACGCTGGATGGCCGGACGTACGCTTTTTATATCGTGGATGCCACGCGCGTGGAATTGCTGGAGGAAGATCAGCATGGAGGAAGTTCGGGTCCCGCGATTCTGCAGACGGGCGCCATACCCACAACGAATGCCGGCTTCAAAGGCAGCTTTGTGTTTCTGACTGGGGGATCGGATACCACGAGCAGGGGCAACTTTGGGCCGGACGCGCGGGTGGGGCGGTTCACCGCGGACGGCGCGGGGGGAATCGGCACGATCTCATTCCACGAGAATAATGACGGGAATAACGCGCAACTGTCGCCAGGCTCGGGCATTTCCAATGCGAGTTACACGATTGATACGAGTAACGCGGGAAGCGGGCGCGGGACGTTTACGTTTCACAATTCGTCGATTGGGACGGTGACGTACGTGTTTTACATGTACTCGCCGACGCGGGCGGTAATTCAGGACGTCAGCGCCGGCATTGAGGCGGATGGCACGATGGTGTTGCAGTCGGCACCGTCGTTTACTACGGCGAGTGTGGCGGGGAATTACAGTTTCAGTTGGAGTGGCCTGGAGATTGTGTCACCTTCGCCGTTCGATGAGAACTATGTCGGCCAGTATGTTCAGACGACTGCGGCGAACGGCAACATTTCCGGCGTGGTGGACTATGCCCAGTTGGGATTGAATACGATTAATACGAATGGGGTAACGTTGAACGCGGGGATTTCCGGGACTTTGACGATTGCCGGAGATGGGACGCAAAACAATACGTACAAGGTCGCCATTGGGGGACCGACACCGTTTACCGTGAATTTCACAGCTTATTTTGCGGACAACGGGACGGTGCTGATGGTGTGTTCCGACGGCAACCGGACAACGGCGGGCGTGGCGACGGTGCAAACGCAGTGAGGAATTGAGGGCCGATAGATAGATGCGTGCTGCGATCGAAAATCGGGACAAGGAAAAGATTTAACGCAGAGGGCGCAGAGGAAGAGCGCAGAGAAAAGAAACCCAAGAACACAGGCTGAAGCCTGTGCTACAAGGACAAAAGAAGATTCGGCTAGGCGCGTTTTTCTTCCTGCAGGAGTTTTTCGACGCGGGCTACGTCTTCGGGCACATCCACGCTGATGGCGTCGTGCTGCACTTCGGCGACGCGGATTTTCCAACCATTTTCGAGCCAGCGGAGTTGCTCGAGTTGTTCGATCTTTTCGAGTTCGCCCTGTGGCAGAGTGGGATATTCGAGCAGGGCATCGCGCTGAAAAACGTAGAGTCCGAGATGCTTCCAGTATTTCACGTGGATTTTTTGCTGGGTGTCGCGAATCCAGGGGATCGGCGCGCGGGAAAAATAAAGGCCGTTGCCTTCGAAGTCGAGAACTGTCTTCACAACATTGGGATCCATGATGTCGCCGGCGTGGCGGATGGGCGTGGCGACGGTGGCGATCTGTGCGGGAGGTTCTTCGAGTAGCGCGGCGACCGCAGCGTCAATAGCCGAGGGATCGACCAGGGGTTCGTCGCCCTGCACGTTGACGAAGACGTCGCCTTCTTCGTGCGCGGCCACTTCGGCGATGCGTTCGGTGCCGGTGCGGTGATCGGCGCGGGTCATGCGGGCTTCGCCGCCGAATGCGCGAACGGCGTCGATGATTCGCTGGTCGTCGGTGGCCACCAAGACGCGGTGTACCGTTTGGGCTTGTTTGGCGCGCTCGTAAACGCGCTGGACCATGGGCTTGCCGGCCAGAGAAACCAGCGGCTTGCCGGGTAGCCGCGAGGAAGCGAAACGCGCGGGAATGACCACTACGACTCTTGGTTCGTCGGCACTCATCGCAACTTCCTTGGAGTTAGTCTACGTTGCCGATGCTAACACAGTCGATTGGTTGGCGCGGGCCTGCAGGGACTGGAGTTCGAAGGGCGAAGCGCGGGCTATTGCCTTACGGGGGACGGGTGTTTATGATGTGTCATCCGCGCGGCCATCCTGGGGAACCGGGTGGATGGGGGAGCCGTGAAACGCGATTGGAGCAGGATTCGCGTATTGTCCGTAATGGTTGCCGCCCGCCTGTGCGCCTGCCTTTGTTTGGCAGCGGGCCTAACCTTACTCCGAGCCCAGGAGCCATCCACCTCAAACAATCCAGTTCCTCCACTGGCGCCTTCCAAGCTGACCGACGTCTCTCATAACACGCCCGCGATAACGCTTCGTCCCGGAAAAGTAATTCGGACGGACGTGGACCTAGCGTTGGTCAATGTCACGGTGACGGATCCGTTCAATCGCTTGGTCACTGGCTTGGAGCAGGATAACTTCCGCGTGTACGAAGACAACATCGAGCAGGAAATCGTGACGTTTTCTTCGGAGGATGTGCCCATCTCCATTGGCGTGATTTTTGATTTCAGCGGCAGCATGTCCAACAAGATCGACAAAGCGCGGGAGGCGGCGCTGGATTTTTTCAAGACCGCGAATCCGCTGGATGAATTTTTCCTGGTCACTTTCAACGAGCGCGCGGAGCTGACCAGCACGTTCACGAACAGTGTGGAGGACCTGCAAAGCCGGATGATGACCACCGCACCGCGGGGGCGAACGGCGCTGCTCGACGCCATCTATCTGGGCCTGAGCCAGATGAGGGGTGCACATAACGCCAAACGAGCCTTGCTGATTCTTTCCGATGGAGGGGATAATCATAGCAGGTACAACGAGAACGACATCAAGCGGCTGGTCAAGGAAGCGGATACCCAGCTCTATGCCATCGGCATCTACGACCCGCTTGGTTATCGGAATCGCACCCCGGAAGAGCTGAACGGCCCAACCCTGCTCTCCGAAGTAACGGAATTAACGGGTGGCCGCGTTTTCGCTGTCGAGCATCTAAATGAACTGCCGGACATTGCGTCGAAAATCGGCATGGAGCTGCGCAATCAATATGTGCTGGGATACAAACCAAGCAATCACGTTCACGACGCGCGGTGGCGGAAGATCAAGGTCAAGCTGCGCGCGCCCAAGGGGCTTCCACCTCTCTCGACTTATTCGAAGACCGGATACTACGCGCCGGCTCACTGAAATGTTCAGCCGCGTACATCATATCGGCCTGGTGTTGGCCTGCATGCTGTTTGCGGCGCTCTTCTCAGCAAATGGTTCGTTCGCGCAAATTCCCATCGCGGTTCCGCCGCCACCGCCGCCTCCGGGGCAAGAAGGCGGGGTTTCTTCCTCCGGCGGGCGCATCAAGGTGGACGTCAACCTGGTGGTGCTGCACACAACGGTTAACGACGACCGCGGGAAGTTTGTGGACGGGCTGACCCAGGATAATTTCCGAGTGTACGAAGACAAGGTGGAGCAGAAACTTTCCGTCTTCAAGCGCGAAGATATTCCGGTGAGCATGGGACTGGTGATTGATAACAGCGGCAGCATGCGCGACAAGCGCCCGCGGGTGAACGAAGCGGCGCTGACGCTGGTGCAGAGCAGCAACCCGCAGGACGAAGCGTTCGTGGTGAATTTCAACGATGATTTCTACCTGGACCTGGACAAGGATTTTTCGAGCAGCATTCCGGAGTTGAAGGAAGCGCTCGAGCGGATTGATTCGCGGGGAAGCACGGCGCTGTACGATGCCATCATCGGGTCGCTCGATCACCTGAAGAAGGGCGTGAAAGAGAAGAAGGTGCTGCTGATCGTTACGGACGGGGAAGATAACACCAGCCGGAATTCGCTGGAGAAGACGCTGCGGGAAATTCAGAAAACGTCGACGGTGATCTATACGATCGGTTTGCTGGGCCAGGAAAATAAGCGCAACGCGAAAAACGCGAAGAAGGCACTGTCGGAGATTGCGCTGGCGTCCGGCGGGCTGGCATTTTTCCCGGAGAACGTGGACGACGTGCGTGCTATCTGTGAGCAGGTGGCGCACGACATCCGGCACCAGTACACGCTGGCGTACTATCCGTCGAATGGGGCGAAGGATGGGACATTTCGAACCGTGCATGTGGACGTGATCCCGCCGCGGGGACATGGGAAGCTTGTGGCGCGGACGCGGAACGGATATTACGCGCCTACGGCTAGCCGCGCAGCTTCAGGGAAGTAACTTGGGACGTTTCTTCGCGAACATTTATGCTGGGGCCTGCCGCAGGCAAGCTGAAGCCTCGGCCTCCTATTGAAAACCCAAGAGCACAGTCCGGAATCATCCCGCAAAAACCACGGGATGGGGCGGCGGTGGCTGTGCTACTTGAGGAAGCTGGGCCACCTGAAGGTGGCCGCTACGTTAATAATTTGAGGAAACTGGCGCCGTGGGGAATTGCACAGGCAAAATTCTCGGCGATGGTTTGGCCCATGTCAGCAAGGGTTGCTCTAGTGCCGAGATTTGCGCCCGTTTTTTGGGCGGGCGTGTAGGCGAGGATGGGAACGTACTCGCGAGAATGATCCGTGGTTTCCCAGCGAGGATCGGGGTCGCAACCGTGGTCGGCGGTGATGATCAGAAGATCTTTGGCACCCAGTAATTTCAGGTAGGGCGCTAGTTGCGCGTCGAACTCCTCGAGCGAGCGGGCAAAACCTTCCAGATCCTTGCGATGGCCGTAGAGCATGTCGAAATCCACCAGGTTGCAGAAGATCAGGCCGTTGGCTCTTTCCCGAACTGCTGCGGTCAATTTTTCCATGCCATCCGTGTTTGATTTGGTGGTGACGTAGTCATCCACGCCGCGGCCGTTGTAGATGTCGTGGATCTTCCCGATGCCGAAGACGGGGATTTTCTTTTCGGCTAGCATATCCATGAGCATGGGTTTGGGAGGATCGACGGCGTAGTCGTGGCGCCTGGAGGTGCGGGTGAAATGGCCTGGCGCGCCTTCGAAAGGCCTGGCGATTACGCGTCCCACGCGATGCTTGCCGTCCAGAAGTTTTCGCGCGATTTCGCAGATGCGATAAAGTTCGGGAACGGAGATGACGGATTCGTGAGCGGCGATTTGAAAAACGCTGTCGCCGGAGGTGTAGACGATTGGTTTGCCGGTGCGGACGTGTTCTTCGCCGAGTTCTTTCAGGATTTCGGTGCCGGAAGCGGGCTTGTTGCCGAGCGTTTTGCGGCCAATCTGTTTTTCGAATGGTTCGATGATTTCCGGGGGGAAACCGTGGTGGTAAACGGGAAACGCCTGATCGAGCCAGACGCCTGCCATTTCCCAGTGCCCCGTGGTGGTGTCTTTGCCGGGGGAATGCGTTGCGCCTTTGCCGAAGGAAGCTTTGGGAGCGAGAGCAGGAGAAAGATTTTTGAGCGGGGCGATATTCGCCAGGCCGAGTTCGGCGAGGGTTGGGATTTGCAGTGCGCGATATTCGGCGATGTGGCCGAGCGTGGTGCGGCCGGTGTCGCCGTAGTCCACGGCGTCGGGGAGTGGGCCAATGCCGACACTGTCGAGCACAATCCAGATGATGCGGTCAAACTTTCCCATGCCTGCCATTCCTCAAGCGCTTTAGCGAACTTTAGCATAGGGATTGTGGAACTTGTGAATTGACGTTCGGCGGGGGCGGACTTACGATGCCGACAGGAATGTGCCGGCTACCGACGCTCGTTGGGTGGTGGGGCTCTGGTGGTAAAAGCGGTGGCTGAGCCACCGCACTCCAAAATAGGAGCGGAACATTTTGGCGGGAATTGCGTAATTATTGGTAGAGAGGTCAGGGATGGCACAGAATCGCGGTGTCCGGAGCAGTTCGACTGTGTTTCCGCTGCTGCTCATTGCGTTTGGGGTATTGGTTTTGCTTTCGCGCGCGCTGCCCAATTTTGATCCATGGCCGGTGGTGGGGAAGTATTGGCCGCTGATCCTGATTTTTGCCGGGGCGGGGATGTTCTGGGACCGCTCGCAGCGCTTGCGAAATCCCGAGGCGCCTTCCACATTTCCCGTCGGCGCCACGTTGGGAACCGTTGTTTTTCTGTTGGTGCTGCTTGTTTTGATCTGGCGGGGTCACACTTATGCCGCGCGTGAGTGGCCCAGCCACTCCACGACGAAGTCGCACAGGGTGGAATCGATTGATGGGAAGGGCGCAAAGTCCGTGCGCATGTCGGTGAAGATGCCCGCGGGGGACTTGGCCATGAGCGGCGGAGCGGAATCGTTGTTGAGCGCTGATTTCTCTTTTGGAAGTTCGTGGGGCGAGCCGAAAATTGAATATTCCGTCAACAATGGCGCGGGGGAATTGAGCATTGATCAGGAGGGCGGCGGAACGCTGGTGACCAATTCCGACAATACCTGGAATTTGAAAGTGAACGATTCGATTCCGCTCGATCTGGAGATCGATGTTGGAGCAGGCCGCGGCGTATTCCGGTTCGCGAAGGTGGACCTGACGCGGCTGGAGTTGAATATCGGCGCTGGGCAGGCGGACGTGGACCTCTCCGGCGAGCGCGCGAAGGATCTGCAAGCGGAGATTCAAGGCGGCGTGGGCGAGGCGACGATTCGTTTGCCGAAGGATGTGGGAGTGGTGGCCGTAGTGCACGGTGGGTTGGGTTCGATTGACACGCACGGCCTGAAAGAAGAAGACGGGCAGTATGTGAACGAGGCGTACGGCAAATCGCCGACCACCATTCATCTCTCGGTCAACGGCGGAATCGGCAGCATCAAACTGCAGCAGCAGTAATCCGCCACTGATTTTGCGGTAAAGCCCGATTTGCCCGCGTCCCAACGGAGTCGTATACTTTAAAGTTTAGGCAGTGTGCGGAAAGCGCGCTGTCTGGGCTTCCCTTTGGCCACGACCGAAACCATACCCCCCATCCTCGAACAGCAAGAGGTTTTGCGCATCCGCGGAGCGCGTGTGCACAACCTCAAGAATGTCAGCGTGGATATACCGCACAATGCGTTGACGGTGGTTACGGGTGTGAGCGGATCGGGCAAGTCTTCGCTGGCGTTCGATACGGTGTATGCGGAAGGGCAGCGGCGGTATGTGGAATCGCTTTCGGCGTATGCGCGGCAGTTTCTGGAGCGCATGGAAAAACCGGATGTGGACGAGATTTCCGGCATTGCGCCGGCGGTGGCAATTCGGCAGAAGAACTCGACCCGCAATCCTCGCTCGACGGTGGCGACTTCCACCGAGATTTACGATTACCTACGGCTGCTGTTTGCGCGCTGCGGGCAGACTTTTTGCATCAAGTGCGGCAGCGAAGTGCGACGCGATTCGCCGGACGAGATTGCCAACAGGGTGCTGTCGCTGCAGCCCGGGCGGCGGTTTTATGTGTTGTATCTTTTGCGCATGCCCACTGCCGAGCCGAGCGTTGCGGGAAAGCGGACAACGCGAAAGAAGCCGGCGCCACTGGCGCAGGAAGCGCTCCGGTTAATCCTGGCCGAGTTGCAGAAGCGGGGTTTCAACCGGCTGTATCAGGACGGACGCGTTCATGAATTTTCCTCGCCGGAAACGTTGCTGGACTTAAATTTCGCGAAACCGGTCTGGGTGCTTGTGGATCGCCTGGCGGTGAATGCGGAATCGCGCTCGCGGCTAGTGGACTCACTGGAAATTTGTTACCGCGAGGGCGGCGAGGCCATCCTGGAATTTGTGGCCGATAGCGCAGGGGGCGCGGTCGAGCGGTTGACGTTCAACGAGCGTTTCGAATGCAAAATTGACGGCACGTTGTATCAGGAGCCGGAGCCGCGGCTGTTTTCGTTCAACAATCCGTATGGCGCGTGCCCGCGGTGCCAGGGATTTGGCAACACCATTGATTTTGATTTGAATTTGGTGGTGCCGGATCCCAGCAAATCGCTGGATGACGGGGCGATCGAGCCGTGGACCAAGCCGAAGTACCGCGTGCTGCTGCAGGACGCGAAGAAATGGGCTCGCGGGCGCGGGGTTCCGACCAACGTAGCGTGGCGGCAACTTACGGCGGAGCAGCGGCGCCTGATTCTGGAGGGCGATCCGGAAAATGATTTCGAAGGCGTGAAGGGCTTTTTCACCTGGCTGGAGCGGAAGAAATACAAATTACACGTGCGGGTATTTTTGAGCAGGTATCGCGGGTACGCGACTTGTCCGGAGTGTGGCGGCACGCGGCTGCGGGCGGAGGCGCGGGCTGTGCGAATCACCGGGCGATCGATCACCGATCTTTGCAAGCTGACCGTGAAAGACGCGCGGGTATTTTTTGCGGAGTTGAAGCTGACCGAAGCGCAGAGCAAGATCGCCGACAAAATCCTGGAAGAGATCCGCACGCGGCTGCAATTTCTGGATGAAGTCGGACTTGATTACCTGACGCTCGACCGGCTTACCTCGACGCTTTCCGGCGGGGAATCGCAGCGTATTCAGCTGGCGACCTCGCTGGGCTCGCATCTTGTTGGCGCGATGTACGTGCTGGATGAGCCTTCGATTGGGCTGCATCCGCGCGACACGCAACGGCTGATCGACATTCTGAAATCGTTGCGGGATCTCGGCAACACGGTGCTGGTGGTGGAGCACGATCCGGACACGATTCAGGCGGCGGACCGCGTGATTGATTTGGGGCCTGGCGCGGGCGAACTTGGCGGGAAGCTGCTTTTCTCCGGGACCTACGACGAAATTCTGAAGGATCCGAAATCCATCACAGGGAAATATCTAAGTGGGGAATCGCGGATTCCCGTTCCCGCCACGCGGCACAAGCCAACGGGGAAATTCCTGCGGCTTTACGGCGCCACGCTGCACAATTTGCAGAATGTGGATTTGATGCTGCCGCTGGGCACGCTGACTGTGGTTACTGGAGTGAGCGGCTCCGGAAAATCGACACTGGTGCACAACGTGCTGTACCGCGCGCTGCTGGCCAAGCGCAACTCGGCCAGCATTAAGGAATTTTGCGAGCGGCTGGACGGCGACGAACAGATCAAGGAAGTGATCATCATCGATCAATCGCCGGTCGGGCGTACGCCGCGCTCCAATCCGGCCACTTACATGAAGGCGTTCGATGCCATCCGCGACGTTTTTGCGGAGACGCCCGATGCCAAGCGGCGCGGATATGCGGCGGGCCATTTTTCGTTTAACGTGCCGGGCGGGCGGTGCGAGACCTGCCAGGGCGACGGGACGGTGACGGTGGAGATGCAATTTCTCGCGGACGTGGAATTGATTTGCGAAGAGTGCCGCGGGCAGCGATTCAAATCGAGCATTCTTGAGGTACGCTACCACGGGAAAAACGTGCACGATGTGCTGGACATGACCGTGCGCGAGGCGCTGGCGTTTTTCGTGAACGTGCCGAAGGTTGTTTCCAAGCTGAGAGTGCTCAATGAGATCGGGCTTGGCTACCTGCGGCTGGGGCAGTCGGCCACGACACTCTCCGGCGGAGAGGCGCAGCGGTTGAAGCTCGCGGCGCATCTTACGCGGTCGGAAAATCAGGGCGTCCTCTATATTCTTGACGAGCCCACCACGGGCCTGCACTTTGACGATATCGCCAAATTGCTGGGCGCGTTTCGCAGGTTGCTGGAGTCCGGCGCGTCGCTGCTGGTGATTGAGCACAATCTGGACGTCATCAAGTCCGCCGACTGGCTGATTGATATGGGGCCGGAAGGCGGCGACCAGGGCGGAAAGATTATCGCCACGGGGACGCCGGAACAGGTGGCGCGCAATTCGCAGTCGCATACGGGGCGTTTTCTCGCGAAGGTTCTTGCGAATGGAAACGGCGCCGCGAAGCGTCCGGGCAATGGCGTCGCGCCGGGCGATGGCACGACAAGTGGGCGCGCTGAAACCGCCAAGCCAACTTCCAGGGAGCCGTGATGCGGAAACGCTTGCAGCGGAAAATACCACTCGCGTTTCTTGTTTTGTTTTCCTCAGTTTTGCCCGCCGCGTTTCCAGTTTCGAAATTCCAGCAAATCCAGAACCCCTCCGGTAAATCCGCGCCGGCCAGGGCGCAAAAAGTTCAAAATCCGTTGAACGACCTGCTGGACGAGGCGCAAGCCGCGCTCGACAAAAATAATTTCGACGCGGCTATTGCGCCGCTGCAGAAATTTCTTGCCGAAAAACCGGATGTGGCATTTGCCCATTTCCAGCTTGCGTACGCGTTCACGGGGCTGAATCGCGCGGAGGATGCTCGGGCCGAGTACGAACGCTGCGTCGCGCTGGACCCGAAGATGGCGGAAGCGCAGCTCAACCTTGGAATTTTACTTTTGGAGAAAGATCCCGCGGCGTCGGTAGCGCCGTTGCGCAAGGCCGTGGAATTGTTGCCCAGCCAAAGCCGGCCGCGTTTTCTTTTGGGAATCGCGCAGGAGCGTTCCGGAGATCTCGCTGGAGCAGCGGAGTCATTCGAGTCTGCTTCGCATTTGAACACTGGCGATAGTGAGGCGCTGACTCACCTGGGTGGAGTGTACCTGCAACTGAAAAAGCCGGCGGACGCTGAAAAAAAGTTTCGGACGGTCCTCGAAAACCAGCCGAAGTCCCTGCTGGCGCTGAGAGGCTTGGCTCTGAGCCTCGATGCGGAGGGCAAGCCGGAAGCGGTCGAGGCTTACCGGAATTACCTTGCCGCCGAACCGCAGGACTCCACGATGCGGGCGCGGTTCGTGCAACTGCTCGTTGCGAACAAGCAGTTTGACGAAGCGCTGGCGGAAACAGAGAAGTCCGCGCGCGGCCAAGCGCCAACGCTCGACGCGCTTCGTCTTCGCGCCGATATTCTGATTGGGCAAAACAAGTTCGACGAGGGCATCGCCACATTGAAGCAGGCGCTCGCGCTTGCGCCGCGGGATGCGCGGCTCCACGGCGGGCTGGGGCGGCTGTATCTGCAAAAGCGCGATTTTGCCGATGCGGAGCGCGAATTGAAGACTGCGATTCAACTGGACAAGGGCAACGTCGTTTACTGGAAGGACCTGACGTCGACGTTTTATCTGGGCGGAAATTACGCGGCGGCGCTCGCGGGGTACGATGTGGTGGACAAGATGGAAAAGCCGGTCGCCGGCGAGTGGTTTATTCGCGCGCTTTGTTACGATAAACTCGATCAGGTTCAACCCGCCCTGGACGCTTATCGAAAATTTCTGGACTTGGACCAGAACCAGCATCCGGACCAGGTCTGGCAGGCGAACCAGCGGATTCATGTCCTCGAAAAACGGCTCGAAAAGAAGAAATGACCGGCGTCCCCGGCGGGGCGGCCGGTTGGTCGTCCTAATGGCTACTGCTTTTATTTCGTGCGCCGGTTCGCTTGCGGTGGTGGACAAACTGAAAGAGCTGCAGGAACACTTTGACCGGGCAAACCACGCCGGCGCTAAGATTAAGGACTTGCAGAAACTCGGCGCGCTTGAATTTGATGCGGCCACGCAAGCGAGCAAAGCGGGCGATTATGTTGCCGTGGGCCTGATTTTCGAAAAGTACCGGGACAACGTGCGCCAGGCGTTCGAGCTTCTGAGGAAACAGGAGCCGGACGCGGATCGCCATCCGGGCGGATACCGGCACTTGGAGTTGGAAGTGCGGCAAGGCATCCGGGAGGTGGAGGACACACTGCTCGTGGCACCGGAAGAGGTGCGTCCGCCGCTCGAACTCGTGCGCAAAGACCTGGTCGACACGGACGATACCTTAATCCATTTGCTGTTTCCGCGGCGCACAAAGGACCCGATGAAAGTGCCTCCGGCGGCTGAGGCGAAACCATGAATCGAAGTTTTTTGCATGTGGCGTTGATTGTGTTTGCGGCATTGGGTGTTTGCAGCGTGTTGCCCGCCCACGCGTTCGCACAGCGAGCTGACAAGGACTACCTTTCTTCCGTCGAGGCGGAAAAAATCCGCGATGCCGAGACGACGAATGACCGCATCAAGTTGTTTCTGACTTTCGCGGAAGACCGCCTGACAAAATTTCAGTATGAACTCGAGCATCCCTCGTCCAACAAACACACGGAGATGCTCAACTACCTGATGAATTCCTACATTGGCTGCGTGGACGACGCCGCGGACCTGATTCAACTCGGTTTGGAGAAGCAGGACAATATCCGGCAAGGCATTGACCTGATGGCGGCAAAGTCGAAGGATTTTCTGGAGATCTTAAAGAAGTATTCCGCCAATGGACCCGAGTTGGAGGTTTATAAGGATAATCTCGACGATGCGGTGGAAGGCACCGAGGACGCGTTAAGGGAAGCCGAGAAGGCCAGGAAGAAGGCGGCGCCGCCGCCGGTGCGGCGAAAGAATTGAGGCGTAAGCATTGAATTCGCGCGGCAAAGATACGATCCACGTTTCAGGCGGAGAAGCGCTGTTTCAACGGATGTTTACGCGGATAGGCTGCGAAGGGCGGCCACCGCATTTCCACGTGGAGTTTCACGCGTACAGCAGCCTGGTGATCACTTTGCGGCGGCGGGGCGACGTTTTGTACGTGCGCTTCTCGGATCTTTTGCGGCGCGCGCCGCAGGCGGTGCTGGAGGGCGCGGCGGCGCTTTTGCTGGCGCGGGTGTTTCGCCGGCGGCCTTCGAGCGCGCTGGTGCGTCCGTATCTGGACTATGCGCGATCGGACCGGACGCGCAGCCGGATCAATCATCTGCGCCGGCGGCGCGTGCGACCGGCGCCGGTTTCACCGCGGGGAGAACACCACGACCTCGCCGCGCTTTTCGAACAACTGAACGAGAAATATTTTTCGCGGCAGCTTGAGCGGCCGCACATCGCGTGGAGCAGCCGCACGTGGCGCAGGCAGTTTGGCTGCTACGATCCCGGGCCGAACCAGATAGTGTTGAATCGCCGGATGGACCGGCCGGGTGTTCCGCAATTTGTAGTGGAGTATGTGCTGTATCACGAGATGCTGCATGTGAAGCATCCGACGCGGCGATCCGGGTGCAGCCTGATTTCGCATTCGCCGGAATTTCGCGCGGAAGAAAAGCGCTACGACCATTTCCGGGCGGCGCGGAAGTTTCTGGATCAGTTGGCGCGGTAGGCGCGGCTGGTGCTGGCTTATCGCAGATTTCGGTTTCAGTTGTTGGGATAAGTGGAATTTGTGGCAGGGAATTTCGTTGGGTGGTGGAGTGGAAGTCTCAAAAGCGGGAGCTTCGCTCCCGCCCTCCAAGGGTTGGCCTCTACATTTTGGTTTTTTCTTTGTCGATTTCCTTGTTGAGCTTTTCGATTTTTTTGCGGATTTTGTCGCCGTCTTCGGCGTGGGGATACAGGTCGAGGTAGCGCTGGTAGGCTTTTACGGCGGGCTTTTTCTTGCCTTTCTTTTCGTAGGCTTCGCCAAGATAGAGGAAGGGAATGGCGTAACCGGGTTTCGCGGTCGTGGCATCTTCGAAGCGGTCTATTGCAGCATCCACGTCGCCTTTCTTCATGTAATACTTGCCGACTTGAACGTCCTTTTCGGCGCGCAGAGGATCCCACTGAGGTTGGTCGGGAGCCGACTTCACCGCGGAATCTACGTTCTTCTTTTGCTTGGGCTGCGGCTGGCTGGGAGGCGGCGCGCTGGCTGGGGGATCCTGTGCCCGCATGGGCACGGCACACAGGGAGGCGCAGCAAATTGCCAAGCTCGCCAGAGTGCGCAGGGATTGCAAGTGACTCACTTCTGATTCTCCCTATTCTCGGATTCCATTTGTTCCGAAGCGAGTTGCCCGAGCCGGGGGCACCATCGCCGAAGGGTCAGCATAACATTTGGGCGGGCAAATCTCATCGGGGCCAGGGAAGGCGTTTCTCTTTCCGATTGAATTCACCGTAAGATGAAAGAGGCGGCCGGAAGACCCGACCGCGCCGCTTCAATTCCATGGAACCCCGCGAAAAAGCCGCTTCTCTTCCCGAGTCGCCTGGGGTCTATCTTTTCAAGGATGCGGGCGGAAAGGTTGTTTACGTCGGAAAGGCGCGCTCGCTGCGGAATCGCGTGCGTTCGTACTTCCTGGAATCGCGATGGGTGGATGCGAAAACGGGCTCGCTGGCGCGAGAGATCGCCGATCTTGAGACGATTCTGGTCGAAAACGAGCGGGAAGCGCTGGCGCTCGAGAACAATCTCATCAAGCAGTACAAACCGAAGTTCAACGTCATGCTGCGGGACGACAAGACGTACCCGTACATCAAGCTGACGCTCTACGAAAAATATCCCCGGGTTTATTTCACGCGGCGAGTGAAGAAGGATGGCTCGCTTTATTTTGGGCCGTATTTTCCGGCGAGCCTTGCGCGGCGCATTCTGCATTTCATTCATAAGCGTTTTCTGGTGCCTTCGTGTTATGTGGACCTGACGAAGATTCACCCGCGGCCGTGCCTGCAGTTTTACATTCACCGCTGCCTGGGTCCGTGCGCGGAGGGACTAACCACGGATGCGCGCTACGCGGAGGCAGTGCGGGATACGCGGATGTTTCTGGAAGGCCGGCGGCAGGACCTGATGAAGAGCATTGAGGAGCGGATGCTGGCCGCGGCGGAAGGCGAGCGTTTTGAGGAGGCTGCTTCTTATCGCGACCTGCTGCGCACGTTGGATGACATTGAGGAGCGGCAACGGATCGCTTCGGCACAAGGCGATGATACGGATGTGCTGGCTTATTACGCGGAGCCGCCGCTGGTGGCGGCGAATCTGTTTCACCTTCGCGCCGGGCGAGTGGTGGACAGGCGCGAATTTTACTGGGAAGACCTGGAGGATTTCGATCCCCACGAATTCGTGCCTTCGCTGTTGAAGCAGCTTTATCTTGATGCGGAATACCTGCCGAAGATGATTCACGTGCCCATCGATTTCGAGGATCACGCGGTGCTTGGAGAATTGCTGAGCGAACGCGCCGGCCATAAAGTGGAAATTTTTACGCCGCAGCGGGGAAGCAAACGCGCATTTCTGGATCTTGCGGAAAATAACGCCAAGCACATTTTCGAGCAGAGGTTCCGTGTACTGAAGCCGACATCGAAGGCTATCGGTGAGGCGTTGCAGTCCGCCTTGAACCTTCCCGAGGAGGCAAAGCGGATCGAGAGCTTCGACATTTCGCACATCCAGGGGACGGATACGGTTGCGTCCATGGTCGTGTGGGAAAACGGGCGCATGAAGAAATCGGACTACCGGAAATTTATCATTCGAGGCGATGAAGCGCCGGGAGGCCGGGCGCGCGCGCAGAACGACGATTTCGCCAGCATGTACGAGGCGGTGGTGCGGCGTTACCGGCGATTGCAGGAAGAGAAAAAAGCGCTGCCCGGTTTGATCCTGATTGATGGGGGGCTTGGTCAATTGCACGCGGCGGCTCAAGCGCTGGAGTCGCTGCAGATCATCAACCAGCCAATGGCCAGCATTGCGAAGAAGGAAGAGATTCTTTACGTCCTTGGGCAAGAGGATGAGCCAGTGATACTGGAACGGCACTCGCCGGTGCTGCACCTGATTCAGCAGATTCGCGATGAGACCCACCGTTTTGCGGTAGGCTTTCACCGCCAGCGTCGGGGGGCTCGCCAGACGCACACCGCGCTACTCGATATCCCCGGAATTGGGCCGCGCACCTCGCAAAGATTGCTGCAGCGGTATGGCAGCGTTGCAAACTTGAAGAAGGCCAGTGCGGAGGAGTTGAGCCGGATGCTGCCGCGAAAAATGGCGGAGAAAATTGTGCAACATTTGACGCTGCACCAAGATACGCCATAACCGGTATACGGCAAGAGTGGGGGTTATGCTGTATTGCGGCGTTCACATGCGTGTGCTACGTTCATTGCGTGGAGGCTTTTATGTCTGACAACGTTGGAAGCAAGGTTAGTTACTTTCTGGTGGGACTCGGAGTGGGCGCGTTGGTGGGCGTCCTGTTCGCACCGAAATCCGGCGAAGACACGCGCGAGTATCTGGCGAAGCGCGCGGATGATGGGCGTGAATTCGCGCAGAAAAAGGCGAAAGAGTTGCGGGAACGCGCGGACGAGTTGATCGAGCGCGGGAAGGACGTTGCTTCGCGCAAGCGGGAATCGCTCTCCGCAGCGGTGGATGCGGGACGCGAGGCGTTTCTTCGCGAATCGAAGTCCTGAGGATTTGTTGGGGTGGCTTGCGTTTTTCCGCTGAAGTTGCGGAGAGGGTCGGGTGTGTATGCAAATAACGATGCAGCTTTTTATTCTTGCGGCGGCGATCGCGCTGCTGGTGCAGACGACGATCCTAATTGTGCTGTTCCTGCAACTGAAGAAAACCACCGAATCGGTGAACAAGATGGTGGGCGATTTGCACTCGCGCGTGGGGCCGATCCTGACGCGCACGCAAATTTTGCTCGACGACACCCAACCGAAGATTTCCGCACTGGTGGAAGATGCGGCGCACATCGTTTACCTGACTCGTTCGCAGGCACAGAAGTTCGACAAGATCGCCACGGAGGCATCGGACCGGCTGCGTGGGCAACTGGTGGCCGTGGACCGCATCCTGACCGGAACGCTGGAAGCGGTGGAAGATGCGGGTTCACAGGTGCGGCGGAGTTTCTGGGCGCCGGTGCAGAAGGCTTCCGCGATCGTGCAGGGAATCAAGATTGGGCTCGACGTGCTGCGCTCGCGGCGGGCTGCT
>JGI12635J15846_10000552_pt1 | contig 32240 bp, 33 predicted proteins | sample BlaSpr_A8_OM2_M2_FD_15846 | JGI IMG/M metagenome (IMG submission 15846)
GCTGAATCAGCCGTTCATCTCTTGCACATATGCCCGTCCCTTTTTTGTGATCAGGCATCCACCGTGTGGCGCCGCCGAAACCAGCTCGCGCTTTTCCAGTTCCGTTTGAATGTCCCACTCAACCATGAGAGGTTGGTCGTTCGCGGAGCGTTCGTTGAGCTCCAGAAGCGCGGCTTTCGCTTTGGCACTGAGTTCTTCTGACATGCCCGACTCCTTCCAGTCCTCAAGAACCCAACTATGACTGAATGCTCGATCCTTGTCAGCGGCGTTATGATCGGCGCAGCGACGGCACCGCTCGGCCGCGAGGCCGCTCCGGCGAAAACCCAGGGGAACGAGTAATGCAGTCACCTGCCTCAAGCTTTATGTCCGCTTTCCGATCTATCGACTGCGCTACTGCAGATCGCGGTGTTTGATCCGTTGCGCAATGAAGCATTCGCTTACGGAGGCCGAATGCTCGCCGCCGTAACGCAGCGACAATCGTCGAATATGGCCGACTGGCACATGGTTTTATCAGCATGGCCGGGGCCGTTTCGGCAGCTCGCCTTGCGCAGGAACAACTCGCACAGGCATTGCGCAGCGCGTTACGGTAATGGTGCGGACAGGCACTTTGACGTTGCCGAGCCGACGCTCGCGCAACAACTCGTACGCCCGCGACGTTAGCAGGCGATACGCCGGCACCCACAATTTGTCAGCCGCGAATACTACCGCTCCCGCATTGGCGCGACAGAACCGAAAAGCCTAAGACACAAAACCCGTTGGCTTGATCTCCGGATGAGCCGGATCGGCATGCTCAAGAGCGGCAAGCGACATGATGCGTTCCTCGGAGGCGTCATCGAAACTGATCTCTCCCGCCAGACGGCCCGCACGCATGACGAGAATGCGGTCCGAGATCGTCAGCACCTCCGGCAAGTCACTCGATATCACCAGAATGGCGAGGCCACCGCGGGCAAGCTCGCGCATGAGCGCATAGATCTCGGCCTTCGTTCCGACATCCACGCCACGCGTCGGTTCATCGACGATGAGCACGCGCGGCTTCGAAGCAAGCCATTTTGCAAGAACCACCTTCTGCTGGTTGCCGCCACTCAGCAGGCCAACCAGTTGCGCGACCGTCGGCGTCTTGATCTGGAACCGCTCTACATAGCCTTCGATCATCCGGGATTCCTCTCCCGGCCTGATGAAGCCCGCGTTCGAAATCCGGCCGAGACCCAGCGCCGCGAGGGACAGGTTGCTGCCAACCGCCATCCCGAGTACGAGACCCTGGTCCTTGCGGTCTTCGGGAACCAGTCCGATCCCCAGCTTCATGGCGTCGCGGGGCTTCGCGACATTGACGGGCTTGCCTTCCATCTCGATGGTTCCGGCCGTCGGCGGCGGCGCACCGAAGATGCCCAGCGCAACCTCCGAGCGGCCGGCGCCGACGAGCCCCGCCAGACCAACGATCTCACCGCGTCGCAACCCGAAGGAGACGTCCTGGTAGCGTTTGCCGTCGCCCAGGCCCTGCACCGATAGAACAATCGGTTGATCCACGTTCTCGGGCCGGATGCGCCGCACTTCGGCAAGATCACGGCCCACCATCAGGCGCACCACCTCTTCAGGCGAAGTGTCGGCGAGCCGGGTGGTGCGGACGTGCTTGCCGTCGCGCAATACGGTAACGGCGTCGCAGTTGTCGAACACTTCGCGCATGCGATGCGAGATATAGAGGATCGTTACGCCTCGATCCCTCAGGTCATGAACCACCTTGAACAGCGTCATGGAGTCGGCCTCCGACAGACTGGATGTGGGTTCGTCCAAAATGAGCAGGCGCGGTTCATGTATCAGCGCTTTACAGATCTCGATGAGTTGTTGCTGCGCGATCGTCAACTCGCCGAGACGCGTATCGGGATCAAGTGCGATGCCCAAGCGCTCCATGGCAGCTCTGGCCTGTGCAATCAGAACCCCGCGATCGACCAGCACTCGCGCCATGCGAGGCTCCGCGCCGAGAAAAATGTTCTCGGCAACGGTCATGTTCGGCGCAAGCATCAGCTCCTGGAAAACGATCGAGATACCCTGGCGGGCCGCATCCTTCGTGCCGGAGAGATGCAGTTCCACGCCGTCGAACACCAGCCGCCCGGACGTCGGAGGGTGGGCGCCTGCAATGATCTGCATCAAGGTCGACTTGCCGGCGCCATTCTCGCCCATGACCGCATGCACGGTCCCCGCCTCCACCGTAAAGGACACGTCCTGCAATGCCTTGACGCCCGGATAGCTCTTTGAAATATGTTCGACGCTCAACAGCACGGTCATGGCGGCACTCACAAGCGCTAAAAGAGGCGGGACGGCCGGCGCGCAGGGGCCGTCCCGTGCAGTTCACTACTTCCCAGCCGTAAACTTGTCGACGTTCGATGAATCTACAATGTCCACGCCTGTATCCGTGACTGGGGGCACCTTTTCGCCCTTGGTCAGTTTCTCCAGTTGTTCGACCGAGTCCGAGCCCATTCTTGTCGGCCGCTGACCGACAAGCGTGGTCGCATAACCTTCCTTCAAGAGCTTGATCTGTGTCGGCAAGGTATCGAACGACACGACCACGAACTTACCCGCCTTGAGATCGGCCGCCTTGTTTTTCAGCGCTCGCGTATAAGCTTCCGGTGCGAACATCGGCCAGCCTCCGGCGAAGAAAATGCCGTCGATATTCGGATTCTTGGCAAGGATGTCCTGGATCAACTGCACAGCCGTACTGGAATCGTCATTGCAAGGGAAAGGAGAACCGGATACCTCCTTGAAGCTGCCCCCGAGCTTCGACTTGAAGCCCTTGATGCGGTCGTTGAGGTTCGCCGCCGACAACCCGCCGGTGATCACCGCATAGGTCCCGCCATTCGGGAGCGCCTTGGCGAACGCCTCGCCTGCCGAAACACCGCCCGCCTCATTGTTGGTCCCGATAAAGGCGACACGTTTGGACTTCGGTGCGTCTGAGTCGAAGGTAACGACCGGAATGTTCTTGGCCATTGCCGCACTGATCACACCGCTGATCGAATCAGGATTGTTCGGTGCAATCGCGATTCCCGCGACCTTCCTGGTGATCAGGTCGCGCACAATGCGAGCCTGTTCAGCGTCGTCGAGCTGGGCGGGTCCGGTGAAGAGGCATTCGGCACCGATCTTGGCCGCCTCCTCCTTGCAGCCTTTTTCGGCATCGGCGTAGAACGGTACGCCGAGCGCTTTCGGCACCACGGCGAACACCTTTTTATCGGCGGCCTGGGTCTGTCCTGCGATCCCAAGCCCTAAAACAGCGGCGGCTACGGCGCCGAGCAATATGCGTGTCATTGTTTCCTCCAAAGAGTTGTCATGGGTAAATCACTCACCGGCGTCGCCAGACGCCCTTTCTGAGCTGGTCAATAAAGACGGCAAAGACAATGACAGAACCGACGAAAACCCCTTGCCAGTAGGCGTCGGTTCCAAGCAGGATGAGGCCGTTGCGGAGCACTTCGAGAATCACGGTGCCGACAAAGACGCCGATCACGGTGCCCTCGCCGCCGCTGAGGGCGGTGCCGCCAATGACCGCTGCCGCGATGACGCTGAGCTCCTTGCCCAAGCCCTGGTTGGAAATCGCGGAAGACAGGTAGCTCACCTCAATAATGCCGGCGAGACCGGCTAGAACGGAAGACATGACATAGACGCTGATCTTCAGCCGGTCGACATCGAGGCCGGTCAGCATGGCGGCCCGCTCGTTGCCGCCTACTGCGTACAACTGGCGGCCATAGACGCTGCGTTTGAGCACAACGCCGGCAATAATCGACAAGACCACGAAGATCAGGAACGGAGTGGGCAGGCCCAGGATGTCGCCGCCGCCAAGCGCGAAGAACGCATCGCCGTCCGGCCGGAACCCGTCAATGGCCTTGCCGCGGGTGATGATGAGGGCGAGCGCGCGCGCGATGCTCATGGTCGCGAGCGTCGGCACGAAGGGCAGCATGCGCAGCTTGGTCACGCATAAACCGTTGAACAGGCCCACTGACGCGGCGATCAGGAGCGTGAGCACGCACGCCGGAACGACGCCCAGCCCCGCGTGCATCATGGCGGCCGAGGCGACGGCAGCCAGGCCCCAGACACTGCCGACCGACAGGTCGATACCACCGGTGATCATGACCGCAGCCTGGCCCAGGACGACGATCCCGACGAACGCGAGGTTGCGCGTGTCGTTGAGGAGATTATCGATGCTCGCGAAGTTGGGCGCGAAGATCGACAGTGCCATGACCATGATCAGGAGCGCACCGATGATGCCCGTCTCCCGTGATCGCAGGAGACGTGCGCCGAGGCCAGCCCGGCGCTTCACGCTTGTTGTTGCCTCAACGGGCTTGTTCATCTCGTATGCCTCGTGTGCCAATATCGCCAGGAGGTCCAGTCGCGGGATTCTCCTTGCATTACGCTCCATGCGGGCATGGAAATCCTAGAACTTCTCCTTGCCATAGAGCGACTTCGCATTGGCCTGATCTATGCGTTGGGTGGGCACCAGGATATTGCGAGGAACCTCGGTCGCGCAGTCGATCAGGATTTTCTTGGCGAGTTCGAGTGCCTGGGCGGCGCCGGTCGGGTAAGTGAACGTTGCGGCCCATTGGCCGTCCGCGACCGCACGTATGCCGCCGGACGGTCCCGGCAGGCCATCAGTTCCGATGATTTTCACCTGGTCCGCTTTTCCGGCCTGCTTGGCCGCGATGTATGCGCCTGCTGCAGCAAGATCATTGCTGGTATAGACAAGCTTGATGTCCGGGTGGGCTTGCAGCATGGCGGAAAATACGGTCACCGCCTGGTCTTCCATCCAGTCGACTGGCTGCACAGCCACAAGCTTGATCTTCGGATTGCTTGCGATGCCTTCCTTGAATCCTTCAAGACGTTCGATCGCGGGCGACGAACTCGGCAAACCTTCGAGAATAGCCGCCTCGCCTCCGTTGGGCAGCAGAGTCTTGGCGGCCCACTCGCCCGCTTCCTTGGCGATCGCCCGGTTATCGCCACCCACGAAGGCCGTGTAATTGTCTCCACTCGTCTTGCGGTCAAGTTCGATCACCGGAACACCCGCCTTGTAAGCAGCCGATACGGAGGGGGTGAGCGGCGCGGCCTCGAAGGGTGAAATCATTAGCAGGTCGACGCGTTGAGTCATGAAATTTTCGACCTGCGAAACCTGCGTGTTCACCGTCGCCTGTCCGTCGGCTATGACCAGCTTGAATTTCGGGTAATTCTTCACGAGGCGTTCGAGCTCGTGGTTGACGTGCTCGCGGTACGGCTCCTTGAAGTTCGCCTGGCTGAAGCCGATGACGTAATCGTTGTCCGGCCCGCATTCCTTGGCAAGCGGCTTGCCGGCAGCGGCCCACGCGCCAGACGCGAGAGCGGCGCTGGCAACTAGCAAAGTGGTTTGCAGAACTACTTTCATGTGTTCGTCTCCTGTGTCGACCAGAGTTAGCGTGTCGACCAGAGTTAGCGCTTCAGCGCTTACTCTGGTCCATAGCGCTTACTCCGGTCCCATGCAACATAGTTGCGAAAGTTTTGACACGCGCCTGACCAACTCCGACTCCCATCGCCGGGAGCCATACCCGACGATTCACCGCGCCGAGCTTCCACGCCCGACGACATAGGTTTGCAGTGCTGCGGCGATCACGATGATCGCGCCCGTCGCAAGCAGTTGCATGGCGGCGCTGACGTCGTTGAGCTGCAGGATATTGGCGAGCGCCCCCAGCATGACAGCGCCTGCAATCGTGCCGATCATGGAGCCGGCTCCTCCGAACAGATCCGTGCCGCCGATCACGACAGCCGCTATAGCGGTGAGCTCATATCCCGCGCCGTCATTGGGACTGCCGAACGAGAACTGCCCGGCGTGAACGATGCCGGCGATCGCGGCCACGAAGCCCGTTAGTGCATAGACCGAAATCTTGATCGCGCTGACCGGAATGCCGGACAGGCGCGCCGCCTTCTCGTTTCCGCCGACGGCGACAACGTAGCGTCCATAACGCGTGTTATTGAGCAGAAAGGCTGCCATCACCGCGAGAACGAGGAACACCAGGGTCGCGACCGGGAAGACGCCGCCGATCCGTTCGCCGAGAACCCCAAAGGCCGGTGGTGCATTTCCGGGCCCTGCGCCGTAGTTGATGTTGATGAAGGAATTGTTGGAGGCGAGCAATGACAGGCCGCGTGCCACCTGAAGTCCCGCGAGTGTGACGATGAAGGCCTGAATGCGAAACTTGGTAGAGATCGCACCCTGGATGGCGCCGAATACCACGCCCGTCGCCACGACCAGCGACAAGGTGCTCCAGAGGCCCCAACCCTCATTAACCAGCAGTGTTGCGGTCAGCACGGAGCAGAGGCCGAGCACGGCCCCGACCGAAAGATCGATGCCGGCCGCAATGATCACAAAGGTCATGCCAAGCGAAAGAATGCCGGTTTCGGAAATCGACCGGATGATATTGGCGATGTTGTCCGGCGCGAGGAACAGGATATGCCCATGCCGGCGCGGGGAAAACATGATGCCCGCACTCACCACCAGAACGAGCCCGAGCAGGCTCTGAAAGCGCACCAGATAAGTGAGCAAGCCGTTGCGCGGACGAACCGCGGCCGCGACTGTCGAGGTTGGGGTTGTGCTCATGCTGCCAGGTCCTCACCTTCGCTGATCTGCCGGACAGCGTCTTCGTCGGGCCCCGGACCAAATTCGTGGATCGTGCAGCCGGCACGCATGACAATAATCCGGTCGCACAAGCCGATAAGTTCCGGCAGTTCGGAGGACGCAACCAACACGCCGAGGCCCTTGTCTGCTAGGCCGCGCAAGCGCCGATAGATTTCTGCCTTGGCGCCGACGTCGACCCCGCGCGTCGGCTCGTCGAGCAGCAGCAAGCCTGGTTCGCTCATGAGTTCCTTGGCGAAAACGACCTTCTGCTGGTTGCCGCCCGAGAGGTTGACGACCTTGGCTTCGGGACGCCGCGGGCGCACGTCGTAGTCTTCGAGGGCGCGCTTCACGTGGCGTCTCTCAAGTGCTCGTGAAACGAGACCAAACGGCGTGACACGCTTGAGCGTCGACATGACCGCGTTCTGTGCAACCGTGTGATTAAGGATAAGCCCCGTGCCGCGCCGGTCGTCCGTTACATAGGCGATTCCTGCACGCCGCGCCGCGCGAATAGTGCCGAGTGCCGCCGGTCTGCCGTGCATTTCCACGAGGCCACGCCAACGTCCGTTCGCGCCGAAGCCATGCAGCGCCGAAAGCAATTCCGTACGGCCGACTCCCATCAACCCTGCAAGACCCACGATCTCACCAACATGCACCGTCAGTGTGACGTCGCGGGGAGCCTGCCAGCCGGCGCGCGGGATGTCCGGATCGAATGCTGCATGGTCGAGCCGCAGGATAGGCGCTCCGACCTTCTCAGAGCGCGCCGGAAACAAATCGGAAAACGGGCGCCCGACAAGGAGCTGGACGAGCGTCGCTTGCGGCGCGTCAGGCGACGTCGTTCCGACCACGGCGCCATCACGCATCACCGTCACGCGATCCGCGATGCGCGTCACTTCCTCGAGCCGGTGAGAGATATAGACAATTCCGACGCCGCGCCCGGAAAGCTCTTTCACAACAGTAAAGAGATGGTCCGCCTCGACGGCTGACAAGGCCGCGGTCGGCTCGTCCATGATCAGGATGCGTGCCTTGGCCGACAAGGCTTTCGCAATGGCAACGAGCTGGCGCTCGCCCATCCGCAGACTGGCGACTGGAAGACTCGCATCAAGCGACACGCCTGCGCGCGCCAGCAAATCCTGTGCTTGGCTCCGCATGGCGGCGCCGGCCAGCACACCCTTATTGGTGATCTCATTGCCGAGGAACAGATTGGCCGCGATATCGAGGCCCGGAACGAGGTCGAGTTCCTGCGGGATCATCGCGATTCCCGCGGTATGGGCGTCACGGGGGGTAGCAAAACGCACGTGATTACCATCAAGCCTGATGACGCCTTCGTCAGGCACGACCGCCCCCGAAAGCACCCCCATCAAGGTCGATTTACCCGCGCCGTTCTCGCCGAGCAGCACGTGCACCTCGCCNGCCTCGAGATCAAAATCCACGCCCTTCAGCGCATGCACACCGCCGAAACGTTTCTGGATTCCTCGCAATTCGAGGAGGCGNGCGGTCATAACGCGNNGGACCAGGNTTGCCGAATGANCACGTACATCTCTCCTCCCATCTCGATGGATTTTCTCTTCTTTTGTTCTTGTTTGGATCAAAGCTTATTCAAAGGCAAGCGCTTGCGCAAGCGCTTGCCTTTCGTTGTTTACCCTCATATTCTGGAATATCGCTACAAAGGTAAGCTCGTAGCGCGCCATTCAACGAACGCTTAATACCAGGCCGCGAATCGTGATATCGCTGCGATTCCACACCATCAGACCGAGGGGAGGACGAGATGGCAACCATTGCTGATGTCGCACGGCTTGCAGGGGTCGCGACGTCAACCGTTTCCCACGTTCTCAATGGCACGCGGTTCGTCAGCGCTGAAACAACCCAGGCGGTTCGTGAGGCGGTTCGTGCGCTGGGTTACGCGCCCAACACCGTGGCGCGAGCTTTGGCACGCTCGACCACAAACACGATTGGTCTTGCCATATCGTCGACGAAAAATCGATACTTTTCCGATGTGATCAACGCCATCGAGGAAGAATGTTCGAAGCTGGGAATGATGGTGCTTCTTGCGAATACCCGGGACGATCCGGAGTGTGAATTCGAAATGGTTGCTGCCCTTCACCAAAGACGCGTCGATGGGATCATCATCGCGCCCTCTTGCGGTCTCAACAACAGCGCGCTGACATACCTGCGCGAGCAGCGTATTCCTTCGGTGATGGTTGACCGTCTTCCCGATGTCGCCCTCGACGGTGTCGGTGTAGAGAACCGGCAGTCGCTTGCGGCGATGGTGGCCCACATGGTCGGCCATGGACACAAGCGGATCGGCTTCCTGGCAGGCCAGTCCAATTTCACTACTGCGCTGGAGCGAGCAGACGGCTTTCGCGACGGACTACGCGGCCATGGGCTTCCCGTGGACGAGGCGCGCATTTCCATCGGTCACACCGACCTGGCGACGGCCAGAGACGCCGCCACGCGCCTTCTCACCGCGACCGAACCTGTCACAGCGCTGATCGGAGGCAACAACCTGACGACGATCGGCATCATGCTTGCGGCGCAGGATTGCGGCATGCGGGTGCCCGCCGATCTCGCGGTAGCGGGTTTCGACGATTTCGATTGGGCCGATGCATTCGAGCCTCGCCTCACCGCCATGGTTCAGCCCTGCCACGAGATTGGCCGGATGGCAGCGACACTGCTCAAGCGAAGAATCGATTTCGCAACGGAAAAAACCGAGACCATCCGGCTGAACCCGACCTTCACGATCAGAAATTCCTGCGGTTGCAAATAGGGGCTCTGATGAAAATAGCGATGGCGCATCGGTTCAGTGTCAAGCTGACTGATTTAAGTGCTGGCGATGAGCAAGCTAAAGGGTCGCAATACGGATGTCTGGGCGAGCAAATTTTTAGAATGATATGGATAACTTATTTGACCGATGAATAAAATTGCCCGGCGGGAGTCTGGCCTCTCCTGCTAACTCTCAACCGGCCGTTGTTGACCGGTGTGATGCAGCGCCGATCGAGAAATGCTTTCGGACACGGATCGTCTTCTGCCTCACCGAAAATCGGAAAGCCTCTATGCCAACAAGCAATTTCGAACCTCCGACGCTTACTTAGTGAACCTTCACAGTGACGTTCATCGCGGTGCTGGGCAGCGCCCTCTGGGTTCAAGCAATTGACGACGATTTTCATCACTGGCAAGGGGAAGTACACCGGGCACCAGGTGCACGAATTGCCGATCCGCGCGTCGCGCGGTCGTCGATCCTGCATAACTCGGCCGTGTTCTAGGGTTTAACCGGATCGGGCTGCGCCCGCCCCTGCCGTTATCTCATTCAGCGTGCGAACAAGCACGGGCCGAGAGCCGCTCTAGCTCGATGAAAGCTACAACACGGAGAATCCGGACGTGAACAAACTAAGTTTTGTGCAGAAACTTTGGCTGCCTTTGGTCATCAGTTTGATAGCACTGCTGCTCGTCGCCGTTTTCGGCGCGTATCAGGGCCGTCAGATAAGGATCGAAGAACGCAAGAACGACCTTGTTCACGTGGCAAACGTCGGTATGAGCATCGTCAAGGAATATGCGTCGCTGGAGCAAAAAGGCGAGTTGTCCAAGGCTGAAGCGCAAAAGCAGGCCCTTGAGCGGCTGAGAAACATTCGCTATGACGAGGACGGCTACCTGCTGGTGATCAATTCGAAGCCGACGATGGTCATGCATCCGATCAAGCCCGCACTCGTCGGCCACGACATGGCCGAGAACGCGGACGCCGACGGCCAGCACCACTATGTCAGCTTTGTGCGAGCCGCGCAGGCGCCAAACGGCGGCTTCGTCGACTATCTGTTTCCGCACGTCAAGCAAACCGAGGCGGTCCCGAAAATCGGCTATGTGCTGCGCTTTCAGCCATGGGACTGGATTTTGTCAACGGGCGCCTATGTGGACGACATCAATGCGGCCTTCATGCGTTCCCTCTATCAGGCAGGAGGGCTCTTCCTCACCACTGCCCTGCTTCTGTTTGTCCTTGTGAGCACGACCAACCGTAGCCTGCAACGAACCATTGGTGCCGATCCGCACTATGCAGCCAAAGTGGCGAACGCGATCGCTTCAGGGGATCTGTCCATCTACATCGAAACCCGCACCGCTCACCCGGCCAGCCTGATCCATGCAATGAAACGCATGCGACTCGCACTGACGGAGATGGTCAGCCAGATCAAGGCGTCGGCCGACAGCGTCGCCACGGCCACTAGGGAAATAGCCGCCGGTAACACTAATCTGTCACAGCGCACAGAGGAGCAAGCGGCGTCACTGGAAGAAACCGCGGCGAGCATGGAGGAGATCACTGCGATGGTACGGCAGACCGCCAACCATGCGCAGCAAGCCAGCAGACTTGCTGCGACGGCCGCCAACGTTGCCAATGCAAGCGGCGACGCGGTAACGGACGTGGTCAGGACGATGTGCGACCTCGCTGGGGAATCCAAGCAGATGGTCGAGATCATCGCGGTGATTGAAGGCATCGCATTCCAGACGAATATCCTTGCGCTCAATGCCGCAGTCGAAGCGGCTCGCGCAGGAGAACGGGGCCGCGGCTTCGCGGTGGTGGCGAGCGAAGTACGGTCGCTCGCGCAACGCAGCGCTGGCGCGGCGAAGGAGATTCGAGGGCTGATCCAGCGCTCGGTGAGCAAGGTCGGTGAGGGTTCCGGTCTCGCCGAAAAAGCCGGTGCGACAATGCATCAGGCGCAGGAGGCGATCGGCCGACTGGCCGTCATCGTGCAGGAAATCGCAGCAGCTGCAGCCGAGCAGAGCTCGGGGATCGACCAAGTCAACATCGCAGTGACTCAAATGGACGAGGTAACACAACAGAACGCTGCACTGGTGGAGCAGGCTGCAGCGGCAGCGCAGTCACTCGAAGAGCAAGCGCATAAGCTCCTGGGGTCAGTATCGACGTTTCAAATCGACGAAGCGGTCGAACCGAATGAAGCGCGGCCTGGCACCGGAAAGCCTGTTATGCGGGCGCTCAACATCCGTCATGTTGCTCACGGGGGACCGCACGCATCGGCTTTAGCTTCCCCGTGCCTGGCACGGGAGAAGCCAGACGAGCAAACAATCAAAGTCGTCCAGCTCTAAACCTTTTCTCTAAGAACAGCTTAGATCCGAACGGCCAACGGGAGTCCACTCACCCGCACGCACAAGCCCGTGCTAGCGGTACGGTTTCGTATTCCGAAGGAGGCACCGTGCTTTGCAGCTATCTTTGATGCAATAGACAAGCCCAGTCCACTTCCTTGCCCAGCCGCGTTAGCCGCGCGATAAAAACGATCTAGAACGCGCTTCAACTCGCTTGGCGCAATGCCTGGTCCATCGTCGACTACCTCGACCGCGGCCGTGCCCGAACTCACAATGAGCCGCACATCCACTCGCCCGCCAGCACTTGCGTAGCGAAGCGCGTTGTCGACTAAATTGGTAAGCAGCGTGGTCAGCGAGTTTGCGTCGCCTCGAACAACGATCGTATCATTCGGCTCTGTTAAACCGACGCATTCCAATCCTAGGTCGATCCTCTTATCCTCCGCCAAAATTGATAGTTCCCCGATCACGTCGGACGCGATGACTGAGAGATCGACAGTTCCCTCACGCGCGGCGTACTCCGCGTCTTCTCGCGCCAGCGCGAGAAGCTGTTGCACCAAGTGAATCACGCGGTTCACGCGCTCCTCTAATCGCTGCAGCCAGGAAGGGTCGGACGACACCGCTCGATCGCGCTGAGCGGCCTGAATCTGGAGCTTTAGTGCTGTCAGTGGTGTTCGTAACTCATGCGCGGCGTCAGCAACGAACACGCGTTGGCTTTGTAGCGCTCCCCGTAACCGTATGAGCATGCCGTTTAAGGCGTCGACAAGCGGCTGGACCTCGGTCGGCACCGCGCTATCCTTTTCAATGGGTTGCAATGTCTCGACGGAGCGTGCAGCAAGGGTTTTTGAGAGAATATTCACAGGACGCAGAGCCCGTCTCACGATAAATAAGACGAAGGCTATCTCAAAGGGAAGCACGGTCAACAAGGGCCACAGCGTTCGTGAGGCAAGCCTCAATGCCAGTTCATCCCGGACAAAAGTCGGCTGTGAAAGTTGGACAAATCGCGCCGATTGTTGCATCCCAAACACGCGAAAGTGTTTCTCACCGATTTCTATCGAGTGAAAGCCCGGCTGCTGAAATGGAAACCGGGCGTTGGGAACCGACCGGTAGATTTCCTTTCCTTGCGAATCCCGGATTTGAATGACGACACGCTCGTCGTCCAGCGCTTCGACGTCTTTGTCTGGCCAGCTAGCCAAGTCAGTTGCGGCAACTGAGGGCGGCAGAGAGAGTGCGATGGCGCGAAGTTCGTAGTCGCAAAGTTCGTTTGCTTCTTCCAGGGCGCTTCGAAAAATTCCGTACCCCGCGATCATGGTCGCTACGCCAAGAACCAAAACGAGCCCCACCAAAAGCTGCGCGCGTACTGATTTCAATCTAACCTCGCTCGGCGTCGCCGTCGACTTTGAGAGCCAACTGTCCGCCCCTTCGATTTTTCACCTTGGAATAATGGCGTTAGGATGTCGTCGCTGGCGCACAGCCTCTCAAGCGCGAGAGGCTTCACACTCAGCAGCGACCGAATTTCTCTCTGAAAGTACCATTACCCTGGAACGGAATGGTTGGCATCGTCTGTTGCGTGATGCCAACCGCCCCGTGTCTGTCGGTGAGGGATAACAGCCGATGTCACTTGTGCGACGCCTTAGCTCGCTACCGGAAAGTCCTAGGCCGGCAAACCGCTCTTGGACACCGTATCGGCAATCCAGCGCTCGCGCATCGGCGCGAGCACGAGTTTCGCCGACACCCCTGCGATGATCGCGACTGCTGCCGCGGAGATAAACACCGTGTCCCAGGAGCCGCCGGCCGACAGCACCGACGCCAGTGGCACCAACAACGAGGCCGTACCTTTGGCCGTGTAGAGTGTGCCGGCATTCGCCGCAGCGTACTTGCTGCCGAAGGTATCCGCGCAGGTCGCCGGGAAGATCGAGAAGATCTCGCCCCAGCACAGGAAGATCAGCGCGGCAAAGCAAATGAACGCATACGGATCATGCCCAAACCCTCTCATCCCCAGCAGAGCCAATCCCTCGCCGATGAAAATCAGGAACATGGTGTTTTCGCGGCCGATCTTGTCCGAGATAAACCCACACAGTGGACGGGTCAAGCCGTTGAACAGATTGTCGATCGAAAGAGCCATGGTTAGCAGCGGCAGCGTAAAGCCCAGTACAGAGATTGGCAGCTTGGCGAACCCATACTCCTTAGCGATCGGCCCGAGCTGGGCGGTCGCTATGATCCCGCCGGCTGCGACAAACACAAACATTAAATAGAGCACCCAGAACACCGGCGCTTTGATCATCTGTCCCGGCGTATAGTCAACTTTACTCGACGCGACACGCCTGACAGCAACTGCACCGACTGGCGGTTTTGGCCGGACCAGCAGCAAGCCAAGCACGAAAATGAAAATGCCCTGCACTATCCCGAAGAATAGGAAAGTGTGCGCATAGCCCGAAGACTGGATCATGCTGGCGATCGGGATCACCGTGAGCGCCGCCCCGGCGCCGAACCCTGCTGCAGTCAAACCAGCCGCCAGGCCACGCCTGTCCGGAAACCACTTCAGCGCATTACCGACGCACGTACCGTAGACGCATCCGGCACCGACGCCAGCGACAATTGCTGCGGCGTAGAGTTCCGACAGCGAGGAAGCGTAGGAATCGATGATCCAACCCAGCGCTACGCAAATAGCGCCGCCCAGCACTACCGGGCGAGGACCGAATCGGTCGACCAGCCAACCTTCAACGGGCACCAGCCAGGTTTCGACAACGATGAAAATTGAAAATGCTGTTTGAATCCCGGCTCCACTCCAATGATTTGTCGTCTCCATCGGGACGACAAATAGGGTCCATGCATACTGCAGGTTCGCGACCAGCGCCATGCAAACAACGCCGATTACCAGTTGAAACCAGCGGCTTTGCAGTTTCAAACGGATGAATGAGTCGGCAGGTGTCATGACTCTGTCTCCTTGTAAGATGGTATCAATCCGGTCACTTCAGCAAATTTAAACAGCAGGTCTGCGAAGTAAACTGATATGGCGGGAGTTATCCTGACGTCGAGAGCCCCTGTGATTTACGGACCGCCGCCTCTTGAGTCGTATTCGACTGACGCGATAGAGAGCCGACCGGCATTGAATTTACCGTGTGCCGGTCGTTGCCGGTCCTTACGATTTCAGCTGGAAGACACCTACCTTGTTGCTTGCATTCAGGTACACAAGGACGCGGTGCGTCTTGGTGTCCACCGTGAGGGTATGCATGTCCTTCTCTGTAGCGATGTGATCGACCACTTGATTGGTATCCAGATCAACGACTTCAATGTTACCCGTCTTGTCACCCACGAAAGCCCGACGCTTGGCAATATCGATGGCGGTCTGATCGACGGCGCCGGCAACAGGGATAGTCGTGACCAATTTCCCGGTTGCCGCATCGACAACCAGCATCTTCTTGTCGTTCGTTCCGAAAATCAGGTGGTTAGTCTTGCTGTCGTAGATTCCGCCCTTTGCAGCGCTCTTGACCCCGAAGTCCCATACAGCGAGAACCTGATTCGTGTTGGGATCGATCACATCGATATTGCCGCCCACCGGCTGATACAGGCGGTCGAGCGGACGGACATAAAGCGCTACGTCAGGGCCATCCTTGGAGTCTTCGGGTTTGAGCTTGAATACCTCCGTGAGCTTGAAGGGCGGTTTGCTCTCGAATACAGCCTCGTTGTTGCTGTCATCGTTAGCCACAAAAACCTTGCCGGTATGGGTATCGACGTTGACACCGTCAGGGGTTTTGCCGCCGGTATCGAGGCGAGCCACCTGCTTGAACGTTCTCTTGTCCACGACCACCAGCTTGCTCGGCGTGGCGTCGGTGATGAAAGCGTAACGGTCGTTGATGTCGATGCCGTTTCCGGAATCCACGCCCGTTATCGTTTTCTTGATGGTGAGCGCATTCGCATCGATAACCACAATGTTGTGATCGGGGGACTGCGCGAGCCAGACGGTTTCGGTCTGAGGGTCATAGGTAACCCAGTCGCCGTGACCGCCCGCTGTGCCCGGCAAGTCGATCGTTTTGATCAACTCATAGTGCGGCGACTGGGCGTCTGCTACGGAAGAAAATATACCGGCGATTGCGACGCTTACGGCCAAAGCCTGAAATTTGAAAGATAACGACATGGTGTCTCCAGTCAATTGTTTTAATTTCCGCAGATGGTGTTGGCACAAACGGACTTACTTTCAACAGCGATTCAGCAGGGATTTCCCAACGATGCGGGAACTGCCTGGCAAAACGTCAAAACTTGTGAACCACTCCGATCATTACTGCAACCTGAGTCGGTGTGCTCGAGCTCGAGGTCAGGTCACCCACTGCGCCCTCGGCAGGTACGATCGTCGTGCCGTCGCCGCTGAAGGTCGTGCCGCTCGCGTGCGTATAGCCAGCGGTGGCGTATAGAGTGGTTCGCTTGGACAAGCTGTATTGCGAACTGGCGGCGACGGAGTTGTAGGTTGCAGACGACGCACCGCTTGATTTTGTGTAGGTATAGCCGACCGCCAGCAGTTCAGCGGGCGTGAGCTGGTAGCCGAGGGAGCCTGCCCCAACGTTGAAGTTTTCCGTGCGGTTGAAGGCACCGACATGCACGTAAGGCTTATATTGCGCATTGCTATAACGCAAATTGGCGGTGAGCGAACCGACCACATATTGCGCCGCGGCCTGCGCTATCTGACGTGAGCCGACGAATGCTACGGAGTCGAAAAGCGGTGTCACCGAGTTATTCTGAATCGGATCGGCCGTGCCGGCGCCGCCAGCCTCGTCATTTTTAGCAAAGAGATACCCTGCAGCCAGGCTTAAACCTCCGTTGGTATATAGCGCCGCGGCGGAGTAGGTCTGGCCGGATGTCGTGTTACCCGCAACGCCGCCAAGCGCGTACAGCAGTTCGTATTGAAACCCGGCATAGGTTGGGCTTGCGTATTTGATCGCGTTGCTTACACGAATGGAATTGTCGTTGTTGTCAGCATCGCCCGGCGTTGTAAACGCCGGGCCGTAACCGTCGGCCGTAATACCCTGAACCAGATCGACGGTTGGGTCGTATTGCCGGCCCAAGGTCAGGGTGCCCAGAGAGTCGCTCGCCAGGCCGACGTACGCCTGGCGACCGAATTCGCGCCCGCCGTTTTCAAGTGCCCCCGTGTTGATGTCAAAGCCGTTTTCGAGATTGAAGACTGCCTTGANGCCACCACCGAGATCTTCGCTGCCCTTCAACCCCCACTTGTTAGACTCCAGATCGGCACCCTGCATCTGCACCACGGAACCGTGCCCTGTGTTGTTGTAGTACGCCAAGGCCTCGTCGATCGTGCCATAAAGAGTCACGCTGCTCTGCGCATTGGCACCTGACGCCGTGCCCAACAAAACCATGATCAAGGCGGGAAAAGCTGTTTTTTTCATCAGTTATCCTAATATAATACTATGCTCTCTTATAACTTTTGCAAAACTAAGTTAATCGTAATTTGAGAAATCGATAGCTTTGATATCAGTTCAACGAATCGATTGCATGGATGATCGGAAGAGACCATTCTCGCATCAACATTTTTAAGCCATACATCCCAGCCAGTGCGACTTATAAATCGATAAGCCCGGCCTTGTTTCGAATACAAATATTCGCTTGGTGCAACGATTAAACATCCCACATCAAATTTTTATACGGGATCGACCGGCAAGGAAGCGTTTTACCTATTAACTAACGCTAGATTTTTACGCTAAAGTTTCTAACATTAGAACAATTTCAATACTCCAAACTAATTCACTTGGTTTCAGTGCCGTTCCCAGTGCGACGATGACTGACAAAGGCCAATACATCGTTGTCTGGTTTTACAAGTGTGCTTCGCCGAATGCTCCGGCTTTCGAGTGCCGGATCAAGCAAGTTTAGATTTGTTGCGATCGATCGCGTCCTCATCTCCTGCTGGTATCTCTAACAATTCTTTGCATTTCTTAAGAATTCTTGGTCGCAAGAGTGGACCGCGGAATCCATTATCGACAGTTAAATAATTTGATAATAACCATAGTGAATTACTTATGGTCGTAATGTTCCAGAAGGATGGCGGTGTCGAAATTCCGATGTGCGATGTAAGGTTCTGGGCTACCGTTTGCTCAACTTTAACCCGCGGATTCCTATAGACACCTCGGCTCACGCAGATTTTTCGCGGGATCGTACGATGCGTCGAGAGCGCAAGAAACGACAAAGATCGGCCCACTCACGGGATTGCCGCAATGAGCCGGTAGCATTTCTAAACAATCCAAATAGATCGGGTCCTACTGATTCGAAAAGGTCGTTAACGTCGCTCAGAAAAAATGACGCCGAACAATCTGTAATGTNAAGTTATTAATTTGTAATGCTGGTCCCCACCATAGATTGCGAAAAGACAGGCGCACTTTTTGAGTTTTACGGGAAATCACTTACGACTGCATTTGTCGAATGCACAGCAGAAAGTAGGCTCGGATACTGATTCTTGTTACGAAAAAAACGCCTCAACCGGACACGCATGATGACAGGCCAACTGTACCTGTTGCGCGAGGGTGTACATGTCCGGAGCAAGCCGGGCATTCACAAGATCGAGCTTGCTATGACGCGCATGCGTTACGCCTTTGTCCAGGATCGCGGACAGGCTCTCCAGCATCGGCACAAAGCTGTCGACTGCCATGGTGTGCATGGAGATTTTCATACGCTTTTCCACCCTTCAAAGGTCTCGAGGTAGTCGACGAGGCGATCACTACTAGCTTCGATCGGGTTACTAAAGCCCATAGCGATTGCAGCGTCGCGATCCTCAAGCGACTGAAATCGGGCGACCATTTCCCACGCGGTTCTCCCGCCCAGGTCATGGAGCGTGACGGTGATGACCGCGGACGGCGGTCCATCGTTCCGTTTGCCGTTCCCGGCATTTCGCCATGCCAGTACCTTCGGCTTCTCGACGTCGATAAAGACGAAATTCATGTGAAGCTCACGTCCGTCAGGAAAGCGCATCACGTGGTGCCAAAGGCCGCCGCGGCGCACGTCCATCTCACATACCGGGTTGGTGACGCCGGGACCGCCCCACCATTGGGCGACGTGCTTTGCCTCCGTCATCGCTTCCCAGACGATTTCGCGTGGGGCGTCCTAGATTCGGCTCATTACGATTACCGCCTCGGCGGCGGGGACCTCCGTCTTCGTCTTCATGGAGCTTTCCTTTTCGAATTTCGGGGCTTGGATTTTTTGCGGGCGCTAGCCTGTTGCATCGTCGTCAGATAGTCCGCCAGGCTGTCTGCGTTGCGCTCCCAAAAGCAGCGGTAATCCTCGACCCAGGTGAGCACTGCCGCTAGCGGGCCGGCCTCAAGGTGACAAGGACGCCATTGCGCATCTTTGCCCCGGGAGACGAGACCGGCGCCTTCCAGAACCTTCAGATGCTTGGAGATCGCCGCAAGACTCATCTCATGAGGTTCGGCCAGCTCGGTCACCGATACGTCACCAGTGGCGAGGCGGGCAAGAATTTCTCGCCGTGTAGGGTGGGCGAGCGCGGAAAGCGTCGCGCTTAGCGGGTCGGGTGGCAAGTTATATTTAACCCTTTGGTTGACAACCATAAGGTTAAATAGAGTGGGGTGCGCGTGTCAAGTCCATGTTGCGGGGACCGTGGGAGGCCGGCGAGAGCGCCGACGCTGAGGTAATGTTCGATCGGGATAGGCGCGGAGCTTTCTCATTGCGTACGAATGTGGCAACGGCATGCTCGAAAGGCATGAGCGCGCCGCGAGAACCTCCGGTGTAAGGTCAGTCGCCATGCAAATGATCGCGACGCGTTCTTGCCAGTCGCACCCTGCGCCACCGGAACCTCTCATCCTGCAAATTGTCTATACGCGATATCGCCCTTTTTTTTGGGGAGGATTCCAAATGGCCGCCACGCAATCAGGGGCGATGCCCCTCTCCGATGAGGACGCTCGGCGCCAATTGCGCCGCGCCGTCATCGCAAGCACGATCGGCACGACCATCGAATGGTACGACTTCTTCCTCTACAGTACGGTGACCGGCCTGGTTTTCGCGAAGCTGTATTTTCCGGAGTCGGCCCCGCTCGTCGGCACATTGCAGGCTTTTCTGATCTATGCCGTCGGCTTTGTAGCACGGCCAGTTGGCGCGGCCATTTTCGGTCATTACGGCGATCGCATAGGACGCAAGGCCACGCTGATCGTGACGCTATTGCTGATGGGAGTCGCCACGTTTGCCGTGGCCTTTGTGCCCACCTACACGCAGATCGGCATCTGGGGCGCCGTCTTGCTTACGGTGCTGCGCTTCATCCAGGGTGTGGGCGTCGGCGGCGAATGGGGTGGCTCGGTCTTGATGTCGATGGAATGGGCTCGCACCAACGCGCATCGCGGCTTCGTCGCCTCCTGGCCGCAGTTCGGGGTGCCGGCGGGACTGTTCCTGGCCAACCTGGCAGTGCTGGCCATGAGTCAGATCTCCGGCGGCGGTTTCCTCACGTGGGGCTGGCGAGTGCCTTTCTTCCTCAGTATCGTACTGGTCGCGATCGGCCTTTACATCCGCTTGAATATTCTCGAGACGCCAATCTTCGCGCGGCTCCTGGCTGAGCGCAAGATCGAGAAGACGCCGATGCTCGAGGTACTGCGCCGCCAGCCGAAAGACATCTTTCTCTCGGCCTTTGCACGCATGGCCGAACAGGCACCTTTCTATATTTTCACGGCCTTTGTCTTCACCTATGGCGTCTCGACACTGGGCGTGACACGCAACCTTTTGCTGACGGCGGTGCTGGCAGCTTCAGTGCTGGAATTCGGTACCATCCCGCTCTTTGGCCATGTGTCCGATCTGATCGGGCGGCGGCGGATGTACATGATCGGTGCCGCCGCCGTCGGCGTATTCGGCTTCCTCTATTTTGCGATGGTCGACACCAAGGATCCGATGTGGATCTTCGCGGCCATTGTGCTCTCGCTGGTACCGCATTCGATGATGTACGGTCCCCAGGCCGCTTTGATCGCTGAATCCTTCACAGGGCGGCTGCGTTACAGCGGTGCGTCCTTGGGCTACCAGTTGGCTTCGGTCATTGCCGGCGGCCCTGCGCCGCTGATTGCGACCGCGCTCTTCGCTTACTACCATTCGGGCTATGCAATCGCGGCTTATATCCTGGCGTGCGCGGTGGTCAGCCTGATTGCCGCTTCGCGGCTAGGCGATTACACAAACAAGGACATTTCGCGGGAATACGACGACGCACGGACGACGGGCGACAGCGGACACGCGACCCCGGCTGCATGATCAACCAGCTTGCCGCTGCTTGCGCCCGCTGCTTGCGTCAATACGCGGGGCAAGTGACACAGGCCGGGTCCAGCACGCATGGTGGCGCGAGCGCGGCGGACCACCTTCCCGCCCAACGTGGTTTGGAACGGCTGGTTCAATGCATCGCCCGCCCGCATATGCATACAAGCCTTAAAACAGGATGATTTCGCATCATTTCGTGATTTTTATTTCGGACTTCTAGACAACAAAATTCATACCCGAATCGAACACGTTAGCGAAATTAAAGGGCAGATCTAACGCGCTATCAAAATTAACCTTGAGAGCGATCGTCACGACGGCTACTGACGACTACGACTCGCTCATCGGTCAACACTTTGATGACCGCTTTTTTGAATAACCGCGCTTGGTGCTTTCGCTCCCAAGGCTAACAGACCATCGTCATCAAGCAATGCCGCCTTATCTCCGCCTTCGCATGCTCGACAGCGCATTTAAATGCGTCATCTCGGGTCTCGAATGTGCCCAATGTGCCCGATCCGCGCTGTTCGTGATTGCCGTCCACGATAATTACCATAGACGAAAATCCGGCCGGGATTGGGGCGACAATCGGGAAAATTGTTGCGCCCATGAAAACCACCCTCGGCGGTTGCATTTCTGCCTCCTGTCTGCTCGAAGTCGCGGCGAACTTTTTAAGAATAGTTCAGAGATAGTCCCTAAGAAAGCGCTCGTTTGCCGTTCGTATGTCGATGCTTTGAACACTCGCAACCGGGCCGTGCAGACTGGCGCGTCATCAGGCGTGAGAACCGAAGGAGCGACTTCCATGCCCAGTCAGCGACTAGACGAGACCCTCAGGTTCGGCCGCATCCTTCCAGCAAGATGATCACTTCTTTTCGTGCCGCCTCGCGGCCATCACCGCCCACGGTGTACTTGATGTCCGCTGTCTCGATGTGAAAACCGTCGAACGCCCGCCGGATGTCCCGACGGTCGTTGAGACTGACGATTGCCCTGCCCTTCAACGTCCGAAGCCGAGCCTCCATCGCGACATATTCAGCGTACTCAAACGACGCCGTACCCTTCGGTCTCCCAATACGGCGTCAAGGGCCCCCGGAATAATCCGGCTTGCTCCATCGTTTACTCATCAGGCAACTACGTTCCCGAGCGGCAAGCCGCGATTCGCCGCGGCGTGAACTTGCGCAAGCACACCGATGTGCTGGGCGACGCCGGCGATGTCCGCGCGTCGAAACGTCGGGATCCATGAAGGACCTCATCATGGACAAATTACTTCGTTTCGGGACATTGCTCGTCTGTCTCGGCTTGTCCGGGCCTGCACTCGCTCAAACATATGATAATTTGCCCGTGCCGGCCGACAGCGCCAATTGCCGCGCGATCGCCGGGCAGACAGAAATCGACGGCACGATGCAGCAGATCGTCGGGCGCGCGTGCCTGCAACCTGACGGGACATGGCAGATCGTACAAAGCCCGGATGGCAGCGTGCTCATGTACCCGGTCGCGGCCTACCCGTATCCCGACCCGTGGTATTGGGGGCCGCCTCTTTTCATCGGCGTGGGTGCGAGTTTCATCTTTGTCGATCGTTTCCATCACTTCCATCACTTTGATCATTTCCATCAGATGGATCACAACCACTTCGGTGTGCGATTTGGGGAGGGCTTTCACCACGGACCATTCCCCGGCGGCGGCATGCACGGGTTCGGCGAGATGCACCGGTTCGGTGGCATGCACGGGTTCAGCGAGATGCACGGGTCCGGTGGAATGCGACGGCACTAGTCCAACCTTTTCTATTCGCACCTCTCATATGAGATGGCCCAAAGGAGCCCCTCAGGAACGCATTGCGTAAGCCGGTCAGCGGCTAAGTCGTGTTGCCCGTCGCTAATAGCTGGTGACGGCGTCGGGTGCAAGCTGATGGCAAAAACGCCCGATGAGGATTTCGCCATGAAACACCTGAAGATTTGCCTCACGCTGTTGGCGCTGGCCACAGCCTTCGCATGCGAGTCAGCAGATGCCGGGCACGTCCGCGTCTTTGTCGGAGTGGGCGTCCCTTTTTACTATCCGGTCGCTCCGATCCCGTACTACTACCAGCCCGTCGTCGCTGTGCCGGTTGCGCCGACAAACTACATTGAGCAAGGGCTACCGTCAGCCGGACCGGGCCAGTCGAGCGGCTCCTGGTATTACTGCGATGCGTCCAAGGCCTATTACCCGTACGTGAAGCAGTGCCCGGGCGAGTGGCGTCAAGTGTCCCCGCGGCCCGCATCTTCGCGTTGAAGATCAATCGAATTTTCAAAACGACATGAAGTATTCAAGGCTTGCCTTACTCGCCTCGCTGACTTGGGTCAGCGCATGCTCCGTCCTGCCGACTACTCCGAGCGTGATGGCGCTGCCCGGCAGCGGAAAGACGTTCGACCAGTTCCGCGCGGACGACGCCTCGTGCCGGCAATTTGCGTTCGAGCAAGTAGGTGGAGTGTCAGCCAACCAGGCAGCAACCGCAAGCGCAGTGGGCAGCACCGCCATTGGAACGGCACTTGGCGCGGCCGCGGGTGCCGCGTTCAATGGAGGCGCTGGTGCGGCTGTGGGCGCGGGTGCCGGCCTGCTTGTCGGGAGCGCGTTTGGCGTGGGGGCCGCGCAAGACTCGGCCTACGGCGTGCAGCGCCGCTTCGACTATTCGTACCTCCAATGCATGTATGCGTCCGGAGACCGCGTTCCGGTCCGCGGCCGCATGATGGTCGCGCCGGGCACACGGCCCTATGCGCCACCGCCCCCAGGCTTGCCGCCACCGCCGCCTCCGGCGAGTTGAGGCTAGCACTGAAATAGTAGCGTCGGGACGCGGCAAGATTCGCCAAAAGCTCGTCGAACGGGAAAGTATTCCGGGGACACCGATTCATTTCGGAAAACTTAACGAGACGGTAAATCTCCGCGAAAATTTTGCAGCTTGCAGAGAGGATCACAGAGTTGAAGTCCGTGACGTTTTCGTCGTACTACATAGAGTCGGCCAGCGAAGTTCGTGGATACCGGCTGTCGAGAAATGCGACGGACTATCTATAGGAGGGTCGATCAGCGACATTCGAACCACAAAGCAGGGGTACGACCTGTCCGGCGGTTCCTGAGCCGCAGCGATTCACTTTTGTCTCGACCAATGCATTCGGCGTATCCATGTCAATCCGCATGAAACTCGGCGTTGCGCGCTGGCCACCCCGCTTTCGCCACACAAAAGCGATCGCGGATTCCACGGCGACGCGAACACGAAATCCACATCGCAGCAACGAATTTTGCCTATAGTGACTCTATTCTCCTTCCCGTGACGAACCGCTGCTTCGGCGTCGTATCTTTGAGGAGTTGTCATGCTTACTTCAAAATCCAAACTTCGGCCGCTCTACTTCGCGTCGAAGCAGGTACTCGCCGCAGGAATTCTATTGTGCGCCGCCGCGAGCGGTGTTCACGCGTCGAGCCATCGCGAGGCTCCGCTGATTGCGACGATGCCGAAGGTGGATGGCACCGACTTCTACATGTTCAACAGCTACGAGCCGAACCGACACGGCTATGTGACGCTGATTGCGAACTACTCGCCTTTGGAAGACGCCTACGGCGGCCCAAACTATTACTCACTCGACCCCACTGCGCTGTACGAAATTCACATCGACAACGTCGGTGATGGAAAAGAACATCTGACGTTTCAATTTCGTTTCAAGAATACCCTGAGCAACATCGCGCTGAACGTCGGCGGCAAGCAGGTGGCGATCCCGCTGGTGCAGGCGGGCGCAGTGTCCGCTGGCGATTCATCGAACCTTAACGTGAACGAGACCTACACGCTGAAACTCTTGCGTCGCGCGGATCACGACGATTCTGGTGAAGTGATCACGGGCCCGGGCGGCATTACTACGTTCACCAAACCAACGGACTTTATAGGGACCAAGACGTTTGGCAGCGTAAGTGGCTATGCCAGCTATGCGCGGCAATATGTGTACACGATCGATATCCCCGGGTGCAGGGCACCAGGTCGCGTTTTTGTGGGCCAGCGAAAGGAGTCGTTTGCGGTGGCGCTCGGCAAGACGTTTGACTTGCTCAACCTTAATCCTCTGGGGCCCCTAAACGGTAACCAGAACGATCTAGCCAACAAGAACATCACCTCGATCGCGCTCGAGGTGCCGACCAAGTGTCTGGTTGGCGAGCGCGGCGACCCGGTCATCGGTGGCTGGACGACATCAAGCATTCCCAAGGAGAGGCTGCTCGTTTCCAATCCACCTAGCGGTAACGACACGGCACAAAAATCAGAGGGAGGCTGGACGCAGGTTTCCCGGCTCGGGATGCCGCTGGTCAATGAACTCGTGATTGGCTTGAAGGACAAGGACAGATTCAACAATTCGAAGCCCGCGAACGATGGGCAGTTTGCCGAATATGTAACGAATCCGACGCTTCCGGCGCTGATCGAAAGCCTTTTCTCCGCCGCCAGAGCGCCTACAAACTTCCCGCGCTTCGATCTTGTATACACATTCCTCACGGGATTTCGGGGGCTCAACCAGCAAAGAACGGTCACGCCGTCCGAAATGTTGCGTCTTAATACGTCTATCGCTCCCACGCCCAAAGGTAGTCAGAAGAATCTCGGCGTCCTGGCCGGCGACAACGCGGGCTTTCCAAACGGACGGCGTCCAGGTGACGACGTCGTCACGGCATCACTCAGGGTGGTGATAGGCGTGCTGTGTACATTCAATAATCCTGGCATGTTCGGCTGCTCGCCGTCCGACGCTCCGGCCGGAACGGCGCCCCTGACAGACGGCGCAGCGATCGACGACAGCGTGTTCGACAATTCGTTTCCTTATCTGACCACGCCGATCCCCGGTGCGATGAATTAATGGCCGAGCAAGCGCAACCTGAATGAGTCACAGCAAAGCATGGTGCGGCGCGGGGTTCAACCTGCCGCCGCATTGCAGGCCGAGGCCCCCAATGGCGCTAGAGAGATCGGCAGTCTTCAAGGTGCTACCGGACTATTGCCCGAACAGGACGCGGGTCGTTAAAAGGGAAACGAGTGTGCGCCGCATCCTGTGCGGATCGTGTGTCTTTCTCAGTTTGGCGGGTGCGTTAGCGAACGCCGCTCCCGTGCGGCCGCAACAGGACTCACAGGTGCTGGAAACGCTCCCGCCCCGTGCGCACGACGCACTTAACTCGGCCATCGCCAGCATGCACGCAGCCCTGGCCGCGGGCGGCCACAACTTCGACTTGGCGGCCGAGCTCGCGAAGCGCCACCTAGAACGCTTTCGGCGCGATCAAGACCCGCGCGACCTGGGCCAGGCCGAAGCCGCCATCGAACCGTGGCTCCGGCAGCCGAACCCACCGCCGCGTGCATTGGTGTTGCGTGCGAGCGTCCGGCAAAGCAACCATTTCTTCGCGAGCGCGCTCGACGATCTCGATCACGCAATTCGCGCCCAGCCGGGCGACATGGAGGCGTGGCTGATCCGGGCGAATATCCTGCAAGTTCAGGGCCGCTACTTGGAGGCCAAGCAGAGTTGCGGTCGGCTCATCTTGATGAATACCGTCATCGCGGGGATATGCCTGGCCAATGTGGCAGCGGTCAGCGGCAGGCCCGAGCAGGCTGATCTCCTTTTGCAACATCTTGCCGAGCAGATACTGCCGACCGATCCGCTCTACAACTGGCTGATGATCAGTCACGCCGAAACGGCGGTCTGGTTGGGCAAGCAGGAAGCCGCCGAACAATTCTTCCGTAACGCGCTGGCCGTCAATCCGCGGGACGCATACCTTAAAGCAGCCTGGGCTGACTTCCTGCTCGACCGGAACCGGCCCAAAGAGGTCCTCGCGCTGCTCGCGGCCGACATACGCAACGACAACCTGTTCCTGCGCCTGGCGCTGGCAGAGAAACAGGCGGGGCTGAATGCTGATTTGGCGCCGCATGTCGAAGACTTGCGAAGCCGGTTTGCGGCGTCCGCCGAGCGGGGTGATCGCGTGCATCTGCGCGAGGAAGCCATTTTCAATCTGAAGCTCCTTAACGACCCGGAGAAAGCGCTCAGCCTGGCCGAAGCTGATTGGCAGGTGCAAAAGGAGGTCGCGGATTGCCGGATCTTGATGGAGGCGGCGATCGCCGCCCGGCAGCCTGCCCGTGCCGCTCCCGCGATGATGTGGCTAAAGACCGCGCGATTGCGCCATCCGGCCTTGACGAACCTTAAAGCGCGGCTGGCAAGCCTTGTCTTTGGGACCGGGTTCGCGATGCAGACGACGCACGGCGACCCGTCTGCATGAAACGGCGAGCGTCCGGGTGGGTTGCTCTCCTCATGTTGTGCTGGGCTGCCGCGGTGCAGGCGCACAAGCCGAGCGACAGTTACCTGACGCTTACCGTCAGCGACAAAACGATTGCGGGCCGATGGGATATCGCACTTCGCGACCTGGACAATCCGCTTATCCTCGATGCCGACGGGGACGGCTTGCTGACGTGGGGCGAGGTCCGCGTCCGCGAAGCGGACATCAAGTCGTATGCCTTCACACGGATCAAGCTTACGGGTGACGGACAAGCGTGCGCGATTCATCCAGGGGACATGCTGATCGACCACCACAGCGACGGCGCGTACGCGGTGCTCGAATTTGAGGTGGCCTGTCCAACTCGACCGACCCGGCTCGGCATCGACTACCGATTGTTTGCCGACGTCGACACGTTGCACAAAGGCCTTGTGCACGTCGTGAGCAACGGCGCGACAACGACGGCTATTCTTGGGCTCAGTCATCCGACCGAGATCCTGGACATACGCGGGAAGGGAGTCGGGCGCGCCTTCATCGATTTCGTCGGGGAGGGCATGTGGCACATCTGGCGCGGCTTCGACCACGCCTTATTCCTTCTGTCGCTGATGTTGCCGGCAGCTTGCGTCTTGCACGGGAAAAAATGGCACCCTGCCGACTCTCCGGGTGCCGTGGCGATCGATGTATTGAAGCTGGTCACCGCGTTCACGGCTGCGCATGCAATCACGCTGTCTCTCGCCACGCTGCACCTCGTGGCGTTGCCGTCGCGGTGGGTGGAAGTCGCTATCGCCGTGACGATCCTGCTTTCCGCTCTTAACAATATTGTTCCGCTGGTGCGCAGGCGCCGTTGGCTGGTCGCGTTTTCTTTTGGCTTGATCCACGGCTTCGGTTTCGCAAGCGTGCTCACCGATATGGCCCTCCCGACATCTCTTCTTGCGGCTGCCCTTGCCGGGTTCAATATCGGTGTGGAATTGGGGCAGATCTCGCTGGTCCTGCTGCTATTGCCCATTCTTTACATCTATCGGTCAAGTCGTTGGTTTCGCCTGGCCACCCTGTACGGCGGATCGGCAGCCATCACGGTTTTCGCGACCATGTGGATTTATGAACGAACGACCGGGATGACAGTGCTTGCACTTTAGATGCCCTTGACGGCCATTGAGATGACCGCTCAAGAGAGAAGCAACGCACGTTGACTGAGACTGAGGACGAGAAGCCCGATCGCCGCGGCCCAACTACCCGCGACGCGCACGGCAATGGCGATCCAGGTGGGCCGTAGCCGCAGCAAGAATGATGTCACCGCAACCATGTAGGCGATCAGGACGAAGCTCGCGACCACCATGCCCGCTATGAAAACGCCTGGGCGGATTTGACCCACGATGGCTGATCCGTTTGCGTACCCGTGGGTCAGGCCGACCCCGACAGATAAAATCAAAATCAGCCATGACGGCAGCGTAAAGGCAGCCGCCAGGAGGGAACCCAGCAACACGGCCGAGACAACGTTGAATAGGAGAACACCGCGCAGATCAGGAACTGAAAGGGCGGTGCACGCGCCGGCCGCCATGGCGGCCGGAAAGGCCCAAAGCACGAATTCACATCGCTTCAGGCCGTTTTGCCCTGCCAGCGCGCCGAGCACCAGCATGGGCAATACATGTTCCGGCGACGTCAGCGGATGCAACATCCCGGCGTAAAAGTCGCCCGCGCCTTGGTACACGGCGTGTGCTTCGGCTGATGCAAGCAGCATCAGCACACTCAGTCCGACAGCGGCTTGCCGGACCACTCGGTGCAATGCGCGCATGCGTCACGCTCCCCGAATGGCGTACGTGAGGAAATAGACACCGCAGCCGGAGATGAGGGCTCCTCCTGCTCGCAGTGCATAGCCGCCTGCCTTCCAGCGATTGACTGTGCCGGTCAGGATGCCAATTGCATGAAGTGTGCCGGTGGCCGCGACGAAGCCGATCGCATAGGTCATCGCGTTCGCGGACCCGGGCAGTTCCGCCCCGTGTGCGTGTCCATGGCAAATGGCGAACAGGGCAACCAGCAGACCCGCAATCCAGAGCGGCGGCGTCAACGCAAGCGCCACCGCCGCACCGAGCGCCAGCGCCGATAACGCAATGCCGACCTCAATCCCCGGAATCGGGACGCCCAGGCCGCCGAGAACAGCGCCGAAGGCCATGACGATCGGGAACGTGACCGGCAGCAGCCAAATCGCCGGTCTCCCCAACTGGGCACCCCACAATCCGACTGCAACCATCGCGACGACATGATCCAGGCCGGAAACCGGATGTCTGAATCCGGCGAGCAAGCCACCGGAAATGTCGCCTTGGCCGATATGCGCGAATGCGATGACGGGAACAAGACACCCATACCCGAATATAAGTACCGCATGGATCGCGTGTCGCATTCCGAAAGTCATGATGATCCTTTCGAGGCGTCTGCACCATCAAGCACCGGACTCAGCACGTATCGGAGTTAGCTATTTCCGGCTTCGTTCAATCATCCGATGGTGCGTCTTCCATAACCTATCCGGTGTTCCCCAACACTATAGGTCGCTTGCAGCGAGTCGCCAACGGGGTTGGTGCACGGATAGGAATTTGAAAGGATCCGTCGCAGTAAGGGACGTTGCTATGCTGTAGCTCTTACAAGAATGAAGCGAACGACGATGAAAGGGCCGGAACCGGCAGTAGGCAAGGTGATGAAGCGGTTGCACTATCCGTTCGAGGTCATCCTGGTGTGCGTGCGCTGGTACGTGGCTTTTCCGCTGAGCTTGCGCAATCTGGAACGGGGAAGTGCGGTCGATCATTCCACGGTGCACCGCTGGGCGATCAACCTTTTGCCAGTGCTTGAGAAGGCGATCCGCCGGTGCGAGCGTGCAGTCGGCAAGAGCTGGCAAATGGATGAGATCTACGTGAAGGCTCGGGACGAATGGAGATATCTTTATCAGGCCGTGGACAAGGAAGGCAACACGGTTGACTCTCTGCTACGAGCCAGACGGAACAAGGCTGTGCCCGGCGCTACTTTGAAAAGTCAATTAATCAGAACGGTGCCCCGGAGACGGTGACGATCGATAAGAGCGAAGCCAATCTGGCCGCGCTCGATGGTATCAACGCCGAGTGAGAAACGCCCATCAAGATTCGCCAGAACAAGTCCCTGAACAACATCATCGAGGGTCAAGCGGTACACTCGAGTGATGCTCGGATTCGGGAGTTTTCGTTGCGCCTGCGTCATTCTGGGTGGCATCGAGACCATGCACATGATCGCCAAAGGGCAGATGAAACACGCCGGCAAAGTCAAGCCATCTTCAGTCAGCTAGTTCTACTCGTTAGTTAAGTAAGTCATCCTTATAATATAACCTTCGCTCATCTCAATCGCCTTACCGCGACAAAACCTTGTTGCGTCCCCTTGTGTCACATCATTCCGCCCATGCCGCCTGGACTTCCCGTGCCGCCCGTCCCGGTTCCGCCGGTCCCACCCGTGCTCGGGCCTGGCGCCGTCACAATCGGATGTGCGGCGCCCATCGTCGTCATAAGCGCGACTGCGCTGCCGCTCGGCTCGCCGTTGGCGTCGATTGCGCCACGGGCAAGGAGTGACCGGAGATCACTGTCCACGCCTGGCTGACCGACAGCGAACGGGGTGACAAGGAAATTGGGTGTGGATAGCGTCACTCCGTACGTTTGCTGAAGATTTTGTACGACAGCTGCCTGCGCGGCCAGCACGTCGCCCTGACTCGCCAGCGCCTGCTGAAACCGCGTATTCGTGGTGAAGCCGCCGATGAGCCCGCTTTCGTTCGTGCCGAGCTGTGCCGCCAGATACGACAGCAACAGTTCCGTTTCCGGCGTGACGTTGTACGTCCCGCCAGCGAACGCAGCCGAGTGCAGCACCGTCCCGCCCGATGTCGCAGTGATCATGCACGGCAGCACCGCGCCAAGCGTCGCCTGGTAATTTCCGTTTGCATCTGCGCCGACCGATATCGAACCCTGTGCGCAATTGATATTGGTCGTTGCGTTCGCGAGCGCCTTGCCAGTCGCTGCCGTACCGGTGAACGTGACCGTGGACATGCTGTTTGCGCCACCGCCGCCTCCGCCTCCGCCACAGGCAGCGAACAACGCAACGGATGCAATCAGCAGCAGTCCGCCGGCGGATCGAATGACGTGCCCTTGTCGAATGCTCATCGAAGTCTGCCGCAGGTTCGGATATGCCGTATAAACGGTTTGCCGCCGCGATCTATTCCATCATTCACGCAAAGATTGTTGCTGCGCGGTCAGGGCGTGACGAGCAAAGATGTATGCAGGCCCATCGCGTAGTGGCCTGGCGTGTTGCAGATTAGTACGTAGCGGCCAGGTGCCAACTTGAGTGTCAAGCGCTTGTTCTTGCCGGGGTCGATGTCCTCCACCTCTCCCATTTTTTTTAACCGGCTCTCCGACACTTGTCCATTTTTAACTGGCAGCTTGTCGGCGGCCAAGTCCGTTTTAAGAACGACGAGTTCATGTGTCAGACCAGTGTCCGGTGCGTTGCTTACCTCGAACGTTACAGTGCCTGCCTTGACGTGACTGGCGTCAAGCTGGATCGCGTTCATGAGCACCGTGGCTTTTATCATCTCCCCTGCGTAACCAGGGCCGCAAACGAGGCCGAGCGCGGCCACACCAAGGAAGACTGCAGTGCGTGGGCTTGAGAACATGATGTTTTCCTCTACGAATATCGCGAGTATCCGCGTGTGGTTGACCGCCCTACGCGTGATGCGAGGTGCAGGACGTTTCATTGCGAAGGTCCGGACGAAGCGTTAGGAGCGGCGTGCAGTCGATCGACACCAAGATGCGTCTGTAGCTGATATTTGCGCGTTGCTCACACCGCTGTCCGAGTCGTAGTCGTCGCGCACGGCGGCGAATTTCAAGCGCGAACGCGTGTCGATCGTTGATCATTCAGCTCACCTCCTCACTACCGTAACAAAACGACCAGCACAGCCGACTTATTCCAGTGTCCCAGAACTATTTTCGTGTCGGTCGCTATCCGATGAAGTCCTGAAAATTGAAGTAAGAGTAAAACGAAGTCGGTTTCCCCACGCCAACCGCTGAGT
>JGI12635J15846_10000554_pt1 | contig 32235 bp, 24 predicted proteins | sample BlaSpr_A8_OM2_M2_FD_15846 | JGI IMG/M metagenome (IMG submission 15846)
CCCCCGCCCTTCCTCGAGCAGCCTGAGATTCTTTTTGGCAATCGCCGTGAGATGACCGGACTTCGAACGCGAGGATGGAATACCAACCCTCTTTTCTCGATCCGCACCAAGCCTGCAACATAGCCTTCATGCGCTCGCTTAGGTGGTGAGTTCATCGCGTCTGATCGGACTACCGCGGCCAGCAAGCAACTCAGGCAAAACGACCGCGTTTCTCATGTTAAAAGAAGTCTTCGCAGATACTGACGCAGCAGATTTTCCCACAAAATTCTGTCGCCACTCTAAACGATCAGAAGTTCAATTTCACCGCGGCCTGCATAATACGCGGCGGAGAGGCGCTGATGGCTTGGCCAAAAGTGTTGCTGCCAATGTTGCCATCGACGGAGCTGGGACCGTTGAACTGGGTGTGATTGAAGAGGTTGAAGGCTTCAACCCGAAAGAGAAGAGCTTTCGACTCATTCAAGGAGAGTTTTTTGGCGACGGCGGTATCGAAGTTATCCGCCCCCGGGCCGTAAAAGAATCGGCGTCTTGCAGTGCCGGGGGTACCGAGAGCATTCATCCTGAAAGCCATCGTGTCGAAGTAGTTGTTTCCGTTGGTGCGAGGATTGTGATTGAGATGAAGTGAACCGTCGGTATAGTCGGGCTCATCAATGCTGCTGTTGTTGATGCCGTTGGGATTGGTTCCAATGAGGGAGTTGTCGCCGTTGTTGACCATCGTAATCGGAAAGCCGCTGGCGATATGGGTGATTCCGGATACCGACCATCCTGTAGTCAGGCGGCTGGGTTTGAAGAACTGATCGAAGGGCAATTGGTACTCGTAACTGACGACGAAGTTATGTTTTACGTCGAAGGCAGAGAGGCCGTAGCTCAACGCAGGGTTGAAGGGATTAACCTCTTCGCCGATGTTGGAAGACTGGTCGAGTGATTTGCCGTAGGTGTAAGCCGCGGAGAACTGGAGGCGACCGCTGGTGTGGCGGGCGCTGAGTTCGAGGGAGTTGTAGTTCGCGTGTCCGATGTTCGATTGCAGGGCGTTGCTGCCGAAGTTGGAACCGAGGGGACCACGGGTTCCGTTGATCTGACCGCCGCCAATTGGAAAATAGACGGTATCTTCGCCGCCGGGGCCACAGGTGAGAGTGCCGGGCATGACCTCGCTGGGCTGGCTCAGGCTGAGACAGAGGGCGGGATTGCCAGCGTTGGGTTCGATGAGAACGCGTTGGCGATGGCTGCTATTGCCGACGTAGGTTGTGGTGAAAACAGTGTTGGGGCCGGCTTGGCGTTCGAGAGAGAACATCCACTCTTCGGTATAAGGGGTTCGGTTATGGATGTCGTATCCGGGAATTCCTTCGATAGGCTCATAGTTTCCCCAATCGATATTTGGATCGGGGTTATTGCGCGAGGAGTTGAGGGGCGCAAAAATGTAGGGGAAGGGCTGACCGTTGCTTTGGCCACTGGCCGCCGTGATGAAGGGCGTCGCGAAGAGCGGAGGAGCAGGGCTGGTGTAGGTGGTGCCGTAGGGCGCGTTGGCGGCGAGAACGCTGATCGAGAGCGCATCGATGGCGGTGTAGAAGGTCCCGAAGCTGGTACGAATGCTGGTGGTGCCGGGTGCTCCTAGGAGAGTGGAGAGAATGCCGTTGTTAGCGTGAGGAGACCAGGCGAGACCGACGCGGGGAGCGAAGCCGCGGTTGTCAATGGGCGAGAGAGTGTTGGGAACTCCGGGGTCGCCGGGATAGAGGATGCCCGGAGGCGCGCCAGGGAAGACGAGGGATTGTGCTCCCGGAACGAAGGTAGAGATCTGGTTGTACTTCTCGGACCAGGGCGCGATGCGATCCCAGCGAAGGCCGTAATTGATAGTGAGGTTGGAGAGCGCGTGCCAGCTATCTTGCGCGAAGAGCCCAGCGTATTTGTTGCGGGCGTAGAAGGGATTGAGCTGGCTCTGGTTGTACTGGCTGGGGACGCCGATGAGGAAGTCGGCGAAGTCAACACCGGTCTCGGTGCCAGAGAAGACGAAGCTGCCGTTGAACTGGGCGATGGGATTGGCGTTGATCTGATCAGCGTGAAAGGCTCCGCCGAACTTTAGGGTGTGGTTGCCAAGGACCTTGGAGAAGGTATCGGTGACCTGGTAGGTGTTATTGGTCTGGATGAGTTGATTGGCTGCGGCGCCGGTGGAGAAGCCGTTGAGGTTAAGATTTTCGACGCTCTGGCCTTTGGGATCGAGGGCGACAATGCTGGTCGAGCCGTCGGGATTTTGGAACCCCTGCGAGGCTAGGCTGACATTGCGACCGCCGACGGGCTGACCAAGATTGTTCACGTCGCGCATGTAGCTGATGTGGAGTTCGTTGACAGAGGTCGCGTTGAAGCTCTTGGTATCGCCGAGAGCGAGGAGCTGGGCACGGCCGGTGGTGAGGGCGTTGAAGCCGGGGACGCTGGCTCCGCTTTGCGCTACGGGGTAAGGGTTGTCCAGATTGAAGTCGTCGATGAAGTAGTAGGCGGAGAGAAGGCCAAGACGGGTGTTGCCGTCGATACGGAGACCGGCTTTGTCGTCTCGGAGGATCTGGTTGAACGAGGAAGTCGCAAAGCCGTTGGCGGTGTTAGGAGCAGGGATGTACTGGAGCATGCGCTGTGCCGGAGTCGACCATGCACTCTGCGGAATGGCGGCATCAGGCAGAACGCAGGCCTGTGCGCCGGTGGCGCTGCAACCGGGATAGTTGTAGGCCTCGCCATTGGTAACGGGATGGCCTAGTCTCTGCGAAAGAAGGCTGGCGAGATAAGGACCGCTGACAAAGGTGAGTGGCTGCTTGGTCACAGGATCGTAAAAGTTGTTGGCGGCACGGTCAAAGAGATCTCCAGTTCGATCCGCATTCGATGGCACACTGATGTTGCCGGTGTCGATGCCCTGAGTCTGGCGGGTGCCTTGATAGTCTGCGAAGAAGAAGATTTTGTCTTTGTGTATGGGACCACCGACGGTGCCGCCGAACTGGTTCTGGCGGAAGACGCCGCGGGTTGGCGAGAAGTAGTTGCGTGCGTCGAGTGCGGTGTTGCGGAGGAAGTCGAAGGCACCGCCATGAAAGCGATTAGTGCCGGATTTTGTAATGACACTGATCTGACCCCCGCTGAACTCGCCATACTCCGCGTCAAAGTTGCTGGTCAGAATGCGGAACTCTTCAATGGAATCGAGATTGGGGATGATGGCGGTGCCGGCGTTGACGCCCTCTTCAGCATCACTGCCATTGACGAGGAAGAAGTTGGAGAACTCTCGCTGACCGTTGACCGAGAGATTGCCGGGATTGAGATCGCCGGAGGGGTTGAGAACGGTGGCACCCACGTCCTGCACAGTAGTCGCATTGATCGATGTGGCCGGGGCAACTCCAGCCTGGAGCGAAAGGAGATCAGTGTAGCTGCGGCCGTTGAGCGGCACGGCAGAGATCTGTCTGCCGCTGATAACCTGGCCAAGCTGTGAGCTGGTCGTTTCGACGTGGATTGTGTCGTCATTCACACTGACAGTTTGTTCGACGCTGCCGACATCGAGAGCGGCGTCGAGACGGAGCGCTGCGTTCGTGTCGAGCGTTATGTCCTTGAGCTCGTAACCGCGGAAGCCAGTTGCTTGAATCGCAAGGTTATAGTGGCCAACCGAAAGAACAGGAAGGATGTAGTAGCCGTTCGAGTCGGTCCGAGTGTGGTGCGAAATACCAGTGCTGGTTTCAGTAACGCTCACGTCGGCGTTGGGAATGACTCTCTCGGATGGATCCTTGACGACCCCCGAGATACTTCCGCCGACTGAGGCCCATGCCATTGCGGTAGAAAGCGCGATGACGAGGCAGAAGGCTCTGAAGGTGGTGCGAACGAGGGCATTGGCTGGGCTCTGCATGTTTCTTTCGATCTCTCTTCTGTCTTTTGCTATTTTCATTGTGCGCGTGCTCAATGAGGCCACGTTATTGAATCGTGATCGGAACGTTGACTGTGGTCTGTATCTGCGAGGAACCAGTGCCGGAGTTCCCTGTGACGACAACGATAGTTCCCCTTGGGGGTACCGGCGTCGGTCGTAGCCGCGCCGCCGCTGCATCCAATAGAAAAGCAGAGAAGGCTGAAGGAAAGAAGCACGAGCAAATTGTTTCGCCGGCGCTTGTTTCCGGGAACCGCGAATAGAAGGAGACCGGCATTCGTGTCGTTTTGCTCGGAGAGCGGAACGAGGAGATCCCGCAGAACGAGGGTCTGCTCCGGGAGACCTACCAATGAAGTGTCGGCCTGCTGGATGCCTTCGACGATGATCGCGCCGGTAGCACCGCCCCGTACCTGGCCTTCGCCGAAGCCGTGCGGATGAGGATGATACCAATAAAGCCCCGACGGTTCATTCCTGGGAATCTGTACGGAATCATCGAACTCCTGCCCCGGCTGAACCAGCGTATTGACGACCTCGTCGGAGTAACACGTCGGACTTACGTTGAGCCCATGGAAGTGGAGATTACTCGCAGAAGCGGACATGGCCCCACCGCTGCAGGGAGAGCTGTCACTGTCTGATGCGCTGCTATCGTGCCACGTGACCTGCATACCTGCGGCTACTCCCTTCGCCGAGACCGACGTCATGGACGCCATATTAGGCATGACCTCCGGCACGACTGGAGCCAGCCCAGCAGGCAGCTGGTTGTCGAAGTGAATCAAGAGGGTATCGCCTGGATTGACCCGCAGCGTGGGCGACACCAAACCAGTACTCGTCACATAGCAGTAGCGCTGCCGCCCAGTGGCATCAACATCTGTCTGCAAGTTCAGAGTGACTTCGAGCACTCCGTTCTGANTGACGAGGTCGGCGGGAGCCAGGGCAGTGGAACCTTCCGCGATATCGTGGCAAGCGNCGCCCACGCGAGAGGAAGCAAGCGGCCCAGTACCCAACTTTTCCNTGTCCTGTGCCAATGTCGCTCCGCGTCCACTGCGACTTTGCCCGTATGCGACCGTCGAGAAGACAATTGAAAAAAGCAAACCCGAGATTAGGATCGGACGCCGGTATCGCACTGAAAAAGAGCCGATTACGGTCAGAAAAGAGGCATTTTCATTGCCCGAAAGTCTATAGATCACAAAAGCTCTCCGAGAAGGTTGAACAAGGTAATTCTTTTAATATAGGACCTAATCAGTCCCTATTCATTTGAGACTAATTCAGTCCTTGATTGAGAACAAGCCTCTCTTCGTGAACTTTAGAGGAATCTATGAGAAATGTTGATCGCATTAGACTCGGTTACTATCCGTTGCCCGAGGAAGAGATGAGACGCCTGCGAAACCTGGAGTGCCCGGCGAATTTTGTACTAGTTAGAAACATAAGAAACTGGGAGAAGCTTGAGATGGCACGAGGCAAGAGGTATCAACCAGCTAGTGAACCTGCTTTTACAGATTGAAGTTGCTATGGGAATACTCCCCAGCTGCAGGCACCGTCTCGACGTCGTATCCGGGCATACTGATGGATCGCGTCCACGAATTCCGCGGTCCGTTCTGGAATGACAGAGTATTCGATCGTAACCAGCACGGGCCCCTGCTCAAAGGCATCCTCTCTGACAACAACAGGCATGCGCCAGTGGTTCCAGGGACTCAGGTCCGTGGGCGCATCAGGAAGCTTTGCGAAAAGCACGAGCACGGTAGTCGCGATTGTTCCAATCCCGGCTGAAGCGAGAGCAATCCCAACGCCCTCTCTCTGGGCGACTGCGCCCCAGACCGCGCTCCCAAGAGCGAAACTTCCCTGAAAAACCAGAATGAAGACCGCAAGAACTCGCGCCCGCACCCACTCTGGCGCCAGGTTCTGTACCAGAGTGTTGATCAGAGAGACGAAAAGCACCCATGCCGCACCGCCAATCAGCATGACGGGAGCGAGTGTGCTCAACCGGTGAAAGCCACTGATCATTGCAATCGCAGTCCCGAGGATCACTACTCCCGACGAGACAATAACTTCAGTCGACCATCTCGCGCAGGCCGGCTGCATGATCAAAGCACCGAAAACTGCGCCAACCCCAAAGAATCCGAGCAAGAGTCCATAGCCTGTTGCGCTCTTATTGACGTTGTGTGCAACCGTTGGCAGTAACGCAAAGAGCGCGCTTGAGAAAAATATGACTACGCCTGTCCGAACCACTACGGTGAGAATCGCGGGTGAATAGCGGACATAGCGAATGGCGGCAACCGTCGCTCCTGTGAACGTCTCCGGTGGCGCGGTCAGCTTGCGAACTGGCCTTTTCCACTTTGCAACAACCAGAATGACCCCGAAAAACGCTATGAAGTTTGTCACAAATGCCGTGGCGACGCCGGCGGCGGCTATGACTACACCGGCAAGCGCAGGTCCAACAGCTCGGGCAAAGTTGAATTCGATCCCATTCAGTGCTGACGCTGACGCGAGGTCTTCCCTGGGCACCAATTCAGGCAGGATTGAGCGCCACGACGGGGTTTCGAATGCATCCCCCGCCGAGAGCGCGAACGTCAATACCAGCAGCAGCCAGGGGGACATAAATCCGCCGATGGTCAGCACGCAGAGGAGGAGTGCCACGCCCGCCATCCATGCTTCGGTGGCGAGAATCAGCTTGCGGCGGTCGACGATATCTCCAGCAGAACCGGCGGGGAGTGATAGCAGAAAATAGGGCAGAGACGAAGCGGTTTGCGTGAGTGCGACGTAAATCGGCCCGGCATGGAGTGACACCATCAACCACGCAGCGCCAACACTCTGCATGAACGTGCCGATATCGGAGACGACATTTGCGGCCAACAGATTGCGGAAGGTTGGCACGCGCAACGGTCGCCACAAACTCGACGCCCCCCGTGGGGCCGACCTCTTTTCAGCGNTATCTGTCAATTGGCTGTGCCCCCGTCTCTTATTTGGTGGCCCTCGGTCCTAACCAGTCCGGCGACTCTAGCCTCAAAATCTCGGCAGGCTGTCCTCTCGTTTGTGGCCATTTTTGTGATTCATCAATCCTATTCTCTGGGCAGGCCGCGGGTCCTCGGAGTTCCAACCGCCGTTATCGAGTTGCTCGCCGACGAGACAGCGCTCCAGGCTCTCCATCGGGCGCCCAAAACTAGCCGCCGAGCGCTAGCACTCCTCCGTTGATGCAAGGCTCCACTTCGCCCTCAAAAAACGGTTTCCCGCCGAATTCCGGTGAACGCAAATCCCAGCGGCGAGATTGTCCCACCGCAGGCCCGCCTCCAAGAGTGCCACTGCCGACTCGACGGCAGGTCCGGCGCGGTCGACGCCGGTCGCGCGTAATAGCAGCAAAGTGAAGCGTGTCCGCTCCCTGGCGGGCGAGAATTTCAGCTCCGATCCCTTCGCGTGGGAGCGCGCGCTCTGCGGCGATTGTCATCGGGGGAGGAGTTCAGCCTATGCAACACCACCTGCTCCTCAATGACTTAACATTCAAAACAACTCACCCGGAACACCCGAGGACTCCCTGTTCAGGCGTCAATGAGTGACTCGCCCTCTATGCAACAACTGGACTCAGTAGTAACTAAGAGGCATTTGTTCTGGTTATCCTTTTTGGCGCCATTTCAATTGCCTGAGAGAGCAAGAATGTCCGGAAGATACCGACGATACCTGTTGGTTCTGGACCGGCAGGAGATGCCATTGAGAATCGCCTCGACAGTTTCAACCCCTGTACTCTAGCGATCTTTAGCGTTCCAAGAGAAAGCTGATTTCGGACTGCCCACCTCGAGACGAAGGTGATTCCAAGGCCGGCTTCGACCGCATTCAGCAGACCTTCGGTCGAGTCGAGCTCCATGCTAATCGTCAGATCCTTCGTTTTCACTCCGGCCTTCGAAAGTGCTTGCTCCACCACTCTTCTTGAGCCCGAGCCAAATTCGCGCATGAGTAAAGGTTCGCTCTTCAGATCCTCCACATTAATATCGTGATTGGCCCATCCATGAGTTGCGGGGACAACGAGTACCATGTGATCCTCCATGAACGGTTCTATATGGAGATCTTTCCGCTGTTCAGGACCTTCGATCAGCGCCAGCTGAATCTCTCGCGCGAAGAGGGCTTCGAGCATCTCATCTGTATTCCCGCTGCGAGCCGTGACTCTGACTTTAGGGTTTGAGCGGCGAAATGCAGCGACGAAGGTTGGTAGGAGGTATTGACCGATGGTCTGGGAGGCTCCCAGAGCGAGTTCGCCCGCATGTTGTCCAAATGCCTCTGCCACCGCGGAAAAGGCTTCGTCGGAGAGCTCCTTCATTCTCTCTGCAAAGGGCAGCAGCGCCTTTCCCCCGGCTGTCAGCGCGATATGTCCACCCCCGCGATCGAATAGAGGTACGCCGAACTCATCTTCAAGCGCCTTGATCTGCTGAGTGATTGCGGGTTGCGTGAGCAACAGTTCTTCTGCGGCCCGGCTGAAGTTCAGATGCTGTGCGACCGCCCTGAATACTCGAATGCGGAAATTCTCTATCATGACCCTATTCGTCTCCTGTTTCCCTTGAAAGTCCAAAGGACCGCGCCTGTTTTAATGATCACAGCTTGTATGTCGAGACCTAATCTTCATTGCGCTGGCTCCGGGCTGGCAATGGCATATAGGGACCCACGCGAGATTGTACGAGCAATCAACGAGGCGAGCAGATTGCATGGCAGAATGATCGCCAGAAGATGCCATTGNCCGGTAAGCTCTACTGCCATCAGAGCTGCCATTAAAGGAGCGTGCGTCACAGCAGCCATCAGCAGTCCCATACCGCAGATAGCCAAAATTGCCGGCTCCGGATTGTGCAGTAAGTGACCTGTGGCTAGACCGAGGGCAGCACCGGCGAACAGTGTAGGCGTGAAGACTCCTCCCACCGTGCCTGTTCCCACGCAGAATGTTGTAGCAATCAGGCGACACACAAGCACACCGGCGATTCCAAGGAGCATAGTTTTATCCTGCAAAATTCCCAGGAGCGCGGCGTCGCCGTTTCCCCAAACCTTAGGCTCGATTAGAGCGAGCACACCCACTGCGAGGCCGCTCCATAGCAGTGCGAAGGGCAGACGCTTCGCTGCTCCGGAGAAATGAAGAAGCTTTTGATAGGCTGGGCCAACTGCACCCAGAACAAGAGCAAGCGGGAGAACCCAAAGGAGATGGTGCGTAATCGGCAATGATCCTCTTACCGGGAAGAGAGGACCAACGCCCAGGAAAAGGCGGCTAATGAGCCAACCAGTGCTGGAGGCCAGGAGCAGCCGAGGAATGTCGTTCCATACCCACTCGCCCAGGACGATCTCTGTGGCAAAGAACACCCCGGCGATCGGTGCCTGATAGGCTGCCGCGACCGCGGCTGCAACGCCATAGGCTACCTGCCGCGACAACGACAGATTCCGCAAGGGAGATCGTTCTCCTACCCATGAGGAGATTGCGGCGGCGAACTGAATCATCGATCCCTCCCGCCCAATCGCCGCGCCGGTGGCTACGGAAAATGCGGAGGAAACGGTCCGCCATACCGTCGAAAGAAGAGGAATTCGGCCATTTCTGAGACGAACGGCTTCCACATAGTCTTCAAAGCGCAAATCCGGTGCCCACCTCCGCATCATCCAGACCACAAGAGTCGCTAACGCAGCTCCGATGACGGGAGTCAGGATACGTCGCGCGGGCGGCAACGTTGCTGCCGCGATAGGCAACATTCCCGTCTGCTGGACAAAGACCCACTGAAGAAGGCGAAAGAAGAGCCGGACTGCGACACAGGCCGAGCCACTAGCTGCTCCGAGAACAATAGCCCAGACACTAGGTGCCAGCCACGATTTCACCGTCCGCTCAGTGCTTCTGGCGTTGGTGACCGTTGCGGTGGTCATGCAGCTACCAACTCTCCGGTTAACTCGGGTGTTGCAACTCCTGTCCCTGTCTTTTCAGGGAGTGCGCATTGCGGCCTCATGCGATCGGCGAGTGTCGAGGCAAGCTCAACGGCCTGCTGGCGGATTTCAGGAACGGCGATGGACTCGAGAAGGTCGCCGAGGCGGCCCGGGCCAAGATTGAAGATAATCTCTGAAGTGTGACCACCGGCGTCGATGACCGCCCCGTTCTGTGAGCAATGGAATCCAGCACCTAAAGGACCGGAGGTTACGAGTCCTCTCCTGAAAAGGTTTTGGAGAAGAGTTGAACGGACGCGGCGGTAGTTCATGCTCGGTCCAGTGCAGTTGATGACTCGACCCGCATAGAAGCTTTCACTGTGATCCTGTGAACGAACAGTTATGTAGGCGCCTGCAGGAGAGGCATCGATGGCCCTAAGATGGCCTTCACGGATCTCCAGAGTACCGTTCCGAAGCTCGGACTCGATGATGTCGGCGATCGGTGGCGCCATGCGGTGACGCATCACATCCCATCTGCGCTGCAAGTGGCGGCGAAAGCGCTTCTTTTCCTCGATCGACAGGCGGAGCCACAGTTCGTTGGTCGTCTCACGGAGGCTATCGAATGCGGCTCGCCACTCCGCACCTTCACGAATTGCCGTGCGCAGAGCGTGGAGATATGCGACACAGGTCGCCGGTGTATCCGATGGAATTGCAGCTGATCGCAATGACGTGTAATCGTCATGCCGATTCGGGAAGATGCCGTGACGAGACACAGCAATGATCCGTCCACGGTGTCCGAGTTCGCGCAATCTCAGCACGACATCGACCCCGGTCAGACCTGTTCCGATGAGAGCAACAGGCGCGTGGGGATGCAATCCCTCGTACGTTTCCGCAGCCCATGCATTGTGGCGATACAAACCCGAATCGGCGGCGGCCTTTGTGATTCCTGGAAGAGGAGCGGGGTCGAAGTTTCCGGTTGCCAGAACGATCAGATCGGCCCGTAGCTCGCAGCCGTTATCCAACGTGAGCACGGCCCCGGAGTCGTGCAGACGGACATCCACGACTGTCGCGATCTCCTGTTCGACCGGGCTCGTCGATGCCAGGAGGGATTGGATGTACCGTCCAAATACCGCTCGCGGAGCAAAGGTCTTCTCCGTTGCAGTCGGGTCGTGATTCTCGCGAAGCCAATTGAGGAAGTGATCTGGTTGATCGGGCAGTGCACTGATCTTCCCTGCAGGAACATTCAACAGGTGGCGGAGGCTCGGAGTCGAATACGCCAGGCCAAGCCCGAAACCAGGTCGCTGGTCGATGAGAATCACACGCGCCGGCGTTCCCTGCCGAACCAGATGAAGCGCCGTGAGGGTTCCACTTACCCCTCCACCAATGATTGCGATTATCGTGATTGGTACTTTCCGTGTAGTCATGTTTCGACATTAGGACGAAACTTGCGCCAACGGAATTCGCAAATTCTTATGCCATATAAGCAGCGCCCTGATATCGATTCGAAGAGTTTTTTGCTTATACGGCATCACTTTTACTGCTTGGACATTGCGCCCTTTGTGGATCGAAACTGTATTTCGAAAAGGAGAAACACCATGAACAACATCATCAAATCCACACTCGCACTTGGTCTAGTGGTCGCAGTAGCGGTTCTACCTACATCGCCGGCAGAGGCGGAGATCCACTCGAGGTCGAAGGATCTGGTAGTCATGGAAGCTCGTGATCTTCCGGAACAGGCGCAGGCACGGGGCAACTCACTCTTTCTTCACTCTGACAATGCAGGAAGCACGTATCTTTATGTCGAGCAGCAACAGGGTGGTCGTCTATCAGTCTTTGATGTTACGGACCCGGCTCACATCAAGCTGGTAATGAGCACGCCGTTGGCAGCACAGGGCGCTTTTGATTTCATTCGTCCTCTCGGCGACGATGCTGAACTCGTGTATTTCCGTGACGGTCAGAAGGAAGCCGTGCTCGATCTACGGAAGGCCAGCAGGCCTGTATTTCGGGTGATCTCGACGGTGACAGACCTCGACCAGGCTGAGCCCTTGGGAGAGAGCGGTTTTCTGGTCACGAGCCAACCCTACAAGTACGTCTCTGCAGTTGGGCGTAACTACCAGGTAATCGATATCGCCGCTTCTGCTCAACTAGCCACAGTCAAGGACGTGAGACATCGGGTGACCAACAATGAAACAGGCACCACGTTTCTACTTGGCCCCAACGGGCTTACGGTTGTAAGACGCCTCAGTGTCGAGAACGACTACAAGGTGCATCAGATGCAGATGGAGGGAAACTAAGCCTATGGCAAAGCGGGTTAGAGGGATCAAGCTTCGCTCATATGTCCACGGATGACCACCCCTTTGAGCAAGTGGGCGGAAGACAACACCGGGGATGTTGAGTTTGTTCACGGATGCCGGTGCGAGTGAGACCTCCATACCCGTGAAACTTCCCTGTTGATATATATCAAATTCGAGAACTTTAGGAGAGCTAGCGATCATAAGGGGATTTGGAATGCGAATCGTAAGCATTCCCAAACTCATTTGTATGAATTACGATCCCGTCGCGCGCCGCGGGGACACTCAGCGTACCGAGATCGACGTCTCGTGCAGGAAGACGTACGAGACGAGTTAAGCCATCGAGAACGGACTGTGGCATGCCTTCGATCCAGAGATGCATCTTGTAATCGCCTGATGGAATATTGCGAATCACGAATGAATCATTTGCATCAGCAACTGCGTAAAGAGGCGTTGAGAGCGCTAGAACGACCGCGCTCATCTCCGGATGGATATTGCAAAAAATATAGGAAACGCCTTCTCTGGAAAAAGTGACCGACTTGCTCTGGCCAGCTTCATAGAGGCCGAGATCGAAGCGTTTGCCATCGAAAAGTGAGAAGACGTTGTGAAAGAAAGGATCAGCATTGGGGAACTGAACCACAGTGCCTACCGGAATGATCTGGAGATGTGGGATGAACGTGCGATTTTTTTGCAGCAAGGTGTAATGCCCATGGGGCAAGAACGGAAGAGTGGGTGTACCTGCCAGTGGCTCCAGCCAAATGACGGCAGGTATGGTTCTATGCTTTCCTGGCTGAGGTGAAACGATGTGAAGCCGCACTTCCGCTACTGGCACCTCCGAAGAACGGTTCTGCGCACACATCATCCCTGATGCCAAGGCGAAACCACAGAGTAGCCATTTGCGGATATGCTTCTTCCTCATCAGAACCTATATCCTGCACCTAGGCCGATGATATTGCTCCCAGTCGAGAGACCGGTGATGGGGGAGCTCTCCAAGTGACGATACTCTAGGGAAAAGAGTAAATAAGTACTGGGACTGTAAATAACGTTGCCGGTATAAGTCCGGTTTCTAGCGAGATTCTGATACATGGTCCCGCCCGGAACGGCATAACGTCGAAATTCCTGAGCGAATACGTTATCCAGGCCGAAAGCGGCATTGAGTTCGAATCGTTCGCTGATCTTTTCTTTCAGTTGCGCCCATCCTCCTACGTCGTCGAGCGGACGGAAGTAATAATTACCCGAATCGGTGTCGAAGCGATATCCGAAGTCTTTGTAAGCCCCGCCTCCAAGACCACCCAGCGCTTCTCCGCGGTAGACGCTCCCCGTGAATTCCAGATGGGCCGGCAGAAGTAACCTTGTATCAAGCGTGCCAGCCCACGAGTCGAAGCGACGCCCGAAAGGGCTGAGATGAGGAGCGAAATATCCGCCGAAACCGAGGTGACTTCCTTCGTCCAGCTTAGACCCGAGCAGAGCGACACGGGCTTCCGCTCCGGGCCAGCGGCTCTGTTCCGCGGTCGTGGGTGATGTCCCCGTCGTAGTTGCAGATGTGGTTTCGGGCGACAAAGGAGCATCGTTAACATCGATCAATGCGCCTTGCAGGCGGACATTGCTCGAACCGGCGAACCCGAAATCCCTCTTTACGCCCACCTGGGGATTCCAGGTCCATAGGTTGCCAGACCAGGCGAGCGCCGGCTCGGCCACAGCTGTCAGCGAAGTGGGCGCGTCCGGGCTGAAGATTGGGCGGTCAAGCGAGAAATAAGCCTCGGTGTGCTGCCACTGCAGACCTGCATGAGCGGTGCGGAGCCGCAATAGCGTGGCATTGGTGTTGTAGTAGCCGGTGTAGTTCGCAGGTGAACTGCCGGATTGCGAGTTGCCATCGAAATCTACACTCAGATCCGCATAGCTGCGAGCTCCGAACAGATGCGGGCCCCGCGCATCGAAGCCGAGCAACGTCTGCCGCACCGAGGCCCCTGTGCTGCCCGAGCCTGGCAACGCTACTGTTGGTGTCGCTGCCATATCGACTTGGCTTGTATTGACAAAGCCATTCAGCAACAACAGGCCGGTTATCTTCACCGGATACTTCGACTCGCTCTCCACCTTGGTTTGCTCCTGGGTCGCAATCTGAGACTCCTGCATTGCCTGCCGCTCACGAAGATCATCAATCGCAGCTGCTGTGGCTGGAGATGTGGTTTGAACCGTAGTCGAAGATGACGCCGGAGTCGAACCTGGGGGGGATGGAGTTGCCACGATTTGTCCGCTCTGCGCCATCTGACGTTGCAGCGCAGCCAGCTGCTGGCGCAGCTCATCTAGTTGACGTTGCGATTGTTCAAGTTGGGCTTGCGTCTGCACCATAGATGCGGTCAATTTTTGGACCTGCTCCGACAGGCTTTCTTGATTCGTAGTCTGGGCATAAATGTGTAGGGAAAGTCCGCAAAACATCGTAAGCAAAGGCAATACCCTCCATGTAGTCCGAAAAGTAACCAAAGAATGCCGTTTTAGTCTAGAACCGTAAGTTCTCATGGTCGATGACCTTGTCGTGATGGTTTGTCTCGGATGAGGCCGGCCGATCCCACGTTTGAAGATCGCGCGCAACTCTCATTTGAAAGATTGTTTCACCAGGACAACTGCTGAGGAGGATTACCTCTCCTCCATGCTCAGCGGCAATGCAGTGAGCCAGTGTAAGACCGAGGCCCGTTCCTTTCTGCTTTCCTTCGCTCACGAAGGGTTCAAAGAGGCTATTGCGGATGCTTTCTGGAACGCCCTCGCCATTATCGGTGACGCTCACAATGATATGCTTCTCTCCTATTTCCAAGGCAGCGACGACGTTGGCCGCCTTTCCTGTGGAGCGAACGGCCTGGCAAGCATTGAGAAGAAGATTACAAATCGCGCGTTCGATCTGCTTCCCATCGGCTTCAATCGCGGTTCGCGTAGGATCGCCGCAATGTGTCACCAGCGAGACACGCTCCGCGTCAGGATGAACGCGGACCAGCGCAGCCGCACCTTCGAGCACCGTTGCCATCAATTCCGGTGATCTTCTCATACTGGCGCCAGTACGGCTGAAGATCAGCAACGATTCGATCATGTCTGTCGTACCGTGCACCGCGGCGCGGATATCCGCGAAGATCTCCGCGCGCTCCTTTTCGGAGAGTTTATGAGACGCAAGAAATTCCGAGTTAGCATAAATCGCGGCAAGATAGTGACGTAGATCGTGAGAGACCGAACTCGCCATGCGGCCAATGGTCGCCAACCGTTCGGATTCGAGCAATGCTCGGTTGGCCTGCTGTATTTCGTTTCGCATACTGGCAAACGCCATACTGAGCTGCCGTACTTCCTGGGTACCGTACCGTGGAATTCGGTATTTTCCATCGCCTACGCCGAACGCAATGACACTTCTAGAGAGCTCTTCGAGTGGGCGAGTCACGAGGCGCGAAAGAGCGATCATCAGCACTGTACCTGATAGGAGTGCCAAGAAGCCTGCACTCAATACCATTCGGTCAATGCGGTTAATTGAACGCTCTGCCGGTTCGAAGGATTTAAGAACGACCAACTGCAATGGAGATGTGGCAGTTGCGGAGAGGTCTTCCGTTGCAGCAAGAAATCGCGCGCTTCCGAACTTCACAGTCGAGGGTGCCTGAGCTGTGCCAGAGAGCAAGAAGGGCTGGGTTGCCAAACTTGCCTGCCCCGAGGGGCTAAGTGTGCTGGCGACGACCTCGCCACTGCTGAGAAAAGTCGCCTCTACCCCGGTGGGCTGGCTGATTTGCCGCACCGTGCGTTCAATTGAGACACCGCTGACAACGTATCCCAGCAGGGTCCCGTCTTCGTCGCTGCCGAAGTAAAGGGGACGCAGCGAGCAGACATAGAGCTCTCGACCGTCGATAAGATAGTGTTTACTAGGGGAAGCTATCAGAGTCTTCAGTCCTTGGCGAAGAGTCGTGTCAGCGGACATACCCTTCGTGTAGACCGCCACTACCCGCCCACTCGGGCCCGCAAGCGCAAACAGATCGTTCCCGCTTAGTTGCCAAAATTCCGTCGCTCCATCTTGAATGGTGAGGTCGTCACCGCTGGTCATTAGCGCTTTGAGAGTCGGAAGTTCTGCGAGAAGAGAATTCTCGCGCTCTAGCGCCCCCACTCGCTCGGCCTGCAGATCCTGGAAGGCGATGACAGAATGATTAAGATCCTGAGACAGATAGTTTGTTACTTCTGCACGCAAACGATGGCGAATGAGCAGCAGGCACACGCCCGTAACAATTGCAATCACCAACGCCATGGCGACAACTAGCAAAACGTGAGTTCGAACGCCCTGCTTCTCGTGCTTGCCCGCTACTTCCATGGCGTTTGCACCATCCGGCCGCTGACCGAAGTTGGTATCATGGGACAAATTTGTACCCTGCACCATAAATCGTGAGCAGATGTTTTGGATTCGCCGGGTTCGATTCAAGCTTCTGTCGCAGCTTTAGTATCTGATTATCTACGGTCCGTGTAGTCGGATAAGAATTGTATCCCCAGACCTCATTGAGCAACAGCTCGCGTGTGAGCACCCGGTCCAGATTTTCCGTAAAGAACTTCAACAGCTTGAATTCGTGGGCGGTAAGTATCACCGGGACACCACCACGGCGCGCAGTCATACTCTTGAAATCGATCTCGCAGTCTGCAAAGCGAAAGGTGCTCGACCCGGCAGGTTTACGCTGCCTTCGAATTGCTGCTTGAATACGAGCTGTAAGCTCTCGTGGGCTGAAAGGCTTAGTGACGTAGTCGTCAGCGCCCAACTCCAGGAGTAACACCTTGTCGACGACTTCGCTGATCGCGCTCAGCACCACGATCGGCGTCTCACTGGAGAGGTTCTTAAATGTCTGGCAAAGTTCTCGCCCGGAGATTCGCGGAAGAATCAGATCGAGCACGACAGCGAGCGGACGTTCGCTGCGAAATAAATCGAGTCCCGTTTGACCGTCGCCGGCAACGACGACGGCATAATGCTCTCCGATGAAGATTCTTCGCAGCACCTTCTGCATGCGCGGATCATCTTCAATGATGAGGATGGTGCCGAGAGTTGCCGACGGCGCTGAATCGAGCTCGATTGATTCTTCCACTAAATCCGTATCCATGACCATGATTTCGAACCTCTACTGTCTATTCTGGTCGAACCTATAGTATATTAGCCAGCCAAAAGCTGGGAAATGACAATCGGATGACAATTGGTAGTTGAGACCGCACTCCTAATTCCCCGGGTATGACCGCTAGTTCGCAACTGAAACAGGGCCTTGTGCTTTGGACTGGGCGGGAAACGCCATAGCAACCATCTCTTGGCCGATTGGGTCTGCGCAGTCCACAAGCATAGCAATCACAACAATTGCCCATAAGGGAAGCAAAAGATCGAAGGGCTCGGCCTCAGCGAATCCGCGGACGACTACAAAAAGCAATATGCCGACGAAGACTATATTGAGCCGGTCTTGCGGAAGCCTTCGAATTTTCCGATACAGACTTCCGTACAAGCCACACAGCATCACAATGCCTGCTGCGCCATAGGAGTAGAACTGCTGAAGTAGCTCATTTTCTGCATGCCTCGCTTCGAGTGTCCCGAAGACGGGAACGACATTCCACATCGAATCAAAGCCATGCCCAATCCACGGTTGTTCAAGCGCTGCATTCAGAATGTAGGCCCAGATCGCAGTTCGTCCCGTCAGGGTTTCAGCCTGATTTCCAGTAGTGGTGTAAAGGTTGTAATAGGCTTCTAACAGGCCCCAAAATACCAGGATGACCAACGTAAACGCAATGGCAAGGAACATCTTGGTCCTCCGGCTCATTGATCTATCTTGAATTAAAAGATAGACCTCGCCTATTAAGGATGCAGCGATGGTTGTCTTACTTAGACTGCGGACAAGAGTAACCGCGAGAAAAAATGTAGTGAATGCCCACTTACCTTCTTTTCGACGCATCAAGTATTGGGCAAAGAAAAGGGCGAGGGCGCAAAGATTACCAATCGTATTCGAATTGAAGTAGTCTTCGTCTCCAAGACGCAGATCATACTGCGTGGGCATTAACCATGCAATCAGCGCAATACAGCAGGTGGCCCATACAAATCCTCTCATCAAAGAGTTCGCTGCTTTCGTTGCAGAACCAGTACGAAGAAGCAGAACCACCATCACAACATCGGATACCGTCCCGCACCAGTAAGCGATGGATGCTGGTAGGGACGCTGTGACACTCCACAACAAACTGCACCCGGAAAAAGTTAAGTAAATAAACACCCATCGAACACTCGACAACTGAAGCACGGACCGAAACGTACGGTTGGCAGCCCCTAGCAAAGCGAAGCAGGCGAGACCAAGAAGGAGGAAGTTCAACCCAAGCTTAGTCTCGGCTCCGGTCTGCGGATCTGTACCAAACACGCGCACGCAGAAAAAACTGAAATAACAGCGCGGAATGACAAAAAGAATCCAAGTGTAAACGCCAAAGTTGAACCTGCTGGCGTATGGGAGTTGTCATGCCCTGCGATGTCGCTGCTTGGACCCATAGTTCCTCAGAAGGTGCGGCCTTCTCTGATCCGGGTGATTCAGTGGGTGTAAATCTCTGGCACGCCTTGGCTGTCTGCCGGAGGTAGACGGCGCAGAAAAACGATGATCGACCAGAGCTCATCGTCGCTCAGAGTTCCTTTCGACCCAGGCATTCCCGATGGCTTACGGGGATCGCTGACGAAGAGTATGCGGCGCTCGCCAAGTCGAATGGCTCGACAAATAAGCATCAGTCGCATCGCCGGTTACCGTGTGGGCATGTTCTATTAGAAGACTGAACATGACAATCGCCCACGATGGCAGCGAGAGATCGAACGGCTCTATGTCGGTTAGACCGCGTACGAGGACAAAGAGCAGGAAAGCGAACAGCAATGTTCTTAGAGAATCGGCAGAAAGCCTTCGGATCCGGCGGTAGAAGCTGCCATACAAACCGGCCATCATACAAATACCGACCACTCCGTATGCATTGAGCTGCTGTATAAGCTCATTGTGCGCGTGCTGTGCCTCAAAATCTCCGAAGGGCGGGATTACCTTCCACACCGAGTGGAACCCATGCCCGATCCATGGCCGCTGAACCGCTTCGCTCAAGATCAAGGCCCAGATACCAATGCGGCCTATAAGAGTCTCGGGACTGTTCCCAGCAGTCGTATATAAATATCAAAATACGAGGTCAGAAGGCCCGAAAATGCAATCACGACGGCCGCACTAGCAAGAACGATCATAACTTTCGTCCTGCCGCTCATAGAGCTGTCTCTAATGAGCACGAATGACTCAGCTACAAGAAACGCGATGATCGATGTCTTACTGAGGCTGGGCAACAGAGTAACTGCGAGTACTAGCGAAGCAGGAGCCCACTTGCCTGCCTTTTCCCGCATAAGATACTGAACGAAAAACAAGGCGAATGCACAGAGATAGCCGATTTGATTCGGTCCGAGGAGTTCCTCATCACCAAGGCGGAGGTCGGCTTGTGCCGGCAATAGCCAAGCGATGATAGCAATCGCACATGCTCCCCACATGTAGCCCTTCATCAGTGAGGCGGCAGTTTCTTTAACAGGTCCCACGCGAAGCAGGAGGACGACCATACCAACATCGGCGGCCATCGCGCACCAATAGACAATTGCCGCGGACAGGGATAGTGTAGCGCTCCACAACAAACTGCAGCCAGAGAAACATAGAAAAATGACCATCCAACGGACGCTCGGCAGTCGCAACATGCTCGGGTTCTCGCGGTCGGCCAATCCAAAGCGATTGGAAGGCGACGAGCAGAGGAAGAAGAAAATTCAGTACTAGGCTAATTTCAACTCCGGTCTGGTCATCCGTTCCAAGAAGGCGCACTGAAAGCAGCATAATGAAGAGTCGGAAGGAAAAGAAAAAACCTACAATGAACGGCAGTCCAGTCGCTGCTGGCATTTTGAATTCCGGCGACTCTGTCATGCCAGTGTTCTATTCATGCGCCCTCTCATAAGCGAATCGCTTGTTGACGTTCACCGCTTAGTGGGTGTAAATCTCTGGTACGCCTTGGCTACCTGCCGGCGGTAGATGGCGCAGAAAAACGACGATCGACCAGAGCTCATCATCGCTCAGCGTTCCTTTCGACCCAGGCATTCCCGATGGCCGGATTCCATTGTCCAGAATCCACTTGAGTTGGCCGTCTGTATATCGCTGCACGTCATCGGAAGCGAGCGACGGGATCGGTGGTGAGATGTGATCTACGAAGGGAACGCCTGTGTTTTGGCCATCAATGCCGTGGCAAGCAACACAGTAATGCGAGAACGCCTGCTTGCCGTCGGCCCAGGTCTCGGAGCTATACAGCAGCGGATTCTTTTGGTTCTTGTTGCGTATGAAGATGTGGTGCTTGGCAAACGTCACGGTTTTGGTCTCGAGCTTACCTGGGGGATCGGCTTTACAGCCGGCCAATCCCACCGAGGCGATCGCGGTGACCAGTACGATCAGGAGGCGCATCGTTAATCCATCACATGCAGCGTCAAAGTCATTGCGCCATGACCGGAACCACAAAACACAGAACAGTGACCGACGAAGTCACCTGTTTTATCGGGGGTGAAGGGCAATTCCACTGTGTCACCCTTCGGAATCTTGACGTCAAGGTTCAATTCACGAAAGCGCAATCCGTGTGCGACATCTGTGCTCTTTAGTACGAGCACGACTGGTTGCCCCTTCTTTACGGTGATCTCACCAGGCTCGAATGCAAAACGCTTGGCCGTTACTTCGATCCTTCGAGGCGCGGCTTGTGCCTGGACGACACGTGTGGAGAAGACACTCGCAGTCGCAATCCCGACAAACAAAGCCAGCAGCATGAACTTCGTTTTCATGAACTCTCCTTTTGTATATGAACGGTGCAATGCCGGCAATCCAATCTGAAGAGGGATTAGATTGCCAGACACCTCTGATATCGACCGTGTCCAGCGGCCATACTCACCTTATCCAGCCAAAGCGGACGAGTTGTCATGCACGCGTTAGCGAATTGTCAAGATGTTGTCGTGCCCGGGAAAGACACCGCACACATTGAAGACAGCCTCTGGCGGCCATCGCGATTCCTGGGAGCCGGATCGCATATTTCTCCTTGCAGCCCAGTGCTCAATGCGGCGGAGCATGCCACCACAACAACTGACTTTGATTGATGTGCAATGGTCAGTCCTGATTCGACGAGTGCATTAACTTCTTCACCCACCGAACTGTGAGACGACAGGCAACGTGATGCAATTGATTCGTTCCAAATCGGCAAGACAGGCGCGGAATTTTCATACGAGCGCGGTTCATCCGTCAATTCGGATAAATTCTCGGCGAGAGAAATCCAGCAGGTATTCCAAAGCCATGTCTGAGAACAGTATCGTTTTCGATTGTGACCTTAAGGACATAAAGGTTCATCGTTTCTGTCTTGAGCCTCGGCCGAATAACATGACACATCCACGCTGGTCATGTTGACTTGTATTCATCAGATCCGCCAATACGAACATAACTGTCGCAGAGCTCATGTTACGGAAGCGTTTCATCTACTTCCGAGGAGCGGGGATATTGCCGCAGCCCTAGCGCCTGCAACGTGATATTCCAGACGAATGCAGGATTGTTCCGTAAATATCGTTTCCAGAGACGTCTGGGATCCTGTAGAAGTCGATGCAGCCATTGCAACCCTGCGCGCTTAGTCCAATCGGAGCAATCGAGAATACGGCCGGTGTGATAATCGTATGCTGCTCCTACTCCCACCAATAAAGGAACTTGAAGGCGATCGATATAAGCCGCCATAAATCGCTCCTGCTTAGGGGTGCTCAGACCTACCCACAGGATGTGTGGCTTCGATTCCCGCACCTGAGTCAAAACTTCCACTTCCTCTTCAGAAGTGAGATTCCTAAAGGGAGGCGTATATGTCCCAACTACTTGTAGACCTGGAAATCTTCTCTGAAGCATCTCTTTCAAGAGCTCCGCCACGCCCAGTTCGCCACCATACAGAAAGTGCCGATAGCCTCGCTCAACTGAGAGCCGGCACATGGCAGTCATAAAGTCCGGCCCATACACCCTATCCATTTTCGTAAATCCCTGAAGGTGGCCGACCCATGACATCGGCATCCCATCCGGCGTATTGATGAATGCATGGTTGAGAATGTGCCGAAACTCAGGATCCGACTGAGCTTCCATCACACCGTGCACGCCGGTAACACAGATGTAACCTCGGTTCTCAGCTGCTATCCATCGGTCAGCCATATCGACTGCTTTGCTCAGATCGATGGCGGATACTTTTACGCCAAGCACATCGGCGTATTCCTGAACAAATGCAGAATCAGACATGGGGTGTTCTCCAGCACTGCAGCAACTGAAAAGCGTGAATATACATTTTGGTGGACAAAGAACCGTGGATGCACAGTGGTTCGTTACACTCCTCCACCTATCGCAAAAAACAGAGTGTGGAGGAGAATGGCCACATCCATAAAAAAGGTGCGATTCCTGATGTAGTAGAAGTCGTACTCGATGTTTTCGTGAATGGGGAACGCTCTATCGGCACTGAGTTGCCACAGGCCCGTAATCCCTGGCATGACCTGAAGCCTTCGCCGCTGTTGTGGGCTATAGCGTTCCGCAATGAAAGGCATTTCGGGCCGTGGCCCTACCAGCGACATGTGTCCAAGAAAGACATTGATCAGCTGAGGCAGTTCATCCAGGCTAGTCCGTCTGAGAAATCTCCCAAACCTGGTAATTCGAGGGTCGCTCGAACGAGTTGGAGAAACGTCATATCTCGGCGCACTCGTATGCATCGAGCGAAACTTATACATCTCGAAGATCTCTCCATTCCTGCCCGCCCTCTTCTGCACGAAAAGCGCAGGCCCCGAGGATCCCAGCCGTATCAGGAATGCAATCAGGAAAAGAAGAGGAGAAAACACAAAGAGAAGAAGCGAAGCCAAAAGAAGATCCATGATTCGCTTGGCGAGTACGTAGTGCCAGGGGAAGGCCGGACCAGATGTCGAAGCAAGCAGCAGACCGTCGACGTCAATCGATCCTGCCCACGGCCTTTCCTGCGGGACAAGCCCGGAGATGAGGGAAATCGGTACGCCAGCTTGCTTTGCGACATGTATGACTTCGGTGAGATTCTCTGAAGAAGCATGCGGCATTGCCACAATCAGCAGACTGCATCGAAAAGACTTCAACAGGTCGGGTGTAACCGGCCCGCGTTGCACCGGAACGGAATGGGAGCGCCTGTAACCTAGCTCGAATATGCAGTTCCCGTCCGTTACGGAATTGTCACCAATTACGGCCACCGGATGGAGTCCGAGTCGCGGTGAATAGAGTAGGGTCGACACAATGCGTTTACCCGTCTCTCCTGCCCCAAAAACTACTGCACGGTCTATGCCGTACCCTTTGGTGTGCAAGATCCCAAGGACCGAGGCTAGTACCTGCTTTTGTGCGATAAGGAAGACCGGAGTCAATCCCAGCGCAATAAGAATGGCACTTCGGGGGAAGTTCAGCCTTAGAAGAAAGGTCATCATCAGCAGCAGGAGCAGGGACTGGATCGAGGTTCGAATTGCGCGTTCGGTCTCTCGGATCCGCAGCAGGCTAGCACCGGCCTCCGAGACGCCTTCCCTTTGCAACAGGAGCACCGCGAAGATCCCATGCATGATCCCTACAGCCGCTACTTCCTTCATCGAACATTGGATGTGGCCGCCGAAATGCAGTTGAAGAAAGTAAGCCGCAATCGTTGTGGCAACACAGGCAAGAAAATCTGCCGCTATCTCCGAAAGGACCATCGTGCTCCGGAACAGCTCTCTGGAGATCACCTGCCGTTTCTTGCAGGAATCTTCGATAGCTTCGGCATAGAGGTTCGGAACGTAGGACTCAGATGCGGCCATGTTCATCCCTCCTGCTCTGCGACGCGAGATGGCTTGATCGATTCATACGACTGCCTCTCCGGCGTTGCCGCGTGAAGCGAAGCGGTGCACTGCGTGTCCTGCAGGGGCGTGTCGGACGGTATGAGCTGACGGTAAAGACCCACATACTGGTGTGCAAGAACCTCGGCTGACAGGTGAGGCAGAGACACGGGTTCCTTTGGCGGCTCCTGGAGGGTTGCCCAGATGACTGCCGCAAGCGCTTCTTCTTCGCCTGGTCCTAGCGAGACGAACCGGCAATGCGCGCCACCTACTTCACGAAAGGCGGCTATGTCGGAACAGACGACGCGGCAACCCACAAGGAGCGCCTCGGCAACAGGGAGGCCAAAACCCTCCACCTTCGACGGAGCCACAAGTACTTCACATTGTGCGTAACACCACTGCAACTCTGGCTCGGATAAACCTCGAAGCAAAAGTATTTTTCCGCTCAGACCAAGGTGAGATATCACCCGATGAATACGTTCCGTCTCCGGCCCATCGATTCCGACGACAACCAACTGCATGCTTGAATCAATCTCACGCTCGCGAAGCAAACGATGAAATGCTCGTATCAACAAAACAATGTTTTTGTTTCGGCGATGCTGCGCAATGCTGAGCAGGAACGGTTCACCCTGCCAGTCCGGAATGGGCGATTGTGTGGCGCAGTGCGGTCCCGGCTCGACGCAGTTATAGATTCGGACAGCTTTTCCCCACACAGCGCGTGGTACGTACTGGCGCATGCTGAGCATCGTGGTTTCGGAGACGCAGGCTATTGCATCCACACTCCTAAGGCATTGCCGTAGGATCAAGCGATTGAAAATCACATGGGGAAAGCGGAAGTTCCCTGGAATTTCATAAGGGTAGAGATCGTGCAGGGTCAGCACCGTGGGACAGGCGAGCGACGCAGCATCGACAGGCACGGGGTAGGAAAGATGCAACAGATCGGGTTGCAGCAGAGCAGCGAGTGCCGGAAGGCCCCTGTAATACCAGAGGTTACGGCTTGGGGAACTCTCATTCATTTCAGCAACATGGGTCGTAAGGCGGTCGTCAGGATAGATACCTACGGATCGCGCCAGTTCTGTTTGCCATGGTGCAATAACAAGATCTACCCTCGTGATCTCCGGACGACGAAGGAGGCATCGGACCATATTGAAGGCATGGCGCTGGATTCCGGAGATTTCCGAGGAGAAAGAAGCGGCAGTGACCATGATCTTCACAGCTTCGATCCCTCCTGAAGCTCACAAGAAATTGCCATTGACGAGTAAGAGTTTGATGGTTTCTTTCCTATATTTAGTCCATGCAACAGCGGCAGGTATACCAGCAATGCGATCGAACCGTAACAGACGCGTGCTACTGCCAATCCCCGGAGACCCATGTGGTGCAGCAGGTAGATCATGACCAGCAACATCGCTGTTCTTCCACCCAAGCTGATGAAAGCTACTGTCCGGAAGAATCCAAGGGCCTGCATGGCGTAGGTTCCAGTGACGCTCAGTCCCATGAGCGCCGAGCCAAATACGATTGGAGAAAGGATCCCTGCCGCACTCTGCGCTACTGCGGGGCCGGCCCAGATTCGGATCAGGCGATCTCCCAAGAGAAGTAACAGGCCCGCACCGCAGGCGATCAGCAACAAGTTACAAAGAAACGCTTTCAGCAGGGTTCGCTTCAAAGCTGAGCTCGAGATCATCCCGGCACGGCCAGAAAGGTAAGGAAACAGAAAATGTAAGCCAGAGGCTGTGAGACCGAAGATGGGTTGTGCGAACTGGATGCACAACGCGTAGGGAGCCAGGGCCAATGCTCCCATGGAAACGCCCAGAAGTATTCGATCGAACTGTCCAAAGACAACGCTGCCCAATGTCTGCAACCAAACGAAGACACCAAAGCCCAGCAAAGCCCGCGTTTCCTCCGGCTGGAAAGCCGGCCATAAGGTAATGGGGCCGAGAAACGTGCGAAGTTTACGGAACTGCAGGTACGTGCCCAAAACCAAAAAGACCGCCGTTGCGGCGAGGATGCTCGTAGTCCGACGTCCCAATAGAGCGAGCACCGCAGCAGAGGCGAGAGTGAGCAGACGAACAGCTGTGCTGATCTGCACGGTGCCGCGATATTGCTCGAAGGCGCGATGCGTGCTCACGCCGACGCTTTCTACTGCGCGCACCAGGATCAGCCCACTTGCGATACGGATGCAGATCAGACACTCCCTCACCGGTGTGAGGCGTGAGACTGCGATATGGCGCGCCGCGAAGGGCGCTGCTATCCACACGGCGACCGCAATCGTGAAGCCGAGCACAAGGTTGATACCCATCATGCTGCAAACCGTATGCACCACGGAGTCGATTTCACCGCCGCCACGGAATCGTGCAACACGCTGTATGTTGGCATCGCAGAAGCCCGAAGCAATGATGCCTCCAGCGCTGACTATCGCAGTAGCGATCATCCAAAGGCCATACTCCGAAGCGCCGAGCTTGTGCAAAACGATCGGCGCCACCAGCAACATTCCGAAGGGATAGGAGGCATAATCCAGAACGCCGTACACGGCGTTTGTTAGGTGCCTTTTCATGCGGCACCTCGCCCCTGCGCAAAGACCAATCTGAACCGCCTGCGCAGGACCGGCAGAACTTCAGACACCAATATTTTCCGCGGATCGCGCGGATCAACGTTCGACCAGTGCTCCCGCATCAGAATCAGAGCCGACGTCGCCGCAAACGAAAGGAAAGTAAGCAGAAGAGTGAGCAAAAGACGGGGCGGAAAGGACTTCTTCTCGGGCACTCCTGGCGGATCGATGACGGTGACAACGGGAACGTCTTTGGCTTCTTCGATGCGAGCCAATTCATACTGCTGCGTGAGAAGCTCAAAAACCGTCTCCTGCACTCTCACACGGCGATAGAGATCGGCGTATGGGACCGCGAGGCGAGGAAGTTGCCGGAGTGGTGGATAAAGCTCGCCTTTGTCATCTGCGCCGAGCGTCGTATGATCGACCCCAGCATCGGCAGAAGCCAGAGGGGCGGAAGAGCCCGTCATTTTTTGCAGGTCACGTTGAAGAGACGCGATGCGTGCCTCCGTTTCCCGCACGCGCACGTTCCCATCCCCATAGATTTGGCGAAGCGACTGGAGGCCGGACTGCTCCACCAGGAGCTCGCCTTGCACCCGAGCGCCCGCATCTACCAGCCCACGCGTCTGTTCTTTGATATCGATTGTGCTGTTCTTGCTTGAAAACTCGCTCAGAGCAAGCTGGGCCTGCTCAAGCTCCTCATCAACGGTGTGGAGACGGTTTTCAATGAAGATGCGTTCCTGATGAGCGGAAGAGGTGCTGGTCCGTGTCAGCAAGTTGTTCAGCTCATCGAGATACCCCTGCGCCAAGTCACGCGCGCGCACAGGATCCTTGTCCTGGACTGTAATGGTAATGACACCGCTCTTCTTGTCGTCGGTAATGGTAGTGAGGTTTGCGAGACGCTTGGCCGTGCTGAAGCGATAGCGTTTGCGGTAGAGCTGCTGCAAGTGAAAGCGGTCAATCAGATGGCCACTGACGGTCCCGCTTTTCAGAAGATCCTCGTAGAGTGCAGTAGTGGGATGACCAGAGAGCAAGCCTCCTGCCAGACTACTCAAGCCGCTAAGTCCGCTGGAGCGGCCGGCGAGAGCCGCAAGTAGCACCGCACCAGAACCCTGCTGATCGGGCGGCATGATGCTCGTGACGGCCTTGTAGCGCTTGGGGATCACAAACGCTATACAGAGGCTTACAACGAACGCGATAGCCGTCACGCGTGCAAGCATTCGACGGTGCTTCCAAAGCAGCGTCGTGCGCGCAACCCAGTTATCGACTGGTGCTGACCGCATCTGTTCGGCCAGATTAGGAGATGAGGTCACGACCGTGGGGCTCATGGTTTTGTCCTCGCAATGGGTCTGTAGGAGAGCTGAATTGTGAGCTCGTCGTTACGTTGAGGCGATGCCGAAAGCAGAGGAAAACGCCACCACTCCGCTTGATCTTCCAAGCGTAGCTGCCACTCAGGGCGAAGCTGGAGATTGGCCGCCAAGCTGAAATCGCGTAAGGCCCCGCCTTGCAGGAACTCTCGATTGGCGGTCATGCCGCGAAAGCTGGCTTCTATCGATGAGCGAGGCGAAAGATTCCATGTTGTCCAAACCTGCTCTCCATCTCCTTCGCGCCCAATCCAACTGCCCATGAGTTGACGATTGTTGGTGTATCCGCTCAGGTAGTGGACGTTGAAGTAAAAGAAGCCCGGAAATGCAAGGTCGCGGTGTGGCGACAGGAGACCCTCGGCACGGATCGTCATGCGAGGCAAGCTCGGTACGCAGCGAAGAAAGAAGCCGGAGAGCCAGACACTTTCCGTCGGATAAACGACCGGGAAAGGTTGGTCGTCGGAGAATCCATCGACATACCCGGTCAGGCACTTGCGCAAGCCTGGAATTCGATATGTCGCATCGACGGCGACGCGACGGTCACCAGGGTCGTTTTGTTCATTTCCTCCTGATATCGAAAAGACGCTACGTAGCAAGGTGTGGGTGGTAAATGGCGCGCCTTCGCCAGCGAAGATCACCGTACGCGAGACACTGAATTCAAAGTTCTCCGTGGGTTTAAACGAAAGCTTCTCCCCGTGAATAAAAGGCTGATCTTTTAGCGCAACGCCGGGACTCCCAATGATCCGGTTCTCTGCTTGCACGAACTGTGCGCCAGCAAGCCGTCCTAAGAAGAGCTGCGTACGAATAGAGCCGAGAAACTTCAAAAAAACTGGGAGAACGAAAGGCTGAACGCGGTCATAACGCAACATCGTCAGCGGCTCTGCGTTATTGCTGAAGAGCGTAGAGCCGCTCCGTTCCGGACCCCACCACAGTGTCTGCTTGCCGAAGGTGAACTGGTTGTTAGCAACAGTATAGGAGACATTTGCGTCCAACAGTCGTCCACGCGTAAAGCCTGAAGGCGGCCCTAATGCGCCGGCAGATGTGAAGTCTGCTGCAGCGATTGCCTGCTGGACTGCGGCGTCCGGTGCGGTAGCAAATGGCACACGTTGAACCTCCGCGCGCGCATAGACGGCGAAGGGGCCCGCCGCACCATGAATGGAGATTCCTGTGTAGCTATTCTCTCCCTGCGCAAACGGACGCCCGTAATCATCGACAATGGTCTCGGCGAAATGATAACCATCGGTGAGGGGTCTTCCGGCGATGGATGTGCTCCGTTCCTCAACTGACTCGAGACGGAAGTCGCTGTTGCGCATTCCATCCATCCGCTGCCGTTCCACCGCAAATTCTTCCTTCAGGCTACGCAGGAGCGTGGCAGCATCGGAAGGCGGATTTTGATCATGCGCAATCCGTTGCTCTGCTTCCTTCACCATGCGAACGCAGGCAATGCGCGTCCATGGACGAAGACTGAAGATAGCGCTCGGGACATATCCCTCTGCAGCGAGACGATCGAAGGCGGGATACACCCAGCTCTCAATTGGCACGTACGTCGATGCCATGTCAGCCGTGTTGCGCGAATTGGATGTGTCGCTAGCTTGAACCATCGTAGTGGGCATGAGACATATCAGAAAGAGCGTTATTGAACGTAGTGGGGCCTTGGATAGCACAAGCCGCTCGAGCGCTGGATAGACCCAGCTTTCCAGCGGCACATAGGTCGATGCCATGTTCTCGGCACGAGACTGTCCCACGTCCCGCGATGGATTGAAGCCGGCGGCTTGGAGAATAAGAGTCATCGTGATTGAAATCACACACCTAGAGCCCACCTGTCGCAACGCCGGCAGTAACCGCAACCGAGGCGGCAAGTTGTGCGGTTTGTATCAGGCTCCTCCAGAACGCCGAAGTGCTGATAATCTTCTGAGGCACGACGACGACATCGCCCGGGTTGAGTTTGGTGGAAAAAACCTTGTCATCGGTCCAGCTTCCCGAGGGGCGGCCGACAACCGTACCATTGGCGCGAATGATGAAGGTATCCTTTCGACGGGCCGTTGCATTTGTACCTCCGGCGCGACTCAGATACCAGTTAGCGTTTTTGCCTGGTGTAAACGTGACAGCGGTCGCGTTGTATACCTGGCCGGTGACAAGCACGAAGCCGGGCCGCTTCGGAATGGTCAACACATCGCCCCGGCGCAACTCGATATCTGCAGGCGTATTCGCCCAGCTATCGATGTCGGCACTGATGTCAATCACCATGCGGCCGGTCGGCGGATGAGCTTTCAGATCGTTGATGACCTGATCCTGCTGCGCCTTGATGAGTTGCAGCCCGCCAGCGCCTCCAATGGCAGGCGAGAGCCTTGCCGCCGCCGAGTTTGTCTGGATCTGGGTAATGAGTTGTTGGCGGCTCTGCTGTTCGAGCTCGCGTACCTGCTCGCGGGTGAGCACCGCTCCATTGGGGTAAGCCGTATCGCGGAATCCTCCAGCACGGCGCAGAACAGAACTAAGTCGTTCCCCTTCCTGAAATCCGTACGTCCCTGGGAACCGTACCTGTCCAATAATCGTTACCGATTCACCAATGTCGTTCCATCCGGTGATCTGGTGGATCGTCAAAATATCTCCTGGTTTGAGCGAAACATCCGCACCCGGATTGGTTCCATTCACCGCTGCACCGATAGGAACCGTTGCAAGTTTTCCGCTGGTCCGATTTCCATCGACAATTCCGTAGCTGGTCAGATCGGCGCTGTCGAGCAGCGCATCGCGCTTGAAACCGCCAGCCATGCGTACCAATTGTGCGGCTGTCATGTCCTTCGACAGAGGATAGGTTCCAGGCCGAAGCACCTCACCTTGGATCTTGACCTTCGGCGCATCAGCTTCATAGCGACCGAGGATGCGAATGGTATCAAAAGGTTGGAGATCTACATTTGCATTTCCAATGAGCACGTCAGGCACATTAAACTCGATGGCTTCCGCATGGAGATCCGGAGGTACAAGCCGTACGATCTCACCATGCGCGGCGGGCTCCGGCAGCATGTCGCGGTAGCTGTGCAGTACATCGCTGAGGCGCATGCCGTCGGTGTAGGGTAAGCGGCCGGGACGAGCGACATGACCTTCGAGATAGATAGCGCGCTGGCTATACGGTAGAACGGGCCCAATGCGGATGCGATCTCCGTCTTTCACCCGGAATGTTGCAACGGCGGCGTCTTGGGTTTGCGAAGTTTCCTCGTCGGCAGCCTTCAACGTTACCGTCTCACGCTGATGGTTGGCACCGATGCGATCGATCGTGATGTGGGCTAGCGAAGCAGAGGCCGTAACACCACCAGCATCACTGATCACGGAAGCGAGCGTTGAGTCACCAGACTTGACCTCGTAGATGGCCGGCCGCTTCACCGCGCCGGAGATCGCAACCTGCGGGCCTGCAGGAGGCACAAGCAGGGTATCCCCGCTTTCGAAGTGGGCGCTTCCATTACGAACTCCGTGCAGCAGGAAGTCATATAAATCGATATCCTCGACCAGCTGTTGCCCCCGATAGTGGCGTGCGACACGGAGAGAGCCAACTGATGTGGGTCCCCCTGCGGCATAGAGCGCGCTCAACGGAGTTGCGAGTGCGCTGATGTCATAGCCGCCGGGGCGTTGCACATCACCGACAACATACACTCGCACCGAGCGCAAACCCGAGACAGTGACTGTAGCCTTTACATCCCGATACTGCTTTTTGAGCGCTCCCTCAATCATGTCTTCTGCTTGCCGTAGAGGGAGACCGCCCACATCAAGGGAGCCCGCATCGGGCAACATAATGCGGCCGTCACGATCGACGACGCGGCTGATGCTTTGCGTCATCCCGCCCCACATGTTGACGGTGAGTGTATCCCCTGAACCGACAACATAATCTGGCCCCAAAGGCACGTCGAGCGGGGTGTCGCGACCCGCGCCCCCCCGGGCCATCGCGGACATATTCCGATTCACGAAGACTTCGGAACCGAACCGCTTCAATGAGGCCGCCTGCTCGGGAATTTGCGTGTACAGATCACGCATGGATTGGAGATTGTAGGGCGTCGGCCGCCGCAGAACCTTCGGCATATCGGTAGAGGCATTCCCCGCCTGCCGGCCGCGCTGTTGCTCACTATCCACACGGTTTCCCACAGAGTTCATGGATTGAATCGAGCTCACTGGGACATCGGTTTGATCCGGTGGCGACGAACCGGAATCCAGGCCAGAGGCTGCGCCAAGTTTCGCCGCGTCGGTACCGCCGGACGTCGACAGCGAGTGTTGCCCCGGGAATGGTTCGCCCTCGGTGCTTCCTTCGCCTACGTTCGAGCCCGCCGTCGGAAGATCGTTGGATGACACATATCCGCGTGCTCGTAAAAACGTTGTGACGTTCGCGCGCAAGTCAGCATTCGTCGCTATTTGGTTGTAGAGCATCTGGTCAG
>JGI12635J15846_10000557_pt1 | contig 32204 bp, 26 predicted proteins | sample BlaSpr_A8_OM2_M2_FD_15846 | JGI IMG/M metagenome (IMG submission 15846)
GATCGGCCGCGCCGACCAGCACACGGTGGCCGTCGCGCATCTGGTCGACCCACAGGCCGTTATCCTCGACACCCGAGACGTGGACCAGGCCCGTTAGGTTCGGAAAGAAAATGTCTTCACCCGACAGGTGGTGATGGAACGTGTCGTGCACGAGCCGGAAGTGGCGCTCGCCTGCAGCGTCGTAAATCGCCTTGACCGCATCGGATTTGCGGCGCAACGAGCACTCCTCGAAGCCGAGCGGTTCGATCAGGCCGATCAGGCCGTGATCGTCGAGGATCGGCTTCAGATGCCTGAGCGCGTCGACCAGGTTGGTGTGGCGCTCACTTGCCGAGCGTTGATCCTGCAGGCTGTTGGTCGGGCACAGGACGATCGCGCGCGCATCGCAATCAGTGGCATAGCGCGCGAGGGCGAGCGCTTCCTTGGCGCGGTTCGCGTCGAAGCGTTCGAAACGCTGCAGGGCATTGATCGACAGGATCGTCAGGCCCGCCGCCGCGCTGAGCGCCTTGATGTCGGCCGCCGGCGTGCCGTCGTTGATCTCGACTCCGTCGAGGTCGTTGCGGATCTCGATCGCGTCGACAGCGAGGCGCTGACACAACGCCACGTAATCAGCGAATGCCAGTCGCGGCGCGCTCATACGGTTCAGGGAAAATTGCAATGCTTCATCGCTCATCAGTGTCATCGGCGTCTCCAGTTAAAGCGAGTGAGTTTGTTGTCATTCAGGTTCAGGCTGCCATGCTGTGTTGCCCGGTGATTTGCTCCAGCCACAGGTTGCGCAGCCATGCCGCGCAGGCCACGTTGTTGTCGAAGATCGAATACCCTGCGCCACCGCCGTAGTCGGCGAACGGAATGAACTCGCAGCTGATGTGCTGCGGCGTAGCTGCGTGGCCTTGTGCACGCACGTTGAGCAGATGCCGCACAGCGTCCTGCCAGGGGGTGAGCGCTGCTTCCTCCCAGTTACCATCCCATTGATCCGGAGCGGGCTGCACGAACGGGTATTGGATGCCACGACCCGCCCTGCCATCGGGACGACGCATGCGTGAATTCGGCGGATTGTTCGGTATGACGCTGCGTGCGTGGGCGTGATGTACCCAGCCGCGCGCGATCCACTGTTTGAAGATCGCATGCGGCGACATGGGATCAAGCACGATCTCGCCCGCTTCGACGAGTGGCCGGATGTTCGATACATCGAGTTCGTAAGCGTTGCCGATCTTGAAGATCAGATGCGAATGATCGAGCGTCAGGCGCAACGCAATGCCATCGCGCGCCAACAGCTCACCGACTCGCGCGACGCGCCCAAAATCTTCGCTCCACATATCGACGTGTACTTCGAGGCTCGGAATGCAGCCAGCAGCGTCGGCCCATTCGCATGCCAGCACGTAGAACTGCGCGACCTCAGCATCGGTCAAGCGATGGCCATCTGCATGGCTGGCGTAGAGCTGGCAGTTCAGCACCTTCGAACCGAAGCGCGGCGCCCACTCAATAATGTGCCGCAGGTGCGCTTCGTCACCGCCCGCACAAAAGATCCCGCCTATGACGCGTACAGGCAATGCGTAGCGTTCGCTCAAACCAAGGTAGGGCGCGAGTGCAACGCCCTCCGGCGGATTCATCTCGACGTAGTCGAACACGCCCGCGTCCGCGATCATCCGGAAGCGCGATTCGGCATCGACAGGTGGCATGTCGTCGCGATGCAGCACGCCGTCGATATTCACACCGATCTGAAGAGTGGGTGTCATGTTTTACTTGTGATTGGGCTATGAGTCGGGCTCAGGCAGTTTCGGCGACAAGCAGCGTTTTGAGCTTCACCGACGGATCGGCCAGTTCTCCGGCAGAAACACGCGCATTGCGTCCGATCAGCATCTGCGCGATGCGGATATCGCGGCCGACTGCACGGCCGACGCCGCTCGCGCCGACCAGCGCTCCATCCGCCGACAAGTGAAACAGCAACAGCGCGTTGCCCGTATCGCGCACGACCACTTCGCTGCCAAATGCAGGAAGCCCTGCTATCTGAATCGAAAGCTCGTACTGATCTGACCAGAACCACGGCACTTCGCGATAACAAAGATCCTCGCCGAGCATGTTGCGAGCGGCGACGCGGCCCTGATCGTCTGCGTTCTTCCAGCATTCGAGGCGCACACGACGGCCGTAAAGTGCATGAGGGAACGAGCAGACGTCGCCCGCTGCGAAGATGTCCGGATCGCTCGTCCGCAGACGGTCGTCGACCACGATGCCGTCCGCGACGTCGAGGCCCGCTGCCAGCGCCAGCGCCGTACGAGGTGCGGCACCGATGCCGACGACCACGGTGTTGCAGCGGATCGCTTCGCCGCCGGCAAGACAAACCTCCGCGGCCGCATCCGTACCCGCGATGGCGGCCACCTGCGCACCGAAGCGAAATTGCACACCGGCGTTGCGGTGCCGTGCTTCGATGCGCGCGGCGATTTCCTGCGGCACCGCGCGCATCAGCAAACGCTTGCCGGCTTCGATGACGGTAACAGCGCATCCCGCCGCGACAGCACTGGCTGCGACTTCGAGCCCGATGAAGCCGCCACCAACAATCGCGATGCGTTGCGCGCTGGTTAGCCGCGTCGCGAGATGCCGGGCATCGTCGACGGTGCGCAGCGTCACTACACCGGGGAGTGTCGAACCGGACACGTCCAACGTTCTGGGCGACGCGCCGGTCGCCAGCAGCAGCCGGCTATAGCCGATGCGCTCGCCGTTATCCAGCTGCACAGCGTGCCCAGCCCGATCGATCACGGCCACATCGGTAGCCAGTTTGAGATCGATCGCATGATCGCTAAAGAAGGTCGCGCCAAAGAGCGCGCAATCGCCCGGCGCTTTCTCCTTGAGTAGCACCGCCTTGGACAGAGGCGGCCGGTCGTAGGGTGCGTGCGGCTCGCCGGCGATTAGCGTGATCGGGCCATCAAAACCCGCCTCGCGCAGCTCGGCACTGGCACGTGCGCCGGCAAGACCCGCACCGACGATAACCATATATGCGTGGCGTGTCATGCCCCCTCCGCCGTCGGCAGACCGATCAGCACCGCGTCACCTTCAATACGTACCGGATGCGTTTTCAACTGTTGACAGACCGGCGCGCAAAGCGGCTTGCCGGTTGCAATGTCGAAGCGTCCCTGGTGTCGGGGACACTCAATCGCCTTCCCCAGCACGAAACCATCGGCAAGGTGCGCTTTTTCATGGGTACACCAGCCATCGGAAGCGTAGAACCCGCCGTCAATGCGATAGACCGCGAACGTTGCACTGCCATAGTCAAAGCGCAAGACGTCTTCTTCGTCGATATCGTCGGTCTGGCAGGCGACGACCCATTCACGCTGATCCATCATCTCAGTTCTCCTCCTGTTCCCGGATTGCCCCGCGTCGCTCAGGCCGCCGAGCGCATCGGCTCACGATCGGGAACGTTGCGACGGATGAAGTACGAGCGATCTCGCGTCTGACGGATCAAGGCCGGAACCATCTCCTTGTAGACCGACCAGAGGCTCGGATACGCTGGTGGCGTTTCCGCCTTGATCGCTTCGTGCAGCTTCGGCAACGCGTGGAACGGCACCATCGGCAGCACGTGATGTTCGACGTGATACTGCATGTTCATGTAGAGGAATGCGAATACCGGATTGATGTAGACCGTGCGCGTATTGAGTCGATGGTCGGCCACGTTCATTGCCATCCCCGCGTGCTGGGTCAGGCCAAGCGTCTGGTGAAACCAGCCACAGTAAAAGCGCGGCGTCCAGACGAACATCAGCGGCAGAACGCTATGGATGGCGAAGCACCATCCGATTAGCGCTGCGATGAAGACAACATAGAGGCGGCTGATCCAGATCATCTTGCGGCGCTCCATCGCGGGCACATAGTCGGCGACTTCTGGGCTGATCAGACCGCATGCGTGACGCAGGGTCTTGACGATCTCCGCGGTGCCGCCAATCAGATAGAAGAAGTCGAGCAGGATGGTGACAAGTTGCGGCGGGCGACATACCTGGATTTCGGGGTCGCGGCCCACCATGATGGTGTGCGTGTGATGCCGCGCATGACTCCAGCGCCACAGCGTCGCTTCGCGGATCGTCATGAACGAGCAAAGCTGATAGAAAGCCTGATTGAGCCATGGCGTCTTGAACGGTGTACCGTGCGCAAGCTCATGCCAGCGCGCGTCGCTCGAGCAGTAGATCGTGCCGTAGACGAAGAAAGCGGGAACGGCCCACCACGTGCCCCACGAATACAGTGCCACGGCACCCGATGCGAGCAGCAGCGCAATCCATAGCCCGAAGTTCTTCAGGCCGGAAGCGTCGCTGCGCTTCATCAATTGCTTGAGTATTTGGCGCGCAATGTCCGGGCGATACCAGTTCTCGTCGGCGTGATTACCCGGTGTCCCGGGGTTGGTAAAAACGGTGTTGGTCATGCTGCTAGCGCACGGCATGTCCAGAGGTGAGTTCGGCACCTGCGTCTCCTTTTCTTTTCAGATCTGCTTCTCCCGTCCGCCGTGAAGGGCGTGATGGCGAGGAGGCGATGTATGCAAGGTAAGTGACCGACCCGCTCCGCTCAACGAAAAGATTGACGTTTTTTCGTCAATCCCCTAGGGTTTAAAAAGAGCAAAGAAAAATGCTGCGTTGCGCAATTCGTACGAGCGCCAGTTAAAGCAAGCGGAGACAACGACATGTCCAACGACGCCACGCCCCCAAGGCGCAAGCGCACGGCGCGCTTTATCGAAATTGCAGAAGCGGCGGGCGTGAGTCTGGCGACCGTCGATCGGGTACTCAATGAGCGAGGCAGCGTGTCGGCTGCGACACGCGCGTGCGTCGTAGCAGCGGCGCGACAACTCGCTGTGCCACGCATACTGCCGGATACGCGTCACGGACTGATCCATGTGGACGTGCTACTGCCGCAAAACAGTACGCCCTTCTTCGGACGTCTGAACCTCGCGTTGCAGCGCTCGATGCAGATGCTGGACAAGCGGGTGGTCATGCATCGCTCGACCCTCCCCGAAGCAGACGACGATGTCATTACCGAAGCCATCCTCCATCCGCGCTATAAGCGATCCGGTCTGATCGTGACGACTCACGACACGCCACGGGTGCGCGATGCATTGCGTACGGTAATCGAGCGAGGCGAGCCGGTTGTGACCATGGTCACCGATGTCGCCGACGTGGCGCGCTTGCACTACGCGGGCATCGACAACCTCTGCGCTGGGCGCACAGCGGGTTACTTCGTCGGCCGGCTGGCAAGGCGGCACGGGCGCGTGTTGTTGTTGTGCAGCCGCAAGGACTATCGGGCACATATCGACCGGATCGGTGGTTGCCGCGCGCAGCTCACCGAGTCGTTTCCCGAGCTTACCTGCGACGGCACTGAAGTGGAAACACAGGACGATCCGGATAGATGTTATTGCGCCGTGGTCAACGCGCTGAAACGGGGTGACGTAGTCGGCATCTACAATAGCGGGTACGGTTCAGCCGGAGTTGAAGCCGCGTTGCGCAAATTCGACGCGGCGGGACGAGTTGTATGGGTCAGTCATGAGATGCTCGACCGGCATCGTCAATACATCGAGGCGGGAACGATGGATGTCGCGATCGATCAGGATCCCGATGGGCAGGTGATCTCCGCGCTGCAGCACGTGTTGCACGCATGCGGTGTGGTTGAGGACGCGCCACCGGCAGGACCCGTGGAGTTTCGGATCTTCTGTCCGGCGAATGTCAGACGCAGTGCCTATCTGCCGTCTTCCGGCTGAAAGCATTCGTCTGAAAAGGGCTGGGAAATGTGACAATGCCTCTGGGGCACCTAGCTCGTTCGCGAGAAGTGAGCACCGATACTTCGCATTCCTATTTAGGCTACATCAATGGAGTCGATTCACACGGGCATTGTCCGTTGATCTGCTGGCAGGTATTCTCTAAGTTGTCCCCGAGACTACATCCTGCTCGTCGTGAGAGATCTGGTGTTCATTTGCGTCGGAGGTCATCTGTTCATTGAACAACGAGAACGCTCCGCGAAAGTCGCGTCCAGCCGGTTCAATACGCTTATATCCAAGGCGCGAAGCGCCGTGTTAATCAGATCGAGATCGACTCCGATGTACCTTCGTCACTTATTGTGGCAACAAGCGATGGGGCCTGCCTCGCGGCATCGACCGGAATACCGTCCACCAGCCCTATTGCAAGGCGATCAAGATAGTCGGCCCAGTCCTGCGCCATCTTGGTACGTTGCTCGATAAATTGCGTTCTATCGTAGGCATCCCCCAACTCCTCATCGCTGGTATGGGCCAGATGGCGTTCCACGATCTCCTTGTCGTACCCGAGCCGCTCACGAATTAACGTACGGGCGGTCGCGCGAAAACCGTGACCTGTCATTTCTTGCCCGGAATAGCCCAGCGTACGGAGAGCCGCATTGATAGTGCCGTCTGAAATAGGAACGCCGGCCTTCCGGCTTGGAAAGACGAACCCCGTCGGTCCCGTCAAAATATACAGATCCCTCAGTATCGATAAGGCCTGCCGCGGCAATGGAACCAGATGAGGGGGACCACTTCGTTTGCGTTCAAGTTTGCCCTTCATCATCGCTGCAGGGCACACCCAGAGCCCGCCCTTGAGGTCGAATTGCTCCCACGCCGCCCGCCTTATCTGGCCCGGACGCTGAAATACCAACGGGGTGAATTGCAAGGCAGCACGGACTATTGGCGTGCCCTTGTAGGACCGGATAGCGCGAATGAGCTGCCCCAGTGCCTCGGGCTCCGTAATCGCCGCGTAGTGCTTTACAAGGGGTGCTCGAACGCCGCCGACTTTCGGGTCAATCGCTGGGTTCTCGGAAGATTTGATCAAGCCGTTCTCCACGGCATGCCGGAAAACGCAGTTGCATGTCTCGCACACCCTGCGGGCGGTGTCTGCTACCCCTCTATCGCGTGCCCGATGGATGACCGCGACATACTCGGGTGTGGTGATGTCCGCGATCGGTCGGCTACCAAGCCAAGGATAGACATTCTTGACAAGTCTCCGCTCGATCTTGTCGAGATAATTCACGGACCAATGCGCCTTTTGTTCCCTGATCCATGCCTTCGCGACCGATTCGAATGTTGAATTGACATTGAATCGTGCCTGGGCTTTTGTCTGCCGCCGCCGTTCCATAGGGTCAACGCCCAGCCGTAGCAACTGCCGCCCGGCGGCGTGTGCGGCCCTCGCCTCCTTCTCACTGACCTCGGGCCACCGACCGAGCGCCATAGTTTTGGTTTTGCCGGCGAAATCGTAATTCCACCGCCAAAGCTTGGTCCCGTCGGGCTTAACCAAAACGTACAGCCGCCCCCCGTCAACGAGCGTGTAAGGTTTCGTAGCCGCCTTGGCGTTCACAATCTCCAGGCGGGTAAGCTGAAGAAGTGCGGCGGTCTTCGACATCGTTGTATACCGTTCGTGGACTCTCGTGAATACGAAAATACAACGAAAAATACAACGCTCAAAGTTCGGATCTGGCTGGAACATACCGGACGTCCCCGGACAATTCGCAGGCAATAAAAAACCCGCAGAGCCAATAGCCATGCGGGTTTCCGGATACTTCTCTGCACTTCTTCAGACTGCTTTGGACGTTGCTTGCGAAACGGTATGGTGGGTGCTGAGAGGCTCGAACTCCCGACCTACGCCTTGTAAGGGCGCCGCTCTACCAACTGAGCTAAGCACCCGTTTCGCCATTCTATTGTGCGACTCATTCTGCCGGATCTGAAGTCGATTCAAACCGCTCCATATCCCAGCGAGTCCGCTAGTTTAGCGCATCTTTTAGTGCTTTGCCAGGGCGAAATTTCGGAACTTTCGCGGCTTTGATCTTGATCGCATCACCGGTGCGTGGATTACGGCCGATGCGCGCCGTGCGTTTGCCCACGGCAAAAGTGCCGAAGCCGACGAGCGTCACCGAGCCGCCCTTCTTCAATGTCGTCTTGACCCCGCCGATCACGGCTTCGAGCGCACGGCTGGCCGCGGCTTTGGATATATCCGCTTGTTGCGCGATATGGTCGATCAGGTCCGTCTTGTTCATTGTGATCCCCCGAATGATGGTTTGTGGTTGGGCGATGCGGCAAAGAGTGGATTCATGACAGGCTGCTTGAGCACGGTCCGGAAGCCCCACGTGCGGCGGTCATTAGAAGTAGCCGAAACCCCCGTGTCAACCGGGATTGAGCCTGATAAGAGGGCGTCCACAGCGCCAAAATGCGTGGGGCGGACGCACCAATAAAAAACCCGCAAGGTCATTTCACAATGACCCCGCGGGTTTTTGATTCGCTCTGCCCCGGCGCGACAGTTCAGTCCGCGCCTCGACCGGCGTTTAATGCTTCACAAACTCGCCGGCTGCGGGCGCGTCCTTCTTTTCCGCAACAGCAGGCGTTGCCGGCTTGGCTTCTTCTTCCGGCAACGCGGCAGGAACACGCTCAAGTGCGAGCTCAAGCACCTTGTCGATCCAGCGAACCGGAACGATTTCGATCGAGTTCTTCACGTTGTCCGGAATCTCAGCCAGATCCTTCGTGTTCTCTTCCGGGATCAGCACGAGCTTGATGCCGCCGCGATGCGCCGCCAGCAACTTCTCCTTCAATCCGCCGATAGGCAACACTTCGCCACGCAACGTGATTTCGCCGGTCATTGCCACGTCTGCACGAACCGGAATGCCGGTCAGCACGGACACGAGCGCCGTCGTCATCGCGATACCTGCGGACGGACCGTCCTTCGGTGTCGCACCTTCGGGCACGTGAATGTGGATGTCCTTCTTCTCGAACGCCTCATCCGATACACCCAGACGACGCGAGCGCGAACGCACCACCGAACGTGCAGCCTCGACCGATTCCTTCATCACGTCGCCGAGCGAACCCGTGCGGATGATGTTGCCCTTACCCGGCATTACCGCGGCTTCGATGGTCAGCAGATCGCCGCCCACTTCCGTCCACGCGAGGCCCGTGACCTGGCCAACCTGGTTCTCCTTCGCTGCAAGACCGAAGTCGGTCTTGCGCACGCCGAGGAACGTGTCGAGATTGCTGCCGTCGACCTTGACCGCGCCCTCTGCCTTCTTCAGCAGAAGCATCTTCACGACCTTGCGGCAGATCTTCGACATTTCGCGCTCAAGCGAGCGAACACCAGCTTCACGCGTGTAATAACGAATGATGTCGCGGATCGCTTCTTCCGTGAGATCCATCTCGCCAGCCTTCAGGCCGTTGTTGCGCGTCTGTTTCGGCAACAAGTACTTCTGCGCGATGTTGACCTTCTCGTCCTCGGTGTAACCCGAGAGGCGAATCACTTCCATCCGGTCGAGCAACGGCGGCGGAATGTTCAGCGAGTTCGACGTCGCCACGAACATCACGTCCGACAGATCGAAATCGACTTCGATGTAGTGATCGGCGAACGTATGGTTCTGTTCCGGATCGAGCACTTCAAGCAGGGCCGAAGCCGGGTCGCCGCGGAAATCCATGCCCATCTTGTCGACTTCGTCGAGCAGGAAAAGCGGATTGCGCACGCCGACTTTCGCCAGGCTTTGCAGGATCTTGCCGGGCATCGACCCGATATACGTGCGACGGTGACCGCGAATCTCGGACTCGTCGTGCACGCCGCCGAGCGCCATGCGCACGAACTTGCGGTTCGTCGCGCGGGCGATCGACTGGCCCAGCGAGGTCTTGCCGACACCCGGAGGCCCGACGAGGCACAGGATAGGCGCCTTGACCTTTTCAACGCGTTGTTGGACCGCAAGATACTCGAGGATCCGTTCCTTGACCTTCTCAAGGCCAAAGTGATCTTCGTCGAGCACGCGTTCAGCGTTCGAGAGGTCATTGTTGACCTTGCTCTTCTTGCGCCACGGCAAACCAATCAACGTATCGATGTAGTTACGCACGACGGTGGCTTCAGCCGACATCGGCGACATCAGCTTGAGCTTCTTGAGCTCAGCGTCAGCCTTCTTCTTGGCTTCCTTCGGCATGCGCGCGTTGGTGATGCGCTTCTCGAGTTCCTCGAGATCCGCACCTTCCTCGCCTTCGCCCAGTTCCTTCTGGATCGCCTTGACCTGTTCGTTCAGGTAATACTCGCGCTGGCTCTTTTCCATCTGACGCTTCACGCGTCCACGGATGCGCTTCTCGACCTGAAGAATGTCGATCTCGGCTTCGAGCTGGGCAAGCAGATGCTCAAGACGTTCCACAACCGGGAACATCTCGAGAATGTGCTGCTTCTGGTCGAGCTTCAGCGGCAGGTGCGCCGCGATGGTATCGGCCAGACGACCCGCTTCGTCGATACCCGACAGCGACGTCAGGATCTCAGGAGGGATCTTCTTGTTGAGTTTCACGTACTGATCGAACTGCGACACGATCGCGCGACGCAGTGCTTCGGTTTCAGCGCTGTCGGCGTGGTCGGGTTCGAGCGGCATCACGTCGCAGGAAAACTGTGTTTCCTGTTCTTCGATCGTGAGCGTCTTGGCACGCTGCAAGCCTTCGACGAGCACCTTCACGGTACCGTCCGGCAGCTTCAGCATTTGCAGGATGTTTGCGATACATCCCACTTCGTACATGTCTTTTTCGGTCGGCTCGTCTTTGGCTGCGGTCTTCTGGGCAACAAGCATGATGTGCTTGCCACCTTCCATCGCAGCTTCGAGTGCCTTGATCGATTTGGGTCGTCCGACAAAGAGCGGAATCACCATGTGCGGGAAAACGACTACGTCACGCAGCGGCAGCAGCGGGAGAGTAATGCGTTCCTGCGGGAGGAGTTGGGTTCCTGACATTTCATTTCCCCAGTAGTGGAATCAGTTCAGTCGTAAATAAGGCCGTCAAAATGGATTGCAAGCCTTAAGCGTGTGGGAAAAGATCGGTGAATCGAAAAAATTCGCGTCAGTAACGTCCACAAGATATCCGAAAAATAAACAAAAAGCCGTTCACGTTGCCATGAACGGCCTTCTCGCCGACACACAGCCCAACCTTAGTTTGAACCTGCAACCTTCGGTGTGTCTTCGTAGATCAATAGCGGCTTACCGTCACCATCAATTGTGTTGTCGTCGACAATGACCTTGCTTACACCTTTCATTGTCGGCAACTCATACATCACATCAAGCAACGCTTGTTCCAGAATGGAACGCAAACCACGCGCGCCCGTCTTGCGGCGAATTGCTTTCAACGCAATGGCTTGCAGTGCCCCCGGACGGATCTCCAGGTCGACACGTTCCATGTTGAACAGCTTGTGGTACTGCTTCACCAGCGCATTCTTCGGCTCGGTCAGGATCTTGATCAGCGCGTCTTCATCCAGCTTGCCGAGCGTCGCCACCACCGGCAGACGGCCGATCAGCTCAGGAATCAGACCGAACTTGATCAGATCTTCCGGTTCCACATCGCGCAGCACTTCGCCCGCGTCGCGATCCACCTTGCTCTTCACGCTTGCGCCAAAACCGATGCCGGTCTTTTCCGTACGATCGATGATGACCTTTTCAAGGCCGTCGAACGCGCCGCCGCAAATGAACAGAATGTTGGTGGTGTCGACCTGGATGAAATCCTGGTTCGGGTGCTTGCGGCCACCTTGCGGCGGCACAGAAGCCATCGTACCTTCGACCAGCTTCAGCAGCGCTTGCTGAACGCCCTCGCCCGACACGTCACGCGTGATGGACGGGTTATCCGACTTGCGGCTGATCTTGTCGATTTCATCGATATAGACAATGCCGCGCTGAGCCTTGTCGACTTCGTAGTTACAGTTTTGCAGCAGCTTCTGAATAATGTTCTCGACGTCTTCGCCGACGTATCCCGCTTCCGTCAGCGTGGTTGCGTCTGCAATCACGAACGGAACGTTCAGCATGCGTGCCAGCGTTTGCGCGAGCAAGGTCTTGCCCGAACCCGTGGGTCCGATGAGCAGGATGTTGCTCTTCGACAGCTCGATATCGTCTTTCTTCTCGAGATGCTTGAGGCGCTTGTAGTGGTTATAAACCGCCACTGCAAGAATGCGCTTCGCGCGATCCTGACCGATCACGTACTGGTTCAGGATCTCGCTGATTTCCTGCGGGCTGGGCAGGTCCGATTTCGTCAGGCCAGCCTCTTCCGCCGCGCCCGCTGCTTCGTCGCGAATGATTTCATTGCACAAGTCGATGCATTCATCGCAGATGAACACAGAAGGACCCGCAATCAACTTCTTGACCTCGTGCTGGCTCTTGCCGCAGAACGAGCAATACAACAGCTTTTCGCTGTTAGAACCTTTTTTGTCCGCCATGGATGTGTGAGCCTCCGGACACTCGATTACATAATACGCCGCTCAACTCACCTACGCAGAAATGGCCTGTGCAGAGGGTGAAAGCGTGTGTGGCGTGTGCTTTAACGCCGTTTTCCGCGTTGGCACCAGGCTTGCGCACTGATGCCATTTGCCGCGCCGCCGTTGGCGGTCTGGCCTGAAACCGCAACGCCTGCATGGACAAAAACGGAACGGCCGGCCCGTTATTCCCCAACGACCGGCGCGACATCGTTCAGGGACGCTTGTGAAGAACCTGATCGACGAGACCGTACGCCTGCGCGTCGTCGCCGGACATGAAATTGTCGCGGTCTGTGTCGCGTGCGAGCCGATCCACCGGCTGACCCGTATGGTGCGAGAGCAACTGATTCAGACGCTCTTTCAGGTACAGGATTTCCCGTGCCTGAATTTCGATGTCCGACGCCTGCCCGCGTGCACCACCCAGCGGCTGGTGAATCATGACACGTGCGTTGGGCAGCGCAACGCGCTTGCCCTTGGCGCCCGCTGCCAGCAGGAATGCGCCCATGCTCGCGGCCAGTCCCATGCACAACGTGGCGACATCCGGCTTCACGAACTGCATGGTGTCGTAAATGGCCATGCCTGCCGACACCGAGCCACCGGGGCTGTTGATGTACAGGCTGATGTCCTTGTCGGGGTTTTCGCTTTCGAGGAACAACAACTGCGCGACCACGAGGTTTGCCGTCTGGTCGTTCACTTCCCCGACCAGGAACACCACGCGCTCTTTCAACAGGCGCGAATAGATGTCATAGGCACGTTCGCCGCGGCCGCTCGTTTCAACAACCATGGGCACCAGACCGAGCGCCTTGGTTTCGAAATCATGCGGCGCGTTTGACGCGAGCGTGTCCAGTAATTGAGCGCGAAAGGTCATGCAATTTCCTTGTTCGGAATAGGGATACTGAACGACAAAGGACCATCCGTAAAAAACGGCACAACTTGGCGACCGACACCAACCGGCACCGAAAACGCCAATGCAACCAAAATGCAAAAAAGGCGTGCCGGCCCGTCACCTCGACGGCCCTGCACGCCTTGTCGACGCTGCTTACGCTTGCGCCGTCGCGCTGGCCAATTCTTCGAAGCTTACTTCCTTGTCGCTCACTCGGGCCTTGCCGAGCACGAAGTCCACGACGTTGCTTTCCACAACGTACGCTTCCATTTCGGCGAGGCGCTGCTGATTCGAATAATACCAGCGGACGACTTCCTTCGGGTCCTCGTAGCTTTTCGCAAATTCGTCGACTTCCCCACGGATCTGTTCCGGCTTCGCCTGCAGGTCGTTGGTCTTGACCAGTTCGGCCAGAACCAAGCCCAGCTTGACGCGGCGTTCAGCTTGTTCCGCGAACATTTCTGCCGGAATGGGAGCGTCGGCTGCGTTCGGCACACCGCGTTGTTGCAGATCCTGACGCGCCATTTCCACCAGACGTTGCTGATCCTGCTCGATCAGCGCCTTCGGCACGTCGAGTTCGGAGATCTTCAGCAGTGCGTCCATAACCTGGTTCTTCACGATCTGCTGCGTGCGGCGCTTGGCTTCACGCTCCAGGTTTTCCTTGATCTCACCGCGCATCTTGGTCGTGTCGCCGTCTTCCACACCCAGCGATTTCGCAAATTCGGTGTCGATTTCCGGCAGGTGCGGCCATTCGATCTTCTTCATCGTGATGGTGAACTGGGCCGTCTTGCCGGCCACGTCCTTGCCGTGGTAATCGTCGGGGAACTTGAGGTCGAATTCCTTCGATTCGCCGACCTTCAGGCCGAGCGCCGCCGTTTCGAATTCCGGCAACATGCGGCCTTCACCCAGCACGAACGTGAAGTCTTCTGCGCTGCCGCCCTCAAACAACGTGCCGTCAAGCTTGCCGACGAAGTCCATTGTCACGCGGTCGCCGTCTTTAGCAGCCGTATCCGCGCCGCCGTCGCCATGCTCGCCGCCTTCGCCGCGTGCGTGGTAGTGCACGCGCTGCTTGCGCAGGATTTCCAGCGTGCGGTCGATTTCGGCTTCCGAGATGGTCGTGACCGTGCGCTCGATTTCAGCCGTAGCCACGTCGCCGATCTTGACTTCCGGGTATACCTCGAAGGTCGCGTCGAACGCGTAGTCGTCTGCGACTTCGCCGCCCTTGGGTGCGAAGCTCGGCTGGCCTGCCACACGCAGGTTTTCGGTGCGCGTGACGTCGAAGAATTCCTTGCCGACCTTGTCGCTCAGCACTTCGGCTTCAACCTGGCCCTGATACTGCTGCGTCACCATCTTGAGCGGCACCTTGCCCGGGCGGAAACCCGGCATGCGCACGTTTTTCGCCAACTGACGGATACGCGAATCCACTTCCTTTTGCACCGTATCTTTCGGCAGGGAAATCGTCACACGGCGTTCGAGCTTGCCGAGGTTTTCAACAACGTTAGCCATGGCTTCTATCGTCCTAAAGTAAATCGAGTATTCGGGTTCGTGTGTCTGGTCAGTTCTGGTTCGATCTCGCGCCGCGACAAGCGCACGGCGTCGCGCGGTTCCTGAACATTGACGGCCAAGCCGAAGCATTCAGCTAGCCGTGACAGGAAGCCGTCCACGCCGGTTTGAGTCAACAGAGCCAAACATTTTACCAAACTATTTGCAAGGGTCGTGGCGGATGCAGGTCGGCCTTGTCAAATACCGGCAATTCCGGCCCATTTTCGCGGTTTTGGTGCGTGTTTTACGGTCCCAAGCCGCTGTGATGAGGTCGTTTCAGATCGTGCCGGCGTGCGATTGTGGCGTTCTTGCATTGCTGGCGCGCATCGAAAGCATGCCCAACAGGCATAAGATTTGATTAATTCGGGTCGTGTCGCTAGATTTCAAGCAAATTCATAACTCGAGACATCATGCCTAACGCCCATTCCGCCGGTTCAAACCCTCCCGTTGTCGTGATTGCGCCCGATTCCTTTAAGGGATCGCTTAGCGCGGAACAGGTCGCAGAGGCGATTTCGAACGGTATCCGGCGTGCCCGGGCCGATGCCGTCATCCGCATCGTGCCGATGGCCGACGGCGGCGAAGGCACGCTCGACGCCATGCTCGCGGCGGGCGGCGAGCGCCGTGTGGTCAACGTGCGGGGCGCGGCGTCCAAGCGGCGCGACGCCGCGACGGGTCTGCTGGCGGATGGCAGCGCGATCGTGGAGACGGCGGAAGTCGTGGGCATCACGGATCCGGACGGGATGGCCGTGCCGGTTACCGAACGCAGCACGCTGGGAATGGGCGAAGCGATCCGCACCCTGCTCGATCTGGGTGTGCGCAAGTTCTATGTGGCGTTGGGCGGCAGCAGCACGAACGACGGCGGTGCGGGCCTTCTGGTCGGCCTCGGCCTCAAACTCTTCGATGCAGACGGCAAGACGCTCGACCCCGTGCCGTCGCAGCTTGGGCGGATTGCGCGCATCGACGCGACAGAGCTCGATCCACGCGTGCGCGAAGCCGAATTTACCGGTATGTCCGATGTTGACAATCCGCTCACCGGCGAGCATGGCGCAACGGCGATTTTCGGGCCGCAGAAAGGCGTGACGGCCGATCAGATCGCGACAATCGATGCAGCGCTCGCTCATTTCGCAGATTTGCTCGAACCGGCGCTGCAACTTACCGCACGCGATAAACCCGGCGCTGGCGCGGCGGGCGGTCTCGGCTTCGCGCTGCATATGCTGGGCGCGAGTTTCGAGGCCGGCGCGGAAGTGGTCGCGCGCCAAGTCGGCCTGGATGCGGCACTCGATGGCGCGAACTGGCTGATCACAGGCGAAGGACGCTCGGATGTTCAGACGCTGCATGGCAAGGCGCCGTTTATCGCTTGCCAGCACGCTCGTGCGCATGGCGTGGAAGCGTCACTGCTGTCCGGCGCTATCGATCCGGCCGCCCTGCCGCGTTTGTCCGAGCATTTCAGCGGCTGTTTTTCGCCCGCACCGGGACCGATCACGCTTGAGGTTGCGATTCGCGACGCGGCGACACTGCTCGCGAACGAAGCCGAACAGCTCGCAAGGTTGAAGTTCGCTCGCGGTGATTAAGTCGGCGCGGCTAAACGCTGGCCGTCGGCTCAACCATCCATACGTCCCGTAACGCACGCGCTCATCGCGTGCTGGCAACTCTGCCGGGACTGAACAGTAACCGGTCCGATATCCACACGATCAGCATCGTCAAACCCATCATCGGGAAGAGGATGCCGAGGCCGACAGGAACCAGCCCCTTGTCCACATGCCGGCCCACTACAGACATTGGCCATTGGATCGGTTAGAATGCCGGGCTTGGCGTGACGCGCATCATTGGCGTTACCGGGGAAAACGCAGTTTGCCCTAGGTTTTTAAGGCGCGGTCAAACGCGGTCATGGGTCGTACGCTCCATACGTTGCACTCCCCGCTTTAAACTAGCCGCAAAGACACGCGTGAGTGGCGAAATTGGTAGACGCACCAGGTTTAGGTCCTGACGGCAGCAATGTCGTGTCGGTTCGAGTCCGACCTCACGCACCAAGATGAAAACAAAGCCTTGCAGCGAAAACTGCGAGGCTTTGTCGTTTCTGGCGCTAGTTTGTAGGGCGATGACAGATTAAGCGGCCCCGCGCTGCGTCAGCACTTCGTCGATCAAACCGTACTCCCGCGCCTGATCCGCCGACATGAAATTATCGCGGTCGGTATCGCGAGCGATCTCCTCTACGCTCTTGCCCGTGCGCTCCGCCATGATCCCGTTCAGGCGCCGGCGCAAATGCAGCACCTCTTCGGCCTGGATGGCGATATCGGCAGCCGTGCCCTGCGAACCGCCCGAAGGCTGGTGGATCATGATGCGCGCGTTGGATAATGCGAACCGCTTGCCCTTGGCGCCCGCGTTCAGCAGGAACGTACCCATGCTGGCGGCAAATCCGGTGCATAGCGTGGAAACGTCCGGGCGGATGAACTGCATGGTGTCGAAGATCGCCATGCCGTCGTAGACCGATCCGCCCGGCGAATTGATGTACAGCGCGATGTCCTTGTCGGGGTTCTCAGCCTCGAGGAACAGCAACTGCGCCACGACGAGACTAGCCGTCTGGTCCGTCACCGGTCCCACCAGGAAGATGATGCGTTCGCGCAGCAGCCGCGAATAGACGTCGTAGGCACGTTCGCCACGTCCGGATTGTTCTATGACGGTCGGCACGAGGCCAAGGTTGTGGGGATTCATATCGCTGAGTTTCCTTTGTTTTTGCCGATATCGGCTGAAGGTGGTTGCCTCATCCGATATGACGCGCACCGTCGTCCGTGCGTGACGCCCGTTCCCGCGATATATTTTTGCCGGCGGCTGTCACATTCGCGTGATGCCAGCCGTCAGGCCGTAGTCAGACCGCGACCTGGCGGAAGCACGTGATGAGGGGAACCTGCATGACTGGTGATACGGATATCGATCGCGACGCGGCGCAGCTCGCCATCTTCGAGGCGTCGCGTGCGCGGCTGTTCTCGCTTGCGTACCGGATTTTGGGCGTGCGCGCGGATGCCGAGGACGTGGTCCAGGACACGTTCGTGAAATGGCATCTGCAGCAACGCTCGGCGGGTTTCGACTCGCTCGACACGCCGGCCGCGTGGCTCGCGACGGTCGCAAAACGCACGGCCATCGACCACCTGCGGCATCTGAAATATGAAACGCCGTTGGCGGGCGGTATCGACGGGTTCGATTCCATCGATACCGCCCCTTCGGCCCAGACGCTCGCGGAACAAACGTCCGATTTGTCGTACGGAATGCGCCGCGTGCTCGAGCGGCTGTCGGCGGAAGAACGGGCGGCCTTCCTGCTGCGCGAGGCGTTCGAAGCGGACTATGCGAGCATCGCGAAGATCCTGAACCGAAGCGCCGCGCATTGTCGGCAGATGGTGCATCGCGCGAAAGACCGGGTACGCGACGAGCGGACATGCGACGGTGCACAACGTTCTCCTCAGGGCAACGAGGCAATCGAGCCGCTGCTCGACGCCATCGCGCGCCAGGACGTCAGCGCGCTACTCGCGCTGACGCTTGCTGCTTCGCCGGCAATCACCGCTGTCGCGAGCGCCGAACGGCAAGCAGCCATGCTGACTCACGCCTTGATCGCGCGCCTTCGGATCGGCCGTATCGACTTGCGGGCAACGGTCGACTACGACCGCGTATCCGCTCTCGCAGCCGCATGACGCCTTTTTCTTCGTACGTAGCCGCGCGGCTACGCGCATTCATCGACTAAGACCGCATGCCCGACTTCGCGCCGGCATAACGCGCTGCGCGGCCGTCCGGCTGCGGGCATCCATCGCGTGGAAAAACCCGCACGGGGCCGCCAGCCACGCCGCAAACGAATTCTTTCGCCCGAACCGTCTCGTGTATCCTGAAAACTGGTGTCCGGAGAATCCGGCCACCTCGATCAAGGATCCACAATGGCTTTCAACAATCAGGCCGCGACTGCCGCGGTAGGGTCGCGGAGCATGTTTGCCAGCGGCCTCCTGCCTGTTGGTTTTCGCTTGAGCGGGGCAGTCAGGTGAACGAGCCACAACGCTTTACCGTACGGCACACGAGCATCTACCGGTATTCGGAACCGGTGGACTTCGGCGAGCATAGAATGTTGTTCCGGCCGAGATCCAGCCACGATCTGCGCCTCGTCACCATGCAACTGAAGATCACGCCGGAACCGGCGCGGTTGCGCTGGCTGCACGACATCTTCGACAACTCGGTGGCCGTCGCCACGTTCGACAGCCAGGCAAAGGAACTGACGTTCGAGAGCGAAGTCACGCTCGAGCACTTCGAAACGCCGCAGCCGGATTACGCGCTCGAGCGCTACGCCGCCACGTTTCCGTTCGCGTACACGAACGAGGAGGCGTCGGATCTGGTCAACCCACGCAATCGGCCGGAGCCGGATGGCGATGTCGATGCGTGGGCCAAGCGCTTTGTCACGCCCGGCAAAACCATGGGCACGATGGCGCTGCTGCGCACGATGACGCAATCGATCAACGACGACTTCAAGTACGTCCGCCGCACGGAAAAAGGCGTGAACCGTCCCGCCGATACCTTGCGCCTGCGCAGCGGCAGTTGCCGGGACTTCGCGGTGTTCATGATGGACGCGGTGCGCTCGCTGGGCCTCGCCGCACGTTTTGTCAGCGGCTACATCTTCGTGCCCGATCATGACGCCACGCGCGGTGGCGGCGCCACGCACGCATGGCTGCAGATTTATCTTCCCGGCGCCGGCTGGGTCGATTTCGACCCGACCAACAGCATTATCGGCAACCGTCATCTCATCCGCGTCGCGGTTGCATGGGATCACCCTCAGGCCCTCCCGCTGTGGGGAACCTGGAACGGCGAGCCCGGCTCGTTCCGCGGCCTCGATGTCGAGGTCAGCGTGACCGAAAACCGCTGATGTCCTCTTCCATAGAAAGGCCACTCCCATGAAACTCCGCGTTGGTTACGAGCTGGTCTACGAGTGTCCGCAACCGACACCCATGCTTCTCATGCTGAACACCCATTTTTCGTTCGCGCCGCAGGTCTTGCTCGCCGATCTGCTGGTGGTCGATCCGCCTGTGCCGATCTCGCAGTATCGCGACGGTTTCGGCAATCTGTGCAGCCGGATCGTCGCGCCCGAGGGCCAGATAGCGCTGTCGACGTCGGCGTTGCTGGAGGTGCCGGAGGAATTCGAAAAGCCCGGACCGGATGGCTGGCAGGATCCGGTTGAAAACCTGCCCAACGAATGCCTGGTCTTCTTGCTTGGCAGCCGTTATTGCGAGACGGATCTGCTCTCGGACTTCGCGTGGAAAATGTTCGGCAATACGCCGCTGGGACGCCCACGGGTGCAGGCTATCTGCGACTTCGTGCACAACCACATTGTGTTCAACTATGCGCACGCGCGGCCGACCAAGACGGCGTGGGAAGCCTATCAGGAGCGCCAGGGCGTATGCCGCGACTTCGCGCATCTCGCCGTCACGTTATGCCGCGCTATGAATATTCCGGCGCGCTACTGCACGGGTTATATCAGCGACGCCGGCATGCCGCCGCCCTACACTGCGATGGATTTCGCCGCGTGGTTCGAGGCTTTTATCGGCGGCAGCTGGCAGACGTTCGATGCGCGTAACAACGTTCCGCGGATGGGACGCGTGTTGATGGCGCGAGGCCGCGATGCCGCCGATGTCGCGATCAGCAACACGTTCGGGCCCACGACCCTGCTTAAATTCGATGTGGTTTGCAAGCCGCAGTAGCGATCTGGTTTACTTTGGATTTCTAACTAATATTTGGTCAACGGAATCGGGCTCGCCACATCGCGTGGCGACGCCGGTTCCGCCCCGCCTTGCAGCACATTCCCATCCGGGGGATAATTCCGCCTGAACGTCGCGTGCAGCCAGCCAGGTTTGTGCTGCACCGATCAATACAATGCTTCATCCTCCCTTACCTGTCCTGTCTCCAGAACGCGCCCGAGCCATTGAGTTTCAATGGCTTTTTTTCTGGCCCGGACCGGTCGGCTCACGCCGTCATCACCTTCCATTGCCGTGAACTTCGACGACTACTGCCAGCAAAAAGCCGCTCCCGATGGCTCCAGCACGTACTACGCCCTGCGCCGTGCGCCCTCGGCCAGACAGCCGCTTCTGACAGCGCTTTACGCATTGCGCCGGGAGCTGGAAGACACCGTCAAGGAAACCAGCGACCCCACCATCGGCCGGACCAAACACGCCTGGTGGCAAAAGGAACTGGCCAGCCTGTTCGGCGGCGAACCCGCGCACCCCGTGACGAAGGCGATCGCCGCGCATCAGGCGAACACCCCGGTTCTCGACGAGCAAGGACGGGCATCGATTGAAAATCTGGTCGACGGTTTCAGCATGGACCTCGATCAGGCGCGTTATCTCGACTGGCCGGGTCTGCGGCGCTATCTGGACAACGTCGGTGGCGCGTTTGCCTTGATCATCGCCCGCGCGAGCGCACGCCGTCCTGATGATGCATCGGGCTGGGCCAACTCGCTTGGCACGGCGTTGACGCTGGCGGAGCGCGTAGCAGAAGTCGGCGACGACGCGCGCCACGGCCGCATTTATCTCCCCATCGACGAACTGCAGCGCCTCAATGTCACCGCGGCCGATCTCATCAACCGCAAATACAGCGATGCGTTCACTGACCTCATGCGCTTCCAGACCGGCCGCGCACGCGAAGCGCTTAAGCAGTCACTGGCCGCGATCCCCTCGGACGAGCGCGCGACCCAGCGCGTGTTGCGTACGCAAGCGGCTTTATCGCTGGCATTGCTCGACGAAATAGAACGCGAAAACTTCCAGGTGCTTCATCAGAGGGTTGCGCTGACACCTATCCGCAAACTGTGGATCAGTTGGCGCGTCCGATAGGTTCGAACACCGTCTAGCGGTCTCCTTCGCCTACGCCCGGAGCAAAGGCAACGGCTCGAATCTCTGCCCGAGGACCTCGGTGGAATTCAGTCCCCACCACGGTCCGAGCACGGTCGCGTACATCTGCCTGAAATCAACGCCGACGGGGAGATTGCCGTTCCCGTCCAGCCGCGCCAATTCCGGCGCTGCGCCATGAAGGCCGCCATTCACCCGGCCGCCCATCACGAAATGCGGCGCGACCGTGCCATGATCCGTCCCGTTGCTCTGGTTCTCACGCGGCCGCCGGCCAAACTCGGCGTAAGTCATGACGAGCGTCTCGTTCCATCGGCCCAGTTCGAGGAGCGCCGAACGCATCGCGACCAGTCCCTCCGATAACTGCTTGAGCAACGCCGCCTGCTGACCCGGCTGGTTCTGATGGGTATCGAAGCCATTGAGCGTCAGGCGGATCACCGCGACACCCTGCCCCGCTTGCGGCACGCCGGCGGGGGTATCAGTGGCTGCAAGCACTTGCATGGCAGTCTTGATCGATGTACCAAATGCACCGCCCGGAAATTGCGTCTTCAGCACGAACTGGCCGGCGCGCGGACGCAGCCGGTCGGCCGCCTTCACGATCTCGTTTTCCACATCGAGAATATGCGCGAGCGCCGGGTTGCGTTCTTTCAGCGATATCGGCGTCGCAAGTCGTGCCTGTTTCTCGAACTGCGCCGGATTCACGAGCGCGACCGCGCGTGCGCCATTCGCGAGCGGCCCCATTTCCGCGCTGCCGATGACCACGGCATCGGCAGCAAATCCTGCCGGCACGGGCTGTGCGCGGAACGTACGCGTGAGCCAGCCTTCGTGCAAATATTGATCGGCGCGCGAACCCGTGTCCCAAATCTCGATGGATCGAAAATGCGAGAGGTTCGGTTGCGGATAACTGACGCCCTGCACGATCGCGAGCTGGCGGTCTTTCCAGAGCGGCATCAAGGGCTGCATGGCGGGGTGAAGGCCCGTGCGGTCGTCGAGTTGCACGACCTGCTCGCGCTTGATGCCGATCTTCGGACGCAGCGCGGCGTAAGCAGGATCGGCGAATGGGATCACGGTGTTCAGGCCGTCGTTGCCGCCCTTCAGTTCGACCAGGATCAGCACGTTGCCATAACCGGTCGTACGCATCTCGACCGGGAGTTGACTTGCTGCGGCGAACGCCGACGGCGCGAGGGCGAAAGCGCCGGCTGCACCGGTCATCGAAAGGAAGTCGCGTCGGTTCATGGTGGCCGCCTATTTCAACTGGTACGCAGGGTCCATCAGCAAGACCCGCAGATACGCGCTGCACGTGACGTCGGGTTCGATGGCATCGGCGGGGGAAACCGCCAGCACCGCGCGCTGCAACTGCAGTTGCGTCGACAGATCGGGGCGCGCGTCGGGCGTCGTATTGTATTGTGCGAGCCATGCATCGAGATCGAAGCGCAAGCCAGGACGCGGCCGGGGCATCGCCGGAGTTTTCATGACGGCTTTCGACATCATGTTCGACGTCGTGTTCGTCATCGGGCCTGCCATCGTGCTTGCCATCGGATTGGCCGGCTCTCGTGCCGCCGTCGCCGGGCGCATGCCGTGTGCTTCGGTCGCCCGAAACAACTGTTCGATGAACTGCTTGCGCGCGAGCAGCGTGGAGCTGTTGATCCAGTTTTCACCGCCCGGCCAGCCCTTCACGTTCGGCGGATAAAACAGGTTTTCGCCGAAATTGCGCACTTGGGCGGCAAGCGGCGTCGCGTCCTGATCGGCGTAACCGATATCGAATTCACGCACAGCGCCAACCACGAATTCCGCAGGCGACTTCACCAACACGCCGCGGTTGCGCTCGTCCCAGAATGCCTCCGATAAAAACAGTCCGCGCAACGCCGTCTTGATGTCGTAGTGCGATGCGCGGAAGCGCTCGGCGACCGGCGCGATCTGCGCCGGATCCGGCGTCTCGGAGATGAACTCGCGCCACAGTTCGGTCGTGATAAAGGTGGCTGTTTCCGGTTGGGCAAGGAGGATGTCGAGAACCTGATCGCCATCAAAATTGCCCATCTGGCCGAGGACGGTCTTATCGCCGTCGTCGTGGATTTTTGGATTGAACTGGTAGGCGAGCGTATTCGGATCGAGCGTCCAGCCCGTGTAGGCTCGTGCAGCTTCGGCCACATCACGCTGCGAGTAATGTCCCTCGCCGAGCGTGAACAGTTCCATCACCTCGCGGGCGAAGTTTTCGTTGGGACGGCCTTTGCGGCTGCCGGCGCCGTCGAGGTATTGCAGCATTGCGGGATCTTTCGAGACCGCATGCAGCAAGTCCCCGAAATTGCCGAGCGCGTCGCGGCGCAGCAGCGCGTTCTGCCGGAACATGAGCTGCGGATAGTGAACCTTCTCTTCGGCGGACGGGAAGTGATCGTGCCAGAAGAGCGTCATGCGCTCGGTGAGCGGCGAGCGTGTGGTCACCATTTCCCGCACCCACCAACCGCGCAACTCGTCGTATCGACGGCTTTGTTCGCGCTGGTCATCGCGGCGCTGATCCTGTGTCCATGCACGGCGAACATCAGCTGATGGGATCGGCTCCGTGACCCACGCGGGCGGCAGCGTAGCAGCTTCGGTGCGTGCGCCGGCGAGCAAGGCATCGACAGCCTCCTCACGCGTTTTGCCGATATACGGAGTGACCTCGCTCGCATTCGCCGCGAAGCCGGTTCGGGTGAGCAGGAAGCGGGCGTCGGTGGCATCGAGGGGATCGGCATCGAGCGCGGCCGCTTCCGTCCGATGCACATCGCGCATCCGGTGCGGCGTGGTGTTCTGCGCCGCTTGTACCGTCATCGCGCAGGTCAGCATCATGCACAACGCGATCGCGCCAGTACCGACACCAATACCGATGCGGGAATCGCGCCGATTCAGCGAACCGCGAGCAACGTGGAAATGAAGAAGCCTGGAGAGTTGCATCGAAGAGCGGGTCCGGTGGCCGTGCTAAGTCAATCAACGGCGACGAGCCGATGCCCGTTGACCACGACGACTCCGTTGCGCCTCGCGTGAGAAGCTGAAAGCCGCCAAGCCTTGACCGCGGGTCCGGTAGCCGTGCGGCAAATCAACTCCCCAAGCGCTCAACGCTTATAAAGATCCCTGACCGCTTCCTCGATGTGCTGGCGCAGCAGACGCCGTTCATCTGCGGTCATGACAGAGTGTCGCGGAGGCCGCGCGGGCGGCTGCGGATCGCTTTGCGGCGCAGGCATGGTCGCCATTGGCTGCGGGTCGCGGCTGCCATTCAACGGTTTTTGCATGCGATGCTGAGCGCGCATGAAGCGGCCGTCGAAGCTGCGTTTCTTGAGTGGATGTGAGTTGGAATCAGAACTGTCGCCCTCTGGATTCGAATACCGGGAAGAGGATGCGGACGAAGATGAAGACGACGAAGACAACGACGAATCCGGCCGGTCGAACGCCGCCGAATTGCGATTGGAAGACTGTGATGGTTGCGCCATGGCTGAGCGCGTGGCAAACACGGCGTAAAACGCGCTAGCGATCAGCGTTAGTCGGATGATGCGCTTGGTGCGCACAGGTTTGCGCCGCCGCGCTCCCTTCATGTTGTTCCCTTCGTTGCTCGACAACCGGACAGTCTCAGGCTCTTTGGCGTGCTTGCGTGTCATGCAAGAGTGACGGTTAATGCCGCCATGATGCTGACGCGCAATCGTTGTACTAATGGAGTATCCACCGAATGACGGGCTTAGGTAAAGGAGTGTACGCATAGAACCTTTATGTCGTGCCACAGTCCCCGTAAATTTTGTAACTATCTGTTACGTCAGAAATCAGGCAAACTCGTACATCTTTCTAATCGCGCTAAGATGCCGACATGGAAACCAAAAATCCCTCAAAAATACTCGTAGTCGACGACGATCCCCGTTTGCGCGATCTTTTGCGACGTTATCTCGGTGAGCAGGGCTTCAATGTCTATGTTGCTGAAAATGCGCCGTCGATGAACAAGCTCTGGGTTCGAGAACGTTTCGACCTCCTCGTGCTCGACCTGATGTTGCCGGGGGAAGACGGACTCTCGATCTGCCGCCGCCTGCGCGGCAGCAACGACCGCACGCCGATCATCATGCTCACTGCGAAAGGCGAAGACGTCGACCGCATCGTGGGCCTGGAAATGGGCGCGGACGACTATCTGCCGAAGCCGTTCAACCCGCGTGAACTTGTCGCGCGGATTCATGCCGTGCTGCGCCGCCAATCGCCGTCGGAACTGCCGGGCGCGCCGTCCGAAACCACCGAAGTCTTCGAATTCGGCGAATTCGCGTTGAATCTCGCCACCCGCACGCTGACCAAGAACGGCCAGGAAATCCCGCTGACCACTGGCGAATTCTCCGTGCTGAAAGTGTTCGCGCGTCATCCGCGTGCACCGCTGTCGCGTGAAAAGCTGATGGAACTGGCACGCGGCCGTGAATACGAAGTCTTCGACCGCAGTCTCGATGTCCAGATTTCCCGGTTGCGCAAGCTGATCGAGCCGGACCCGAGCAGCCCGCGCTTTATCCAGACCGTGTGGGGTCTCGGCTACGTCTTCATTCCCGACGGCGCAGCGTGAGATCTGAGTCCTCTGGATTTGAGTCGTGATTGAGTACCGACAAACGCGCCCCATGCGCGCCACGAGCACGAGCATCAACGACCCATGCGGATTGACAGGCGGCTACTGACGCTCGCGTTCGGCGGCCTGTTCTGGCGGACCTTCGCCTTGATCGCGTTGCTGATCGCGGTCAGCATTGCTGCGTGGTTCCAGAGCTTTCGGGTCATCGAACGCGAACCGCGCGCGCAACGCGTCGCGCTGCAACTTGTCGCGGTCGTCAAGCTCACGCGTACCGCCCTCCTTTATTCCGATCCCGATCTGCGCCGCGCCTTGCTGCAAGATCTGGAGAGCAATGAAGGCGTGCGCGTGTATCCGCGCGAAACCACCGATAAATACCGCCTGCAGCCCGATGAATCGCTCAACCGCCTGATCGAGCGCGACGTGCGCGGCCGGCTTGGCAACGACACCGTGATTGCGCAATCCGTCAACGACATTCCGGGCGTCTGGATCAGCTTCAAGATCGACGACGACGATTACTGGGTGGCGCTCGACCGCGATCAACTCGATAATGTCACCGGCCTGCAATGGGCCGGTTGGGGCATCTTCGCGCTCGCGCTATCGCTGTTCGGCGCGGCGTTCATTACCAGCCTCGTGAACCGGCCGTTCGCGCGGCTGGCGCTGGCGGCGCGCAAGGTCGGCTCAGGGCAGTCGCCGGAACCGTTGCCCGAGCGGGGCATGGGCGTGGCTGCCGAAACCAATCGCAGTTTCAACCAGATGGTGCAGGACCTCGAGCAGCTCGATGCAGACCGCGCGCTGATGCTCGCCGGCATTTCGCACGACTTGCGCACGCCGCTCGCACGTCTGCGGCTGGAAACCGAAATGAGCCCCTCCGACGAAGCGACGAAACTCGCGATGGTCGATGACATCGAACAGATGGATATGATCATCGGGCGCTTCCTTGATTACGCCCGGCCGATGCAGCGGATGGCCGAAGCCGTGGATTTATCGCTGATTGGCGGTGAAATGGCCGCGCGTTTCTATGCGGAAGACGGCGTGTTGATGAAAACCGACCTGGCCCAGGGCGCGATCGTAGAAGGCGATCCGACCGATGTGCGGCGGGTGATCGGCAATCTGTTGGAGAACGCGCGCAAGTACGGCCGCAGCGCAGTCGACGACATCGCTCGGATCACGCTGCAAACGCGCGTGAACCACGGGCGCGTGGAGTTGTCGGTGATGGATGAAGGCCGCGGCATTCCCGAAGATCAGGTGGCGCTGATTACGCGCCCGTTTTATCGTGTGGATACCGCTCGGACGCAGGCCAACGGCACCGGGCTCGGCATGGCGATCGTTCAACGGCTCGTCACACGGCAGCGCGGCACGCTGCGCCTGCGCAACCGGCATCCGCATGTGGGATTCGAGGTCACCATCGACTTCCCGGCGATGGAAAAACGCAGCTTCCGTTAAGCCGATGCTGACAGAACGCTATCGGTCCATTCGTTAAAAGCTATTTGACGCGTTAGTCAAAAACTATTGAAAAATTAGTTTAATAGATGTATAGTGAGATTCGTTCAACGCATTCATCGGCTCCTGGGCGAGTTTGGTGTGCGTCACGTGAGCGTTACAGCGATCAGGTAGTGTTAATTTTCTTCCAACGAACACAGGAGTATTCATATGAAGACCGTGGGCGATAAAGTTGAAGCGTTTACCGTTACTGCTGCGAAACCGGGTTTCAATCATCACGAAGAAAATGGCGTGTCGGCGTTCGAAGAGATCACCGAACAGTCGTTTCCTGGCAAGTGGAAGATCCTGTATTTCTACCCGAAGGATTTCACGTTCGTCTGCCCGACGGAAATCGTCGAGTTCGGCAAGCTGGCTACGGATTTCGCTGATCGCGATGCAGTCCTGCTCGGCGGCAGCGTGGACAATGAATTCGTGAAACTGGCATGGCGCCGGGAACACAAGGACCTGAACAAGCTGAACCACTACTCGTTCGGCGACGTGAAGGGCGAGCTGATCGACCAGCTCGGCGTGCGTGACAAGGAAGCTGGCGTGGCGCTGCGCGCAACGTTCATCATCGACCCGGACAATGTGATTCAGCACGTTTCGGTGAACAACCTGAACGTCGGCCGTAATCCGGAAGAAGTGCTGCGTATTCTCGACGGCCTGCAAACGGACGAACTCTGCCCGTGCAATCGCGCTGTTGGCGGTTCGACGCTGTAAGCAGGTACGGCTAAAGGCCCTTCGTGGCTTGCGCCCTGGCCCGTCAGCTTTCCGAGTCATACTCGAGCGGCGGGCTTTTTTATCGCTGATCTGATAGGAGAAATTTATGGAATTCCTCGCATCGATTAAAGAACTTATTCCTGATTACGCCAAGGACATTCGGCTGAATGTGGACGGCACGATCGCGCGTTCATCGTTGGAAGGTAATGACGCCGTGGGCGTTGCGCTTGCCGCGGCTTATGCCGCTAAGGCCACGAAGATTGTTGGCTTGATCCGTGGCGCGGGCGTGTTGTCGGCCGAGGAAACGAATGGCGCGTTGACCGCTGCCGCGTTGATGGGCATGAACAACGTCTGGTATCCGTACCTGGAAATGGCCGATAACGCCGATTTGAAAACCCAGCCGGCGGCGTTGCGCATGAATGCGTATGCAACGCATGGTGGCGTCGATAAACGGCGCTTCGAAATGTATGCGCTGGCGGCATCGATCGTCGGCAAGTGCCACTTCTGCGTGAAGTCGCACTACGAGAATCTGGTCGGCGAAGGCATGAGCACAACCCAGTTGCGAGATGTTGGGCGTATCGCAGCAGTGATCAACGCGGCTGCGTTGGCGATTGCGGCTGAAGGGAAGTAAGCCACTTCGGCTTGGAAGCGCGAAACAAAACGCCACGCGGCAAGCGTGGCGTTTTTGTTTGCGTCTTTCTTATGCGCCCCAGTTTCAGGCGTCTATACCCGTACGCATCAGCAGCACCGCCGCCTGCGCCTCGATGCCCTCTTTACGGCCCAGATACCCCAGCTTCTCGTTCGTCTTGGCCTTCACATTCACGCGAGTCAGCGGCAATTCCAGATCCTCCGCGATATTCGCGCGAATCGCCTCGATATACGGCGCAAGCTTCGGCGCTTGCGCAATCACCGTCGAATCGACGTTCATGATCGCGAAGCCCGCTTCCGACACCCTTGCAAACGCCTCGCGCAGCAGCACCCGGCTATCGGCGCCGGAAAATTTCGCATCGGTATCAGGGAAATGGCGGCCGATATCGCCCATGGCGGCAGCGCCAAACAGCGCGTCCGTAATCGCGTGCAGCAGCACATCAGCGTCCGAGTGCCCGAGCAGCCCGCGCTCATAAGGAATGCTCACCCCGCCGATGATGAGTGGCCGGCCCTCGACCAGTTGGTGAACGTCGTAGCCTTGTCCGATTCTGAAGTCCATCGATAATCCTAGATAAGTGAACGAGTGAGCACTAAATCAAACCCCGCCGAGCATGGCCGACGCGAGTGCGAAATCTTCGGGATACGTGACCTTGAAGTTACGCAGGCTGCCCTGAATCAGCCGCGGCGCGTGACCGAGCCATTCGATTGCGCTGGCTTCATCGGTGAGATCGTGGCCGTCTTGTTGCGCCCGCGTGATCGCGTCGCGCAACATGCCCAGCCGGAACATCTGCGGCGTCTGCGCCTGCCACAGGCCGTTACGCGACTCCGTGCGCGCAATGCGCCCTTCATCGTGCGCCACGCCCTCAGCTTCAATACGNTTCAAAGTATCCGCAACGGGCAACGCCAGAATCCCGCCAACCGGATCGTTCTTCAGCTCGCCCACCAGCGTGCGGATCATCTGCGGCGTGAGCCCGGGNCGNGCGGCGTCGTGCACGAGCACCCAGTCGTCGTCGCGCGCACCAAAACCGGTCAGCGCCGCGAGGCCGTTGAACACCGAGGCCTGCCGCGTCGCGCCGCCGCAGCGTTGCACGGCGAAGCGCAAACCGGCAAAACGGCGGTCATCGAAGTGATGATCGCCCGGCGCCAGCACGACCAGCGTCTGGGAGAACTCAGAACAGGTGTCGAAAGCGGCGAGCGAATAACGCAGCATCGGATGGCGGCCGATAGTCTGGTATTGCTTCGGCATCGGTGCACCAGAACGGCTGCCGGAACCGGCGCACGGGATGAGGGCGAACAGGCGGGAAGTCACGAGTTGAAAACGCCCAAGTCAAAGTGAAGCCCGGATTTTATAATAGGTCCATCGCGACCATGCCGGTCCCGCGCGCACTTTCGCACGCGAACGGTTCCCCGCACACTTTATGCCTTCAAAAGCCGTTAGTTCGCAGTCAACGTCTCCTATCGCACTTGTCAAAGCCGGTCAGCGCTTTGCCTTCGATGGCGCCACCGGTTCCTCCGACGCGCTCGCCCTGGCTCGCTATCACCTCGCTTTCCGCGAAAAAGTCCCGTTATTGGTCGTGATGTGCGCGAGCGCCGTCGATTCGCAACGTCTCGCCGTCGAAATTCCGTTTTTTGCGCCGGATGCCCGCGTCAGGCTGCTGCCCGACTGGGAAACGCTGCCTTACGACTCGTTTTCGCCCCACCAGGACCTGGTTTCCGCGCGATTGGCCACGCTGCACGACCTGGGCGAAGGCCGCTGCGACATCCTGCTCGTGCCGGCGACGACCGCGTTGTATCGAATGCCGCCGGCATCGTTTCTGGCTGCGTACACGTTTTCGTTCACGCAGGGCGAGCGGCTGAACGAGGCGAAACTGAAGAGCCAGTTGACGCTTGCGGGCTATGAGCACGTCAGCCAGGTCGTGCGTCCGGGCGAATATTGCGTGCGCGGGTCGCTGCTCGACTTGTATCCGATGGGCTCGCCGCTGCCGTACCGGATCGATTTGTTCGACGATCAGGTCGATTCGATCCGCGCATTCGATCCCGATACGCAGCGCAGCCTGTATCCGGTGCGTGATGTGCGTTTGCTCCCCGGCCGTGAATTTCCCTTCGATGAACCCGCCCGCACCGCCTTCCGCAGCCGCTGGCGCGAGGTGTTCGAGGGCGATCCCAGCCGCTCATCCATATACAAGGACATCGGCAACGGCGTGCCGGCAGCGGGTATCGAGTATTACCTGCCGCTGTTCTTCGACGAAACCGCCACGCTGTTCCACTACTTGCCGCAAGACGCGCAACTGGCGTTCGTCGGCGACATGGACGCGGCAATCAAGCGCTTCACCAACGACACGAAGCAGCGCTATAACTTTTTATCGCACGATCGTGAGCGGCCGCTGCTCGAACCGCAGCGCCTGTTTCTCACCGACGACGACTTTTTCTCGTTCGCCAAACCCTTCGCGCAAATCAAGTTTCCAGCCATGCCCGAGGGCGGCTGGGCTGTGCCGCTGCCCGGTCTGGCCATCGACCGCCACGCCGAAGATCCGCTGCTCGCGCTACGTCATTATTTGGAACAGACGCCAAATCGCGTGTTGTTCGCGACCGAATCGGCTGGGCGGCGCGAGACGATCCAGCAACTGCTCTCCGATAACGGCCTGCGCGCCTCGCTCGACGACACGTTCCAGCAATGGCTCACCGGCGATGCCAAATTCTCGCTGGGCGTAGCGCCACTCGCGAACGGCTTCGCCCTGCCCGGCGAAGCGATCTCGATCATTACCGAGACGGAGCTATACGGACAGCTCGCGCGCCGCGCCGGACGGCGTCGCCAGGAGCAGGCGAGCAACGTCGATTCGATGGTGCGCGACCTCTCCGAGCTGAAAATCGGCGATCCGGTCGTGCATACGCAGCATGGTATCGGGCGCTACATGGGCTTGGTATCGATGGATCTAGGCGAAGGCGATACCGAGTTCCTGCATCTCGAATACCAGAACGAAAGCAAGCTCTACGTGCCGGTCGCGCAACTGCACGTGATCTCCCGCTACAGCGGCGCGGACCCGGACAGCGCGCCGCTGCATGCGCTCGGTTCCGGCCAGTGGGACAAGGCGAAGCGCAAGGCCGCGCAGCAGATCCGCGATACCGCCGCCGAACTGCTCAACCTCTACGCACGCCGGGCGCTGCGCCAGGGTCACGCATTCCCGCTCGACGCGCGCGACTACGCAAAATTCGCAGAGAGCTTCGGCTTCGAGGAAACGCCCGATCAAGCCGCGGCAATTACCGCCGTGATCGGCGACATGACAAGCGGCAAGCCGATGGACCGGCTG
>JGI12635J15846_10000558_pt1 | contig 32175 bp, 29 predicted proteins | sample BlaSpr_A8_OM2_M2_FD_15846 | JGI IMG/M metagenome (IMG submission 15846)
TTCAGCGCAACTATCAGCGCGTCTGCCTCTATCTTCGTATCCGATGCCGGCGCGCCGATGGTCTGCACCGCGCGCATACCGCCGCGCACGAGCATGTTGGCGAGATCGGTTGCACCGGTGAAGTCATCGGCGATGCAGCCTAGCAAGGCTTTCGTCATTGTTTCGCTCCCTTCGGCACTTCGATGCCCGGAAAAATCTTGATGACCGCCGAGTCGTCTTCGCCGCCATGTCCTGCTGTCGACGCCATCATGAACATCTGGTGCGCCGCCGCCGACAACGGCAGGGGAAACTTCGACGTGCGCGCGGTATCGAGTACAAGACCGAGATCTTTCACGAAGATATCGACGGCTGATAGCGGCGTGTAGTCCCCTGCAAGAATGTGCGGCACGCGGTTCTCGAACATCCACGAGTTGCCGGCGCTGTGCGTGATCACCTCATAGAGCGCATCCGGGTCCACGCCTTCGCGCAGGCCGAGCGCCATTGCTTCGGCCGCTGCCGCGATATGCACGCCCGCAAGCAGCTGGTTGATGACTTTCACCTTCGAGCCCGCACCATGAGCCTCGCCCAGCCGATAAACCTTGCCCGCGATAGCCTCCAGCACGTCCTCGCAGGCCGCATACGCCGATGCGGGACCGGACGTCATCATCGTCATTTCACCGGACGCGGCGCGCGCTGCACCACCGGACAGGGGCGCATCGAGCATATGCAGCCGAGCCGCTTCCAGGCGCTTCCCCAGTTCGACCGCAAAGGCGGGCGACACCGTCGCGCAGGCCAGCACGACACTGCCGGGTTTCATCGTGGAGACGGCGCCAGGTTGCGTTTCCGAGCCGAACAGCACGGTCTCCGTTTGCGCTGCATTGACGACGACGGTCACCACGACCTCGCACTGGCTGCCCAACTCGGCCGGCGTCGCGCACGCAATACCGCCCTCGGCCGCGAACGCTTCGAGCACCTGGGACCGCACGTCGCAGGCATGAACCTTGAAGCCCGCGCGCAACAACGAACGCGCGACGCCCAGGCCCATTGCGCCCAAGCCGATCACTCCCACGTTTCTGGACATTTCGTTATCCTTCCAATTGACTGGTCAGTAAATGCCGGCTTCCGCGAGGCGGCGAGCGGCGTTGTACAAGTGAGTCTGCGCGGCGTTGCGCGCAGCCATGGGATCGCGGGCGCGAATGGCAGCTGCGATCCGGGCGTGCTCCTCGCGGACCTGCCGCGAAAAGTCCTCCCGCAGAGCTTCATTGCGGCGGGTAACGAGCGTGCCGGCTTCGAGATACTGGTTCAGGAAGGCCAGCGTGGTCAGGAAATACGGATTGCCGGTTGCACTGGCAATGGCGCGATGGAACTCGACATCCTCGGTCACGCCGTCCTCGCCTTGCGCGACGGCGACATCGATCTGCGCCAGCTTCGCTTCGATCACATCCATCTGCTCGTCGGTCCGGCGCATCGCCGCCTCTGACGCAACTTCCGCTTCGATTGCCCGCCGCAACGCAAGGATCTGCACGACCGCGCCGGGCTCGACGGCTTGCGCATAGTCGATACGTAGCGGCCTGATTCCCGCCCGCTCGACAATAAACACGCCGCTGCCCTGGCGCGGCTCGACCATGCCTTCGTTCTTCAGCCGCGATATGGCTTCGCGGATCACCGTGCGGCTCACGCCGAACTCCTGGGCAAGCACAGCTTCGGTCGGCAGCTTGCCGGTCTTCACGAAGCTGCCCTTTTCGATCTGCAATTGAATCTGCTGCGCGACCGTGTCGCTCAAAGCCTGCGCAGGAATTTTGTCGAACATGCAGTCTCTGATTTGTTGGGTGATGTGGTCATCATACAAATTTTGAAGATTTTCGAGATACTAGAGATAACCCTGAGGACGCGGTACGCGCCAGCGCCAATTCCCTTGCCCCGCTTTCCGATCGTAATATTTCTCACATAATGGTGAGAAATGTTCGTTTGGCCGGTGTAAGGTGCACGCCTACGATGGCAGCCGTATACAGCTGTATGCGTATAGCCAACCATGACGTCTTCATTTCACGCCAGCGTGAACCATCCAGCCCTGCTGCGCCCTTACGATGGCTTCACGTCGCGACTCCACTGCGCTCGACGCCCACAAAAATGAATCCTATAAACATCGTCCAGTTGCTCATCCTCGCCGCCCTGTGGGGAGGCTCGTTCCTTTTTATCCGCGTCGGCGTGACCGACTTTGGCGTTGCGCCGTTGATGGCGTTGCGCGTTGGCATCGGCGCGTTGTTCCTGCTGATCGTGCTGATCACGCGCAGGTCCGCGCGCGACGCTTTTCATACGCTGCGCACGCATGCGTGGCCGCTTTTCATCGTGGGCATCCTGAACTCGGCCGCGCCGTTCTGCCTGTTTGCGTATGCCGAACTCACGCTGTCCGCGGGCGTGACGTCGGTGATCAATGCCACCACGCCTCTGTGGGGCGCTATCGTTGCGTTCCTGTGGCTGAAGGATCGCTTGAGCGGGCTGCGCATAGCAGGGCTTGTGATCGGCTTCGTGGGCGTGGTCGCCCTCGTCTGGAACCAGATGGATGTGGGGACGAGCGCGGCGACGGCCGTGACGCCGGCCGCAACCGCACTCGCCGCAGCGGCTGCGCTCGGCGCAACGCTGTTGTACGGGATCGCGGCGAGCTACACCAAGCGGCATCTCACGGGTGTCGATTCGCTCGCCGTCGCCGCCGGCACGATGACCGGCGCGACCGTCGTACTGCTGCCGTTCGCCGTGTTCTGGTGGCCGGCTACACCCATCTCGACGCAGGCCTGGGGATCGGTGATCGCGCTTGGCGTCGCGTGCACCGGCATCGCTTATATGCTGTTCTTCCGCCTGATTGCGGCGACTGGCCCGGCGCGCACGATCAGCGTCACGTTTGTCATCCCGATCTTCGGCATCCTGTGGGGCGCGTTGTTCCTTTCGGAACACGTATCGCCGGGAATGGTCAAGGCGTGCGCGACTATTCTTGTCGGGACTGCACTTGCCACGGGTGTTATCAAGTGGCTTCCGGGTATGGGTACCCGGCGCAGGATTTCTGCGAAGTAGTGAGAGCCTTGCTGCCCTTTTCGACGAACGCAGGTGGCCGTCAACGTTTGTTGACGGCCACCTGAAAACCGAATAACAGTGCGACGCGCGGAAATGGATCCCGGTCACTTTCCATCGCTACCGCACTGCCTCATTAACCCTCATCACGCGTCCACAATCACTTCGAAGCCGCCGTAGATCATCCGCTTGCCGTCAAAAGGCATCGTATTCGTGTCGGGCTGCATCCGCGGATCGGCCATCACCGCCTTCATTCCCTCATCCCTCACCTGTCGCGACGGCCAGACGACCCACGAGAACACAACCGTCTCGTCGTCCTTGCGTTTGACCGCCATCGGGAAGGACGTCAGCTTCCCCTCCGGTACGTCATCGCCCCAGCATTCGACCACATTCAGCGCACCGTTCTCCTTGAAGACCGCCGCCGCTGCTTCAGCCATCTTCCTGTACGCTTCACGATTGCTCGTTTGCGCAGCGACGACAAATCCATCTACGTAAGTCATGAACGCTCTCCGTTTCGGTATGAAGAAATAGGNGCGCAAAGCGACATCGTTTTGCGTTGCCACATCACCGCCCTACGCCCTACGCCCTATACGCACGACGAACGGCGCGTCCAGAAATCGACACGACTCAGCCACTTTTTTACATGCCCCATCGCAACGAGGGCGTATGAACCGCGCTGTCCCAGTGCGTTTTCATCTCGTCGTCCAGCACTGACAGCGTGATGGATGCGCCCGCCATCTCGAGCGACGTGGTCAGCGCACCGACCTGCGCACGGCCGATGTTCAGGCCGCGCTGCCTGAGCCAGGCTCGCGTCGAGTTGAACAGCAGGTAAAGCTCGCCGAGCGGCGTGCCGCCCAGACCGTTGACGAGGACGAGCAATTCGGCATCGGCCTGCGGCTTCAGGTCATCGACAATAGCGCTCAGCAATTCCGCCACGATGGTGTCGGCCGGCGCCATCTTCGCCCGTCGCCTGCCCGGCTCGCCGTGAATGCCGACCCCCACTTCAATCTCATCGTCGCCGATCTTGAACGTGCGCGTGCCCGCTGCCGGCACGACGCAGCTCGTGAACGCAACGCCCATTGACGCTGTGCGCTTGTTGATGCGGTCACCGAACGCCTTGCACTGCTCGAGACTCGCACCGCTTTCCGCCATGCTGCCGACCAGCTTCTCGACGATCACTGTTCCGGCTACGCCGCGCCGCCCGGTCGTATAACTGGAATCCTCGACAGCGACGTCGTCGTTGATCAGCACGATCGCGTTCTGCACCTCGGACATCTCGGATGCCATTTCAAAGTTCATCACGTCGCCGGAGTAGTTCTTCACGATGAAAAGCACGCCCGGGCCGGTATCGACTGCCATGGCGGCGGCCATCATCTGGTCGGGTGTCGGCGAGGTGAAGATCTGGCCGGGACAGGCCGCGTCGAGCATGCCGTGGCCGACGAAACCGCTGTGCAGCGGCTCGTGCCCCGACCCGCCGCCCGACACCAATGCCACTTTGCCGGGCTTGAGCACCTTGCGGCGCACAAATACGGGCTCGTTGTTCAGTACGACAAGGTCGGCATGCGCGGCCGCGAATCCGGCCAGGCTTTCGGCGAGAAAATCGTCGACGTGGTTGATGAATTTCTTCATGGTCTGCGCTCCTTCACTCAATACGTTGTGCCAGATACGCGCACACCGCCGCGATCATCAGCTCGCTGGAACGCGCGCCCGGATCGATATGGCCGCGCGAACGTTCGCCGAGAAACGACGCCCGGCCCTTGGTCGCGAGCATGTCGCGGGTGGCGAGCATATGTACGTGCGCCACCCGCGGCAATTCGTCGAGCAGCGCTCGCGCGGACGCTCCCGCTGCCACCAGTTCCCGGTAGCGATTCGCAACCGGAATCAGTACGTCCATCATCGTCTTGCTGCCCACGCCCGTCTTGCCCCGCTGGCCGACAGCGTCCACGCCGGCGGCAAAGATGCCTGAGAATCCAGGGACGTCGAGCGCGTGCGTGGCCGCGCTCTTCGACATGCCGCTCAACAGGGAAAAGAATAGCGGTCCTGACGATCCGCCAACTGTCGACAGTACCTTGGCCGCCGCCACGTCCAGCGACGGTCCGAACGCGGCGGCTTCAATTTCACCGCGCGCCGCGAGCAGCGCCTCCATGCCGCGCAGCAGGTTGAAGATGTGGTCGCCGTCACCAATCTGCTGATCGAGCAACGCAATCTCGTCCGTGTTTTGCTTGAGCGTCGCATGCGCGGCTTCGATGCACGCCATGACCGTCTTGCCGTTCATGTCGGTATCCTCCTGCCGTCGGCGCGAAAATATAAGAGGCTACGCGCGGGCAGCGACACGCCTACCGACTGTCCCGCGCTGAAATTGCGCTCCGTCACGGTCGTCGCCACCACGGCGGTGCCATTGCGATCCAGAATCAGCAGATGACGCAGCGGCGAATATTCGAGCACCTTCACATCCATCGCGTTGCGCTCGCCAGCTTCAGCGACGACGATATCCTCGGGCCGTATGGCGACGGTCGCCGTCCCTTCCGGCACAACCGCCGAATCGAAGAGCGACGGGGGCAACAGGTTGATCGGTGGCGAGCCAAGACGCCGCGCCGCGTTCACGCACACGGGGTTGCCATAGACCTCGCGCGGCGTGCCGAGCTGCACCAGATGCCCATGTTCGAGAATCCCGATGCGGTCAGCGAGCGTGGTCGCTTCCACCTGATCGTGCGTGACGTAGACAATGGTCGCGCCGATGCTCTTGTGCAAGCGTTTCAGCTCGATCCGAAGTTCCTCCCGCAGCTTGGCATCGAGCGAGGACAACGGCTCGTCCATCAGGAACACCCGCGGCTCGCGAACCAGCGCGCGCCCGATCGCCACCCTCTGCATCTCGCCACCGGAGAGATGCGTCGCCATGTTGTTGAGTTTGGATTCCATGTGCAGCATGGCGGCCACGGTTTGCACGCGCATCCGCACCTCTGCCTCGCTGGTGCGCCGGCGTGGGGACCTCAGCGGGAAAGCGAGGTTGTCGAACACTGTCAAATGCGGATAAAGCGAGTACTGCTGGAAGATGAACGCAACATCCCGGTCCGACGGATGAACGTTTGTCGCCAGCTTGCCGTCGATCAGCACATCGCCGGCATCGGGCCGTTCCAGGCCCGCGATCAGGCGCAAGGTCGTGGTTTTTCCGGCGCCGCTCGGCCCGAGCAGCACGACGAATTCCCCATCCTTTATGTCAATCGACAGATCGTCCACAGCCACCGTCAAGCCAAACCGCTTCGATACATTCTGTAGTTGCACTTCAGCCATGAACGTCTCCCGTTTCGGCATCCACCAGCACACCCGCGGGAAGCCTGCGACCCGACACCGCGTCATAGAGCAGCGTGCGCTCCTTGCGAAACGACAGCCCGGCCGGCGCGCCGGCGGCGAGACGCACCTCCTTGCCTACGCGCGCCCGCACGACACCCGCGGCCGTCTCGATCATGAGCACCTGATGCGAACCGAGGAACTCGTCGGCGATCACCTTGCCACGCAGCGCCCCCTGTTCGTCGATGACAACGTGCTCCGGGCGAATCCCGAGCAGCACACGGTCGGCCGCGGCGTTGCAATGGGGCACCGCTATGGTTGCACCATGCACCTGTACTTGCGTCGCGCCGGCTGCGACCGGTGCGTCGACGGGCAGGAAATTCATCGGTGGGCTGCCGATGAAGTTGCCGACAAAAACCGTCGCCGGAAAATGATAGATCTCGTGCGGCGCGCCGGCTTGCAGCACTTCGCCCTGGTTCATCACGACGATGTCATCGGCCATCGCCATTGCCTCGCTCTGGTCGTGCGTCACATAAACCGTGGTCGCGTTGAGCTGGTCGTGGAGCTTGCGCAACTCGAGGCACATCAGTTCGCGGAAGTCGGCATCGAGCGTGCCGAGCGGTTCGTCCATCAGGAACGCCTTGGGCTGGCGGACGATGGCACGTCCCAGCGCCACACGCTGACGATCGCCACCGGAAAGGCCACCGGTCTTCCGGTCGAGGATCCCTTCAATGCGCAGCATGCGCGCGGCGGCGTCCACCCGCGCTGTTATCTCGCGTCGCGGCACATGCTCGTTCTTCAGCGGAAACGCGATGTTATTGCGCACCGTCATGTGCGGATACAGCGCGAACATCTGGAACACGAAGGCGATGTCACGCTGACGCGCGCGCAGTGCCGTGACGTCCTCACCGTCGATCAGGATCTGGCCGGACGTCGGCAATTCAAGCCCTGCGATCATGCGCAGCGTTGTGGTCTTGCCGCAGCCCGACGGACCGAGCAGCACCACGAAACGCCCGGCGCCCACGACAAGATCCGTGTTGCGAACGGCGGTGAAATCGCCGAAGCGTTTGTGCAGGTTGACGAGCGTGATGGCGGACATGGATCAGTCCGGGAAATGGCTGGTGATGAGGAACGCCACCGCGCCGGCGAGGATCACGGGAAATGACCACGTGAAGAGCGCGAGCGAAAACGGTTGCACGAGCATCGCGATGCCTGCTCCGATCGCGACCGTCGCCGCGGCTTCGCCATGATCGCGACGCAGGAAGCGCGCACGCGGCGCGACGAGTTGACGTTTCATTTGCGTACCGCTCCGAAGGTGATGCCGCGCAACAAATGTTTGCGCAGCACGACGGTGAAAAAGAGAATCGGCAGGACGAACAGCGTTGTCGCCGCAGCCACCGCGGGCCAGTCCTGCCCGCCTTCGCCGATGATGAACGGAATGAACGGCGGCATCGTCTGCGCGTCGCCGCTCGTCAGGAGCAACGCGAATGCGTATTCGTTCCACGCGAAGATCAGGCAGAAGATCGCGGTGGCGGCAATGCCGGTGATCGCCTGAGGCAACACGACCTTCACGAATGCGTGCAAGCGCGTATAACCGTCGACGAGGGCCGCCTCCTCGTACTCGCGCGGGATCTCGTCCATGAAACCCTTGAGCAGCCACACCGCCAGCGAAACGTTCACGGCCGTATAGAGCACGATCATGCCGACGTAGCTATCGCTAAGCCCCAGCGCGCGATACATGAGATAGATTGGAATCGCGACGGCGATGGGCGGCATCATGCGCGTAGAAAGAATGAAAAACAGCAGGTCATCTGCTAGCGGCACCTTGAAACGCGAAAAGGCATAGGCCGCGAGCGTGCCGAGAAACACCGCAAGAAAGGTCGAACCGAAACCGATCACAAGCGAATTGACGAAGCGCGGCAATACCTTCGACGCACCCGCGATCACCATGTTGCGCTTGCGCACATCGCGTTCGTACCAGGTCGTGGCAGGCGGCAGGCTTGCGATGAACTCGGGCGTCTGACGGGACCGGATGGTAAAGAGATTGACGTAGCCTTCGAGCGACGGATGAAACAACACGACCGGCGGATACGCGATCGCATCCTCCTGGGTCTTGAAGCTCGTCATGAAAATCCACGCTATGGGCAGCGACGTCACGAGCGCATACACGATCACGATCATCGCCGCAAAGGTCTTGCCGCGAGCCGACGCCGCGACCACCGAGTGAGCATTGCCGGGCTGTCTCATCGCTGTTTGATCCGGTTGAGCGCCTTGATATAGATGTTCGCAGCACCGAACACCGTGACGAATAGAATGATTGCGAGTGCCGACGAATAACCGGTCTGCCACTTTTCGAACGCGGCGCGCTTGAGCGTGATCGAGACGGTCTCCGTGACCGAACCCGGGCCGCCCGAGGTCAGCAGGTTCACCATGTCGAACATCTTGAAGTTTTCAATCCCGCGGAAGAGCACGGCCAGCATCAGGAACGGCATGGTCATGGGCAGCGTGATCGACCAGAACTGGCGCCAGGGTGTCGCACGGTCGACTTCGGCGGCTTCATAGATATAGTCCGGAATCGAACGCAGACCCGCGAGGCAAATAAGCATCACGTAGGGCGTCCACATCCAGGTATCGACCATCACGATAGTCCAGGGCGCGAGCGGCACGTCGCCGATCATCTGGAACGAGGCCGGCGACATGCCGGTGACAAGACTGACGACCTCGTTGAACAGGCCTGTCTGCGGCTGGAGCAGGAAAGTCCAGAAGTTGCCGACGACAGCAGGCGACAGCATCATCGGCAAGAGGATCAGCGTGGTCCAGAAACTGTGGCCGCGAAAGCGCCGGTTGATCAGCAGCGCGAGCCCGAAACCGAGCAGCACTTCGAGGCTCACCGACCAGAACACGAACCGCGCGGTGACCTGCATCGCGTACCAGATGTCCTCGTCGGTCAGAATATCGACGTAGTTGTCGATGCCGATGAAGCGTGCCGGCACGCTCGGCATGTTCGACTTGAAATTCGTGAACGACAGCCGCAATGCCCAGACCAGCGGGAAGATGTTGATCGCGAGCAGAAGCAGGATTGTCGGAAGAATGAAGAGCCATGCAATAGTCCGGTCCGACAGGCCGCGCAAACTGCCGCGGCTGCGCGTCCCTCGTCCGGACTCCAGCTCCTGTGAAAGCAAAGGCTTGTCTGCCAACATGCCATCCTCCTGATGGCGTACCGGCGCGGCCATGAGCCTGCCGCCAGTACGGTACGTACGAAGCTCGCGTGAACGTCAGTTCTTGCCTTCCTGCTTGAACACCTTGTTCCAGTCCTTGACGAGCAGATCGAGCGCCTCTTTCGCCGAGCCCTTGTCCGCCACGACGTAGTCATGCACGCGCTTTTGCATGTCGAGCAGGAGTTCCGCGTACGCAGGTTCAGCCCAGAAGTCCTTGACGATCTCCATCGACTTCAGGAATGCCGGTGCGAACGGCGCGCTCTTCGGAAAGCCCGGGGCCTGCACGACCGATTTCGCCGCCGAGTAACCGCCGATCTGCCACCATTTCTGTTGCACATCGGCTTGCGCGAACCACTTGATGTATTCGAGTGCATCCTCCTTGTGGTCCGAGTAGGAGACAACCGATATGCCCTGCCCGCCCAGCTGCGTGAATTGCTGGAGCTCACGCGGCGTGACGAAGAATCCGATCTTGTCGCCGCCTACGTTCGGATCCTTGTACAGGCCGGGGAAGAACGCGAACCAATTCATCTGCATCGCCACCTGGCCGGACTTGAACGCGTCGAGACCCTCCTGCATGTAGGCGTTGGTCATGCCCGGCGCCGTGCAACATTTATAGAGCGCCTTGTAGAACTCAAGTCCCTTCACCGCGTTCGGTGAATTCACGAAGCCGTCTAGGTGATACGGTTTCTTCGGATCCTCGTACTCGAACCCCCATGCATAGAGCGCATTCGTCACGCCCATGGTGATGCCTTCGGACCCGCGTTCGGTGAAGATGTAGACGCCATACACGGTCTTGCCGTCGATCTTGCGTCCCTGGAAGAACTCGGCGGTCTGCTTGAGTTGGTCCATGGTGGTCGGCGGTTCCAGTTCCCGTTTGTATTTCTGCTTGAACTCGGCGCGCAACTCGGGTCTCGCAAACCAGTCCTTCCGATAAGTCCACCCAACGGCATCGGCCATTGCCGGAAGCGCCCAGTAGTTCGGCGTGTTCTTCGGCCATTCCGCATAACCAACGACGGTTGCCGGCATGAAGTCGTCCATCGAGATCTTGTTCTTCGTGAAAAAGTCGTTGAGCTTCACGTAGTGGCCGTTGACCGCCGCGCCACCGATCCACTGACTGTCGCCAATGATGAGGTCGCAGAGCTTGCCGTGCGAATTCAGTTCGTTGATGAAGCGGTCGGCATAGCTCGTCCATGGAACAAACTCGAACTTCATGTTGATACCGGTCTTGGCCGTGAAGTCCTTCGATAATTCGACCAGCGCGTTCGCGGGATCCCAGGCCGCCCAGCACAGTGTCAGTTGCTTCGCCTGGGCGTGCGCGCCCGAAGCCATGCCCAGTCCCACCGACAGGGCGAGCGCCGCTGCCACTCGTGTCGACGTAAGTCGTGATTTAAGCCGTAACATGTGTCTTCTCCTTTTATTTCGGTCTCCGATCCTTGATGACGATCGGCGCCCATGCGCCGGGCACCGTGTTTCGGCTCTGCGGATTCAGCCATCGGTCCGCGTGTCGCGAGCGTCAGGCATGCGCATTCTCACGAAGGTAAATTCGGGTTTCCGGCGTCGGGATGGCCAGTGCGCCCCGCACGTCGTTCAGGAAATTGAGTGCGGCAAGCCCCGCCCAGTGGACGATGCCGCGTACGTCCTGGTCCAGGACGACGTCGATTGCGCGCTCCGCCAGCTGCGCGCGCGTCTGCGCCGTGCACTCGTGGCCGATCAGGACAACGCGCTCCTTGTCGCCGGATTCCTGCAGCGCCGACGCAATGCCGGCGATACCGCCGCCCGTCACGTAGACACCCACGAGATCCGTATGGCGCGCGAGCAGGCCCTGCACCGCGAGGCCGGCGCCGCCGTCGTCTTCCGCGAAATCAGGTTCGGCGACCCAACGCAGGTTGCGAAAGTCTTCTTCGAGGACTTGCGAAAAACCGGTGCGCCGTTCGAGCTGGTCGTGCAAGCGAGATGACCCCGACAGCACCGCGACAGTACCGATTCGCGTACCTAGAAAGAGCCCCATCAGCAGTCCGGCGGTGCGTCCGGCAATGCGGCTGTTGACGCCGACATAAGCGGCCCGGCGACTGCCAGGCAAGTCCGAGAACACGGTGACGACAGGAACACCCGCATCGCTCAGTTCTTCAATGAAATGCGCAACCCAGGGATAGTCGAGAGGCGCCAGAACCACCGCGTCATAGGCGATCGCCTGCTCCGAAAACGATGCCGTGTCGCGTTGGACAGCGAAATCGCACCGGTAGAACGACGAGGTGATGCGGTGCTCGCGAAAGAAGCTCGCAGACAGCGCGATGTCGCGTTCGACATGATCGAGGAAGCGCGAGTTGATCTGCGGAAGAACGAACGCGATGCGGAAGGAACTGGCTTTTGCTGGCCGGCCACGGCTCGCGCGTTCGTCGCGCAGATTGGCGAGCGCCAGATGAACGCGTTCAGCCGTTTCGGGTCGCACGGCCTGATCGTCGCGCAGGACGCGATCGACCGTGGCTACGCTGACGCCCGCTCGACGCGCAATCATCATACGTGTGGCCGGCATTGTCTCCTCCGGTGCCGTGCTGCGGATCTTTTGCGAAGAATCCTTTTGTTTACTTAAGGTAGTTTTTCCGCCAGAGAATGCAAGCTTTTTCGAGGATTTAAACCTGTCATTTGATCTTTAATGACGTCTTCATTTTATATGGATTACTTAGTTAATTTATTGACCCGATTTGTATGGCGCGCCAGGAGAATTGTCATGGATCGGTGGCTGCCACCCGATTCCGCGCCCGGCCTTGCCCGCGAGCAACCGAGGCGCTCGCTGCTCTATCCAGACGCGTATGCTTTCGTGAATGCCGTTTGCTCATGAGAAAGACCATGCCCGATGCCAGGCCCATGCCAAGTGTCACTCGCTTCGGCGATCACGTCCGGCTCGAATTGCATCCGCTGGATCCGCGTATTGCGACGGTCGTGCTCGACCGGTCCGAGCGTCGCAATGCGGTCGACCGCCAAGTCGCCGATGCACTGCGCGCGGCCTTCGAAACCTTCGACGCCGACGCGTCGCTGGCGGTGGCCGTGCTGTGGGGCGCAGGCGGCACGTTTTGCGCGGGCGCAGATCTCACCGCGCTGAACGACAATGAGCATCGCAACGAGATTCATCCCGATGGCACGGGTCCAGGGCCGATGGGACCCACGCGGCTGATGCTCGGCAAGCCCGTGATTGCGGCCATCGCGGGACATGCGGTGGCGGGCGGGCTGGAACTCGCGGCGTGGTGCGATTTGCGGGTCGTTGAAGAGGATGCGGTACTGGGTGTTTTCTGCCGGCGTTTTGGCGTACCACTGATCGACGGCGGGACGTTGCGACTGCCTCGATTGATCGGGATGTCGCGCGCGCTGGATCTGATTCTGACCGGACGGCCCGTGGATGCCAGCGAGGCACTGGCGATCGGTCTCGCGAACCGCGTGGTCGAGCGTGGCGGTGCACGTGCGGCAGCGGAAGCGCTTGCGTGCGAACTGGCCGCGTTGCCGCAAGCAGCGATGCGCGCCGACCGGCGCTCGGTCTACGACAACGCATTCTCCAGCGACTCAACCGGCGCACTGCGCCGCGAAGGGGCGGGAGGTTATGCGGCGGTATTTGCGGAAGGTCTCGCCGGCGCAGGCCGCTTTGCTGCGGGTGAAGGCCGGCATGGCGAATCGAAGTAATCGCGTTGATCGAGCTTCAATACTGCTCTTACAAGCGCTTTGGACTTCGGCATGTTCCTTAAGAGCGACAATCAGCTACTCGCGCAACAGGTCGAGTTCGAGACCCCGAAAATCCTGCGGCGACATGCCATAGGCCCGGTGAAAAGCGCGTGTAAAGTCCGAGTGGCTGTTGAAGTCCAGTCCATAGGCAATCTCCGCTACGCTCACGTGCGGGAATCGAATCAGATCGTCGGCTGCCTCACGTAGCCTGCAGTTGCGGATATAGGCGCCCAATCCGCCCTCGGGTTCGAACATTCGATACAGCGTCGGGCGTGGCAACTGGAATGTCTGAAGAATTCCGTCAGGCGAGAGCTTCTCGTGATGGAGATTCGCTTGAACATAGCGCTTCACCTGGTCAAGCATCGCGGCACGGGTCACCGCCCGCGCGCCCGCACTCAAGCGAGCCTGTTTGCCGAACGCCGCGATGAGCAGATTCGCGCAGGTTCGCAACATGTGTTCCGCGTCCGCGGCGTTCATTGAGGAGAGGCACTGGCCGAGCGTGAGCAGGTGCCCGCGAAGCAAGTGCGTCAGCGGCGAGGTATAAGTCAGTACTTGGCCATGGATCGATTCCGCGTCCGGGATTGCCGACTCCACCATTGCGCGCGGCAAAAAGAAAGCTAGCACGCGCGCGGAACTGGGCCGGTTCATGCGCATCTGCTGATTCATGTCCAACGCCAGGACACCCGGTACGAACTGCGCCGATTTTCGCGGCTGGTGCGTACCTGTTACGGTTTCAACGATTCCATCGACAGCCACGTGGAACACAAAGTCGCGCACGTTATCGGTGGAAATGCGCGCCGCGGTTCGCGCCTGTGCCACCGGATCAGTTCGGGTGTCCAGGAAAACCATGTCTTTGAGCACATAGGTGTCGATTTCGCCTCGAAACCCGGTCGCCAGTTGTGTGCGGGATATAGGTACATCGAGGGTTCTCCCTACGTAGTCCCTCCACGCAGGCAGCTGCAGCTCCACGGCTTCGTTAGCCACGGTGAAATGCCGATGAATGACGCGTGGCGCAAGCGCGGCCTCAGTGACTGCCTCAGTTGGATAGACGTATCTCTGATGACGCGCCGCAATGAGTTGATCCACCGCTGGCGAATAGGATTTAGTCATGCTCGGCGTGCAGCGTGGGGGCAAAGTCGGCGGGTTCTTTCAGCGTGTCTGCCAACGTGCAGCGTCTTCCTGTTGGTCATCCTGCAAGCCGGCAGCTAGCCGGGGAGATATCCATCAACGCCTGGCCTCCGGTCTAAGGTTCATGGATGGAAGTTAAAAGTCCGGGCGAGATAATATCAGCCGTACCGCAGTACGGTTATCGGTTTATCGGCCGCGGCAGGAATAACTTTAGGTTTAGGAATGCGGTGCTGAACCTCGCTTTATCGAGGGTTTTGTTGCATTAAATAAAACAGATCAGACGATACCAATATGATTAGCATTACTCATAGCTAAGAATGATTCGGTATCGACCTGCGACGGATCGATGGGTCCCGCAACAGCAAATCGGGTAACACAGAACTCACGACAAGCCGGCTACACGCTACCGTTCTCGACCACACGGCCTTCCGCTCGCCAGCGGAGCATGCCGCCGGCGAGGTTGGCGATGGCCTCGAATCCTGCTTGCCGCAGGATGACCGTGGCTTGCGCTGAACGTCCGCCAGCCCGGCAGACCGTGACGATCGGGCGTTCCTGTGCAAACTCGCTGGTTCGTTGGGCCAGGTCGCCGAGCGGAATGAGCCTGGCTCTGGGAATGCGCCCCAGCGGCCCCTCGAACTCGGCAGCCTCGCGCACGTCGACGATCTGCACCGAATCGAGGTTCTCCTCCAGCCATTGGGGATTGATTTCCCAGATGCCCGCAAAGGTGTACGCCAGCGGCGCCCAGCCGGGCTCGGCTATCTGCGTGGGGTCGCTCGCGGCGACGCCGCATTTCAAGTTTGCCGGCACCGCTATGTCGATCTGCCTGGGATGTGGCAAGCGCAGGTTCGTCATGTAGACGGTGAAATCGTCCTCGCAGAGCTCACCACCGAGGCGCGGATTGAAACGCCGCTCCTCGCCTACACTCGTGACGCTCAGACCGCGATAATCGTGCGCCGGGTAAAGCAGGCAAGTGTCGGGCAGCGTGAAAATCTGGTCGTGGACCGCCCGGAACATCGCGCGCGGGTCACCTTGCTGGAAATCCGTCCGGCCGGTTCCCCTGATCAACAGGCAATCGCCGGTAAACGCCATGGTCTCATCGTCGAGCACGAGGCTGATGCAGCCATTCGTATGACCCGGTGTCGCGCGCACCGTCAGATGCCGGGCGCCGAACCCGCACCTGTCGCCATGGCTCAGGTAGCGGTCCGCGCCTTCAGCGCCGCTCGTAGCCGATATCGCAATCTGACTGCCCGTGCGCCGCTTGAGCATCCACGCGCCGGTCACGTGATCGGCGTGAACGTGGGTATCGACTGTATAAAGCAGGCGCAATCCAAGCTCTTCGATCAAGGCCGTGTCCCGGCGTACCTGTTCAAAGACCGGATCGATGAGCACGGAATCTCCCGTCTCGCTGTCGGCGAGAAGATACGTGTAGGTAGACGATTGCAGGTCGAATAACTGCCGGAAGATCATTACGATTACGCTCCGTCGCCCGCCTCTGCGAGCGCTTGAAGATAGTGGGCAGAACCGGCGCCGCTGACCTGGTCGATGCGAGTAACGCGGACCGTGGACCTACGCGCCCCCGAGTCACGGCGGACGCCGGCCCCGAAGTGCCGGCGCTCGCCGTTCTGCTTGGCAAGGGCGTTACCTCGGTTGCGCCACGTAGCGCAGGTATGGCTTCACAGTCTTGAAACCCTGCGGATATTTCATCTTCGCGTCATCATCCGAAACAGACGTCGGAATGATGACGTCTTCGCCCGGTTTCCAGTTTACAGGCGTCGCCACTGTGTATTTCGCGTTCAACTGCAGTGAATCAAGCAGGCGCAGCACCTCGTCGAAGTTGCGGCCTGCACTCATCGGATACACGAGGCTGGCCTTGACCTTCTTGTCGGGCCCGATGAGGAACACTGAGCGCACCGTCGCATTGTCGACTGCAGTGCGCGTCCCGCCGCTTGCGTTGGGGTGAATCATGTCGTAGAGCTTCGCGACAGTCAGGTCCGCGTCGCCGATCAGCGGATAGTTGATCGCGTGTCCCTGCGTTTCTTCAATATCCTTCAGCCATCTCTGGTGGTCGCTGACAGGATCCACGCTGAGTCCGATAACTTTTGTGTTGCGCTTGTCGAATTCCGGCTTGAGCCCGGCCATGTAACCTAGCTCGGTGGTGCAAACGGGCGTGAAGTCCTTCGGATGCGAGAACAGGATCACCCAATGATCGCCGATCCATTCGTGAAAATGGATCGTCCCTTCGGTTGTTTCGGCAGTGAAATCGGGAGCTTCTTCTCCTAATCGAATCGACATGTCTTCCTCCATGGGGTGGGTGCGTCAAGGTACTACCGCCGCAGCCGGTGCGACGGCCCCCGGTTGCCCGGGGTTGTAGTCAGGTCATTCGCTTCAGTCGTTTCCATCGCTTAACTAACTATCATTAACGGTCAACCTCCGGTTCGTTGGACTGCTCGTTGGACTGATTACGCGGGAAGGCGATCCGCTACACCGACGCAGCGACAAGATTCCTATTTTGCCCGTTGCCAAACCACAGTCGCGGCTCCATAGCCAAAGGAACCAGGCGTGATATAGGTGAGCCGGTCCCCGACGAGCGTGAACGGGCGTGTTTGAACATCGCCGTCCCAGTTCGGGAAGGTGCTCTTCTGGATGTGGAAAACGATAGCGCTTCCCGCTTCGTCGACGGTATAGGTCCCGAAATGCGCCACGGCGCCCTCCGCTATGATCTTGTTCTCTTCAGTACTGCCAGCCAACCTGCTGCCCTCTGCGAGCTTCGGCAGGTCTGCGCGAATCCCCATTAACACGTAACGGCCATCGCTCCCGAATATGAGTTGGCCCTGGGGCTGGGGTCCGAGGAGATTCAACTGATTCCCACTCCTTTGAACAGTCAACGAGACCAGTGACCAGGAACCTACGATCGAGGGTGCCGCTTGCGCGTGGGACCCGGCGACCGGGAGACACAGCGCGATCAGCATGGCTGCGGCGGTAGTCAGGTATTTAAGGAGTTGTTTCATGGCTCTCTCCGCCATGCGTCGGCGCTTGGAGTTTTGACAACCGGGACGTAGTGAACCGATGTCGGATGGTGTCGTCGCTCCCTAAGAGTTATAGACCCGGATCGAGCATTGCGATATCGGCATTCGCTTTTTGATTGAGCGCTGGCGGCCGACAGGGCTTGCGTCGCCGTGCTGCCATGGATCGCGCCCGGTTCTTGAGAGACTTGGACGCACGACGCGTGATTAACTCAGCGCAAAACAAGCGCGTCTGCGCCCCCGGCGGTTCATCGCTAAACTTTAGGACCAAAGCGTCATTAATGAGTGGAACGGCTTTTGCTGCGGCCTTCCGAGCGAGATAACACATCAGACAAAAGTTCAGACGATAGATGACGACGCTAAATGATGGTTGGTTGCATGCCGTTGTCGCCCCGTAGTGGGGTTGTTCGCACTGGACTCACCCGTTGTAACGACAGGCAAGCGCGCGGGTAAATACCCGCGGGTGCTCCGCTCGACCCGCGAGGATTTGTCATGTTGCTAGCAGATAGATGGCCGCGGGTTACTGCCAACTGCGGTCGATGCTGTCCAACAGAAAAAATGGAGGCGTTGTGGCATCAACGACCTGCGCAGGGCAAATTTGCAAGACGCGCGGCGTCGCCGTAGCCGGCATGCCGACCTTGTTGGCAAGGGCGACTGCCGCGATTGCCGTCTTCACCGCGCCGGCTGTCCTCGCTCAAACTCCGTCGCCGCTCGGCGAATGGCAATATTCGGCGGGTATTCCGCTCGAAAAACTTTATCAGCCGAAAGTTCCGGACTGGCAATTGCGGGTTGGCATAGGGTCCACGTTCGAGCCGCGCTATGACGGCTCGGATCGCTATCACATGCTCGTGGGCCCAAGCGTCGACGTCCGTTACCGCGATCTGGCCTTTGTGTCGACCGGCGAAGGCGTTGGTGTGAACGTAATCCAGGGGCCGAACTGGCGCGCCAGTATTTCCGCCGCCTACGACCTTGGCCGGCGCGGACACGACGACCCTTCGCGTTTGAACGGCCTCGGTAATATCAATCCCGCGCCAGAGCTGAAAATGGCCGGCGAATACGTCGTGTCGAAGGAATTTCCACTTGTTTTCCGCGCGGCCGTCACGCGTAGCTTCGGTGGTTCCAATGGCTGGACTGCAGACCTGGGCACGTACATGCCGATGCCCGGCAGTTCGGAGAAGTTCTTCTGGTTCGCAGGTCCTTCAGTGACTTTCGCCGATTCGACCTATATGAACAGCTGGTTCGGTGTCAATGCGGCGCAGGCCGCCGCGTCCAAATACCCGCAATATGACGCAAGCGCCGGACTCAAGTCCGCCGGCTTCGGCATTACGATGATCTGGTTCGTCGACAAGCACTGGTTCGTCACCGCAGACGGGGCGCTCAAACGCCTGCTCGGCAGCGCGGCGCATAGCCCAATCACCCAGACGAAAACGGACGGCGTGTGCGACGTGTCGATCAACTACCAGTTCTGAAGCGTTCAAGCACGAAGGAGAAGAACTCATGGGTCACCTTTTTGTTGTTGACCGACTGCTGTCAGCATGAGGGCGACCCCAAGGTCCTTGCGTATCGTTCTCGTCGTCATCGCTCACACCTCCTTTCGAACATTCATAAGCAGTCCAATTCACGGTCCGACGAAGCGACATGGAATCACGCAAAGTCCCGGGCGACGACGCTGTCAGGCCTGCCCTTTTGTAAGCCCACAACGGACAGTGTCGAGCTGTCACCTGAATAAACCAGGAGCGCTCTTGAAGCCACGAATATCCGTAATCACGCTGGCGGTTGACAATCTCGACCGCGCTGTCGCGTTCTATCGCGACGGTCTGGGACTTTCTTCCGAGGGCATTATCGGCACGGAATTCGAGCATGGAGCCGTCGCGTTCTTTGATATGAGTGCGTCGCTGAAGTTGGCGGTGTGGGCACGCGCAGACCTAGCCCACGACACAGGATTGTCACAGACCGCTCCCAGCCCGACCGATTTCTCGATTGGTCATAACGTCAACAGCCAGGACGAAGTCGATGAGGTCATGGAGGAGGCCCGCCGCGCAGGCGCAATGATCGTCAAGGCGGCTCAGGACACGTTCTATGGAGGATATGCAGGCTATTTCCAGGATCCGGATTCTCATCTTTGGGAAGTCGTCTGGAACCCGCAGGTCCTTCCCGGGGATTAACCGGCTACTCCCTCGAGAATCGATTAACGGAAGCGAATGGAGAGCTTGGCGGCACCACCCGGCGCGCAGGCGTGTGCCTTGCAAATTTTTCAATGCTTGCAGGAATGCCTTATCGTAGCTCGGTGTCGAGAACATCGAAGGAAACGCGAGTGCCCCTCTTTGGGAAAATTGCCATCTTTCGGATCATGGTGTCTATACCAGTTCACTCGACCGTCTCTCGCGGAACAAAGCGGGTCAGGTCGATGACGGATAATTGAAACCTGGCTGCGCACCTATGCTTCCCAACTTGGGCGAACGCTTCAGCATCAACCATGCGGCGGTGCAATAATAAGTACACTATGGTCCGCAAAATGCTTCTCCAAACGACTCGCCCTGGCTTTTGATGACCGACTTCACCGTGCCCGCCGCTGAAAACGCCGATGATTGCCCCGTATGCGGCAATCCGCTCACATCGCCTGATGTGGCGTGCCCGCGCTGCCACGCAAAACCCGCGACTGCGGCTCCGGCTGCCGCTGAACCTCCCGCGCCGGAAGCAGCACCGAAAGACACGTTCTCCGACCGGTTGGCAGGCAAGAGGACCCCTGTGGATTCGCCCTACCCGAGCTTCTCAGAACCGGAAACGACCGATCAGGGCTCCAAAGGGCAAGCGGGCCGGCGCCTCAAGCTTGCCGGGGCCGCCCTGATAGCCTTGATCGGACTGGTCGCAGGCGCGTCGTATCTCAATCACGGATCGTCGCCTTACAACCGGGAAGCGAGGCCCGTGGCCACAGCGCTTGCGACCAGCCTTCCTGAACCTGCTCTGCAAGGCAAAATCAATTCGCCCGTCAGCGCGAAAAACACATCGCTCGATGTGATGGGAACTATCGATGCTGCGCGTTCGGCCATGGTGCGAGGCGAACTAAACACCGCGCGCAGACAGTTGGCGATGCTTCCTTCCAGTCAGGATCAACGCAGTGATGTCCGGCGAATCGCCGACGAATTGAACCAGCGTGAGCATGAAAGAGACTCGGCGTTGGGCCTTGCACGGGCCTGCGAAAAGGCTCGCGACATGCCATGCGTCTTGCGATCAGCGGGCGACGCTCTGGCGAGCGACGTATCCAATTCCGAAGCGCGCGACATGCTGTTACGTGCCGTGACGCAGTCGGGCGTAAACCAGGTCGCTGCCGTAAGAACGAGCGAACGTGCCGATCCCCCGCGAGTGACGCATCGGCGATCGCCAGAAAGACATAAGGTCCGACGCGGACTGCAGATGTTTGCGAACGAGAGCGAGATTTACTCGAAACATTGAGCAAAGTGCCGGCGGTGCAGATTCCATCGCCGCTCGCGGCGGTCAATTGTCCAGTTCCGTCGTCCGCGCGACGCTCTGTTGCGCGTCGAGTTCGGCAAACGCCCGAATCCGGAAGAACTGCCGGTGATGAACCAGGTGCGGTTCGACTAGCCTTCGCTTAACACAGGATGACTAAGTACAATTAGTATTGGTCGACAACTTTCACCTATTACTTCACTCACCGGATGACCGGCTGCAAGCAGGAACATATCGCCGGCCAAACGCGCTTCGAACACTCCGGCTCGCTGATTACTTGCCCTCAGTTCGATGGTTCTGAGCACTCCAGGCGCTTGCCGCCCCATTTGTCCAAGCACCCTGTCTGCCAGCGGACCCGATAATCGTTACTACCGATTTGGGACTGCTTGTGCGAATGTTATTGTTATTTGTGCACCTACATATCTGCTGATTTGTTTTCTGACGGGTGCTAACTCCGCGACAAAAGAATCGGGGAACCGACGATGTCCAAGAATTCATCGTGGCGGCACCTGTGCAGCCTCAGCCTTGTTCGGGCCGGCGCCCTGCTAGCAGCGCTCGGCTTTGCCGTCTCGGTACAAGCGGCAGGAGAACCCATCAAGATCGGGGTTATCGGTGAGGAGTCGGCCGTGGCCGGCGCGTCGATCACCAAAGCGGCCAAGCTCGCAGCCGACGAGATCAACGCTCACGGCGGTGTCGACGGCAGGATGATCGAGATCATTGCCTACGATGACCACTCCTCGGCGTCGGACGGGGTCCGCGCTTTCCAGCGCGCGGCCACCCAGGACAAGGTCGTTGCCGTGATCGGTAGCTACATCAGCGAGGTGGCGCTCGCGATGGAACCCTGGTCGGCACGCCTGAAGATGCCATTTATCACGCCCGGCGCGGCAAGCAACGACATCTCGAAGCATGTCCACGACGACTACGACAACTACAAATACACGTTTCACGGCTGGATGACCTCGGCCTTCATCGCCCAGTCGATCTGCGACTTCTCGCACGACATCCTGGTCGGCCAGCTCCACATGAAAACAACCGTGGTGATGAGCGAGGATGCCGCCTGGACCAAACCGCTGGACGAGCGTTACCTCGATTGCCTGCCGAAGGCCGGACTCAAGGTGCTCGACCACATCCGCTTCAACCCTGACACATCGGACTTCACGCCGATCTTCAATCAGATCGAAAGCAAGCACCCGGATACGATCACCACGGGCATCAGCCACGTCGGCGTTCAGCCGACCGTGCAATGGCATGACCAGCAGGTGCCGATCCCGATGAGCGGCCAAAGTTCGCAGGCAACGACCAGCAGTTTCTGGAAGGACACGAACGGCGCCACCGAAGGTGTCATCACGGCAAGCGCGGCTGCTCCGGGCGTTGCCATTACGCCGAAGACCGTGCCGTTCGTCGATGCCTACACCAAGCAGTTCGGCGTCTCCCCGGCCTACTGCGGGTTCACGAGCTACGACCTCGTCTACATTCTCGCGGACGCCATCAAGCGAAACCACGGCGCGACCGATCCGGACAAGATGGTGGACGCACTAGAGAAGACCGACTACGTCGGCACGATCGGCCGCTGGCAGTTCTATGGGAAAAATGACCAGTTCACCCATGCGCTGAAGTACGGTCCGGGCTTCATTACCGGTATCAACCTCCAGTGGCAGGACGGCAAACAAGTTGCGATCTGGCCGAAGAGCGTGGCTAACGCGAAACTCAGGTTCCCATCGTTCATCAAGCTGCAGCAAGCCGCGGCGAACTAGCCCGGAAAACGAAAAACGGCCGCGCTCCGGCATGGGTACGGATCACGGCCGCCTAACGTTCCAGCAACTCGTTCCAGCAACTCATTCAAGTCGTTCATCCAAGCAATTCCGGCAGCTTGCCGGGCCAAAGGGGCGCGAATGGTCTGGCTGCAAATCTTGATCGACGGCTTTGCGATCAGCTCGCTGTACGCGCTGGGCGCGATCGGTTTCACCCTCATTTTCGGCGTATCGGGCGTCCTCAATCTCGCGCACGGCGGCGTCATGCTGGTAGCGGCGCTGATGGGCTGGATGCTGGCTGGCGAAGCCCGTATCGGCACCTATCTCGGCACCTTGCTGGGCGTGCTGTCAGGATTGGCCTGTGCCTATGTGACCTATCTCATGGTGGTGCGCCCGATCCAGCGCTCCGCCGCGATTCCGCGCGAGGAGAAAGAGATCTTCGTCCTGACCGGCACCCTGCTGTGGGGCATCATGATCCAGCAGGGCATGGCCTATCTCTTCACCGACAACCCGGTGACAATGCGTCCGCTGATCGCGGGCGTCGTGAGCATTGCCGGCGTTCGTACGCCGCTCAACGAGATCATGATCGCGGTGATCTGCTGGGTCGTGATCGGCTTGCTCTGGATGTTCGTCAACCGTACGCGCGCCGGCAAGGCGCTGCTCGCCGCATCGATCAATCCACGCGGACTGACCCTGCTCGGCTTCGAACTCTCTCGCGTCTATTTGCTGGCGTGGAGCATTTATGGCGTGCTCGCCGGAGTCGCCGGCGTGCTGCTCGCCTCGTTCCTCGGCGTCAGCTCCAACAACACGGGGCAGCTCACAGCGAGTGCCTTCTCGATCGTGGTCCTCGGCGGCCTGGGCAGTGTGTCGGGCTCGCTGATGGCGGCTTATGTGGTGGGGTATCTGGAGACCATTACCGCGTATCTCATCGCGCCCACGCTGCGCCCCCTGCCCGCACTTCTGTTGCTGGTGCTGGTGGTCTATGTACGGCCGCAGGGCTTCCTGGGCCGGCGCTAGCCTGAGAGCCACCATGACGAACNTTNTTCGCTCCCCGCTGCCATGGGCCGCGCTGCTGCTGGNAGCAGCGGCGGCAACCCTGCCCTGGTGGTTGTCCGGCTACATCCTTGGCATNCTGACGGTCGCTTATTATTTCGGCGTCTTCTCGATGGCCTGGGACCTGCTGTTCGGCTTCGCCGGCGAGGTCAACTTCGGGCCCACTTTCCTGATCGGACTGGGCGCCTACACAGCCGCCATACTTGATGCCAAGTGGGGACCGCCGATTCCCGTCTGCATCATCGCCGGGGGGCTGGTCGCGCTGATCGGAGGCTTGCTGCTGGCCGTGCCGGCCATGCGCTTGCGCGGCCCCTATTTCGGTCTCGTCACGCTGGTCGCCGTACTGTTGCTGCAGAACTCCATCGTGATCTTCGCGGGTGTCACCGGCGGCGAGATCGGCATGACGGTACCTGACGTACTGTCCGTCCGTGCAGAAGACAACTACTGGTATGCGCTCGGTTTTCTCGTTGTCTGCGCGATCATTCTCTTCGGCCTGTCCCGCTCGGCGATCGGACTCATTCTGCAGGCGAGCGGTCAGGACGCCATCGGTGCGCAGGCCCTGGGTTTCAACGTGACCAAGCACAAGATCGCGGCCTTTTGCATCAGCGCGCTGTTCTCGGGTGTGGCCGGGGCCATGCTGATCTTCTATCAGGGAACCGCGTCGGTCAGCACCGTGGTCGACCTGGGCGTGGGTGTCCAGATCATTATCGCGGCGGTGCTCGGCGGGCGCCGCACCATACTCGGCGCCGTGCTCGGCTCGGTGTTTCTCATCGTGGCCGGCGAGTTCCTGCGGCCCCTCGGCCAGATCAATACCTTCGTGGTCGCGGCCGTGGCGCTGGCGGTCATCCTGTTCTTTCCGGACGGCCTTCTCGGCAATTTGTTGCGCGTCAGGGAGCGGGAATGAGCGGCGCGCCTCGCCTCGAAGTACGCGGCCTGACCAAGCGCTTCGGCGGGCTGGTTGCCGTCAAGGATATCGGCTTCGATATCCAGGCCGGCGAGATACTTGGCCTCATCGGTCCGAACGGGTCGGGCAAGTCGACCGTGATGAAGCTGATCATGGGCATAGAAAGGCCCAATGCCGGTTCAGTCAAAGTTGACGGCGTGGAAATGGCTGGCTGGGCGCCGCATCGCATCGCCCGGGCCGGGGTCGGCATCGTCTTCCAGCACTCGCGCCCGCTGCATCGGCAAACGGTGCTCGAACATATCAAGCTAGCGCTTCTGCCTGACTCGCTGATCAAGCTTTTCGCCGATCCCCACGTTGACCGCCGCGCCCGCGAAATCGCAGAGCGTGTCGAGCTCGGCGCGGTGATGCACCGGCACCCGTCCAGCCTTCCCTTCGCCGATCTTCGCCGCATGGAGATGGCCAAGGCGATAGCGCGCGATCCGAAAGTGGTTCTCGTCGATGAACCATTTGCCGGGCTCAACGCGGTTGAGTCGGAGTCCTTCNCAGCGCTGATCCGGGGCTTTCGCGCCGAGGGACGCGCTGTGCTGCTGGTCGACCACAACGTCAAGAGCCTGGCGGCATTGGTNGATCGCGTGCTCGCCATGTATCTAGGCGAACATGTTGCGGAGGGTACNGCCGAAGAAGTGATGCAGAACGAAACGGTCCGGCGGGTTTATATCGGCGGCAAGATCGAGACGAGGGAACGCTCGCCTGTCGAAGCGGGAAGCAGAGTGTCAGCCCTTGAAGTTGAGGACGTCAGTGTCTTTTACGGCAAGGCACGTGCACTCGACAAGGTGAGCATCCACGTGCGCGAGGGTGAATTCGTATCGGTAGTCGGGCTCAACGGTGCAGGCAAGACAACTCTCTTTAACGCCATTTCCGGGCTGCTGCCCTACCAGGGCACCATCCGCTTCGGCGGGCGCGATCTGAAAGGCATGACCGGCGCGGCGATAGCCCGCGCCGGTGTAGTCCAATGTCCCGAGACCCGCGAGTTGTTCGGCGACATGACCGTACGCGAGAACCTCGATCTCGGCGGTTATCACCTCTCCTCCACCGTACGATCGCAACAACTGACCTGGCTCTTCGAGTTATTCCCGATCCTGAAGTCCCGGCAGAGCCAGACGGCGCGCACGCTTTCCGGCGGCGAGCAGCAGATGCTGGCCATCGCACGTGCGCTGATGATGCAACCCAAGCTCCTGATCCTGGACGAGCCCACTCTTGGTCTCGCACCGGTCATTCTGGAACAGCTCTCGAAGGCACTGGAAAAGCTGCAACAGACAACGCCAATCACGGTGCTGCTGGGCGAGCAGAACGTCACCTTTGCCTTGCCCCACGCCGATCGTGTCTACGTGCTCGAACATGCCCGCGTGGTGTGGGAAGGTAATCCGGCGCGCTTCGCCAAGGAGATGGGCCGTGGTTATCTGGAAGCTGAAGCAACCGACGTCTCAAGGGAGCATCCGGCGTGCAAATAGTCGTCCCGGCGACGTTCATTCGGCTCGCGTTTCAACCATCCTCAGGAATCGCCGCGTTCGCTCATGCTTCGGATGATCGAGTACTTCATTCGGCGGTCCCTCCTCGATCACCTGTCCTTCGTCCATGAAGATCACGCGATCCGCCACCTCGCGCGCGAACCGCACCTCATGCGTGACCACCATCATGGTCATGCCGGCCTTGGCGAGCCTGCGAATAACGGCCAGCACCTCACCCACCAGCTCGGGATCGAGCGCGGAGGTCGGTTCGTCGAACAGCATGAGGCGAGGCGAAATGGCGAGCGCACGGGCGATCGCCACGCGCTGCTGCTGGCCACCGGAAAGACGATGTGGNAGATGATCTGCATGGGCCGCCAATCCAACCGCGCTCAACAAGTCGAGGCCCAGCGCGTGCGCTTTTGCCATCGGTTCCCCATAGACATGAACGGGCGCCTCGACGATATTTTCCAGCGCGGTGAGATGGTCGAACAGATTGAAATGCTGGAACACCATGCCGATACGGGCATCGGCCCGTGCTTTCGCAAGATTGCGGGTTGGGCGCAGGCCGCCGCCAACCTGCTTTTCATAACCGACATATTTGCCGTCGACGGTTATTTGCCCCCAGTCCAGCGGTTCCAGATGATTGACCAGGCGCAGCAGCGTGCTCTTGCCTGAACCGCTCGGCCCCATCAAGACCACGACTTCACCGCGCTTGATCACCAGGTCGATGCCTCGAAGTATCTCCTTCTGCCCATAGGCCTTCTGCACGTTGTAGCAGACGACGAAGGGATCGTCGGAGACCGGCACCGGGGTATCGCCGGTTCGAACGGCATCGATCCATAGGAGGTTCCTGGCCGGTGGAGCGAGCGACCTATCCGTGCTTTCGATAACCGCCGCCAACGCTGGGCGCTGCTTGCGTTCCGTCTCCGGATTGAAGGCACGCTCGAGATAGTATTGCGCCACGGCAACGGCGCTCGTCATTACCAGATAGAGGACACCGGCGGCAGCGAAGACCGTGAAGAACTTGAAATTCTGGCCGACGATCTGCTGCGCCCGGAACGTGAGTTCGTTCACGAAGATCACCGACGCGATCGACGTGCCTTTAATCATGGAAATGCCTTGATTGGCCATACCTGGCAGGATGGCCCGCATCGCCTGCGGCAGGATGATGCGTCGAAGCGTGAGGAGCGGTCCCATGCCGAAGGATGCCGCGGCAAGGCTCTGCTTCCGGTCCACGGAGAGAATGCCGCCGCGGATGATCTCCGCACTGAAGGCAGCCTCGTTGAGCATGAATCCGACGACCGCAGTGGTGAAGCTATCAAGCTCGATGCCCACCACGGGCAACGCGTCATAAAGGAAGATGATCTGCAATATGACCGGCGTCCCGCGCATGAACCAGATGTAGGACCACGCCGCCCCACTGACCGCGCGGATAGTGGACAGCCGCATCAAGGCGAGGATCAGGCCGAGGATCGCGCCGCCAACCATCGCGAGGGCGGCTATTTCGATGGCGAGAAGCGCCCCTTTCGCGAGGAACGGATCGAAGAGATAGCCTACTGCTGCCTGGATCGCCGATACGGTGATCATCGATCGGGTCGCGGCTGAAGTAGCCGTTGGAGGCGGCGGCGCCGGTGCCGCTTTAGGCGCTGCCTTAGGCGTCGATGCAGCGTCCGGACACCCTACTATGCAACCACCGCTTCCGAAGTTTCCTCCCTGCCCGCCCACCAGATCGCTCGCCGCGAAGGCCGTTGTCAGGGACAGCGCGAGTAATCCCCCGATCAGTAAAGTCCGCTTCGGAACGCTTCGATTCAGGAACCGCACGCCGACATGAAGCAGATCCCGCAACACGTGAAGCAGTGCGATGAATGGCGTTGTCGTTCCTGCAGTTGTTCGGGCAACGGATCGGTATGCCATTGGCAAATCTTCCTTCTCGCCGGCCTGTGCCGGAAACGGGTCCGATAGGCTCCATTAGAAATATCGGCACTTCGCCGGGCGCGAGCAGCCGTTCAACTGAGCGGTTCCCGTTGTCATGCCGCGCTGGACAAGCGCGCCCTTCGGGCCGCCCCGGCACGCCATTTCAGCCGCTATTCCGTCTTGATCTCGACGGGATACTGCAGCGACGGGTCCACCTTGTACTTCGCCAATATTGCCTTTTCCTGGCCGTTCGCCTGGACAACCTTCAACGCTTCGGAAATGGCCTGGAGCAGTTCGGTCTCGCCCTTGTTCACCGCGACGCCAACGTGAAAGCCGCTCAGAATATTGAATGCGAGGGCGAGGTTCTGCGGCTGGTCGGCGACAAGGATGTTCGACATCGCAAGATCGGTCATGATGACATCCACACGGCCGCTCGCCACCTGACGCAGCCCGGCATTGAGGTCAGTGTAAGTGACCAGATTGATGTCAGGCTTTCCCATGCTGACGCACTTCTTTCCCAGGTCATGGAACGCCGCCTCTTCAACCGTGCCAAGGCCGGCTGCCGCATTCAGGCCGCAGATGGAATCAAGGCTATCGACATGCTTGGGATTGCCCGCATGCACGATAAAGCCGGTAGCCGCGGAAAGATACAGCGCATAGTTCACCTGCTTGGCGCGGGCTGGCGTGTAGTTCAGTGTGTCCCACATGACGTCATTGCGGCCCTCGGTCACCGAAGTAATCAACCCCGCCCAGACACCGACGCTTTGCGTCCACGGCACGCCGATGCAATCGAACGTCGCTTTGGCGAGATCGATATCGACGCCGATGATCCTGTCGGGATTTTGAGGGTCGCGATAGGTGAACGGCCGCTGCAGGCCATCGAGGGCTACCTTGACCGTCTTCCCGACGAGGCTGGGATACTTCTCCTTGAGTCTGGCCGGCTCACATTTGGCATCCTGTGCGTGGGCAACGCCCGCCGTAGCGAGGAACAAAACTATCAGTAAAACAAAGCTCTTGCGGATCATGGCAATGTCTCTCCCTAAGCGGCTTGTACCACAGGTGTTTTACGAATGTCCGATCACCCACTCAGACGACCAGCGCGACCGCGCGCACCGGACAACCGGTTCCCCCGATGGTCTTGATTGGGAACGCGCAAAAAAGGAAATCCTTTTGAACCAGCTTGTCGAGATGACAGAGCTGCTGAACCATGCAGATATTGTTCTCGAGCCACGCCAGATGTGTCGGGTCATGCCATTCATCCGGATGATCCATGCCGATGAGGTCGGTAGCGAACAGCGTGACCTTTTTCTCCACCATCCATTGCGCCGATTCCGCCGGGATATGCGGCCGGATACGGTTCATATTCTTTTGGCCCCACACCTTGTCGACACCGGTCCAGCAAATCAGCGCGCTGCCGGGGCCTACCGGCCTTCCCGACGCTTTCTCGGCTTCCTCGAAATCCTCGACCGTGATCGCCTCGCCGACCTTCCGATGAGTGAGGTCCAGGAGGTGGCCCGGCAGGCACAACTCTTCGACGGGAATAGACGCTACGTCCATGCCGTCTTCGACGAAATGGCGAGGGGCATCGATATGCGTGCCCGTGTGCTCCGAGATAAGGATCATTCGGGCTGCATAACCCACCTTTCCGCCGCTCAGTTGCCTTGTCTTGGCGATCGTGTCCATCATCGGAAATGCAGTCGTCCACCCCGAGATATTTTCCATGTTCTCGGAGACTTCGTGACTTAGATCGATTACTTCCTTGATCGGATTCTGGAACATTAGCGGGTTCTCCCATTCCATCGTTTATGGTCGGCACGACACAGGTGATGTCGATGTCTCAAGATACGATCGGGTCAAAAAAGCGGCTTGGATCAGCACGAATGATCTCTTGCCTATTTTCGTTGCAGTCGCGGCGGTTGCTTTTTTGGCTCAGGCAGATCGAGCCAGTGTTGAATCAGGTGCAGGGTTGTCCCACAGCAATGTCGCGACGCGGTTCACTCGCCGGTCAGCAGACACCGCGGTCGCGCGCTCTGCCGGGGTCTCTGCAGGCCCCAACCCGCTGCCTGCAGCGTTGCGTGCGCCAGCCCACACTTCACCAAAGATTCCTCACACCATTATTTTCGTCTGACCTATATTCAGTTCCACAACTTCAAAAACAAGCCGTCTACAAGTCACCACTGCAATGCGCTGATTCGTGTATCGGCGCTCAGTCGGCATTGAGAACGGGTGTCGGGGCGTCGGGGCCGAGAACAAGAACTAAAGGCATGTCAGATCAAAGCACCCTTCGGGGTGCTTTTTTTTAGGTTCCGCAGTCGCCGTTGAAAACCGCACGCGCGCGACAAGAGATGAAACTGGAAGATGTACTAAACATTTATAAATGCAAAGCCTGGGCGGTGATATGTGGTCAAACAAGCCGCTTACGCTCAGGACACACTCACGTTCCGGTAAAAACATTTTTGCGAATCGAGCCGTGCACGCCCCAGTTGGCATCCACAACCTGAGTCACACCGAAGTCCGCCGAGACCGACAACAGCGCGATCGCTTCATCCTCGCTCAAGCGATGCACGGTCATGAGGAAACGCCGCAACTTCCGGAAAGCATCGCGCATGGCCTTGTCGAGGCTGGCGTGTTGCGCCACTTCAACCTGCGCGTTGGGCCCGAGTTCGGCCAGGTAGTTGGGAAAAGTGAAGCCGTACACGGACCAATGCTGCTCCGATTCGAGCATGGGGTGAGTCAATCCTTCCAGAATCGTCCCGCCCAGTCGATCCTTTTTATGAAGGATGAATTCGAAATCGCCGGTGAGCGAGGTCTCGATCGCGGTGCCGCCGAGTTCGCTATCGCCTTGCGCCGCATGCGGATCGCCCACTGAGAAGAAGGCGCCCTCGACGGCGACCGGGTAGTACATCGTTGCACCCTTGCCGACGCGCCAGTCGTCGATGTTGCCGCCGGTATAGCTCGGCGGGGTGGAGCTGACATAGTCAGACTCGGAAGGCGCCAGTCCCATGGTCCCGAAATGCAGCCGCGCCTGCACCTTGATGTTGGGAAGAATGTTTTCCCGCCGCCGCACGAGCGTTTGGTCCACCCGCACGCCGGGATAGTCGATCATCGAATGGACGATGCCATCGGGATCGGTTTGCGGCGTCCAGACGTAGTTGTAGAGCGCGCGCAAAGGGCTCGCCGGACGTATCGAGCTCAAAGATGGTGACGACTTCCCGGGGCTTCGGTTCTTCGATCAGGTCGTGGTACTGGAAGCCCCAGGAGGCAGCCACGTTCGAGCCGAAGCAGCGGCCTGCGTGACAGGCGTGGCAGCTCGGCCGTGGGCGAACGTCGAGGATGCGAACCTCCAGGATATCGCCGGGTTCCGCGCCTTCTATGACCACCGGGCCGGTCAGCAGGTGCACGCCGATCCCCTCGCCCGAGCCGAGCCTGAAGGGGCCATCTGTCGGGCCTGCGCCGCGGCGCGACACCGCCTTGTGCTCCCGGGTCCAATGGAACACGCTCTCGGCGCCGGGGTCGCCGGCAATCATGCGCTCGTGGTCGTCGTTCGCATGATGGGTCAGCGTCTCGATGGTGGCCCGATCGCCGGACCGTAACGTCAGGCTTGGCGCAACGCGCTTGCTGAAGTATCCCCAATGCACGGTGGCAGGCGATACGGGAAGAATGTGATGCTGCATGTCTGGACCTCGAGAAGCGACGCACGCAGGGATTCGGCGCCAAGGTACGCGCCAAAGCGTACGCGAACGGAGTCTTAAGGACTTGTCTCGCCGCGCACAACTGCTGGTACAGGTGTGCACGCCAAGGTGGAGAGAGACAGCACGGTGCTGGTGAAAGACCGTAAAAAATGGCCCGCGCAAAGTGCTTCATCGTGCATGAATGCGCCGCAACGGCGCATCCATGCACTGCACTACGGCAAGCCACGCGTCGAAAACCACCATCCACCCATAACGTCTGATGGCGCGAAGGTTGCTTCGAACTCCTTGTTCTGCCGCTTTTCTTTGGGGAGCCTTGTTTGGACCTGTCGCGCTTTACTACCGAGTCATATCCCGAGGTGGAACGCGTGCGCGCATGGAGCGCTGCGCTCGACCGGCTTGGCTGGTGCGGCAGGCTCGGGGCTTCCGAGCACACGCTGCACGGCACGTTGACGTCGCAGACATCGGCGGGCGG
>JGI12635J15846_10000560_pt1 | contig 32139 bp, 30 predicted proteins | sample BlaSpr_A8_OM2_M2_FD_15846 | JGI IMG/M metagenome (IMG submission 15846)
CGATAGCATCGAGCGTTTCGCGCCGCAGCGCGAGCGTTGCGCCGAAACCAAAACGGCTCGTGCCGACCGCCCGCGCGACATGCACTGAAGGCACGAACCATTCGTCGATGAAAAGCGCGCCGAGCCGCGCCCACACGTCTCCCACTCGCCGGGCGCGGTAGAGGCACGTGACCACGCCGACCTGGCCGGACGCGAGCGGCGCTGAGACGGTATGCAGATAATCTGGCGGGACCGCAATGTCGCTGTCCGCGATCACGATGACCTCGTGGCGCGCGTGCTGCGCGAGATTGATCAGGTTGCTGACCTTGAGGTTGACGCCGTGCACGGAGTCGTTGACGACGAGCGTGATGTCGAGCTCCGGATACGCCTCACGCAGCCGGTTCACGACGCCGACGGCCGGATCGCTTGCTGACGACACGCCAAAGAGCAGTTGAAACTGCGGATGCGTCTGCCGGCAGAACGTCTCGAGGTTGGCGTAGAGGCGCGGCTCCAGGCCGCATAAAGGCTTGAGCACGCTGATGCTCACGGGTTCCGGACGCCGTCCGTCCGGGTGCGCCATCCCCCACCAGGGCCGTGAACCGTGACGCATGAGCGCTGCGACCGTTATGTAGAGGGATGAGAGGCAGCAGAGAACAATCAGCATCCATTCGGTAACGGGTAGCGGCGTCCAGGTCATGCGGTTCCCCTGCATCTATCGGTGGCATGTCTTGCTCTGACGAGACATGCCGGTTAGCGGGTTATTGGACCGAGCCGTTTCATCGAGGACTACATCCCGCTGCGGTCGTTGTTTGGGTGTTGGTGGGTGCCAGCGGATAGGGCTGTCGCACGTAAATATATCGTGCACTGATTCGATACATCAATTGAAATCTCTTACGTTAGACGGAACGATCTGTTGCGTCAGACAGAACGAATGGTGAAATATGTATTTCAATTTGCTTTCAACAGACAGGCACTGCTGAGACAATCGTTGATAAACACGCCGTTTATGGGCGTGGGCCAGCGGGTATCTGCACCTGAGGGAATTCGTTCACCAAACCGGAATCCGAAAACGTCGGCTAATGGTCATTGTTGAATGAGATGCGACAAGCAGTTCACTGTGCCTTTTGCGCCACGCGCCTCGCGTCGTGTGCCGCCTATTTAACCCGGAGCTTATTTCTTCATATGCAAGCTTCGGCAGGTCGCGCCAGCAAGTTGAAGCGATTCGCTCGTTCAACTATGCGCAGACTGCGGCGGTCTTGCTGATGGTGATCGTGAGCTTGATCGACCTTGGATCGGCCTGGCTTCGGGAGCGGGTGATTTGACGTTGTTCGTATCGGCCGGTTTGTACCGGCCGATACGGTTGCTTCAGGCCAGGTGCAGCGGATGATTGATCGCTGCCAGAAGCTGCTGTCCGGCATCGGCCAGCAAGCCCGAATTATCGATGGTGATCACGTTTGCCTGCTCGGGCAGTGCAAGCGCCGGTCGCCGCGCAAGACGTGCTTCCATCTGGCGCGAATCTTCACGGCCGCGCCGCTCGAGCCGCGCCGCGAGGACCGTGGGGCTGGCATGAATGTGGACGAATTGCGTGAACGGGTAACGTTCTAGCGCAGCCGGCGCATGTTGACGCGACCCGTTCACGACAACCGGCAAACCTCGCGTGAGCCACGCGTCTATCTCGATGCCGATGCCGTAGTGCAGCCCAAGGCTTTCCCAATGCATGGAGAAAACGCCGCTGGCCAGGCGCGCGGCAAATTCCTCGTGCGTCAGGGCGACGTGATTTTCGCCATCGGAGACGGGTCGTGTGATGTAGCGATGCGCGAACATCACCTGCGCGCCGATGCGTTCGCGAACGAAGCCCAGCAACGAGTCCTTGCCGGCGCCTGACGGTCCCATCACATAGATCAATTTACCGGTTTCCGTGCTCATTACAGGGTAAGGGTCTCAGAGTAGCCATTCGCGAAGGGCAGGCGCTGCCAGAGCGTGAACGGCGCATCGGGCTGCGGTTGAACAAAAAGCGCGGCACCGTGGAAGGGCAGCGGTCCGAGCGCTTCAGCGCGGGTTTGCCACAGCGACACGATGGCAGTGCGAACAGACGCTGCGTCGAGCGCATCGGAGAGGGTCATGTGGAATCGGAATTCATCGAGCACATACGGGTAACCCCATTCATGCAGCAGCGCGCGTTGCCGCTCGTTCAAGCCTGAAGCGAGGCGCCGCTCGGCATCTTCCGCCGAGGGACGTGCGCGCAGCGGGGCAAGCGAGTGCAGCGCGCTCGCGGCGATCCGGCGGATTGTTTCGTCGTCGTTTTCTGAGCTGGCTCGTAACGCGACGAAGCGGCCCATCTCGACGGTTGACAGGGGGACATTGAAGCAATCGATGTGGCTGGCCCACTCGCGAGCAACCGACAAAACCCGCTGTGGCGTAACACCCTCGGCAGTATTGAACGGAGCAACCAGCGTTCCATGCCAGCCATAACGACGCGGCGATCCCGTCAGCGCCGTAACGGTGTGTCCGAGCGCGGAAATGCCCGGTTCTGCGGGCGCTTCTATCGAATGTCCGGTCTCTGCATCACGGCCCAGCCATTCGCAGCCCGCGTGCCACCAGGCGGAAGACGCGGGCGGTGCGTAGTACAGCGCGATGCGCGCATTGGGCGTCCATTCGTTCAATACGGCATCGTTGGCTTCGCCGCTCATACACCGTCCTCGACCAGCAGTTGCACCCGGTCGGCGGCGAAGTGGGTAATGCCATATTTGATGGGCACGCCGGCTTCGTCCACATCCACGCTTTCAACCCACATGACCGGTTGCGCACGATTGATCTGCAGGCGCCGCGCAACTTCCGAGCTTGGCAAGATGCAGCCGATACGGCTCCATTTGCGCGTGTAATCGGTAACACCGAATTCAGCTAACGCGGCGCTAACTCCCTGCGCGCTGGCAAGCACGGCGGGCAGGTCGGTGAAGCGCATGGCAGGAAACCAGCTGCGCGCATAGATGAGCGGCACGTCCTCGGAATCACGACGAGTCTCGATCTGATACACCAGCGTCCCAGCGCGGATCGAGAGTGCTTTCGCGGTGACCGGATCGGCCTTCACTTTTTCGCTGGAGAGGACCACGCCCACCGATGACTGGTTGTTGCGCCGCAGGTTTTCGGTGAAGCGCGTGCGGCGCCCGATCTGATAGTCGATCGCGCCGGGTTGCACGAACGTGCCGCGGCCCTGTTCGACGCTCACGAGTCCCGTGGCGGCCAGCCGCAACATCGCACGGCGCACGGTGTGCCGGTTGACGTCGAAACGCCGGGCGAGTTCGGCTTCGCTGGGCAGTCGGCCGTCGTCGCCGAAACTGTTCGCCGTAATCTCCGCCGAAAGAATCTGTTCGATCTGACGCCATACCGCGACGCCCGCACCGCGTTCCACGGCCAGGCCCGGCGTACCAGTTTCGTTAGATGTCATGTCGCTGTCATTCCTGTCGGTTTGAATATCGTCTTCGGCATTGTAGTGCGCCGCCGATGGCGGAAATGTGAAAGCGGGGCGCTATGAAGTATTTTTTATCCGGTTGCACAAACGTCTAGACGACCGGATGACTATTCTAGTAGCGTTCAGGCTGGACGGCACGACGAAATCACGGACGCGGCCCTTTATCGCGCCCGCCGTCGTGCCTTCACCGTTCCCTTAGCGCCCTTTTTATGGAAGAGGTAGGACCATGAGTACATCTGCGCAGACGTCTGCGCCACCGGGTCTCGCGACGCGGCGGGAGTGGCTGGCGATCCTGGCGCGCACGCCGCGCGCCAGGATGAAAGAGGCCCTTGATACCGCACTGGACGGCGTCTCGCCGCCTGAGTTCGACTGGCTGCGTGCACCCGATATCGGTCTTGCCATGGTGCGTGGACGCGTTGGTGGCAGCGGGGATGCATTCAATCTCGGCGAAGTGACCGTGACCCGCGCGACGCTTCGGCTGCGGGTGCGCGAGGGGCGGGCCGCCGTCGGTGTCGCCGTTCACATGGGGCGGGACAAGGAGCGCGCGACACTCGCCGCGCTCGCCGATGCGCTCCTGCAGACGCCAGCCTTCGAAGCCCGGATGCACGAGCACTTGCTGGCGCCGCTCGCTGCGCGGATCACAGAAAGCCGGGCACAGAAACAGGCTCGGGCCGCGGCCACGAAGGTGGAATTCTTTACGATGGTGAGGGGCGACTGATGTTACCTGACAAGCTTTCAATAACCCTGCACGGCTCGAACGTGGCCGGTATCGATCTCGCCACCCTGACGCCGGGTTTCAGCGATACCGTCCATGATTCCCAAGGCGTGTTTCGTGCGTTGCTGGATGCGCTTTCCCGGCCCGGCAAGATCGTATCGATCGATGCCGTGCTGCCCGGTTTTGAGCAGGATGGCGAAACGCACGTTCCGATGGCCGCATTCGCCGCGCTGCTTGCGCTGGCCGACTATTCGACGCCTGTGCTGCTGCAGCATGAACATCGCGGTTTGAGCGATGCGCTGCGCTTTCACACCGGCGCACCGCTGACGCTCGATCTCGCGCAAGCAGTCTTTGCCTATCTGCACGATGCGGAATCCATGCCGCCGCTCGATGCCTTCTCGCTCGGCGACCCCGAGACGCCGGAGAACGCCGCGATGCTGTTCATCCGCGTGGATTCGCTGGACCACGGCACGCCGATGACCTGGCGCGGCCCCGGCATACGGGATACGCAGGCTGTCCATATCGCAGGCGTGCCGGCTTCGTTCTGGCATGAACGCGCGCTGCTGGCGAGCCAGTTTCCTTGCGGCATCGATTGTTATTTCGTGCATGGCGGATCGGTTATCGGCCTGCCACGTACCACTCGCGTGGAGGTGGCCTGATGTACGTCGCAGTCAAAGGCGGAGAACGCGCGATCGAACGTTCATGGGACTTGCTCGCTATCAACAGGCGGGGCGATGAAGCGTTCCCGGAACTCAGCGTCGACCAGATTCGCGAGCAACTTCGGCTTGCCGTTGCACGCGTCATGACAGAAGGTTCGGTGTACGACGAAGAGCTTGCCGCGCTTGCGATCAAGCAGGCGGCGGGCGATCTCGTCGAAGCTATTTTCCTGCTGCGGGCGTATCGCACGACGCTGCCTCGCTTCGGTTATACGGTGCCGCTCAACACGGAAGCCATGCACGTGGAGCGGCGCATTTCGGCCGCGTTCAAGGACATTCCGGGCGGACAGATGCTCGGCGGCACCTACGATTACACGCAGCGTCTGCTCGACTTCAGCTTGCTCGCCGAAGGTGGGCCGCGTGCCTGCAGCGCTGATACCAAGAGCCCGTCTGCATCGAAGCAGGAATCCATGCCGCGCGTGCTCGCCCTGCTCGACAAGGAGGGTTTGATCGAGCAGGAAAAGATGCACGAGGACGCGCCCGAACCCGGCGATCTCTCGCGTGAGCCCTTGATGTTTCCCGTCGAACGCCCGGTCCGTTTGCAGAATCTCGCCCGCGCCGACGAGGGTTTCCTGCTTGCCATCGGTTACGCCACGCAACGCGGCTATGCGCACACGCACCCGTTCGCCGGCGAGATTCGTCACGGCGAAGTTGCGGTGGAACTGGAGATCGAGGAGGTGGGATTCGCGGTGGAGATCGGCGATATCGAAATCACCGAGTGCCAGATGATCAATCAGTTTGCCGGCAGCAGCAAGGTGCCGCCCGCCTTCACGCAGGGTTACGGCCTCGCGTTCGGGCACTCGGAACGCAAGGCCATGGCGATGGCGCTGGTCGACCGCGCACTGCGCTCGCAAGAACTCGGCGAGACGGTTGCGTCGCCGACGCAAGACCCTGAATTCGTGCTCTACCACAGCGACAACGTGGAAGCATCAGGCTTTGTGCAGCATCTGAAACTGCCGCACTACGTCGACTTCCAGTCCGAACTCGAGTTGATCCGGCGCTTGCGTGCAGGCATAGAGAAAGAAGCGCAGCACGAGCAGCAAGTGCCGCAAGTGCAGCAAGAGCCCAGCGAGGAGAACGCTGTATGAACGCGCGTATCGAAGAAAGTGCTACGGCCGAGGGGTATAACTTCGCCTACCTCGACGAACAAACCAAACGCATGATCCGTCGCGCGCTTCTGAAAGCCGTGGCGGTGCCGGGGCATCAAGTCCCGTTTGCATCGCGTGAAATGCCCTTGCCGTATGGCTGGGGAACGGGCGGATTGCAGGTCACGTCAGCGATCATCGGACGCAGCGACACGCTGAAGGTGATCGACCAGGGTTCCGATGAAACCACCAACGCCGTGAATATCCGCCGCTTTTTTGCGCGCACGGCCGGCATTGCGACAACCACGCGCACGGTGGAAGCGTCCATTGTCCAGACCCGTCACCGGATTCCGGAAACGCCGCTGACCGAAGCGCAGATCATCGTGTTCCAGGTGCCGATGCCCGAGCCGCTGTACCGGCTCGAACCGCGCGTGACCGAGTGCCGCAAGCTTCATGCGCTGGCCGACTATGGGCTGATCAACGTAAAGTATTACGAGGACATCGTCCGGCACGGCAGCATTGCTACGACTTACGATTACCCGGTGCTCGTCAACGACCGTTACCTCACGTCGCCGTCGCCGATCCCCAAGTTCGACAATCCGAAGATGCACATGAACCCTGCGCTGCAGCTTTTCGGCGCGGGCCGCGAACGCCGCATCTACGCAATTCCGCCTTATACGAAGGTGAAGAGCCTCGACTTCGAGGATCATCCGTTCAGCATCCAGCACTGGGATCACGAATGCGCGTTATGCGGTTCGCACGAGAGTTTCCTCGACGAGATGATCGTGGACGACGCAGGCAAGCGCATGTTCGTGTGCTCGGACAGTGACTACTGCCAGGAGCGTCGCGCTGCTCAGGAGGGCGTATGAATCCGTCGACACCTGCAGTCCCTTTGCTCACTGGCCGCGGACTCACGAAGCGCTACGACGGACGTGGCGGCTGCGTCGATGTGGATATCGATATCTATCCGGGCGAGGTGCTTTGCATCGTCGGCGAATCCGGCTCCGGGAAATCCACGCTGCTGAACGCGCTTGCATTGCGTACGCCGGTGAACGACGGCGCGTTGCACTATCGCACCGCGGAGCATGAGCTACTCGATCTGTTCGAGTTGCCCATGCCGCGCCGCAGAATGCTGGCACGTACTGACTGGGGCTTCGTGCATCAGAATGCGCGTGATGGACTGCGTCACGGCGTGTCGGCCGGGGCGAATATCGGCGAGCCGTTGATGGCGAACGGTGCGCGCCATTACGGACGGCTTCGCGAAACAGCCGCTGACTGGATGAACCAGGTCGAACTCGATGCCGCGCGTATCGACGAGTTGCCTTCCGCGTTTTCAGGCGGCATGCAGCAGCGGCTTCAGATTGCGCGCAACCTCGTGACGAAACCGCGGCTCGTGTTTATGGATGAGCCGACGGCGGGGCTGGATGTATCGGTGCAGGCGCGCTTGCTGGACCTGCTGCGCACGCTGACGGCCAAGCTTCATCTGGCTGCTCTTATTGTCACGCATGATATTGGCGTGGCGCGTTTGTTGGCGCATCGCCTGATGGTGATGAAGGACGGGCGAGTGGTGGAGAGCGGGCTGACCGACCAGGTGCTCGATGACCCGCAACACCCCTATACACAGACGCTGGTTGCGTCCGTGCTGCCAGTTTGAGGTATGACAATGAATGCCAATGCCGATCTTTCCAATGAGCTTGCGTTTGCTGAACGCGGCATGTTGATGCTGCGTGCGCGCGGCATCGAGAAAACTTTTACGCTGCACCAGCAGGGTGGCGTGCGCATTGCTGCGTTGAGTGGTGTTTCACTTGATGTCGAGCGAGGCGAGTGTGTCGTGTTGTCGGGACCTTCGGGTGTCGGCAAGAGCACGTTGCTGCGTTGTATGTACGGCAACTATCTGCTCACGCGCGGCACGGTCGCAATCCGCGATGAGGGCCGCACGTCGCGCTATCTGTCGCTTTCGGATGCGCTGCCGCACGATGTGATCCGCTTGCGCCGCACCACCATGGGCTACGTGAGCCAGTTTCTGCGCGCCATTCCGCGCGTGTCGTCGCTTGATCTCGTCAGCGAGCCGCTGGTCTCGCGCGGCGTGAACGAAGAAGAAGCGCGGGCACGAGCCGGCGCGCTGCTCGAACGCCTGAACGTGGCGCGGCGTCTGTGGACGCTGGCACCCGCCACGTTCTCCGGCGGTGAACAACAACGCATCAATATCGCGCGCGGGTTGATCGCTGAACAGCCGCTGCTGCTGCTCGATGAACCGACGGCTTCCCTCGATGCCGAAAACCGGCAGGTGGTGGCCGATCTCATCGCGGAAGCACGCGAGCGGGGCGCCGCGATCGTCGGTATCTTTCATGACGAAGACACGCGTGAACGTGTTGCCACCCGCCTCATCCAACTCAACGCTCCCGCCGGGCAGGCGGCAACGACTACGGAAACCTTGCAGACATGCTGATCAAAAACGCGCGCATTGTTACTCGCGACGAAGAGTTCACGGGCGTGGTACGGATAGCCGACGGCCGCATTGCAGAAGTCGCGCCCGGCACGACCTCCGTGAACGAAGCCGAGGACTGGGGCGGCGATTACCTGTTGCCCGGACTGGTCGAGCTGCATACCGACAACATCGAAAAGCATATTGCGCCGCGTCCGGGCGTGTTGTGGAATCACGACTCAGCCATCCTTGTGCACGACGCCCAGGTGGCGACGGCAGGCATCACGACCGTCTTCGATGCACTCGGGATCGGCTCGCGCGGAGGCGTCGGCGTGCGCGGTAAGGAAATCCAGACCAACTGCGCGCGCTCGATCGAGCGGCTGGCGGGGCTTGGGCTGCTGCGCGTGGATCACTTCCTGCATCTGCGATGCGAAGTCGCGGCTGCGGACGTGATCGAAGTGTTCGATGGACTCTGCTCGCATTCGTTGCTGCGGCTCGTCTCGGTGATGGACCATACGCCCGGCCAGCGCCAATGGCACGACCCGGTCCAGTGGCGCCGGTATCAGGAGCGCCACGGCAAATGGACCGACGAACACGCGAGCACGGTGCTCAATGAACTGACTGACGACCAGCACCGGTACGCGCGGGTTCATCGTAGCGAGATCATCTCGCGTTGCAAAACACTGGGCGTGCCGCTCGCAAGTCACGACGACACGTCCGTCGAGCACGTGCTGGAAGCCGTGGATGACGGTATCGTCCTCGCCGAATTTCCCACGACCCTGCCTGCCGCGCAGGCGGCGAAGGATCATGGCATTGCGACGATCATGGGCGCGCCGAACGTTGTGCGGGGCGGCTCGCACTCGGGCAATGTGTCCGCGCTGGACATGGCGAAAGCGGGGTTGCTGGACATCCTGTCGTCGGACTATGTGCCGTCGAGTCTGTTGACCGCCGCGTTCGAACTCGTCGATAAGGCCGGCTGGACGCTGCCCCAGGCTATCCGCACGATCTCGTCGGCGCCGGCCAGGGCGGCGGGGCTCACGGATCGCGGCGCGATTGCTCCGGGGCTCAGGGCCGACTTCGTGCGCGTTGCAATGGCGGACCGCCTGCCGGTTCCGCGTGCCACGTTCCTGGAAGGCAGACGCGTCGCGTGATCGCTTGATCGCGCGAGCCGCATGAAGGACAACTCCGTGCCACTGCCCGAATGCAGCGGCGCGGAGTTGTCCGCGTTGCCTCGGTGAGTCCACCCTGTACGGGCATTAAGCAAAATCGAATCCCCGATTCAGAAATCACGACTTCGCGAAACGCGTGGACGGGTTCATAGTCGAACAAGCTACGAATGCCAACCGCCACGCAAACCGAGAGACGCGATCGTGCCCGAATCGACTGAGAAATTCGACGACTGGCTGGACAAGACCGAGGTCGTCCGTGACGTGATTACCGCCTTTCCGCTGGCGGCCATGTCCGCCACGCTGGATCGCGAAGCCGAGACGAAAAATGTGCCACCGCTCTGGCACTGGCTCTATTTTTTACCGATCGCGCCGCTGTCCGAAACCGGTCCCGACGGCCATCCAAAACGCGGTGGTTTCCTGCCGCCTGTGCCATTGCCGCGCCGCATGTGGGCGGGCGGACGCCTGACATTTCATGCACCCCTCGCCGTGGGCGACAAGGCGAAACGCACGTCGACCATTGCGAGTATCGAAGACAAGACGGGCCGTACAGGCCGGCTCGTGTTCGTGACGGTGCAGCATGAAATTGAAGTGGACGGCGAGCTCAGGATCGAGGAAGAGCACGACATTGTGTATCGCGACGAGCCCGCGCCCGATACTTCCAGCGTGCCGAAGAAAGAACCGGCCAAGGCGCCGGACGACGAGACCTTCAGCCGCTTGATCCAGACCGATCCCGTGCTGCTGTTCCGCTACTCGGCACTGACTTTCAACGGTCACCGGATTCACTACGATCATCCGTATGTGACGCAGGAAGAGGGGTACCCGGGGCTGATCGTGCACGGCCCGCTGATCGCGACCATGCTCGTCGATCTCGTGCGCCGCGAGTTGCCGGGCGCGAGCATCGCGAGCTTCGCCTTCCGTGCGCTGCGTCCGACCTTCGCGCCCAATCCATTCACGGTGTGCGGCAAACCGTCGGAGGATGGACGCACCATCGAGTTATGGGCGAAAGACCATGACGGTTACCTGACGATGCGCGCCACTGCGACGCTCGCCTGACTTCAACCAGCACGCCTCTATGCAGACCACCCATTCCGATCAGTTCCAGGACATCCGCGAAGCCGTTCGCGATCTCTGCCAGCAATTTTCCGGCGACTATTTTCGCAAGATCGATGAAGCGCGCGGTTATCCGGAAAGCTTCGTCGACGCACTGACAAAAGCGGGCTGGCTCGCCGCGCTGATTCCGCAGGAATACGGCGGTTCGGGACTGGGTTTGACGGAAGCCTCGGTGATCATGGAGGAGATCAATCGTGCCGGCGGCAATTCGGGTGCATGCCACGGCCAGATGTACAACATGGGTACGTTGCTGCGGCACGGCTCGGCACAACAGAAGGACCGCTACTTGCCGCAGATCGCAAGCGGCGAGTTGCGCTTGCAGTCGATGGGCGTCACCGAGCCAACCACCGGCACGGATACGACGAAGATCAAGACCACTGCCGAACGCCGTGGCGACCGTTATGTGATCAACGGCCAGAAGGTATGGATCTCGCGAGTCCAGCATTCCGACCTGATGATCCTGCTCGCCCGAACGACGCCGCTCGCCGATGTAAAACGCAAGTCCGAAGGCATGTCGATTTTTATCGTCGACTTGCGCGAGGCGATCGGCAACGGCATGACCGTGCAGCCGATCCTGAACATGGTCAACCACGAGACCAACGAACTCTTCTTCGACAATCTGGAAATCCCCGCTGAAAACCTGATTGGCGAGGAAGGGCAGGGTTTCAGGTACATCCTCGACGGCCTCAACGCGGAACGCACGCTGATTGCGGCGGAATGTATCGGTGACGGCTATTGGTTCGTCGACAAGGTGACGGCCTATGCGAAGGAACGCATCGTGTTCGGGCGGCCCATCGGGCAGAACCAGGGTGTGCAGTTTCCCATCGCGCGCTCGTTCGTCAACGTGGAAGCGGCAAGCCTGATGCGCTTCGAAGCGGCGCGTCGTTTCGATGCCCACGAACCATGCGGCGCGCAGGCCAACATGGCGAAATTGCTGGCGGCGGACGCGTCGTGGGAAGCGGCCAATGCATGCCTGCAATTTCATGGCGGTTTCGGTTTCGCCTGCGAATACGACGTCGAACGCAAGTTCCGCGAGACGCGCCTGTATCAGGTCGCCCCCATCTCCACGAACCTGATTCTCTCGTATGTCGCCGAACACATCCTCGGTTTGCCACGTTCCTTCTGAATCCATGAGACCACTCGACGGCATCAAAGTCATCACGCTGGAACACGCGATTGCCGCGCCGTTCTGCACCCGCCAGCTCGCGGATCTCGGCGCACGCGTGATCAAGATCGAGCGGCCAGACACCGGAGATTTCGCACGCGGTTATGACGAACGTGTGGAGGGGCTTGCGTCGCATTTTGTGTGGACGAATCGCTCGAAGGAAAGTTTGTCGCTCGACGTGAAGCAGCCGGAAGCCGCGAAGATTCTCGATACGCTAGTGGCCGACGCCGACGTGCTGGTGCAGAACCTCGCACCGGGTGCGGCGGACCGTCTCGGCCTTGGCTACGACACGCTGAGCAAGAAGTACCCGAAGCTGATTGTCTGCGACATCTCCGGCTACGGCTCGGACGGCCCGTATCGCGACAAGAAGGCGTACGACCTGCTGATCCAGAGCGAATCGGGTTTTTTATCGATTACCGGATCGCCCGGCGAACCCGCGAAAGCGGGCTGCTCGATCGCCGATATAGCAGCCGGCATGTACGCGTATTCGAACATCCTGAGTGCGCTGATTCTGCGCGGGCGCACAGGCAAGGGCTGCCGGATCGATGTATCGATGCTCGAAAGCATGGTGGAGTGGATGGGTTATCCGCTGTACTACGCAATGAATGGCCAGAGCCCGCCCGCATTGTCCGGCGCGTCGCACGCGACCATCTATCCGTANGGTCCGTTCGCGGCCTCAGACGGCAAGACCGTCATGCTGGGATTGCAGAACGAACGTGAATGGAAAGTGTTTTGCGAACGTGTGCTCGAACAGCCGACGCTCGCGGCCGATCCGCGTTTCGATACGAATTCCAAACGTTCGGNNTCACGTGATGCTTTGCGCGAGTTGATCCTCGCTGCCTTCAGCCAGCTCACCGCGGCCGAGGTCGTGCAACGGCTCGACGCCGCCGGCATTGCCAACGCGCAGATGAACACACTCGCCGATGTCTGGGCGCATCCGCAACTCGAGTCGCGTGAGCGCTGGCGCGAGGTCGGAACATCCGCGGGAATGATTCCCGCGTTGCTGCCGCCGGGCACGCCCAACGGTTTTACCCCGCGTATGGACCCGGTGCCTGCGCTTGGCGAACATACCGACGCGATCCTCGGCGAGCTCGGCTACGGACCTTCGCAGATCCAGGCCTTGCGTAAAGCTGGAACCATCTAAACCAATAAGCGATCACTACGATGACCGATCATCCCAGCCGGACGCTTGCCACCTTCGCGGCGCACCTTCATTTCGACGACATTCCTCAGCACGTCGTAGAGCGCACGGTGAACCTGTATGTCGACTGGCTCGGTTCCGCGCTCGGCGGCAAGGGCGCGCGGCCGGTCGAAAGCATTGCGTTGTTCGCGAGCATGGCCGGCGCGGCGAACGGTCACGGACCGGCGGAAGTGCTGATCGACCGCACGCGCGCCACCCCGTATTTCGCCGCGATGGTGAACGCGGCCGCGTCGCATTTCGTCGAACAGGACGACGTGCATAACGGCTCCGTCTTTCATCCGGCCACTGTGGTGTTTCCGGTCGCACTGGCTTTGGCACAAGCGTCGCGTGCGTCGGGCCGCGACTTCATCGCGGCGGTGGTGGCTGGCTATGAAGTGGGGATTCGTATCGGCGAATTTCTCGGGCGCTCGCACTACAAGGTTTTTCACACGACAGGTACGGCGGGGACTGTGGCGGCGGCTGCGACTGCGGGACGGATGCTCGGGTTGTCGCCGGTGCAGATGCTCGACGCGTTCGGGTCGGCAGGAACGCAAGCCAGCGGCCTGTGGGAGTTCTTGCGCGATGCCGCCGACTCCAAGCAGCTTCACACGGCCATGGCGGCTGCCAACGGGTTGATGAGCGCAGCACTTTCTGCCGATGGCTTCAAGGGCGCCACGCGGATCCTGGAGGGCGAGAAGGGCATGGCGGCGGGCATGTCGACCGACGCCGATCCGGCGCGTCTCACTGACCGGCTTGGCGAACGCTGGGCGCTAACCGAGACCTCGTTCAAGTACCACGCCGCCTGCCGCCACACCCATCCCGCCGCCGATGCATTGCTTGCAGTGATCGCTGAACATGGTCTGAAGCCGCAAGACATTGAACGCGTGACGGCGCATGTGCATCAGGGGGCGATCGATGTGCTCGGCGCCGTGACCGTTCCCACGACGGTTCATCAGGCCAAGTTCAACATGGGCACGGTGCTGGCGCTCGTCGCTCACCATGGTTACGCGGGCGTGACCGAGTTCGAGGAAGCGTACGCCGCCGCACCGATTACCGCTTTCCGCGACAAGGTGGAGATGGTTTTCGACGAAGAGGTGGATCGTGCGTATCCCGCCCGCTGGATCGGCAAGGTGACGGTGCATACCCGCGCTGGCCGCGAACTGACAGGGCGTGTGGATGAACCGAAGGGAGACCCCGGCAATACGCTGTCGCGTGAAGAGATTGCAACGAAGTTTCGCCGGCTTGCCGCGTTTTCCGGCGCGGCGTCGGACGAAGAAGCATCGCGTTTGCTCAACGCGGCGTGGGGCATTGCTTCGGAGACACGCGTCGGCTCGCTCTTCGAAGCGGACGTGCGGGCATGAGCGCACGGTCTTATCTATTCGTTCCGGGAAATCGCGCTGAACGCTTTGAGAAGGCCCGCGCGAGCGGCGCCGACGCAGTGATCCTTGACCTGGAAGATGCGGTTCAGCCGCAACAAAAATCATCCGCACGCGATGCCGTGCTCGGGCACATGGACGCAGCACGTCCCGCGTTCGTGCGCATCAACGCGGCGGACACCCATTGGTTCAACGACGACGTCGCCACATTCGCGAATCATCCGGGCGTGGCAGGCATCGTGTTGCCGAAGGCGGAAACACGCGAGCAGATCGAGACGGTGCTCGAGCACGCGCACCTATCGCTGACAATCCTGCCGCTCGTGGAAACCGCACTGGGCTTTGCGAATCTCACGTCACTCTGTACGACTCCACGAGTGCAACGCATCGTGTTCGGCACGCTGGATTTCCAGATCGATCTGAACCTGGAAGGCGATGGCGAGGAGCTCGATATGTTCCGCTCGCAGATCGTGCTGGCGTCGCGGCTTGCCGGCCTAGCCGCGCCAGTTGATGGTGTCTCGACCGTGCTCGATGATCCTGTCGCCATCGAGTTCGAAGCGCGGCGCGGTCGTCGTTTCGGCTATGGCGCGAAGCTGTGTATTCACCCGAAGCAGATCGACGCCGTGCATCGCGCTTATTCGTGGACCGCCGCTGAGCAGGTTTGGGCCGCGCGCGTGCTGCAGGCGGTGGAAGCGAGCGGCGGTGCGGCGGTGTCAGTCGATGGAAAGATGGTCGATATGCCCGTGATCCTGAAAGCGCGGCGTATCGTGGGCGCGAGCTGAGGCGCTCCAGAGAGGGCGAGGGCCATTCCTGCATGATCACCTCATGCTCCGTTAAGATTGCATTCTCGTCCTCCACTCGCCACCGACATGCATTTCGATTTCGTCGATCTGACGCTCATTGTCAATCTGGCTGATACGAAGAACCTTGCGCGAGCCGCCGAGCGCTGCCATATCTCGCCGCCCGCTGCGAGCAACCGTATCAAGAACCTCGAAGAGCAGCTGGGTTTCAAGCTGTTGTACCGCACCAGCCAGGGCATGACGCTGACACCGGCCGGCGAGGCCTTCGTGCATCACGCGCGCCTCGTTCAGGAACGCGTGGAGCATCTGGCCGGCGACATGCAGGAATATGGCGAAGGCATCAAGGGGCATGTGCGCATCTGGGCCAACACGACCGCAATCAGCGAGTTCCTGCCCTCGGTGCTGAGCGGTTTCCTGCGCGATCATCCGGATATCAACATCGACTTGCGCGAAGTGCTGAGCGGCGAGATCGTCAAGGGCGTGGCGGAGAGTGCGACGGACATCGGTATCGTGGCGGGAAACGTACATGCCGATCATCTGGAGATGTTGCCGTATCGCGATGACCGGCTTGTGCTGGTGACTTCGCTGGATCATCCATTAGCGAACGAAAAATCGGTCGACTTCGCGCGCACGCTGAACGACAACTTCGTCGGTTTGCCAACGACCAGCGCGATCCACGCGTTCATCGTCACCGCCGCCGACGCGCTGGGGGCGCGCTTGAAACTGCGCATTCAAGTGGGCAACTTCGAAGCCGCGTGCCGGATGATCGAAATGGGTGTTGGCATCGGCATTGTTCCAGAGTCGGTCGCGCAACGCCACGGTAAGACCTTGAAAATCCGCATGATCCGCCTCAACGACCCGTGGGCCGAACGGAAACTGAAGATCTGCGTGCGCAGTATGAAGGACCTGCCGCCGATCGCGCGGGCGCTGGTGGACCGGCTGACTAACGTCGAATAGAACGCAAGCGAATCTACCCCAGCCGCCCGCACAAAAACTCCAGGAACAGCCGTACCACCATCGGTAACGTGCGCCCGACCAGCGTCTGCACTTCTATATGACGCGCGTCCATACCCCGGTCGCGGATCGGGATCATCACCAGTTCACCCCGCGCCGCACGGTACCGGACCGTGACCTCGGCAGCGATCGAAATGGTGTCGGACATGATGGCGAAATTATGCAGCGCCTCGACATAGTTGCTGACGACCGCCGGTTCGAGCGTCAGCCGTTGCTGCCCCACGACAATATCGAAGAGTTGCCGGATGGTCGTGCCGGCATCGGGCAGGGCGAGCGGATATTCGCTCATTTGCGACAGCGACAAGGTCTCGAAGCGCGCGAGCGGATGGCCGCAGCGCATCACGGCCATCATCGGCGCCGCCTGCCGGGACTCGACCTTGATTTCGCTTTGCGTGGTCCGGCTGAAGGTCACGCCTATGTCCGTCTCGCCTTCGCGCACTCGCCGCGTGACTTCCGCCGGCGCACTGACGAGCAACTGGAACACGATGCCCGGATACTTCTCGCGAAAGTCGGCAATCGCCTGCGGCAGGAATTCGATGGCAAATCCTTCCGAGGTAGCGACCCGCACCTGGCCGCGCCGCAAGCCGTGCAGCGCGTCGATGTCCTGCACCAGGCGGTCCGCTTCCAGCGCCGTCCGGAACGCAAACGCCGCGAGCATTTCGCCGGCGGCGCTCGCGACCATCCCGCGCGGCCGCCGTTCGAACAGTGGCGTGCCGAGCGCTTCCTCGAGACCCGCGATTTGGCGGCTGATCGCGGAACTGGCGACGTTCAGGCGCGTGGAAGCTTCGCTGATCGAACCGGTACGCACGACCTCTAGAAAATAGCGTAGCGCGGTCTCCTGCAGATGGTGATGTTTCATTCTGGTCCGTTCGAGCGCATCTGCGATGCCGATTCGGCAACGGGCGATTATTGTTTCGATGATAGTCGCGACAAAATTCAGCGTTTAGTCTTGACTCCGAAAACCCGCCGAATGTGGGCCGAGCGTTAAAGCGCAGCCCTTTCCACAGGAGTCAGACGATGAATGTTGCCGGTCGATTCAAGCTGGCGTTGCTTGCCGCTTCGCTGTTTCTTTCCAGCCAGGCCTTCGCGGGAAAGTCCAACGACACGCTGGTCTATGCCTCGGACAGCGAACCGGAAAACATCTCGCCGTATCACAACAACTTGCGCGAGGGCGTGATCGTCGCGCACATGGTGTGGGACACGCTGATCTACCGCGACCCGTCGACCGGACAATACAAACCTGAACTGGCGACGGCCTGGAAGTGGGAATCGCCGACCTCGCTGCTCGTCGACCTGCGCCGCGACGTCACGTTCCAGAACGGCGACAAGTTCACCGCCGATGACGTTGTCTTCACGTTCAACTATGTTGTGTCGCCCGACTCGAAGGTCGTCACGCGGCAGAACGTCGACTGGATCAAGGGCGCCGAGAAGGTCGGCGACTATCAGGTGCGCATCCTGCTGAAAGCACCGTTTCCGGCCGCGCTGGAGTATTTATCCGGCCCGACGCCGATCTATCCGGCCGCGTACTTCAAGAAGGTCGGGCTCGAAGGGTTCAGCAAGGCGCCGGTCGGCACCGGTCCCTACAAGATCACCGCTGTCACACCGGGTGTCGGTGTGACGATGGTCAAGAACACCAGCTACTTCAAGGACAGTCCGCTCGGCACGCCCAAGATCGGCACGATCAAGTTCCTGGTGATCCCCGATCCGGAAACACGCTCGGCGCAACTGATGACCGGCGCGGTCGACTGGATCTGGCGTGTCCCCGCCGACCAGGCCGACTCCCTCAAGGCGATGCCGAACCTGAGCGTGATCGGCGGCGAAACGATGCGGGTCGGTTATCTGTCGATGGACGCCATCGGCAGCTCGGCCCCGAATTCGCCGTTCAAGGACGTGCGTGTGCGCCAGGCCGTCAACTACGCGATCAATCGCGGCGCGCTTGCAAAAGACCTGGTGCGCGGTGGGAGCCAGCCGGTGTACGCGACCTGTTTCCGGACCCAGTTCGGCTGCGATTACACGGTTGTCGTCAAGTACGACTACAACCCGGCGAAGGCGCGTGAGCTGCTCAAGGCAGCGGGCTATCCGAACGGCTTCGAGACCGATCTCTATGCGTATCGCGAGCGTGAATATGCTGAGGCGATCATCGGTGACCTGCGCAAGGTCGGGATCAACGCGCGCCTGCATTACCTGCAATACGCGGCCTTGCGCACCGCCCAGCGCTCGGGCAAGACGCCGATGACATTCCAGGCGTGGGGTTCGTTCTCGGTCAACGATGCATCGGCCTTCGTCAGCGTGTACTTCAAGGGCGGTCCCGACGACAGCACCAAGGACCCGGACGTGATCAAGGTACTCGACGCCGCCGATTCGTCCAACGACGGAGCCGTGCGCAAGGCGGACTATGCGGCGGCGCTCAAGCGGATCAGCGAGCAGGCTTACTGGGCGCCACTGTTTTCGTACTCAACCAACTACGCGTTCACGTCCGATCTGAATTTCAAGGCGTATCCGGACGAACTGCCGCGCTTCTATGAAGCTAGCTGGAAGTAGCACATAGCAACGGCCGCGGCGGCCGTGCCGCCCTCATCAAACAGGAAGCTCTCATGCTCGCCTACGTTCTTCGCCGTCTCGGGCTGGCGGTCGCGGTTGCGCTGACCGTGTCGATCGTCAGTTTCGCGCTGCTGCATTTTTCCGGCGATCTCGCGACCTCGATCGCAGGGCCGGAAGCATCCGCCGCCCAGGTTGACGCGCTGCGGATCCAATACGGACTGAACCGGCCGATCACCTCTCAATACATCGACTGGTTGTGGCACGCGGCTCACCTCGATTTCGGGCGCTCGTTCTTCTTCCAGTCCTCGGTCATGGACCTGGTCGCCGAACGGCTGCCGATCACGCTCAAGCTCGGTGGCATTGCGCTGGCCATTGCCGTGTTCGTGGCGATTCCGCTCGGCGTGCTGGCCGCGCTGTATCGCGATTCATGGATCGATCGGCTCGCGTTGCTGATCGCCGTGATCGGGCAGGCCATGCCGAGTTTCTGGTTCGGCCTCACGCTGATCCTCGTGTTCTCGGTGGGACTGAAGTGGCTGCCCGTCGCGGGCAATTCGAGCTGGCAGAACTTCGTGTTGCCGGCTATCGCGCTCGGTTACTACGCGACTCCCGCGATGATGCGGCTCACGCGTGCCGGCATGCTCGACGTGCTCGGCGCCGATTACATCCGCACGGCTCGCGCCAAGGGCCTGAGTTCCGCTCGCGTGGTGTTCAAGCATGCGTTGCGCAACGCGTTGATTCCGGTTGTCGCGCTGGCGGCGGTCGAACTCGGCTTCATGCTGGGCGGGTCGGTGGTGATCGAATCGGTGTTCTCGCTGCAAGGGCTCGGCCAGCTCGCGTGGGACGCGATCGCCCGCAACGATTTTCCGGTCGTGCAAGCCGTCGTGCTGATCATCGCGATGTTTTATATCGCGCTGACCTTCGTGGCCGATGTCGCCAACGCCGCGCTCGATCCGCGCATGCGTACCCGTTAGGAGAGCACCATGACCTCGGATACCCGCATTCTGCCCGCGCTGCGCCTCGACGCGGCTGGCAGACCGCCGTGGAGACGCATGTTGCGCCGCGTACTGGGCGAGCATGGTCTGACACTCGGCGCGGTGCTGCTCGGCCTGATCGTGCTGGCGGCTGTCTTCGCGCCGGTGCTCGCGCCTCACGATCCCTACGGGCAAGACCTGTCACGCCGTCTGGTGCCACCGGTCTGGAGCGCTCGCGGAAGTTGGCAATACATTCTCGGCACCGACAAGCTCGGGCGCGACTATCTCAGCCGGCTGCTCTACGGCGCGCGGGTGTCGCTGCTGATCGGCGTGGCGGCGGCTACCATCTCCGGTTTGATCGGCACGACCCTCGGCGTACTGGCGGGGTACCTCGGCGGCCGGGTCGACGGGCTCATCAGCTACATCATCACCACCCGTCTCGCGATGCCGGTCGTACTCGTGGCGCTGGCAATGTCCTCGCTGATCGGCGGTTCGCTCAAGACCGTCATCCTGCTGCTTGGCTTGCTGCTGTGGGATCGCTTCGCCGTCGTCTCGCGTTCGGTCACGCAGCAATTGCGTGACGCTGAATTCATCGCGGCGGCCAAGGCGGTCGGTGCATCGACTCCATACATCCTGCTGCGCGAACTGCTGCCGAACATCGCGAGTGCGCTGATTGTCGTGCTGACGCTTGAGATGGCTCACGCGATCCTGCTCGAAGCCACGTTGTCGTTTCTCGGGCTCGGCGTGCCGCCACCCATGCCGTCCTGGGGGCTGATGATTTCCGAAGGCAAGGCGTACATGTTCTTCCAGCCGTGGGTCATCGTGATTCCGGGCGTCGCGCTCGCGGTACTGGTCCTGGCGATCAACCTGGTCGGCGACGGTCTGCGCGATCTCAATGCACCCGACGGCCGGAACTAGGAATCAAACCATGAGCGTGTTACTCGAAGTCGAAAATCTCCAGGTTGAACTGCCGACGCAAAACGGTCCGTTGCGCGCCGTGCGCGGCATCGACTTTCATGTCGAGCGCGGCGAAATGCTGTGCCTGGTGGGCGAATCCGGCTGCGGCAAATCGATGACGTCGCTGGCGCTGATGGGTCTGCTGCCGCGCCGTGCGAAACGCCATGCTACGCGCCTCAGGTTTGACGGCGTGGACCTTCAGGCGCTCGACGACCGTGGCATGGCGAAGCTGCGCGGCAACCGCATGGCGATGATCTTCCAGGAGCCGATGACGTCGCTGAACCCGTCGTACACGCTCGGCAACCAGCTGTGCGAAGCGCTGCGCCAGCATCGCAAGGTATCGGCGGCGCAGGCCCGCGAGCGCGCTGTGTATCTGCTCGAGCGGGCAGGAATCGCGAATGCGGCCGAGCGGCTGGGACAGTATCCGCATCAGTTGTCCGGCGGTTTGCGCCAGCGCGTGATGATTGCGATGGCGCTGATGTGCGAGCCGGACCTGATCATCGCCGATGAACCGACAACTGCGCTCGACGTGACGATCCAGGCGCAGATCCTTCACATGCTGCGCGATCTGCAGCGCGAGTTCGGGACCGCCGTGCTGTTCATCACGCATGACCTGGGCGTGGTCGCGCGCATCGCGGACCGGGTCGCGGTGATGTATGCGGGACAGGTCGTTGAAACAGCGCCGGTCGGCGTGTTGTTCCGAAGGCCGAGCCATCCCTACACGCGCGGTTTGCTGAACAGCATTCCGGTGCGCGGACGCACTCAGCCCGGCACGCATCTGGCGGCGATTCCCGGCGTGGTGCCCTCGCTGATCGGCGATATCTCCGGCTGCGCATTTCGCAACCGATGCGAATTCGCCCACGACGCATGCGCGCAGACACCGCCGTTCGTCGACGTGGAGGGCGGACACAGTGCTCGCTGCGTGCTGGCCGAAACACTGCTCGAGGAGCCCGTCCGATGAAACCCGTCACGCCTTCCTCGTCGCCTGCCATGGCAGGCCAGGACATCGCGCTGGAACTCTGCGCGCTCAGCCGGACGTTTTCCATCGGGGGTGGATTGTTTCGGGTTGCGCGTCCGTTCCAGGCCGTCAACGAAGTCTCGTTGCGGCTTTACCGCGGCGAGACGCTCGGGCTCGTGGGAGAGTCGGGCTGCGGTAAAAGCACGCTCGCCAAGATGTTGCTGGGCTTGCTTGCGCCGAGCGCGGGCAGTGTGCTGATCGACGGCAAGCAGATCGATCCGCGTGCGTCGCTGCAGATGGCGCAGCGTATCCAGCCAATCTTTCAGGATCCCTATTCGTCGCTGAATCCGCGCAAGACGGTGGCACAGATCGTTGGCTTGCCTCTGATGTTGCATAAGCGCGGAACCCAGGCCGAACGCAACGCCGAAGTCAAACGAATGCTCGATCTCGTCGGCATGCCCGAACGCACTCACCAGCAGTATCCGAACCAGTTGTCAGGCGGGCAGCGCCAGCGGGTGGCGATCGCCCGGGCGCTGATCCTGCGGCCGGGTATTTTGGTCTGCGATGAACCGACCTCGGCGCTCGATGTCTCCGTGCAAGCGCAGATTCTAAACCTGCTGCTCGATCTGAAGACCGAGTTCGGTCTCAGCTATTTGTTCATCAGCCATGACCTTGGCGTGGTCGAGCATCTGGCCGATCGCGTCGCGGTGATGTATCGCGGCAGCATCGTCGAGCAGAAAAGCCGCGAGGCGATTTTTTCGAATCCAGAGCATCCGTACACGCAAATGCTGCTGTCCTCGGTGCTGACGCCCGAACCCGGTCTCGGCCTGCCCGAGCTGGCGCCGCACTGATTATTCCCCGATCTCTAATCCCTGAACCTTGATCTCAACCGGAGACACGACCCGATGAGTCGCACCCGAGCCATCGACCTGGCCACTTCCTATTTCGACGATGGTCAATTCATGCGCGTGCTGGACCAGCGCGTGGCGCAACGCACGGAGAGCCAGTCGGCCACGAGCCTGCCGGCGCTGTACGCCTACCTGACCCAGCAGATCGTGCCGGAGCTCGAAGCGCTCGGTTTTACATGGCAGATCATCGATAACCCTTTACCGGGCAAAAGCCCGTTCCTGATCGGCGAGCGGATCGAAGATCCGGCTACGCCGACCGTGCTGACCTATGGTCACGGCGATGTCGTGCTGGGCTACGCCGAACAATGGCGCGCCGGCTGCGAGCCGTGGAAGATCGTGGTCGAAGGCGACCGCTGGTATGGCCGGGGTACCGCCGACAACAAGGGCCAGCACACCATCAACATCGCTGCGCTCGCGCAGGTTCTGGAAGCGCGCGGCGGCATCCTTGGCTTCAACGTCAAGGTCATCCTCGAGATGGGCGAAGAGACCGGCTCGCCGGGGCTGGCCGCCGTCTGCGCGCAGCATCGCGACGCGTTGAAAGCCGACGTGTTTATCGCGTCCGACGGACCACGTGTTTCGGCATCGCGTCCAACGCTGTTCCTCGGTTCACGCGGCAACCTCAACTTCACGATGAAACTCCAGTTACGCGACGGCGCTCATCACTCGGGCAACTGGGGCGGCCTGTTGCGCAGTCCCGGCATTCGCCTCGCCAACGCGATAGCGTCAATGGTCGATGAGCGCGGCCGGATTCTCGTGAAGGGCCTGTTGCCTGAGTCTTTGCCGACGAGCGTGCGCGATGCACTGACATCGATCGAAGTCGGCGGCGGCCCGAACGACCCTGAAGTCGATCCGCAATGGGGCGAGCCGGGTCTCACGCCGGTCGAGCGCCTGTTCGGGTGGAACGCACTCGAAGTGCTGGCGTTCAAGACCGGCAATCCGGATGCGCCGATCAATGCGATTCCCGGTTATGCGTTTGCGGTTTGCCAGTTGCGTTATGTGGTCGGCAGTGACAGCGAGAATTTCCTGCGGCATGTGCGCGAGCATCTCGATGCGCTTGGCTATGGCGATATCGATGTCACCGAGAACGGCACGCGGATGCACGCGACCCGGCTCGATCCCAATGATCCATGGGTGCGCTGGGGCATGGCATCGATCGAAGCGACGGTTGGCGAGGCGCCCGCGTTGTTGCCGAACCTCGGCGGTTCGCTGCCGAACGATGTGTTCGCGGAGACGCTCGGCTTGCCCACGTTATGGGTGCCGCACTCTTATCCGGCCTGCTCGCAACATGCCCCGGACGAGCATCTGCTTGGCAGCGTCGCACGGCAGGCGCTGCAGATCATGGCCGGCCTTTTCTGGGATCTGGCCGAGCAGGGCGCCGAGATCCGCACGCGCCGCGCCGTCTGAAGCGCATTCTTTCATCTGATTAAACGCCAGCTTACTGCCCGATTCCTCACATTGAAAATGCCTGTTTTGCCCGTTGTGTGGATTTTTGACATTCGTGTTGCTTCTTTTTTGAGAACTTACACTGCAATCGGTCAAATCACACACTCGCATGCGGAGCGAATCGATGACAATGGAATCTGGATCACGTCGTAAAGCGTTGAAGTTCGGGGCAGCGGCGGCGGTGGGGGCACTTGTGGGCCCCTACGTCACCCGGAGCGCATCGGCCGCGGAGCCGATCAAGCTGGGCAGCCTGCTCGACGGCACGGGCGCGCTCGGCATCGAAGGCCGGCGCATGATACAGGCCACCGAATTCGCGGTCGGCCAGATCAACGACCACGGCGGCTTGCTTGGACGCCCGGTCAAGCTGATCGCCTACGACACCCAGAGCAGCATCCAGCTCTATACGCAGTACGCGCAGCAACTGGTCTTCCAGGACAAGGTCGATGTAATACAGGGCGGTATTACGTCGGCTTCACGCGAAGCAATCCGGCCCATCTTCGATCGCAGCAAGACCCTGTTTTTCTACAACACGCAGTACGAAGGCGGCGTGTGCGACCGCAATGTCTTTTGCACCGGCACGACGCCCGCGCAGACCGTCGATCACATTGTTGAATACGCGCTCAAGAACTGGGGCAAGAAGGTCTACATCATTGCCGCGGACTATAACTACGGCCACATCACCGCGAGCTGGATGACCAAGTTCGTCAAGGATGGCGGCGGCTCGGTCGTCAGCACCGATTTCTTCCCGCTCGACGTCACCAATTTCTCGTCCACCATCAGCCGCATCCAGGAAGCCAAGCCCGACATGGTGCTGTCCGCACTGGTGGGGGCGAATCACGTCGGTTTCTACCGGCAATGGGCGGCAGCGGGCATGAAGTCGAAGATTCCCGTGGGCGCGACCGTGTTCGGCCTGGGCGACGAACTGACCACCATGGACGCCGCTACCACCGACGGCATCATCACGTGCTTCGGCTTCTACAACAACCTCGGCACTCCCAATGCAAATGCCTTCGTCAAGGGCATGCAGGCCAAGTACGGGCCGAGCCTGACTGACCTGGGCGAACTCGATACGGCCACCTACGAAGGGATCATGTTGTGGGCCGAAGCGGTGAAGAAAGCCGGCTCGGTCGAGCAGGCCAAGGTCGTGACGGCGCTCGAGACCGGCATCTCCATTGAGGGACCGTCAGGCACCGTGAAGATGGACCCGGCAACGCACCACACCATCCGCAACGCCTATCTGGCGCGCCCCAAGAATCGTGTATGGGAGATTCTGCAGACCTTCCCGAACCAGTTCCCGTCGGACACGGGCGGCGCCTGCGATCTCATCAAGTCGCCACGCACCAACAAGCAGTTCATGCCTCAAGTCTAAGCGGAGTCACTATGGACCTGACCGGCCTCCTGGCCTTCAATGTCCTGACCGGGATTGCCACGCTCGCCCTGATCACCATCGGGCTGGGCGTGATCTACGGCATGATGCGGATCATCAATCTCGCCCACGGCGAATTCATGATGCTCGGCGCTTATACGGCGGTGACGGCCAGCACGGCGGGCGTCAACATCTGGGTGTCGATGCTGATCCTGCCGCCGCTTGTGGTCGGTCTGGTCGGACTCGTGCTCGAGCGCACCATCATCCGCTTCCTGTACGGCCGGATGATGGACACCATGCTCGCTACCTGGGGCATCAGCCTCGGGCTGATCGGCCTGATTACGTCCATTTTCGGCAACGTGGTCAAGTCGGTGCAGATGCCGGTCGGCAGTTTCGCGATCGGGCAATACCACGTGAGCGCCTATAGCCTGGTGATCATCGGCGTAGGCGTGGTCGTGCTGAGCTCGCTGCTGTTGTTGCTGCGCAAGACCCGCTTCGGGCTCATCCTGCGCGCGACCATGCAAAACCCGGCCATGTCCGCGTCGCTGGGCGTGCGTCCAGCCGCCGTCTACATGGCGACGTTTGCTCTCGGCGCGGCGCTGGCCGGTCTCGCCGGCGGCGTTCTCGCGCCCATCTCCGGCGTGTCGCCCGGCATGGGCGGCGCTTATATTGCGAAGGCCTTTATTACGGTGCTGGGCGGCGGTCCGGCGATTATCGCGGGTACTGGGCTGGCTGCGGGCCTGTTTGGTTTCATCAACGAGATCGTGTCGTTCCTGTCCACGCCGGTTATCGGGGACATTGCGCTGCTGGCGTCGGCGATCGTGCTGATCCGCGTCCTGCCGCAGGGCATTACCGGCCGTTTCCTGAGGCGCAGCTCATGAAATTGCTTCGATCAAGCGGCGGGGCGCAAACCGTCGTCATCCTGAGCATCATCGTCATGTTCGCGGTGCCGAAGGTGCTGAGCGAGTTCGGCGTGATGCAGGCCACGCTGTTCGCGGCCGTCGCCATCTTCGGCCTGAGCCAGGGTTTCGTCTGGGGATATGCGGGCATCATGTCCTTCGGGCAGGCGGCGTTCCTCGGGATTGGCGCGTACACCTATGCAATCGCCGCCATCAACCTCGGCAATACGCAGATGGCTGCGCTGCTGGCCATCGCCGTGCCCATGCTGTTCGCCGCGCTGCTCGGCTACTTCATGTTCTATGGGCGCATCAGCGACGCTTACGTGGGTGTCATCACGCTGACGGTTTCGGTGATCCTGTTCGAACTGATGAACTCGACGTCCGGCAGCCAGTACCACATCGGCGACGCGGTGCTGGGCGGCTTCAACGGAATTCCCGCGATTCCTCCGTTCGCCCCGCCAGGAAAACCGGACGAGCCGCTGGATCAGATCGGCGTGTGGTACGTGGCCATGAGCACGTTGATTGTCGCTTATGGGTTCCTCAAGTGGACACTCGCGTCGCGTTTCGGCCGGGTGGTCGTCGCCATCCGCGAGAACGAGACGCGCGCCATGCTGATCGGTTACGACCCGCGGCTCTACAAGCTGCTGTCGTTTGTGATCGGCGCGGGCATTGCAGGTGCGGCAGGGGCTGTGTTTGCGACCTGGGGCGGTTTCATCAGCCCGACCGTGTTCGCGTTGACCATGTCGGCCCAGGTGATCATCTCGGTCCTGATCGGCGGGCTGGGCACGTTGATCGGCCCGATTTTGGGCGCAGTCGCCATTCAGTATCTGATCAACGTGGCGGGCACGCAGCACACCATCGATCCAAGTCTCGGCCTCGGCATCGTGCTGGTGGCGTTCGTGCTGCTTGTCCCGCAGGGCGTGGTGCCGGTGGTGCGATCCTGGATCGCCCGCCTGAGTTCGACTTCCCGAACCCCACGTGCCAAAACCGCCAAAACACCGAATGCCAGCGAGCAGGAGTCCCGCTCATGAACAGCACACCACCGCTGCTCCAGGCACGCAACGTCACCATGCGCTTCGGCGGCGTGACTGCTGTGCGCTCGGTCGACTTCAGCCTGGGAGAAGTCGAATTGCGCTGCCTGATCGGTCCCAACGGCGCGGGCAAAAGCACCTTCTTCAAGATGCTCACGGGCCAGTTGCGGCCAAGCGAAGGCAGCATCCATTTTCGCAATACCGATATCACCGGCAGCAATCCGCATCAGATCGCGCGTCTCGGCGTGGGCATCAAGACTCAGGTTCCGAACGTCTTCAACGGCTTGACCGTGCGCGAGAATGTCTTTATCGGGGCGGGACGGCGCAAGTCGCTGGCGCGTGCCCAGAGGATTGTCGACGAGACGCTGACGCGCCTGCAACTCGATACGATCGCCGAGCGCATCGTCGGTCAGTTGGCGCATGGTCAGCGGCAATGGGTGGAGATCGCCACGGTGCTTGCACAGGAACCCGAACTAATTCTCCTCGATGAACCTGCCGCTGGCATGAACCACGAGGAAGTGCTGCGCACCGCCGAGCTGATTCGCGAAATCAACAAGACCCAGGCGCTCGTGGTAGTTGAACACGACATGCAATTCATCCGGATGATCGCCCGCACCGTGACGGTTTTTTCGCAAGGCGAAGTGCTGGTGGAAGGTTCCGTCGAAACCGTCCTCTCCGACCAGCGGGTCAAGGACGTCTATCTGGGCAGGAGGGCGGCATGACCGGCAACAATACGAACGGAACGCTGTTTGAAGTCAGCCATCTGTGCTCCGGCTATGGCCGCATACCTATTCTCAACCAGGTCAGTTTCTCGGTGCAGGCGGGGGAGCGAGTGGGCATCCTCGGTCACAACGGGATGGGCAAGACGACCTTGCTGCGCACCTTGACGGGCCATCTTCCCACTACGTCGGGCCATGTTCGCCTCGACGGACAGGACATCACCGGCTTCTCGCCGACAGCGCGAGCGAAGGCGGGTATCGGTTATGTGCCGCAGGGCCGAGAGATTTTCCCGGCGTTGAGCGTGATGGAAAACCTGCGCGTCGGCTGTCTTCTTTCGATCCGCAGCGAGGCCGAGACCATTGCGGAAATACTCGATTTGTTCCCACGCCTGAAAGCGTATCTCGACCGGCCTGGCGGCGCCTTGTCGGGTGGCGAACAGCAGTTGCTCGCGCTTGCGCGCTGCCTGTGCGGCGGCCCGCGCATCGTCCTGCTCGACGAGCCGACGGAAGGCATCCAGCCGTCCATCATCGATGAAATCGCCGACACCCTCAAAGGCGTGGCGCACAAGCGCAGCCTGACGGTGCTGCTCGTCGAACAGAACCTGAATTTCATCGCCTCGCTATCCGACCGGATCCTCATCTTGCAGAAGGGAGCCGTGACCCGCGAGATTCCACCGGAGGTCGTTCGCGATCCGGCGATGCTCGACGAATTCGCGGGCATCGCTTGAAGTTGTCGTGATCAAGACCGGCTCCGTCCTTTCCACTCCGCCCGACTCGTACGCCATGAACCCGACCAGCGCAAATATCGACGTCCTCGAACTGACCGTGGCCCAGATCCAGGCCGCTTTCGAAAGCGGGGCAATGACCTCGGAAGCGCTGACCAGCGCGTATCTGGAGCGCATTGCACAGGTCAACCCACGCTACAACGCGTTCATTTTCATGAACCCGCAGGCACTCGACGATGCACGCGCGATCGATCGCCGGCGTGCGTCCGGAGCGCCGCTCGGACCACTGGCCGGGGTTCCGGTCGTCGTCAAGGACACCATGGACATGGTGGGTTTTCCAACGACCGGCGGCTGGTCGCTGCTCTACAGCAAGGCCGGCGGCGTCGATCTTTTGCCCGGCACCGACTCACCGGTCGTCGCGAGAATGCGTGCGGCGGGTTGCGTGATCCTCGGCAAGACGAATGTGCCAGTACTTAGCGCGACGGGTTCGCATGCCAACGATAGCTGGGCCGGTCCTACCCTGAACGCGGTCGATCCCGCCTTCATGCCCGGTGGCAGCAGTGCGGGAACGGCAACGGCCGTGGCCGCGAGTCTGGCCGTCCTCGGCCTCGCGGAAGAAACCGGCGGATCGATCCAGAACCCGGCATCGGCACAGGCGCTGGTGGGCATCAAGCCGACCTTCGCGCTGGTTCCCAATGCGGGCGTGATGCCACTTGCCGGAAGCACGCGCGACGTCGTCGGGCCGATTGCGCGCTGCGTACGCGATGCGGCGCTGGCTCTCGATGTCCTAGCCGGTTATTCCGAAGAGGACCCCAAAACGGTGGCGGCAGTCGGCATGAAGCCACGCGGCGGGTATACCGCGGGGCTCAGGGACGACGCGTTGCAAGGACAGCGGCTCGGCCTTTATGGCCCGGGTTGGCGCAATCGCGCACTGTCGGCTGAGACTGAGCTGCTGTACAAGCGCGCGCAGTCCGAGCTGGAAGCGCGTGGCGCCGTGGTCGTGGCGGACCCGTTTGCCGGCACCGGCTTTGCATCGCTCGGCCGTCCGGCGCCGGGTTCCGATCACTTCGATGCGCGCGGCATGGAGAGCCTGCCGCACGACATGCAGAAATACCTCGAACGTCTTGGACCGGCCGCCGCGCTCAAGTCATGGAATGAATTCGTCGCGGCCACACGAGCCGAAGACCCGTTTTCGCCCACGGGCGTGCTGACCTATATGTCGAGCCTGCCAAATTTCGAAGCCAGCTTGAAAGACCCGTCCGCACCGCCGGTGACCGCAGCGTTTTTCGCGCTGCGCGAAATCTATCTCGCGATCTTCGAAGACGTGATGGAACAGCATTCACTGGATGGTCTCGTGTTCCCGCAACTGCGAGATGCGTTGCCGCCACGGGAGGGGACCGAAACGTTGCACGAGACCACAGTATGTGAGATCAATATCGCCGGGTTGCCGGGCGTCACGGTACCCGCCGGATATTACGAATCGGGGTCTCCGTTCAACCTGATCTTCGTCGGGCGGCGCTGGAGCGAACCGGCCTTGCTGGCGATGGCTTACGATTACGAGACTGCCACCGGCCACCGGCGTGCGCCCACATTGCGGCTCTGAGCCGGGTTGAGTGCGCAGCAATCGACCGGACACGGCCTCCCTGACCGGCAGCCTCCCCGGTACGTAAAGGATTGAACACGAAGCCATGTCAGAGCATCGATACCAAGAGATTCTTACCCGTCTTCATGACGATGGACGTGTCTCCGTCACGCCGCTTGCGAAGATACTGGACGTCTCCGAAGAGACCATTCGACGTGACCTGAAAGAGCTGGAGCAAGGTGGCTTGCTGCGCCGCATCTACGGTGGCGCGGTGCCGCCGAGGCTCGATCTGGAGCGGCCCGTCACCGAGCGCGGCAAGGTCAACGTGCGCGGCAAAGCGAAGGTGGCCGAGCTTGCCGAGAAGCTGGTCGAAGACGGCATGTCGATTTTCATCGACTCCGGTACGACGACAACGGCCTTCGCGCGGCGCCTGGTTGGCCGCAATCTCACGGTGACGACCAATTCCATTGACGTCGCCTTGTTGCTCGGCACGAGCATCAACCGGGTGAATCTCACGCCCGGCATGCTGCGCGGCAAGGACAACGCGCTGGTCGGTTATGAGACGCTCGGTTACGCCCGGCGCTTTTTCTACGATGCCGCGTTCATGGGCATTGCCGCCTGCGACCTGCATCGCGGCTGGATGGATTATGAGGAACACGAATCAAATCTGCGAGGCGTATTGAAAGCACAGACGCGCAGAGGCGTGGTGCTCGCCGACATCGATAAATTCGGCCGCCAGGCGTATCTCAACACCTTCCCGATAAACGAGAAGCTGACGGTGGTCTGCGACCGAAGACCGCCAGACTCATTTTTGGAGATTTTTACCCAGCATGACATCGACCTCATTCATCCCTGAGCCAGCGGGTTCGGGGAAAGCTGGCGCCGGGCAGGTCGCTCGCATGCTTGAGCAGTTCGCGGTATTTGGCGGGCTTGAAACGGGCGGCGTTACGCGCCTCTGCGCCAGCGCTGCCGACGGTGAAGCCCGCGACGCATTCGCTGCCTTGCTTGAATCGGCCGGAGCGGAGGTGCGTACCGACAGCGTCGGTAACCAGTACGGCATTTTCCGTCTGAGCGCGACAGAAGGTGCCCCGCTTGTCATGATGGGCTCCCATCTCGACAGCCAGCCGCAAGGCGGCCGTTTCGACGGCGTGCTGGGCGTGCTCGGTGCGCTCGAAACGGGCAGGCGTTTGATGCAGGCGAAACGCGAGGGCGTGGCCTTCAATGCGGATTTTTGCGCGGTCAACTGGACCAATGAAGAGGGCGCGCGGTTTCGTCCCAGCTTGCTCGGCAGCGGCACGTTTTCCGGCCGGATCAAGGCGGAGGACGCGCTGGCGAGCCGCGACGACGACGGGCTGACGCTGGCACAGGCACTGGACGCAATCGGTTATCTCGGTACAGATGCCCCGCCGCCGGTGCCTGCCTGTTACGTCGAATTGCATGTGGAGCAGGGCGCGATCCTGGAAACGGAAGGCGTGCCGATCGGGATCGTGACGCGCAACTGGGGCGCCGCCAAGATGGATGTTTGTTTCCACGGAGAGCAGGCGCACACGGGGCCGACGAAGATGCGTTCACGTCGCGATGCGTTGTTCGCCGCTGCGCAAACCATCTGTGACGTACGCGATATTGCGGACCGGTGGCCGGACCGGATCCATACGTCCGTGGGCCGGCTGGTCGTGCAGCCGAATTCGCCGAATGTGGTGCCCGCGCGCGCCGATCTGTCGATCGAGTTGCGAGCGCTCGACGACGACATCCTGAGAAGCGCCGAGGAACTGGCTACGCAGGCGATCCAGAAGGCGGCCGCGAAAGCCAACGTCCGGGTCGACGTCAGCAGCCGGGCTG
>JGI12635J15846_10000561_pt1 | contig 32099 bp, 28 predicted proteins | sample BlaSpr_A8_OM2_M2_FD_15846 | JGI IMG/M metagenome (IMG submission 15846)
TGAACTCAAGCTGAATTCGAACTCATCACCGCGTTTGACAAGCCTCTCCCACGGCGGCGGCTGCGGCTGCAAGATCGCCCCGGGCATCCTCGCTGATTTGTTGAAGCGCAATGTTCCCTTACCCCTGTTCCCCGACCTGCTGGTCGGCAACGACACCGCCGACGACGCGGCGGTGTATCGCCTGAACGACGAGCAGGCGATTGTCGCAACCACGGACTTCTTCATGCCGATCGTCGACGACCCGTTCGACTTCGGCCGCATCGCCGCGACCAACGCGCTGTCCGACGTCTACGCAATGGGCGGCAAGCCGATCCTCGCGCTCGCGCTGGTCGGCATGCCGATCAACGTGCTGTCGCACGAGGTGATCGCGGCCGTGCTGAAGGGCGGCGAGTCGATCTGCGCCGAGGCGGGCATCCCGGTTGCGGGCGGCCATTCCATCGATTCCGTCGAACCTATCTACGGTCTGGCGGCGCTTGGCATCGTGCATCCGCTACGCGTGAAACGTAATGCAGCCGCGCGTCCGGGCGATGTGCTGATCCTGGGGAAACCACTGGGCGTGGGCGTGTTGTCGGCGGCGCTGAAGAAGGATCAACTCGATGCCGCCGGCTACGCCGCGATGATCGCCGCCACCACCAAGCTCAACCGACCCGGCATGGACCTCGCGGCGCTCGACGCCGTGCACGCCCTCACCGATGTGACCGGCTTCGGCCTGCTCGGCCATACGCTAGAACTCAGCCGCGGTGCCAAGCTGACCGCACGCCTTCGATACGCCGACTTGCCGTGGCTGCCCGGCGTCCAGGACTTTGCCAAGGCGGGCGTGTTCACAGGCGCCTCCGGTCGCAACTGGACGGCGTACGGGCACGACATCGTGCTGGCCTCGTCGTTGCACGACGTGGCACGAACGCTGCTCACCGATCCCCAGACTTCGGGCGGCCTGCTGGTCTCGTGCGCGCCCGAAGCGGTGGATGAAGTGCTCGCCATCTTCCGCGCGGACGGCTTCGATGACGCGGCCGTGATCGGTGAAATGATCGATGGCGAGAGCCGCGTCGAAGTCGTTTAGCGCGTCTGTTTGCTGAGAGCGTCCCTGACTCATTCCTGCCAGGAGCACGATGAAAGAAGAATCGCCGAAGGCCATTTTCTACGCACTCGCAGCCAATTTCGGCATTGCCGTCTGCAAGTTCGGGGCGGCTGCGTTCACGGGCTCCGGCTCCATGTTCGCCGAAGCGATCCACTCCACCGCGGACTGCGGCAATCAGCTCTTGCTGCTGTTCGGCCTCAAGCGTTCACAGGCACCCGCCGACGTTTTACACCCGCTCGGCTCGGGCCGCGAGATCTACTTCTATTCCATGCTCGTCGCGTTGCTGCTGTTCTTCGTCGGCGGCGCGTTTTCGGTTTATGAAGGCGTGCATCGGCTTGCTCGGCATGAGGAGGTGAGTAATCCGATCGTCGCGCTGGTGGTGCTCGGGGTATCGGTTGTGCTTGAGGCGTTTTCCCTTGCCGGCGCGTTGCGCGAGATTCGCAAGTCATCGGGGAACAAGTCGCTGTGGCGCTGGTTTCGTGAGACGCGCGAATCCGAACTGATTGTGGTCGCAGGCGAAGATGTCGCTGCGCTGGCTGGTCTCGCCATTGCGTTCTGCGCCGTGCTCATGACCATGATCACGGGCAATCCCGTCTACGATGCAGCGGGTTCGATCGGCGTCGGCGTGCTGCTCATGGTGATCGCGTACATCGTCGCACGCGAAGTGAAGTCGATGATCGTCGGGGAATCGGCGAGTCCGGAAGTCCGCCGGGCTATCGACGCTCACTTGCGCGCACGCCCGGAAATCGTTCGCGTGATCAACCTGATTACACTGCAGTGGGGCAAGCAGATCGTAGTAGCTGTGCAGGCCGAAATGGTGGAGTACGACAGCGGCCGCGCAATGGTCGATGCAATCAACGTGATCGAAGCCGATCTGCAGCGCGCGTTTCCCGAAGCGCGCTGGGTATTCTTCGAGCCGGATATTCCCCGCGTGGCCGAGGCGCGCGCTTAACCTCGGATAGGCGTTCCACTAAACTGCACGACATCGCGTTGATTCGATTCCAGTGTCGTAATTTGGACGTGCATGCCCATGTCCGGTTGTTTTGATCAGACGTTTGACGCACGAACCATTCCAGCTTGCCCAGATTGAGAGTGATCACCGCAGGTTCATCGCGCTGTGGCCTAAGCGCATCCGTTGCGGAATCCCTAACCGAGTTCCTCATCCCCGCCCATGCGCAAAATTGTTCTCGTCATCTTTCTTTTTGTCCTGAGCGTCCTGACCAGCACGCTTCCGTCTGCCGCGAACGCCGCCTCCGGCGCAGCCAGTCCGGTCACTAATCCATCGTCCGTCACGCTTACCCCTGAACAGGCGCGCGCCGCGCTAGCCGTCCTCAGCGACCCCGCGCGCCGCAGTCAGATTGAGGACACGCTACGCGCCGTCGCGGCCGCTGGAGCCCTCGCCACGCCCGTGCAGGCGGCATCGACCGCCTCGGCTGCGAGCGGCGCATCGGGCGCGGCGAGCGTGCTGGCGAAGTCGTTGACGAGCAACGGCCTGGCGTCGCAGATTTCGCATGAGGCGGGTTACTGGCTCGTGGAGATGAGCGGCGGCTTGCGCCGTTCCGTCGCCGCGCTGCTCGATTACGGCTCGGTCGTGCAGTGGTGGCGCCAGCGCACCGCAACCGCCAGCGGTCGCGAGTTGATCGGCCAAATGATCTGGTCGATCGCGATCTCGTTGTTGCCCGCGCTGGTGCTCGAATACCTGACGTCGCGATGGGCGCGCCGGCCGCGCGCACGGATCGCGGCGCGTGGGATTGTGGATATCGACGGGACCCAGCCTGAACTCGCGAAGGACGAACAGTCGGCGGTGCACGCCGAAGCCGTGGCCGGGCGTTCGGGAAACGAGGCGGCCATCGAGGTCACCGAGCGCAAGACCGAAACCGCGCGTGGCGTGCGCAATGCAGCGCGTCACTGGACCTTGTTGCAGCGGCTGCCAAGCGCCATCTTGCACGGCTTGTTCGCCTTGCTGCCGCTGGTCGTGTTCATGATCGTGACAGCGGTGCTGATGTCCATTTTTATCGACGAGAACACGCCGCAGGGCCGTTCCGCCGGCGCGCTGATCGACGTGTACCTGGTGTGCCGCGGCATCGTGATCGCGAGCGGGTTTTTTCTCGCGCCTCGTGCGCCGGGGTTGCGCCTGCTCCAGATGCACGACGACGCCGCGCGCTTCGCGCACCACTGGCTGGTGCGCATCGTGTGCGTGGCGGGGGCTGGCGTGGCGCTCGCTGAAGCCGCAGCGCCGCTGGGGCTGACCGACACCGCCCACGACTCGCTCCTCAAGGCGATCGCGCTGGTCGTGCATGTGCTGATCGCTATCGTGATCCTCAAATGCCGCGTGCCGGTCGCGGCCTGGATTCGCGAGAACATGCAGGGGCGCCGCTCGTTCGTGCTGCTGGGCAACTGGATCGCCGATGTCTGGGCCGGGCTTGCGGTGTTTCTTATTCTGGCGCTGTGGTTCGTCTGGGCGCTCGATGTACGCAACGGTTATCGCACGCTGTTCCATCTGTTCAGCGTCACAGTGCTCGTGCTGGTGGCCGCGCGCGTGGTGGCTATCGTCGCGTTCGGTGCGCTCGGCCGGATCTTTCATACGGCGGGCGGAGAGGACGATCTGTCGAACAAGTCGATCGCGCATCGGCATGCCTACCGCTATTACCCGTTGTTGCGGCGTGCGATACGGACGGTGATCGTCGTGGTCACGTTGCTCACGCTGTTGCAGGTTTGGGGGCTTCACGTCTTCACGCTGTTCTCGTCGGGCGGCGTTGGGCATCAGCTTGCGTCCGCGCTCGTCACCATCGGGATTGCCGCCGCGTTCGCCGTGATCGTATGGGAAGGCGCAAACGTGATGATCGAGCAGCGGCTGCAAAGGTGGACGTCGAGCGGCGACCTCTTGCGCGCCGCGCGCCTTCGAACCCTGCTGCCGATGATGCGCACCGCGCTCTTTATCGTGATCGCGATGGTCGTCGTGTTGACGGGTTTAAGCGAGATTGGCGTGAACACCGCGCCGCTGCTGGCGAGCGCGAGCATCTTCGGCGTGGCGCTGGGTTTCGGTTCCCAAAAGCTAGTGCAGGATCTGATCACCGGCATCTTCCTGCTGATGGAGAACGCGATGCAAGTCGGTGACTACGTCACGCTCGCAGGGGTCTCTGGAACAGTGGAGTATCTGTCGATCCGTACGGTGCGTTTGCGAGGCAGCGACGGTTCGCTGTTCACGGTGCCGTTCAGTTCGGTATCGACGGTGAACAACACGAATCGTGGCCTTGGCAATGCGGCGGTGCGCGTGAGCATCGCGCTCGGGCAGGACGTGAATCTGGCGGCGGATACGCTCAAGGAGATCGGGGCATCGCTGCGTGAAGACGATGCGTTCAAGGACGGCATTCTCTCCGACTTCGCCCTGTGGGGCGTGGACGCGGTGGATGGTTCGACGGTCACGCTCGCCGGTCAGATGCAGTGCCGCGATACCGCGCGCTGGGGCGTTCAGCGCGAGTTCAATCGGCGTGTTGTCGATCGCTTCACTGAACGCGGAATCGAGATCGCCAATCCGCAGCGCAGTTTCCTGATCGTGAAGGGCGGTGAGGGCGAGTTGGCTGTAGCGATAAAGACGGATCAACGCGGCGAGCGCACCATCACCGGCGAGCCTTCGAACTTGCCACCCGAGCGCTCGAAACCCAGCCGCACGTAAAACGCTTCGAGCGCCGTGCTATCGGGTGCGGTGTGATCGATGGAGGGCACAGCCATGCCTTGCCCTTTTTGCGTGAGCGGCCGGGGCACGAGCGAGAGCATGACGCCGTGCCGGTCCGCGAGCGCGACCAGCCGTTCCATCGCCGCCCGCGCATGTCCCCGATGATGCTCACCCTCGGACCACAAGGCCTCGAGCGCGACCGCGCAGTTGCCGGTCGCCTCGAGCCACATCTCGACGTGCTGCCGGTCCTCGACGCGGCTGGCGTGAAACGCATCGATCATTCGTGAAGCGGCGGTGTCGGACATGGGCGCCTTGCAGACAAGTGGACGTAACCGGCAAGACAGCAAGAGTAGTGCTTGATGGCCATTACCGGAACATTTTATGTTCCTTACAAAGACGTCTTTTGCCCCTTTATAATGCGCTCACGCACGAACGTCCGGCAGCTTGTATCGGCGGGACGGATCGTGTGTTGAGTCGTGCGTCATGCCGTGTGTTTCACCTCGCGTTCCCCTTCCACTTACGGTGCCGCCAAGATGAAATCAATCGTCCGTTCCTCGCTCGACCTGCTCCTTCGTTCCGCTCGCATCTCTACCAAAATTCCCGCACGAATCCCTGCATTGAGCCTGGCCGCCGCAGCAGCGACGCTCGCTTTCAGCGCCTGTGCGCCAACGTTTGCGCAGGACTCCGACACCTTGCGCAGCGGCGATAGCAGAGGCCAGCCCGTCAAGGTCATGATCATCTCGATGTTCGGCCCCGAAGGCCAGGTCTGGCTCGACAAGCTCGGGCCGTGGAAGGCGATCCGCGTGACCGGACTCTCGCCGGATTATCCGGTCGTGAACTGCAACCGGCAGGAGATCTGCGTGATGACCACCGGCATGGGTCACACGAACGCGGCGGCGTCGCTGATGGCCCTCACGTTCTCCGATAGATTCGATCTGCGCCGCACCTATTTCATGATCGCGGGGATCGCGGGCATCGACCCGATGCAAGGCACGCTCGGGTCTGCCGCGTGGGCGAAGTATCTCGTCGATTTCGGCATCCAGTGGGAACTCGACGCACGTGAAAAGCCCGATAGCTGGCCGAGTGGTTTTCTCGGCATCAATACGAAAAGCCCGAACGATAAACCGCCGCTCGACTACAAGACCGAGGTGTTTCAGTTGAACCCGGATCTGGCCGACGCGGCTTATGCGTTGTCAAAGAACGTGGTGCTTTCCGACAGTCCCGAAGCGCAGGCCGCGCGCGCCAAGTTCAGCTATGCGCCGGCGAACCGGGCGCCGAAGGTGATCCAGTGCGACACGCTGGCGGGCGATACATGGTGGTCGGGGAAATACATTGGTGAGCGTGCGCGTGCGTGGACGAAGCTGTTGACCGACGGGAAGGGTGTCTATTGCACGACGCAGCAGGAGGACAACGCGACGTATGAGGCATTGAAGCGTGCGGCGAGTGCGCACCGAGTGGATCTGAACCGGGTGGCCGCGGTGCGTGCGGGTTCGGATTTCGATCGGCCCTACGACGGGCAATCCGCCTCCGATAACCTGCTCAACTACGCGGCTCAGGGCGGCTTTGTCCCGGCTATCGAGAATTTGTATCGCGCGGGCAATCCGCTGGTTCAGGACATTGCAACGCACTGGAGTGAATGGCGCGATGGCGTGCCGCAACGATAGCTAGCGTCGTGAATCCCGCCGCCGGTCTTCCGCCTTGGCGCGCTCAGCAGGAAGACCGGCCGCACGGATGGATTGCGTATCCTATTGATCTGATGATTCCGATAGTTTCATTACAGCAGTTACAACTGGATGCAACATATTCCGGTTGGCCTTTATTTGTATCCGCCGCCGGTCGAATTTCCGCATAAAAAATGAAAGCGGAATGACAGTCTTTATCCGAGGGTTTTCCTTCGCTTCAATACCAGAAGTTGACTACCGCGCTGTTACAACTACTCAATCTCCGCAATCCGGTTAATTCGCCGGAGTGTGTCAACGGACTCTCGGCTCCATCCGTTTTTTCCCTAGCAAATCAACCGCCAAGCGAACCCTCTGCCGATTGGGCTAGTCCATATCGCTCCCAAAACAACGCCAAAAAGCGGCAATACTTTCCTGTTACAAGTTCGGGAAAAAGTTACCGTTTCTCTCTGTTGTTTTATGGAAATTTATTATTGAGATNTTCTTGATTTCCCGCTGCGCCGTACTTACAATCCGTTTCACAGTGTTGTTACAAGATGTAACTCACTGAAACAAAATTTAAACGTAGCCGGACAGAACAAACGTTTGGCTAGGCAAAAAGATAGCCGGTAAAAATGCCGGCGTGGTGCTCGGGGTTTATATCGAACGCAGGAACATCATGAACGGTCGCGAAACGCTGGACTCGATTCGAGAAATCAACTTGTCGTACATCATGCTCGCGCAGCGCATGCTGCGAGAGGACCGTGCTATCGGGATGTTTCGACTGGGTTTGTCTAAGGAACTCGCCGACCTTCTGTCCGGGCTGACGCTCGCGCAGGTCGTCAAACTGGCGGCTTCCGACCAGTTGCTGTGTTTTTTCCGTTTCAACGATCACACCATGCTGGCTGCACTGACGTCGCCCGCGAAGCATGCGGATATCGCGCCGACACACGCAGCCATTTTGCTGGCCGGCCAGCCAGCGGAACAGTTCCTCTAAGCACGAGAGCGCGCCATGCTTAAGAAGAGCCTCACCCAAGATGCACAGGAAGTTTTCCGCGCGATCGCATTGATCGAACTCGGGGCGCGGATGCAGGTGCTCGAAAGTGAACTGACACTGTCGCGTGACCGGATGATCCGGTTGTATCGCGAGGTGAAGGGCGTATCGCCGCCGAAGGGCATGCTGCCGTTCTCGGCTGACTGGTATATGACGTGGCTCGCGAACATCCATGCTTCGCTCTTCTACAACACGTATGTGTTCTTGAAGAAAGAAGCGGGTTGCTCGCACCTCGATGCCCTGACGAAGGGGTATCGGCTGTATCTCGAACATTGCAAGAATAGCGATGTCGAGGCGGTACTTGATTTGACGCGGGCCTGGACCCTTGTGCGCTTTTTCGATGCGGGCATGCTGCAGCTCACGAAGTGCTGCCGCTGCACCGGAAAGTTCATAGCGCACAAACATGATTTGCAAGAAAACGTGGTGTGCGGGGCCTGCCAGCCGCCGTCACGCGCGGGGAAGACCAAGAAAGCGGCGGCCGCCCGTCAGGCGAGCCAGGAGACCGCGCTGGTGGAGTTGGGTATGTCAATGACTAACGAAGTGCCGGAACCGACGGTACTCGAAAACGCGGCGATGTTACAGCCGCGCTCAGAAAGCCTGATTGCACAGGCTGCTTAGGGCAGTAGCGGGTCTGTGGTCCCGAGGACCATCGCTGGATGGTGTGGTCGCAGGACCCGCTGCTGTTTTTTACTTGGTTTTTTGGTTTCTTGGGGCTGCCGAGGGTTGGTGGCCCTTTTGCTTTTTTGGGTCGCACCGGCAGGACCCAGACGCCCGAAACCCCGAGCGCCAGCGGCCACCCTACGCCGATAACAACGACCCCGTCCTGTATGCCGTCGCGCTAGCGATCCTCGCCACCTCCATCCCCGCCGTAGCAAACCGCGCAATCTGCCGCGCATACAGCACCCCGGACGTCGTGCAATGCAACGGTGTAACGGTGTCCGTCAGAGGATCCACAACATCGGCTATTGCGTCGCCGGCTTTCACCATCGCCCCTACCTTCGTGCGAAACACCAGCACACCGCTCACAGGCGCCACGATGGGCTCCGCGCCGGCAAGCGGCGTCGCCGGATAAGACAGCTCGGGCATGGCAGGCGCGGGCGCATCGATCACTCCGCGATGGATCAGGTAGTTGACGATCCCCAGGGCGTCGGTATCGGCGAATTCATACGATACGTCGTGCTGGCTGCGCAACTCCACCGTCACGGAAATGCCGCCGTTGGGCACCGGAAAACGATCGCCGAACTTCGCCCGCAGATCTGACCAGCAGAAGCTGTGGATCTCATCGAAGGGATTGCCCACCGAATTCAGCGCAAGCAGCGACGCCTTCGAATCCAGATAGCGCGCAAGCGGCTCCACTTCGTCCCAAATGTCCGGGTTGGTGTAGAGGTGCAGCGCCGCGTCGAGATCGCAATGCAGGTCGAGCACGACGTCGGCGTCGTATGAGAGCTTCTGCAATGCAAGCCGTTGCGACTCGAGCTCGGTTTGCGGTTTTTGCTCGTCCAGTGCCTCACGCATTGCGTTGCGCACAGCGAGCTTGTTTGCATCGGTATCTCCGGACAACCGGCCTTCTATACGCGGCGCGACCAGCGCGGCGAGGTCGTGGAAATTGCGGTTGAAGTTGTGGCCGCTGTTCAGTTCGAAGCGCCCGAGCAGCATGCCGTGCATGTTCTGGTTGAGCCCGATCGGGTTCGATACAGGCACGATCACCACTTCGCCGCGCAGCTTGCCTGCCGCTTCAAACTCGGCCAGATGCCGACGCAGCCGCCACGCGACGAGCATGCCGGGCAGTTCGTCGGCATGCAGCGACGACTGGATATAGATTTTTTCGCCGCCGCCGGGGCCATAGTGAAAACTCAGGATATTGCGCGTAGTGCCGATAGACGGCGAAATCAGGGTGTGCGTTTTGGTTTGCATGATTTTCGGTGCACGGCGCGCTCGAAAGGCGTCGCGCTTGGGAAAAGTTTCGGCGTGTTCAGGAGAGCGGGGCGGAGCGTTCGCGACGGCCGCGGGGTTTGCTACGCACTTTTGATACCTGCGGGGCGCCGCCTGCCCCAGACTTTCGATCTTAGCTGAAAACGGCTGTTTTGCCGCGCCGGGCGCAAAGCACCCCCAAAACAAAACGGGCTCCGCGTTTGTGGCGGAGCCCGTTTTTCAAGCTAAGGCCGGAACACGTTCCAGCCTTAGGCTCAGGTGCTGCTTAGCCACCATACACGTCGAAGTCGAAGTACTTCTTTTCGAGCTTCTTGTAGGTGCCGTCCTTGATGATCGAGGCAATCGCCTTGTCGATCTGTGCCTTCAGGTCGGTGTCTTCCTTGCGCAGGCCAATACCAGCACCGTTGCCGAGGATCTTCTCGTCGACCAGGTCCTTGCCAACGAACTCGTAACCCGCACCGCGCGGCGTCTTGAGGAAGCCAACGTCAGCCTGCACAGCATCTTGCAACGCCGCATCCAGGCGGCCGGCCGTCAGGTCGGCATAGACGCCGTCCTGGTTCTGGTACGGCGTGACCGTCACACCCTTCGACGCCCAGTAGGTCTTGGCGTAGGTTTCCTGGATCGTGCCCTGTTCAACGCCAACCGTCTTGCCCTTCAGGCCGTCAGCCGTCGGCAGGATGCCGCTGCCCTTCTTGGCGATCAGGCGCGTAGGCGTGTTGAACAGCTTGCTCGAAAACGCAATCTGTTCCGCGCGCTGCGGCGTCATGGACATCGACGACAGCACGCCGTCGAACTTCTTCGCCTTCAAGGCCGGAATCATGCCGTCGAAATCGTTTTCCACCCAAACGCACTTTGCATGCAGGCGTGCGCAGATTTCATTGCCGAGATCGATGTCGAAGCCGATCAGCTTGCCATCCGGACCTTTCGATTCGAACGGGGCGTAGCTGGCGTCGACGCCGAAACGGATGGTCGAGTAATCCTTCGCATTGGCGGTGACGGAGGTAATCGATGTGACGGCGAGCAAAGAAATCGTCAAAGCCGCGAGCAGTTTTTTCACTGTTTTTACTCCATAGGTGGTCAGTACATCCCGGATAGGTCGGTACCCAGGTTCGTCCGGAGCGAGGCCCCTCGTGCCGGACAGCTTGCATTCCGCGGATTGTGTCCGCAATAGAACCGCAGCAGGTTACCAAGCCAAAAAAATAAGGGAGTTGGTGAAAGTCCCGATAGCTAATCTCGTGAGCCTTGTGCGGCAGGGGATTTCAGCTCGTGCGAGCAATTAGATGAAATTTTGTGCGACGCGAAGTAAGGCTGATGTGGAGTCTTGTCATGAAACTTGTGCAGCGCGCGGCGGGGAAGTCCCGGCCATCGATCACCCGATGGAATAAAGCCGGCGTTGCAGACGTTCAGGTCGAGTGATGCCTCATCGCGTCCTTCGCCGCCTTGAACAGCGCTCTCAAGTTTTCCGGGCAATGCCCGTAAACCCGTCAAGATGCCGGTCCTTCGATGGCATGTCGCACGTTTGCCCGGCCATAACCCATCGGCACTCTTCCACACCGCAGTTGCCGAAGATCAGAAACGAGAACAACCCTATGACTATCGTTCGACGGCTGGTGATGACGCTCGGGATGGCGTTGCTGGCGCTGGCTTTTGTGGGAGGCTATGGGCTCTTTCAGCTTAACGGGTCTTTTCAGCGCATAGAAGGCCTTGAGACTCACACGATCCCCGGCCTGAAATCGATTTCCATGACGCTCGACGATGTCGCCGACATGCGGCTGAACGTGTACCGCTATGTGGTGGATGGAATCGACGACGCGAGCCGCAGCGCGATCGAAAAGGAAATTGGCGATGCGGATAAACGCTTCGATACCCACGTCGCCGACTATCAATCGCGCGGTGTGTCCGACGCGACCGATCAAAAGATGCTGGATGCCGACCGGGCGCACATTGCCGCGTATCGCGCCGCCCGCACGAGCTTTTTCGAAAAGATCCGGGCAGGCGACAAGGACGGCGCGCTCGCCATGCTGCACGACGGCGGCGCGGTGCATACGGCGGCGGTCGCGCTGAACAGTGGCCTGCATGACCATCTCAACTACAACATCGAACGCGGCGAGGCAGTGCGTAACGAAAACGCCTCGGCTTATAAGACGGCCTTTGGTCTGATGCTGGTTATCGTCGTGGGCGCGTTGTTGTTGACCGGTGTATTCGGGAGCCAGCTTTACCGGTTGATCAGTCGTGGGCTTGGCCGCCTGCAGGAGACGCTGCAGAGAATCAGCACGTCACTGGATCTGTCGCAGCAGACGCGTGTTGATCGCATGGATGAGATCGGTCATACCGCCGTTGCGCTGAACAGCTTGCTCAAGCGCATGGCAGGGGTCGTGGCGGAGGTCAGGGTGTCGAGCGACGCGGTTGGCGTTGCATCGAAGCAGATCGCGGCCGGCAACGTCGATCTGTCCGCGCGCACCGAGCAGCAGGCCGCCTCTTTACAGGAAACGGCGGCAAGCCTGGGCGAGTTGACGGCCACGGTTCAAGGGAATGCGGACAACGCGAAGCAAGCGAGCGCGCTGGCGGTGAGCACAACCCGTATCTCGGACGAAGGCAATCTGGCCGTCGAGCGGATGGTCGGCACGATGAGCGAGATCGCGTCGAGTTCCGCGAGGATAGCCGAGATCACCACGCTGATAGAAGGCATCGCGTTCCAGACCAATATTCTCGCGCTGAACGCGGCCGTCGAGGCCGCGCGAGCCGGCGAGCAAGGACGCGGTTTTGCCGTGGTGGCTTCGGAAGTGCGCAGCCTGGCGCAGCGTTCGTCGGTGGCGGCGAAGGAGATCAAGGATTTGATCGAGCGCTCGGTGGCGACGATTCAATCGGGTTCACGTCAAGCTGAAGAGGTCGGGCGCACGACCGCGGAGGTGCAGCGCGCGATCAAGCGGGTAGCGGAGATTGTCGGCGAGATCGCTGCGGCATCCGATGAACAAGGCCATGGGATTGAGCAGGTGAATCAGGCTATCGGCCAGATCGATGAAGTCACGCAACAGAACGCGGCGCTGGTTGAAGAGGCGGCTGCCGCGGCGCAGTCGCTCGATGAGCAGGCGATCCGATTGAGCGGGACGGTGTCGGTGTTTACGGTCGAGGCGGGGGCGTCTTCTGCTTCAGCGAACGAGCGGATGTTTGCGTGAATCGGTAGTTTTCCTAAGCAGTCAGATCCTCTATCGGCGTACCCGTCAATGAAACGATGAAATCAAAAAACGCCCGCACTTTGACCGGCAGATGATGGCGCGACGGATAAGCCGCGTATAGCGGAAAGATTTCGTCGGGCCAATCGGGAAACAGATCGACCATCCGGCCGCTGGCGAGCAACTGCTCGGCACCGAGCGCGAGGATCTGGGCGATCCCGTGTCCTGCGAGACATACGCCGTGCATCGTACCGACGTCGTTCGCGGTCAAACGGCCCCTGGCGGAAATGACGATCTTCTTGTCGAACGTGGCGAATCAAACTTTTTCCGTGGCCTTGGTCCGCTTAAGCGCGGTTCCCGGATTGGACATATCGTTCGAACGGAACCGCTGCCGGTATTCCATCGGGCTGATATGAAGGCGCCTGCTAAAGGTCCGCCTGAGCGTGTCGGCACTTTCAAATCCGCATCGACGCGCAATGGTTGAAACGGCATGGTCGGTGCTTTCCAGATATCGCCGGGCGGCGTCAATGCGCGCGTCATTCAGAAAGGCGATCAGACTGACACCGCACTCCTTGCTAAAGATACGGGACAGGTTGCGCGCGCTCATGTTCAGCCGCTGAGCAAGCGATGCCATGGTGTGAGGCAGATGCAAGTTATCGAGCAGGTATTGCTGAACCGGCTGGATCTGCGAGTCGGCGGCAGCCTGCGTTTCCAGAAGCGGACTGAATTGCGATTGCCCACCCGCTCGCCGGACATACACGATCAGATACTTCGCCACGTCCAGCGCCATCTTCTTGCCGAAGTCTTCCTCGATCATCACAAGAGCGAGGTCGATGCCGGCCGTCACGCCGGCGGTCGTATACAGACCGCCGTCCTTTACATAGATCTGATCCGGTTCGACCTTCGCTTTTGGAAACATGGCGGCGAGTCTTGCCGCATCCATCCAGTGCGTGGTCACGGTCTTGTGATCGATCATGCCGGCCGAGCCAAAGGCGAACACACCGTTGCAGATGGCGGCAACACGACGGCTGATGCGACGTTGCCTCACCAGCCATTCGCTGAGCGTGGAGTCCTCCAGGACTTCGAAAATCCCGAGACCGCCCGGGATGATTACCGTATCGAATTCTGGACATGGATCGAAGATTGTTCTGTCCGGCACGACCGTCAAACCGCTGGACGACAACACGGACCCGCGAGTCGTGCCGACGGTCAGCATTTCGTATTCACACTGCCCCTGGCTGAGGATGCGGACCTCGGCGAACGCATCCTTCGGCCCGGCGATATCGAGCAACTGGAAGCCGGGAAACAACACCATCGCGACGGTGACCTTGCGCATATGCGGATCCGATGAATTCGGCTTCGGGCAGGCGGAGCTTGACGCCGCAGCGACCTCCGTTCACACGATGGAACTACGCCGAAAGATAGGTCGGCCCAGGGCCGGCGCCAAGAACAATTATTCTAAGGTGGCAGAATTTCAATGACCAGCAAGACGTGGTGCTATTCGATGGATGAGGGAGGCGGCGCACTTGGAATGCGCCGTGCCATCCGTTGTTTTTAATAGGGCGCTCAGACTGCCTTATGAAAGGACGACACATTCGCCATTCGCGAGCCGGCATGCAGGCTACGTTCCGCCAGATTGCCGAATAGCAGGCCGAGCGTGGTCCACATGATCGCCTGCATGCCGATAGCCGCAATGCGAAACTTCCAAAGCAGTACGGCGGGAAATGCGGCCGGTACCTCGTTGATCGCCGGCATGCCGATCTGCACGGCAGCAATGATCACGACAAATACCGCACCGCCGACAATTGACGCGTTCCATGACCCGACGCGCGCAACGGCGGCCCGGCGAACCTTCAGCGAAAACACCGTCGCGGCAAGCGAAATTACGATCATCAAAAAGAACAGGCCGGTGCGGTAGCCGATGGTCTCAGGGTCTCCGACCGACGGTGGATTCGCTGGATACTTAAGGTTGGGCACGATCACTAAAGCGACGAATCCCGCGATGGCAAGCCAGACCGACAAGACATTCGCGCTGACCTTGCCGCCCCGGCCAACCATGGCCGCGAAGGTCAACGCGAACAGCCCACCGATGGCCGCGCTGTAAGCCATGACACCCGTTAGCAAGCCGAGGCCCGCCTGCGTGTGACGGCTGACCAGTTCCGGCTCGGGCGCCTCGCCTTTTGCCGCATTCGCTTTTGCCTCGAACGATATCGCTTGGTCGACTTGAGGCTCGCCGACTATCTTCGCGAAACCGAAGCTAAGCAGCCCGGCTGCGATTCCCGCGAGCATGCCGCGCACCAATAATTTGCCGACCATGGGATTCTCCGGATCAGTGGCAAGGGAAGCCAAGCAGATGCCGGCCGTCGTGTACGAATTCATGCACATACATACCGGGAATCAGCGATGTCGCACCTTCTTCAGCACCCACGAAATAGATCGCGAGCAGCATCAGCAAGCCACCGAAAATCGCCCACGGCATGAGCTCGCGAACGGGAAGCGGTAATGGCATCACGGTTGAATCGAGAACAGCGTCGGTCATCATGAGGATCTCCTAAGGGCGTTAGCCCGGACATATGAACTTTGAGAAAAATACGGCCCGGTTTAAGCGTTAGCGATGACGAATGCCGCATCGATAGCTGCTATTTCTGCCGCCGACAGTAAGCCGGCTTCAACCAGGGTTTTCTTGAGCGCGAGGAAAAAGCGTTCGTAATAGTCCCAGCGCGGTTGTCCCGCGCAATAACCGTCCTCCCATTCGGCAATTGATTCGATCAGGTTCTGCCGGAACGCTTCCCACTCGAAATAACCGGCCTTCGACAACGACAGCGCAACACCAAAGACTTCGCGTTCCCACGGTTTGTCGAATAGAAATTTGCCTTGCAGGCGCGGCGGCGAATCAGGTTGGCCGAGCATGCTGGATGCGGCGTACTCCTCGAAACGAGTGAACATGATCAGCCCGCTACGAGTGATGTCGACGAGGGCGAGGGGACTAGCGCAACGCCCATCATCGACTCGGGGGTGACGAGTGCGGCCAGTTCTTCTTCGCTCATGCCGTCCGATCCCGCCGGACGTTCTGGCACGACGAACCAGCGAATCTGCGCGCTGCTGTCCCACACCTTGACCTCGGTATCCGCCGCAACAGGCACGCCGAATTCGCGCAGCACCGCACGCGGTTCACGCACGCCGCGTGCGCGGAACACGGGGTCCTTGTACCAGTAAGGCGGTAGGCCAAGCACCGGCCACGGATAGCACGAGCACAGCGTGCAGATGATCAGGTTATGCACGCCATCGCCGTTTGCGACCGCGGCCATGTGCTCGCCCTCCGCGCCGTCCATGCCCTGCGGCAAGTCCATTGTCGCGATAGCTTTGGGCGTGTCTTCGATCAGAAGGTGCTTGAACGCGGGATCGACCCACGCACGCGCGACGATACGCGCGCCATTGAACGGCCCCGCCACGGTTTCGAAATGGCCGAGCACGGTATCGACCGAGTCGCTGCCAAGTACACCCTTCTCGATCAGCAGCGCTTCCAGCGCGCGTACTTTCGCGGCGCTGGCCGCTTCCCGCTCGTCGTCGTATTTGAATAGTTCGCTCATGGTCTTGGTTCCTGGCATGGATCAGTTGGGCGCAAGCAGATAGGCATCGAAGAGATCGGCGTAGATGGTCGTATTGGGCTCGCTCTTCTCCTTGCCCCAGATGTCGGCAGCATTGAACGCCACGCGATACACGGGCATGGCACGGCCAATGCCATCGGGTCCTGTCGACACGAAATACGAAAACGCGCCGGGATAAACAAGGTCCACCGTGCCGGGTTTGTTGCGCAGATACCCAGGCAATCGCGTGTGATCGACGGCATCGGGGTCACCCACGCGCACTTGCGCGCCCTTGGAAAAACGCGGCTCCTGTGCGAATGCGTGAAAACCGGAATCTCCCTTGACCAGGTAAGCGTTGATCTGCGCGGCAATCGCCGGATTAGGTTTGTCCGGAAGCGCCGCCTGCGGATCAGCACGGTAATGGCGGGTCTTTTCCTCGAGTTCCTCAGCCGACACATAACCTTCGTCGATAAAAAACTGCGAGATGCCCATCAACCATTTCTCGTAGTAGCGGTACTTGAAATACTCGAACGGTTGCATACCTTCGGCACCCGTGCGCAACGACGCCCAGGTCCACGTATTCCTGAATGTGGTGGGCAGGTCGGCTACTGGATAACGCGGCAATGCGTCGGCCAGATGCGTGCTCTCGGCCATCATCACCGTATGGATGCCGAAGATGCGTTTCTCCCACGGCTCGACGAACACTTGCGTGTCCACATTCACCGGACCGAGGTTTTCCAGTCCGCCTAAGCTGTGCTGTAGTTTCATTCGATGTTCCCGGACGAAATAAAATGGGTTGAAGCTCAGTTGAGTTGCGGTTCGGGTTTGCGGGTCAGCGCATCGCCGAGTACTTCGGACACAATGCCGAACAGCGCTCCCGTGATCAGCGCCGCCGCTGCAACGAGTGCAGGGTTGTGAATGCCGACCGTCGTGATGGCGTGGCCGGTCGCGACCGTGGTCCCGACTGTCGACGCAAAACCCCACACGACCGCAGGCAGCACGTTCAGCAATTTGAGTTTCGACGCCTGCACCATCGCCGCACTGCCGATACCCACGCAAATCGCGGCGATGGCCGGTGTCTCCGACGAACTCGCGATGGCAAGCAGCGACAGCGACGCAATGACGAGACCCGTGAGGTTCGATGCGACGCTTTGCACGAACCCGGCCGAGCCGCCGCCGACCACGAAGAACGATGCCCACGCGATGAATGTCACCCAGACAGGGACGGGAAATAGGGTGGCGGTGATGTAGGTATCGACGACGGCCAACACACCGATGCTGACCGTAAAGGCTTCAGACTTTTTCATTGCAGGCTCCTTGAGGGTGGAAATTCAGGGTTGATGCAGGCAATCGAGGAACGCTTCGCGCAGGCGCGGCATGTCAAGGTCGCGACCGATAAAGACGAACTTGCTGTCACGCGTTTCATCGGTGCGCCACACGCGTCCCGGACGCGCTTCGAGCAGCATGTGGACACTGTGAAAATGGAATTGCCGTGGCTCGGACTGGAAGTGCAGCACGCCTTTCATCCGCATGAGCTGCGGGCCGCGTTGCTGCACGAGCTGGTTGATCCAGCGATTGAACCGGTCGGGATCGAGGGCGCCGCTTTCGACTAAGGCACACGATTGAATCGACGAATCGTGTTCGTGATCGTGAGCGTTTTCATCAAGCAGATCGGGCTCGATCTCGAGTAGCGCAGGCAATGAAAAACGCCGTACACCAAGCAGCGAATCGGCTGGGACACGCGAATGGCTGGCCGTGGTGATGGCAGCCGTCGGGTTCAGTGCACGCACCTGCTGCTCGAGCTGGTCCAGCGCGTGGCCATCGACGAGATCCACCTTGTTGATAACGACGATGTCGGCGAAAGCGACCTGCTCGCGCACGATTTCATCCTGGAGTTGTTGAGCGAAATGATGTGCATCGACTACGGTGACAACTGACTCCAGTTCGACCGCTTCACGCAGATCGGGATCGGCGAGGAAGGTTTGCAATACCGGCGCCGGATCGGCGAGTCCCGACGTTTCCACGATCAGGCGATCGAGTTTTGCGCGGGTGTTCGATTGAGTCCGCATCAATAATTCCTTGACGCTCGCGACCAGATCCGCGCGCACCGTGCAGCACACACAGCCATTGTTGATTTCGATCAGCGCTTCTTCCTCGGCGACGATCAACTGACCGTCGATGCCGACTTCGCCGAACTCATTCACGACCACGCCGATGCGCCCGGCTGTGTTGTGTTGCATTAAGTGATTGACCAGCGTGGTCTTGCCGGCGCCTAGAAAGCCGGAAATCACGGTCACGGGAATCTTGCGGCGGTGTTGGTGCATGGTTGATCTCGACGAAGGCCTGAAGGATGTTGGCCTTGTAAAGAGCGAGTACCAGGCCCGGTTTTGCCAGGCGGCTCTAGCGAAACGTGCTCTGTCTCGATTGCCCCGCTATGATGTCCGGATCGGTATAAACGGTCGATAACGGACAAAATCCGGGTGCGGCTGGCTTGAGGTCGAGGGCGGAGAAATGGTGCATTGACGAGCATCCATGCCCACGCGGGGTGCGCGATGCGCCTTGATTTACAGAGTCAGGTTCGAGCAAGCCGCGCCGCAAACCAGGCGACCATTCAGGACGTAGGGTTAACAATCACCAGAACAGGTGTCAGCGATAATGCGTAAAACGACCGCGACTTCCGCGCGTCTATCTATGAAAGAGGGGCGGCGCGTGATCGATTCATCCGCGGTTTTAGCTGTTTTTTCGGTCTACATTGCCGGCGTGGTTATTCCCGGGCCGAACTTCGTCGCAGTAGCGCACAAGGCTGCCTCCTCCACACGCTCCGAGGCTCTGGCGGTCGTCGCGGGCATTGTCCTGGTCAGCTTGTTCTGGGCGACCTGCGCCATCCTTGGCGTGGGCATCGTGTTCGCCGCATTCCCGTGGATGGCGCTAGTCGTGAAGATTGCCGGCGCGGCCTATCTCATGTGGTTTGGCTGCCGTCTGATCATGAAGGCGCGGGCCGGCGAGTCGGGCATGGCGCAGGCAGGCATCGCCGGCGGATTGCGCAAGGCATTCGTGCAAGGCTTTGCGACGAACATCACGAACCCGAAGTCGGTGGCGTTTTTCGCTGCTATCTTCGCTTCGGCCACACCGGCGCATATGTCGCCGGTCACGTTCGCGGCCATGCTCGCCATGGTCGCTGTCGTCGCGACTACGTGGTACGGGTTCGTCGCACTCGTCTTGTCGCACGGCGGGATTGCGTCGGCCTATAGGAGTTATCGGGCCTGGATTGATCGCGTATGCGGTGGTTTGATCGTGGCGTTGGGGATTCGCCAGCTACTCACGCGTTGATCGCGCCTGGGGAAAGTCCACGGATGCCACNGAGGCCTTCCGCTTAGGGTTGCGAATACGCACCCTTGTCGGCAGTGTGTCGGGTCTTCTTGTGCTTGCGATGCTTGGGCGGCGGCGCGTGCCGCGATGCGCCGCCCGTTCCCGACATCGACGACCGTCCTTCGCCGAAGTGATACGTCTGCGCCGAGGCTCCGGTCGAGATAAGGGCGAATGCGCTGATCGTTGATGCAAGAACTAAATGCGTAAGTTTCATGGCGCGGATGTTTCCAGAATTAAAGTGCGTCAGCTTAAACCAAAGTAACGCCGACGCACTCCATCCCATCGCCCTTACTTGCTGCGAAGCGGCTGGTCCTGCATGAGCCAGGACAACGCGAAGGCAAGCAGCACGACCGCACCGGCTACGAGAAATACGACGTGCATCGATCCCGCGAACGCATTGAGATAGGTATCGCGAAAGGCGGCGGGAAGATGCTGAACCATCGTCGGCCCCATCGATCTAGGTAACTCCGCACCCGGCGGCAAGGCATCTGCCAGGCGCGAATGCAGACCGTTCGTGAAGATTGCGCCGAATGTGGCGACTCCCACCGAACCACCGATTGAACGGAACAGCGTCGCGCCGGACGTTGCCACGCCGACGTTCTTGAACGGCACCGCATTCTGCACGGCGAGCACAAGCACCTGCATGACCATGCCGAGTCCAAGTCCGAGCAGCAGCATGTACAGGTACATGGTGTGAAGCGGGGTGGCCAGTTGCAGCGTGGACAGCATGAACATGCCGCAGGCCACGAGCGCGGTGCCGAAGATCGGGAACCAGCGGTATTTCCCAATCTTGCTGATCACGCGGCCGCTGATGATGGAGGTGGAGAGTATGCCGGCCATCATCGGCAGGACCTGCAAGCCGGCTTGCGACGGTGTCGAACCCTTTGCCACCTGCAGGTAGAGCGGCAGGAATGTGATCGCGCCGAACAGCGAAAATCCGACGATGAAACCGATCAGCCCGCTCAGGACAAAAGTGCGTTCCTTGAAAAGCTCAAGCGGCATAATCGGTTCATCGGCGAGACGTTCTTCGTAGATAAAACCGCCCAGCGTAATGAAGCCGAGCGCGAGCGTGAACCAAAGCTGGGGCGAACTCCACGGCAGCAGCGTGCCGCCCTGGCTGGTAAAAAGAATGATACAAGTGAGCGACGCAGCTAAAAACAAGGCGCCCATGTAATCGATTTTATGCTTCACATGCGCCACGTGCGGCTTGAACACGAGCCCGATCACGACCAGCGCGAGCACGCCGAGCGGCACGTTGATGTAGAAGATCCAGCGCCACGAGAGATGTTCGACAATAAACCCGCCCAGCAACGGTCCGACCACGGTCGCGAGTCCGAACACACCGCCGAACAAGCCCTGGTAGCGGCCGCGTTCGGCGGGTGGAATCACGTCGGCAATGGCCGCCATGGTCACGACCATCAGGCCGCCGCCGCCGAGCCCCTGCAACGCGCGCAGTACGATCAACTGCGTCATGTCCTGCGCGACGCCGCACAGGATCGAGCCGGCAAGAAAGATGAGGATTGACGCCTGAATGACGATTTTGCGGCCGAGCAGATCGCCGAATTTGCCGTACAGCGGCACCACGATAGTCGATGTCAGCAAGTACGACGTCACGACCCACGACAGGCTTTCAAGCCCGCCAAGCTCGCCGACTATGGTCGGCAGCGCCGTCGAGACGATGGTCTGGTCGAGCGCGCCGAGCAGCATGACGAGCAGCAGCGCCGTGAAAAGCAGCCGGATTGGAGGTCGCTCTTCGATGGCGGGAAATGCGACAGAGGGTTGCAGGGATTCCATTCAGCCGCCCGGTGGATTAAATTAATGTTGAAGTTAATATTAGGCGACGCCGTTTCCGGGGTCAATTGCCACCATGACTAAAGATGTAACCGATCCTTCCGAACTTGCCGTTCCCGCCGGACCGCCGAAGTCCGGCCGCCGGCCGGGGCGGCCTACCGGCACGCAACACGGCGAGCCGCGCGCGCTTTTGCTCGACATCGCGCTGGTTTTGTTCGCGCGCCAGGGAATCATGGAGACCACGCTCGGCGCGATCGCGCGCGAGGCGGGGGTCACGCCGGCCATGGTCCATTACTACTTCAAGACGCGCGACCAGTTGCTGGACGTGTTGATCGACGAGCGATTCGTGCCGTTGCGCGCCGAACTCGGCAGCTTGTTCGCCGATTCGGATGCGGAACCCGCGGACGCATTGCGCGCGTTCGCCGAAGGGCTGGTTGCCGTGGCGGAGCGGCTTCCGTGGTTCGCCACGCTGTGGGTTCGCGAAGTCATCAGCGAAGGGGGATTGCTGCGCCAGCGTATCGCCGCGCGTTTCGGCGATGCCAACCGGAAGGCGGCGATTGCACGCATCGCGCGATGGCAGAAGGAGGGCAAGCTCAATCCGCATCTGGAACCGTCGCTGCTGTTCGCGTCGCTGTTCGGATTGACGGTCTTGCCGATGGCGGTGACTTACAAATGGGCTGAGGAGAACGGCGCCTGTGCGCCGAAACGCGACCAGATCGCGCGGCACGCGGTGGCGTTGCTGATGCACGGCATCGGGCCGGCGTGAGCGCTGTGGGCATCGGGCGCCTGGAACATCTTGCGTAAGCCGGCACTGGGACAGGCGCCGTTGCGCTGAAGAGAATATTCCGCCGCCTGCAACAAATTGAGACAGACGCCGTTAAAATGCGCGCCGGGCAATCTGCCCGGCCGCTCGCCGGAAGAGGTGCGTCGCCGGCGCGAAACCCGCCACGCCAAGGAGACATAATCGATGACAACCCGCCAGGACTTCGTTCAACCCGCGTCCGGATTTGACTCTCTATCAGCGGGCACGATTTCCGCGCGGCTGGATCGCCTGCCAGCTACGCGTTCGATGTGGACACTCGTCGTCCTGCTGAGCCTCGGTTTTTTCTTCGAACTCTACGATCTGCTGTATTCCGGCTACGTGGCGCCCGGACTCGTCAAGAGCGGCATCCTCACGTCGACCACCGTCGGGCTGTTCGGCATGACGGGCGTGGCGAGTTTCATCGCGTCGTTGTTCCTCGGGTTGTTCATCGGCACGATCGCGTGCGGATTTCTCGCCGACCGTTTCGGGCGGCGCGCGATCTTCACGTACTCGCTGCTCTGGTACACCGCAGCGAACGTGATCATGGCGTTCCAGGACACGGCCGGCGGCCTTAACTTCTGGCGCTTCATGGCGGGCCTGGGCATCGGCGTGGAGCTGGTGACGATCGGGACGTATATCTCCGAACTGGTGCCCAAGCACATTCGCGGCCGCGCGTTCGCGTGCGAACAAGCGGTCGGTTTCATGGCGGTGCCGGTGGTCGCGTTCCTGTCCTACGCGCTGGTGCCGAACAAACCCTTCGGTTTCGATGGCTGGCGCTGGGTCGTCCTGATCGGCGCGCATGGCGCGTTGTTCGTGTGGTTCATCCGGCGGGCGTTGCCCGAAAGTCCGCGCTGGCTGGCGCAGAAGGGGCGGCTCGCCGAAGCGGACGCGGTGATGTCGGCGCTCGAAGCGAAGGTCGAGAAAGAATATGGCCGCCCGTTGCCGGCGCCCGCCGCGCCCGAACCGGTCAGCACACGCGGAACATTCCGCGACATGTGGGTCGTGCCCTACGGAAAACGCGCGACCATGATGATCATTTTCAACGTCTTCCAGACAGTGGGTTTCTACGGTTTTGCCAACTGGGTGCCGACGCTGCTGATCCACCAGGGCATCACGATTACGACGAGCCTGATGTACTCGACGATCATCGCGATTGCCGCGCCGGTCGGGCCGATCATCGGCTTGTTCATCGCCGATAAATTCGAGCGCAAGAGCGTGATTGTCGTGATGGCGGGCTTGATCGTGGTGTGTGGACTCGTCTTCAGCCAGGTCTCGGGCGCGGCGCTTCTGGTCACCATGGGCGTGGGTCTGACACTCGCCAGCAACATCATGTCGTACAGCTTCCACGCGTATCAGACGGAGCTTTTCCCCACCAGCATCCGGGCGCGCGCGGTGGGTTTCGTGTATTCGTGGAGCCGCTTTTCGGCCATTTTCACGTCGTTTTTCGTGGCGGGCGTGTTGAAGGCGTTTGGCACGACGGGCGTTTTTGTGTTCATCGCCGGCGCGATGGCGGTGGTGATGCTGGCGATTGGCTTGATGGGGCCGAAGACGCGGGACCTGGCGCTCGAGCAGATTTCTCACTGAAGGCGCTCACGGAACGCTCACTGAAGGCGATGTCGTCGCAATAGGACGCTTTATGGCACGGTCGGCGGACCGGGTCATCGCGGCAGAAGCGCGCCATATCCTTTTCTCCGCCAACTCATGCGCGCCGGTTTATAGAATAGCAACTAACTGTCCGCCGTTTTTGCGTCCGGGAGTTTCGCAGGCGTCGCCGTTTGCTGTCGGAAGATAGTTAGCAACTAACCGTCTGCCGCGCCAATCCCAGCGAGTTCCCTCCGCCTCATTTCTCCCGGCGCGCCGCTTCGAACCGCCGCGACGCTTCCTCCACGTCCTGTCTGAACTGCGCAAGCGCAGTCAGGCTGGCAGCGGGGGGCTGTAGCGCGGTCCATAACACCTCGATGAGTTCATCGGCGGTCGTATCGATCTGAGCCTGACTCAGATGCCGCTTGGCGAGCGTTGCGTCCCACAACACATGTTCCATTGGCCCGAACACCAGCGAGCGCATCAGCCGCAACGGCAAGTCCGCGCGCACCTGACCCACGCTCTGGCCGTGCGCGAGAACGTTCATCAGCGGCGCGGTATAGCGGCGTTGAAGGTCGGTGAGGGTATCGCTGAGATCATGATGTTTCGTGCGCCCCTCCGATAAAACCAGCGCGCACAAACCCGTCCCGTTCACCAGCATCAGCCGCAAATGCGTCCTGACGATAAACGCAAACTGCTGGCGCACGGTGCCGTCACGCGGCAGTCCGGATTCAAATGCATCGATGATCTCGTCATACCAATCCGCGATCACCCGCGCGCACAACTCCCGCTTGCCGCTGAAATAGCTGAACACGGTCGCCTCGGAGATCCCGGCGCGTTGGGCGATTTCGGCGCTCGTGGCGGCGTCGTAGCCTTTTTCGGCGAAGACGTCACGGCCGGCCTGAAGAATGTCCTTCACGCGCTGCTGCGACTTGACGCCGGCAGGCGTGCGGCGGTTTCCAGCTAAAGGAGTGGAGGACATAAGTGGGTCAACCTAGGGATTTCAATTAAATGTGAGCNTAGCTCAAATCCCTATTGACGGGAAGTGGCTTTCGGCGTGAAACTGCCGCTAATTATGGAAATTGGTGCGTGTGAGTACGACTCATAATTTACCGGGTCTGCAAGCACCCGCGCCAACAACCTCGAGCCGATACCCCGAAGGAGGAGACCCGCATGAACGACGTACCCGGTCTGAATTTCGCCCTGGGCGAAGACATCGATATGTTGCGCGACTCGCTCGCGAATTTCGCGGCGAAGGAGATTGCGCCGCGCGCCGCTGAAATCGATAAAACCGATCAGTTCCCGATGGATCTCTGGAAGAAATTCGGCGATCTCGGCGTGCTCGGCATGACGGTCTCGGAGGAATACGGCGGCGCGAACATGGGCTACACCGCGCACATGGTCGCGATGGAGGAGATCTCGCGGGCGTCGGCATCGGTGGGGCTGTCATATGGCGCGCATTCCAACTTGTGCGTGAACCAGATTCATCGCAACGGGACCGAAGCGCAGAAACGCAAATATCTGCCGGGGCTGGTCTCGGGCGAACACATCGGCGCGCTGGCAATGAGCGAGCCGAACGCGGGATCGGACGTGGTCAGCATGAAGCTTCGCGCCGATGAAAAGGGCGACCACTACGTGCTCAACGGCACGAAGATGTGGATCACCAACGGGCCGGATTGCGACACGCTCGTGGTGTATGCGAAGACGGATATCGAGGCGGGCGCGAAGGGCATCACGGCGTTTATCGTCGAGAAGAGCATGAAGGGTTTTTCCGTCGCGCAGAAGCTTGACAAGCTCGGCATGCGCGGCTCGCATACCGGCGAACTCGTGTTTGAAAACGTGGAAGTGCCGAAGGAAAACGTGCTCGGCCAGTTGAACGGCGGCGTGAAGGTTTTGATGAGCGGCCTCGATTACGAGCGCGCGGTGTTGGCCGGCGGCCCGACGGGCATCATGGTCGCGTGTATGGACGTGGTCGTGCCGTACATCCATGATCGCAAGCAGTTCGGTCAGGCGATCGGCGAGTTCCAGCTGATTCAAGGCAAGGTCGCCGATCTCTATACGACCTTGCAGGCGTGCCGCGCGTATCTCTACGCGGTGGGCCGTCAACTCGATACGCTCGGCGCAGGTCACGGCCGCCAGGTGCGCAAGGACTGTGCGGGCGTGATCCTGTACACGGCTGAAAAAGCGACGTGGATGGCCGGTGAGGCGATCCAGATTCTCGGCGGCAACGGTTACATCAACGAGTATCCGGTCGGGCGTTTGTGGCGCGACGCGAAGCTGTATGAAATCGGCGCGGGCACCAGCGAGATTCGCCGCATGTTGATTGGCCGTGAACTGTTTGCCGAAACGGCTTGAGCGAGCGTACAAACCTATGCCGATCATCGAATCGAAACTGAATCCACGCAGCGACGAATTTCGCGCGAACGCGGCAGCGCTCGAAGCGCTTGTCGCCGATCTGAAAGCGAAGGTTGCGCAGATCGCGCTGGGCGGTGGTCAAGCTGCCCGCGATAAACACATGTCGCGCGGCAAGCTGTTGCCGCGCGATCGCATTGCACAATTGCTCGATCCGGGCACGCCGTTTCTCGAGCTGTCGCAGATGGCCGCGTACGGCATGTACAACGACGACGCTCCCGGTGCCGGCGTGATTACGGGCATTGGCCGGATTGCGGGGCAGGAGTGCATGATCGTCTGCAACGACGCAACCGTTAAGGGCGGCACATACTATCCGGTGACGGTGAAAAAGCATCTCCGGGCGCAGGAAATAGCGGAAGAAAACCGCTTGCCTTGCGTGTATCTCGTCGATTCCGGCGGCGCGAATCTGCCGAATCAGGACGAGGTGTTCCCCGATCGCGACCACTTCGGGCGCATCTTCTACAACCAGGCGAACCTGTCGGCGAAGGGCATCGCGCAGATCGCCGTGGTGATGGGTTCATGTACAGCAGGCGGCGCATACGTTCCGGCGATGAGCGATGAATCGATCATCGTCAAGAACCAGGGTACGATTTTCCTCGGCGGTCCGCCGCTGGTTAAAGCTGCAACCGGCGAAGAGGTCAGCGCCGAAGACCTTGGCGGCGGCGATGTACATACGCGGCTGTCGGGCGTCGTCGATCATCTCGCGCAGAACGATGCGCATGCGCTGGGGATTGCACGGAGCATTGTCGGCAATCTGAATCGTGTGAAGCCTTCACCGCTGGCGCTTAAAGAACCGCTGCCGCCGCGTCACGATCCGCACAGTATCTATGGCGTGATTCCCGTCGATACCCGCAAGCCGTTCGATATCCGCGAAGTCATCGCGCGCATCGTAGACGACTCCGCTTTCGATGAATTCAAAGCCCGTTACGGCACGACGCTCGTGTGCGGGTTTGCGCATATCTGGGGCCATCCGGTCGGCATCATCGCGAACAATGGCATTCTGTTTTCCGAGTCGGCGTTGAAGGGTACGCACTTTATCGAATTGTGCTGCCAGCGCAAGATCCCGCTCGTGTTCCTGCAGAACATCACGGGTTTCATGGTGGGGCGAAAGTACGAAAACGAGGGCATCGCACGCAATGGTGCGAAGATGGTGACGGCGGTCGCAACAGCGAAGGTGCCGAAGTTCACGGTTATCATCGGCGGCTCGTTTGGTGCCGGCAATTACGGCATGTGCGGCCGCGCGTATTCGCCGCGATTCCTCTGGATGTGGCCGAACGCGCGCATCTCTGTGATGGGTGGCGAGCAGGCTGCTTCGGTGCTCGCGACCGTGCGTCGTGATGGCATCGAAGGGAAAGGCGGGTCGTGGTCGAAGGAAGAGGAGGAGGCGTTCAAGTCGCCGATTCGTGAGCAATACGAAGTACAAGGCCATCCGTATTACGCAAGCGCGCGCCTGTGGGACGACGGCGTGATCGACCCGGCTCAGACCCGCGATGTACTCGGACTTGGGCTGGCGGCGTCGATGAATGCGCCTATCGAGGACACGCGTTTCGGCGTGTTCCGTATGTGACGACGGGACTTAGCGCTTTAGCGCTTAGTCCCGTCCCATGCAGAGCGGACGACGGGACTTAGCGCTTTAGCGCTTAGTCCCGTCCCGTGCAAAGCTGACCTCTTCTTTCCAGGCTTCGTCATGTTCAACAAAATACTGATTGCGAATCGCGGCGAGATCGCGTGCCGCGTTGCCGCAACCTGCAAGCGGCTGGGTGTGGGCAGCGTGGCTGTCTATTCCGACGCCGACGCGAATGCAAAGCACGTAGCCGTCTGCGATGAAGCCGTGTATGTGGGCGGCGCGGCGGCATCGGAAAGTTATCTGCGGATCGAAAAGATCATTGATGCCGCGCTAAAAACCGGCGCGCAAGCCGTGCATCCGGGGTATGGGTTCTTATCGGAGAACGAGGATTTTGCGCGGGCTTGCGAGAAGGTGGGGCTCGTGTTTATCGGACCGCCGGTTGAAGCCATCTCCGCGATGGGATCGAAGGCGGCGGCCAAGGCGCTGATGCAGTCGGCGGCTGTGCCGTTGGTGCCGGGTTATCACGGAGATAGTCAGGAACCCGTGTTGTTGCAACAGGAAGCGGATGGCATCGGCTACCCCGTGTTGTTGAAAGCAAGCGCGGGCGGTGGCGGCAAGGGCATGCGCGTAGTCGAGAAAAGCGCGGATTTTGCCTCGGCGCTGTTGTCGTGCAAGCGCGAGGCGGCTAGCAGCTTTGGCAATGACCGGGTGTTGATCGAAAAGTATTTGCTGCGCCCGCGCCATGTGGAAGTCCAGGTGTTTGCGGATCGACACGGCAACGCCGTGTATCTCTTCGATCGCGATTGCTCGGTGCAGCGCCGTCATCAAAAGGTCTTGGAAGAAGCGCCTGCTCCTGGCCTCTCGGATGAGGTGCGTAAAGCCATGGGCGAAGCCGCGGTTGCGGCTGCCCGCGCCGTGAACTACGTCGGCGCCGGCACGGTCGAGTTCATCATGACCGGCGACGGCCAGTTCTATTTCATGGAGATGAACACGCGGCTTCAGGTTGAGCATCCGGTGACGGAAATGGTGACGGGCCTCGACCTGGTCGAGTGGCAACTGCGCGTTGCAAGCGGCGAGCCGCTGCCGTTGTTGCAGGATCAGTTGAAGGTGAACGGCCACGCAATCGAAGCGCGTATCTACGCGGAGAATCCATCGCGTGGATTCTTGCCATCGACGGGAACGCTGAAGCATCTGCGTTTGCCCGAAGCGGTCGAATTTCAATTGAACGGCAACGTTCGCATCGATAGCGGCGTGCGCGAAGGCGATACCATCACCCCGTTTTACGATCCGATGATCGCAAAGTTGATCGTACACGGCCGCGATCGTGACGATGCGCTACTGCGTATGGCGCTTGCATTGAAACAATGCGAGGTGGTGGGTCCATCGACGAACATCGAGTTCCTGCATCGGATTGTTGTCAGCGAACCATTCTCGGCCGGCGATCTCGATACGGGTCTGATCGAACGTCATCACGACACGTTGTTCGCGCCATCGACGGTGCCAAAAACGCAGGCGCTCGCGTTGGCTTGCGCCGCGTTGCTCACGCGTGAAGGCGGCGAGGCGCATGGCGTATCGCCGTGGGATGCGTTGTCACACTGGCGCATGAGCGGCGGCTACACGCAGGCGTTGAACTGGCGTCTGGTTGGTTCGGACGATGAAATCCTCGCCGTTTTTACCCGTGATTCCACCTCAGGCCGTGCCGATAACAAACAAATCGAATTACTCGGCGAAACACTCACGTTCGACTGGTCGCATGGGGATGAACCGCATGCATTCGTCGTGCTGATTGGAGACAAGCGGATCAAGGGGCGCGTGTTTATAGACGGCGATGTGTTCCATGTGTTCTACGAGGGTGCATCGCTGGCTTTCGAATGGCAGAACCTGCTCGCTCATGCCGCCGATGCCGAACATGGCGAAGGCCGCCTGACCGCGCCGATGCCAGGCAAGGTAATCGCGGTGCTGGTCGAGGTGGGCGCGGTTGTCGAGAAGGGCGCGCCGCTGCTGGTCATGGAAGCCATGAAGATGGAGCACACGATTGTTGCGCCGGCCAGCGGCACGGTGGGCGAGATCCTGTTCAACATAGGCGATCAGGTCACCGATGGCGCCCAGCTACTGGTGATGGAAGTGCAGCCCGCGAAATGACGCCTCGCGTCATTTCGTCTTGAACTGTCCCAGCAGTGTTTCTTCCGTTTCCGTTTTTACGAGAATCTCCACGCGCCGGTTCAACGCACGCCCTTCGGGCGTGTCGTTGGTCGCGATCGGTTGCAAAAACGCGATCCCTTTTGTCTTGATGCGCGCAGCGGGAACGCCGCGTGCGACCAGCGCATCGCCCACGGCGTTTGCGCGCGCCGTAGACAGTGCCTGGTTGTAGTCGAACGGGCCGACGTTGTCTGTATGCCCCTCGACCATGATCGGCCGCGTGCTGCGCTTGAGCAGCACGGCAGCACGATTGAGCACGGCGATGCTTTCCGGGCGCATGGAGGCTTCGTCGAAGTCGAACAGCGCCGATTCCTGAAGGCGCAGTTCCACGCCGTCCCGGGCCGGATGGACGACGATCCCGACTTTCTGGTTAAGCGCTTCTTCCTTCGACCGGTTCAGGCCGGATGCACAGCCGGCTAGCAAGACCGTGGTCGCGCACGCGTGGACAATGGTTTGAATGGCTTTCACTGCATGTCTCTTGAACGGTTGCCGGGGCGAGGGAAACGATTATAGGGAACCGGAAACTGCCGAGTGTGAAATTAGAACAACACCCGGGAAATCCAGTTGAAAGCGCTGGCCTTGATTCTGGCCGATCCCGGCCCGACTTACAATGCAACGCCGGCAGTCGGCCGGAAGACTCGGGTTAAGACTGGTTAAGGCCCGTTAAGACTCGATAAGAATCAGGTCACAATCAGGTTTTAGGGCTTTCACTTAAAGAACAAATAACGAGGGCGTTCCCTATGATTCCACGCGATCAAACCTCTGCGGACGAAAAGGATCGCACGCGGCGTTTGCAACGAACCGCGTCGGGGTGTCTGTACGCGGTGCTCGTCGCCGTTGCGCTCTGGATGATCCGCGACTTCATTCCTGCGGTGGTGTGGGCGGTGGTCATCGCCATTGCGTTGTGGCCGTTGCTGACCTGGCTCGAACAACGACCGATGTTCAGGCAGCGCAGCATGTGGCTCGCGGCGGGCTTGACCGTGGTGATCGGGCTGGTATTCGTGGCGCCGTTCGTCGTGGTCGCGGCGCAGGCGGGCAGCGAAGCCGCCGACCTGCTGCGCTGGTTCCACGAATTGCTGCGCACCGGCATTCCCGTGCCCGATCTCGTCAATCATTTGCCTATGGGGTCGAAGCAGATAGCGGCGTGGTGGCAGGAAAATCTTGCCACGCCGTTCGAGTCTTCACCGGCGGCGAAGAACCTTCATAGCGCGACGGTAGTGGCGATGACGCGGCACTTCGGCGTCCGCTTGGCGCATGGTCTGGTTGTGTTCGGCTTCATGCTCGTCACGCTGTTTTTTGTGTTCAAGGCGGGGTCGAAACTCGGCGAGCAATTGTTTGAGGCTTCGAGGCGCGGGTTCGGTTCCGAAGGGGCGGCACTGGCCCGGCGCATGACCAATTCGGTTCGCAGCACGGTAACCGGGCTGGTGGTGGTAGGCCTGGGCGAGGGTGCGTTGCTTGGCGTAGCCTATCTCGTGACCGGCGTGCCGCATGCCACGTTGCTCGGCATGCTGACCGCCATCGCCGCGATGTTGCCGTTCTGCGCGCCGATCGTGTTTATCGGCGCGGCGTTGTGGCTGCTCTCCCAGGGCGCGACGGTGGCGGCGATCAGCGTGGCGGTGTTTGGATTTGTCGTGGTGTTCGTGGCCGAGCATTTCGTGCGGCCGGTGTTGATCGGCGGCGCCGCGAGATTGCCGTTCCTGCTGGTGCTGTTCGGGATTCTGGGTGGGGCGGAAACGTTCGGGTTGGTGGGGCTGTTTATCGGGCCGGCGTTGATGACGGTTCTGGTCGTGCTGTGGGATGACTGGGTGCATTGAGTTAAGAGACGGCCACGCGTCGATCTAGGCGATGCATATGACAAGGCTGTTCCAGCTCACGTTGGAACAGCCTTTCTTTCATCATCCGCTTGCGCGTCCTCCTTCAAGGCTCCGTCAAATCACATACAAATCAACATATTCATTGACCGGCATTGCTTCGAGCGTTGCCTGATCCATTGATGCCGCAAGGATCGCCTCTTGCTGCTTGGCTGGGAAACGCCGTGCGAGGTTGGTCTTAAACTTCTCGACCAGAAGGGGGATGCCGTCCTCGCGGCGGCGTTTGTGCCCAATCGGGTATTCGACGACGATCTCGTCGAATTTGCTGCCGTCATTAAACTCGACGGTCAGCGCGTTGGCGATCGAACGCTGCTCCGGATCGTGATAATCCTTTGTGAATTGCGGGTCT